>ERZ778023.3752-NODE-3752-length-14193-cov-117.626609_pt1 | contig 14193 bp, 15 predicted proteins | sample MGYA00375753_ERZ778023 | MGnify/ENA primary metagenome ERZ778023 (study PRJEB29350, sample SAMN05389822) | bioreactor metagenome | isolation source: Ammonium sulfate bioreactor | place: South Africa: University of Cape Town | collected 2014-04-04 ...
CGTAGTGCAAACCGGCTGCACTCGCATCAAAGTTGTTGGTTTGCTGGTTGGCATTTGGACCGCGTGACGGGTACGAGGCCCAGTCGTTGTTGTACTTGCCGTATCGCACGTCAATTACCGGCGGACGAGAATACGAATTAACGTAAAAAAGTGCACCGGTGATGGGGAAGAAGCCGTCGGTGGACGAGGTGTCATAGTACACGATGGTTGCACCGTCCGTGAAGCGGAAGACGCTGCCCGACACCCACTCGATTTGACCTCCGAATGCAAACGTCCACGAAGCCTCGGGGCCCAAAAACGGTGAGGCTACAATGTCGGTGGGAGACGTTAACGGAGCCACGGCGATGTAGCTGCTTGGTGGCGACAGCTGAACGATTCCAGTGAGAACGTTGACTGGATCGTAGGCGATGGCGTAGTAGCTTGAGGTCGCTCCGCTCCATGTGACGTCGCGCAACACGATGCCCGACGAGCCGGCCTGCCACACAGTCGAGATCGATTGCGTCGCGTGATCGATGATGCGAAGCGAGCGACCAGATTGATCGATCAGCATTTGCACGAGAGTCGTTTGAGCGCGGTTCTTGATGACACTCGGGAACGAGAGCAGCGCATTGGCCGGAATGCCGTTGTCACCTTGCGTCGGATACGACGAGCGCGTGCCGCATGTGCCAGCAAACGTCGTGATCGATCCACTCGAGGCAGGCGAGTACCGAATCACACAGTGTCGCGAGCTATCGACCACGAAAATGTCGGTCGAGCCCTTGTCGACCGTCAACGATGTCGGGTTGACGATCTGTGCCGGAGTGGCCACTTGCACTTCGGGCAGCTCTCGATTCGGGAAGAAGTACAGTCCTCCTCGTTGATCGACGGCATAGAGATTGTTGCTGATATCGACCGCCACCGCTCCCCATAAGGGCGAGACGTTCGGATTGGCCTCGAGGCGTTCGATGACCGAGACTCCGGGCAGTTGTGGCAGCGGAAGGTGGTAGACCACACTGCCGGTACGCTCCGACAAGTAGATGCCGAACAAGCCCGTGTGCACGCCAGTGAAGACCGGTGTCTGCTGGCTCGACTGAAGCACACCGAACTGAGCAGTTGGCAAGCCCACTAGCACTCGGAACGTGCAGCCGCTTGGCGAGTAGTCCTCGTAACAGTCGATACGGATCAACTGCGAGCCATCGACCACCAGCGCTGCCGTGTACGCCATCGAGTTCGGCAGCATCGAGATGGCGACTGGATTCTGGAGCGAAAGCTGCGACAACGCTCCCGAGAGCAGTACGTTGGAGCTCGGTGGCGAGGTTTGCACCAGCGTCATCGTGCCACCAGCGTTGTGGGTGACCAACATCGCCGAGTTGGTGTTGCTGTCGTATCCCACGGTCCATACATCACCCGTGATGGTGTTGTACGCCAGGCCACGCACCGAATACGTCGTACTCGGATAGTGAGAAAAAGTGCCGAAGCTGCCGGCAGCTGCAACGCGAATTTTCGAGTACGTGTTGTCGGCAATGATGAAGATGCCCACAATAATGTCGAACGCACCCACGGCGCCCATATTGCCAGGCACTGGTGAGCCGTTGCCAGAGTCGCCCGGTGCTCCGCAGGTCCCGATGGAAGAGGAAGGTACGTTGTTCGCGTAGCTGCCTGTCGACAGATACTGGGCACTCGTGATGCAGTACTGGCCCGACACCCAGACGTCTTTGTCTTGAATGTTGTAGCGTGGCTCTCCCGGCATGTTCAAGGCCGCACACATGCTGTTCACCACCGTGTTGGTGATTGGTGGTCCGACGAATAAGCTACACGTGCCCGAGTACGCAATCACGTCCGAGAGGCGAGTCTGTGGCGTCGATGGTGCATCGTACGCAAACACTCCAACATGCGTCGGCGGCACAGTGGTCGGCAGCACAGTGACGTCGGCTGGCAACACGAGCGTCACACTTTGCGCCAGACCAGCACTGTTGCCGATCACGAAGCCTCCCGGGAATGCGAGACCCGCCGTCAAGGTGCTGGTGGTGTCGAGATTTTGCACTGCCTCAACGAGGCACGAGATGACGTTCGGCGTGGCATCTCGCGTGTCGATCAATGTCACGAGCTTGTTTGCACCGCTGGTGAGCAGTACCAAGTGATCGTAACCCGGCACGGCCGACACATACTGTGGGTCTTTGTAGGTGGAGCTCGAGGCGCTCGAGACCGCCACCAGCACCGTGACGATGCCAGTCGAGGTGACGCGGCCGAGGTACGACTTGGCCGTGCTGGATGACACACCGACCCAGTAGAGGTTGTTCGACACACCGTCCCACGACACTGAGCGCACAGCAATCTGCTCGCTCGAAAAGTCGACCAGCGTCGAGATGGCGCCCGTCGAGGCCGTCACGAGGCGGATTCGGAAGTTGCCCGTGTCGGCAATGTACACGTTGCCGACCGAGTCGACTGCCACCGAGCTCGGGCCCGAGAGCGATGCCACGATGGCCGCACTGCCATCACCGCCGAATCCAGCCGACGTGCCACACTGGCCGGCAACGAGCGACACGATGCGAGTCGAGATTGACACCGATCGCACGCAATTGCCACCGTTCTCGACAAAGTAGTACGTGCCGAGTACGATCGTGCCGCCCATCGGCTGGTTGACTGCCGTGGCGCTCGCCGCACCGCCACTGCCTCCCGAGCTCGAGGTGCCAGTGCCGGCAAACACCACCGACGAGCCGGACGATGGATCGAGCGTTCGCTGGTAAATAAAGTTCTTGCTCGCGTCGGCATACAGCACCAGCGACGGCGACAGGTAAGCGATGCCGTTCACGGAGCCGGAGGCGAACGTCACGACACCCTTGGTCACGACGCTGTACGCCGACGTGTAGCGCATTTCGCACGGCGGTAGAGCGACCGTCAGACTCGCGGCGGTCGTGTATGCAAAGTTCGGACTGTTCGCCATGTTCTGGAAGCTGGCACGATACTGGTTGCCATTCAACGACGCGCTCACCGATGCGATCGTGTAGGCACTCGCCGTCTGGCCCATGATGTTGCTCCACGTGAGGCCGTTGTCGGTACTCACCTGCCATTGGATCGAGGGTGATTGGCCCGAAGCTGCTGCCGAGAACGTCACCGAGCTGCCGACGTCGGCTGTTTGCGAGATGGGGTTCGTGGTGACGAACGGCGACGGATCGAGCGTCACCGTCACTTCCCACCACGGCAACAGGCCGGTGCTCGAGGACTGTTCGTCAATGTACAAGGTCCACGTGCCCGACGCCGACGGATTCGATCCCGGGAAGAGCGTCGTGGTGTACGGCGCTGATGGTGCAGGAGATTGGATTGAACTCGACGCACAACCAGAGAGGCTGGTTGGGGCGTAGTTGCCATTGTTGTTGATGTTACTGCTCCCGCTGAAAGCAGTTGCTCCATCTTGAAGCGTGATCGTAACGCCAGGTGAAGGGATTGACTCGTTGGGAGTAGCCAAGCAGAACAAGAGCACCTTGGTGCCGTACGGTGTCGATACCACAGCAGTGAGTGTTGCAAAGTTCGTGATCTGCAGGTTGTGCAACGTGAGAGTGACGCCGATAGTCGGTGCCGCGAGTGCTGGCACCGTTAGCGGGAGCATTCCCGACGAGCCGGTGTTCGAGATGGCGAGCTGCGAGTTGCGATACGTGGTCGCGCTGCCCGAGTTGGCGAACGGATAGAGCGTGAGCGTCCAACTTGCGAGCGAGCCCGACTTGGAGTTGGTCACAGTATCCTCGACGAACAGGTTCCAATTGCCGTTGGGGTTGAGGTTGAAGAACGCCTGATCGAAGCTCACATACAAAGTTCCAGGACTGCCGTACATGAGCGAGCCGCTGCAGCTCTGTGGCACAAACGTGCCCGACAAGAGAGGAGACGGCAACTTGTTCGACGTCACGTCAGAGAACCCCAAGTTGAGCGACGACACGGCAGCGGTGTTGGAGCACCGGCCATCGAGCGTCACCGCACGCGTCAAACCTGGAGCCGAGAGGACGATCACGACGTCGCTGGGACTCGTGTGCGTGAAGCCCGTGAGCTGCACCGTCACCAACGCCACGTTGCCCGAGAAGCCTGAGACCGTGACCGTCGAAGGTTCAGGAGACGCGGCTGCGCCATCGGCGATCGTGATAAGCGCCGAGTTGACGGTCGATACGGGAGAGGCTGCGAGATACACCACCAGCTCCCAGCCGCCATAGATGAAGCCCGAGTTGGTGGGCGTCGTGTCGAACACGAACAACTGCCACGAGCCTAAAAGGAACGAGCCCGAGAACGAGGCGAGGCTCGAGCTGTACGGACCGCTGGGTGCAGGCCCGGGATAGGTGACGGCCGAGCCAGAGACGGTCGGGAGATACGAGCCGCTGGCAGGCGTGCCCGAGAGGCTGCTGCCAGCCGTCGAATCGAACGTGAGCGTCACGTCGTTGAGGCTGCCCATTCCAACGTTGCGCATGAGTTCGACCGCCGAACCAGCCGGCGACACGACGAGAATGCTCACATCGTTGGTTTGCGAGTGCTGGATGTCGACAATGTTGATCTGCACATGAGAGATCAGGCCGCTGTCGGGTACCATGATCATCGAAGAGTACGGGCTCGCCGAACCCGAGTCGGGGATCGTAATCATGGCGCTCGAGTAACGCTGGGTGACGCTCGCAAAGCTCGGCAGCGCGAGGGCAGCAAGTACAAGCAGCAGCGGTAGTACCGCCGAGGCGTACTGCACAATCGCCGCGCGCACCATCGCAGTACGCCACACGAACGAGAGAGCGAGGTCGATGTGGTTCGTGTGTGCGCGAGAGCGCGAGGGGGGAAGGTACGTAAACACGCGTCTAACAACTACTCTCACCAGTTGGGTGATGGCACGATTCAAGAGACACCACCACTACGGCCACTAGTGCTACTCCAACTACCCAGACGCCAGAGAGACGAGCGAGCGAGCGAGAGGAGACGAGCGAGTCAATCTGAGACGAGATGAACGGGCAGTCGGTCGTTGTATTGTTGCGTTGCTCGCCTGCTTGCTGCACCAGCTCTCTCACTGGCTCACCATGTCCAATCGGACCACCCAAAGAATGTGGTCTGCCGCACAGAAGGGCGAGCTCCAACTTGTGGCTAGTTGTCTCGATAACGGTGCTGACATCGAGTGGCACAAGGTGTCCGAATACGGGCGCACGGCTCTGCACGTTGCTGCTCGCAATGGCCACGAGGCAGTGGTTCGGCTGCTTCTCGATCGAGGGGCCAACATCAACTCCAGGACCCACGATCGATGGACGCCATTGTATCAAGCTGTTGGCCACAGGCATGAATCGGTCGTTCGATTGCTTCTCGACCGAAAGGCTGATATCAACGCCGTTACCAACGACACCCGTACGGCATTGCATATTGCTGCCACGAATGGCGACGTACGCATGGTTCAATTGCTGCTCGAACGAGGAGCCGACACCACGATCGTGTCGGTGCGTCCATATCTCTGCCACTATCTATCCTTGTTGCTGGCAATCACCATCATCGATATCGATCGATTGATCTCAGTATCTCTATTGGATAGACTGATTATATGCGAGGAACTGCCGCGCAGCTTACCCATTCACCTGAAGTGCGCAAACTCATTCTCCAAGGTTCGAGACACTCGTAATCTATCGTAATCTATCGTAATCTAATCATGATTGATCTCCCAGCATTCGTTTGGAGCCCTGAAATGCATTCGAAGGCCCTAAAGCCGATGAGACAAGCCATCTTGACGATGACGATGATTCGATCGTTGGTAGCTGAATCGCCATTGTCGATGCTTCCGAACGAGCTCTTGTTCGAGATCTTTGTGATGCTCGAACCATGGTATTCTGCCCCCGAGAAGCCAGCGGTCAATACCTGGTCAGAAGACGACTGCTCTGAAGACGACTGCTCTGCAGACGACTGCTCTGAAGACGACTGCTCTGAAGACGACTGCTCCGAAGACGACTACTGGCGGTCAAGACGCGACTGGCGGTCAAGAGGCCACTATTATCGATGAACCTTACTTGAGAGAGCATATCATCGACCGACGTCTTTATCGACTGTACTATTATCTATCTCTCATACTTTCTTGACCATGCCATCACTTGATAGATTAGCGATAGATACGATTGAACGAGTCAGCGTAATTTCGCAGTTCGTTCAGAGGAGTTGCTGTTCCTACCCTCATCGATCAATCAAACATATCATCGCATCTCATCTTCTTCAAAGCCCTCGCTCCCTCACAGCTACTCCACGTGCTCATCAACATCACGTGCTCATCAACATTACAAGCACTTGCTCACTATCCATACAACCACTCGAGTGTATCATTCAGATGCTCCGTGGTTTGTTTAGTCGTAGTGTTGGGGTTCGAGCTGCGTACCGTCGATGCTGGTTGAGCACACCAACAACAACTCCTACGCAACCTCCACCAACACAATCACTCGATAGCACGACCACTTCGACGACGACAACTGCAACAACAGCACCACCACCACCACCACCAGCAGCAGCAACGAGTACAGCAGCACTCCTTGAACTCCTATCATCATCGAATCCTCCACTCACTCATGAGCGCTCGGCGAACCATCGTCGTCATCATGGCTCTCGAGCCCATCGTCGTCCGACGGGATTGATGGCGCTCGCGAAGCTGATCTCCCGCAACCAACCAGGAGAGGCGCTGCAAACACTGCAGACGCTCCGTTCACAACATCGCGCACCACAAGAGATTGGCATCTACAACCAGCTGCTGCGTTCGTGTCTGTCGCACGGCTCATTGACGCAGGCCTTCCGTGTGTTGGACGAGGCACAGGCGGCGCACGTATCTCCCGACGCCTCGACCTACTCGATGTTGATCGACCGCTGCGTCAAGGACGGCTGCGTACCACGAGCGCTCGAGCTCATGCACGAGATGCGCGCCTGCTCCCTGTCGCCGTCGCTCTCCGACTTTAATGCGCTGCTCACTGGATGTGCGCGTTCACACGATCTCGAGCGAGCGTTCGATCTACTGCGCGAGATGCACGCCGCTGAACTCAAGCCCTCGCGTGCCACCTATCGTGCGTTGGCGTGCACCTTTGCACGCTCAAGCTCCAGCTCCAGCTCAAGCTCAAGCTCAAGCTCAAGCACCAACTCAAGCTCGGTCTCAAGCCCAAACTCAAGCTCATCCGATCGTTCATCGGCGAGCGAACTCGTTCGTCGGATACGAGAGATTGGATTCGAGCTCGATCTTGTGGCGTACACGACCTTGATTCACGAGTGTGTCGAGCGTCACGGTGCACCGATGGCGGCGCTCGAGCTACTGCGCGACATGCGCCAGCAACGCGTGACACCGACCGCGCGACTGTACAACTTGCTGCTCGACCGAGCGTCGGAGATTGGACTCGAACGTGCCTTCGCGCTCGTGACGCAGATGCTGACCGAGAACGTGGCGCCCGACCTCGTGACCTTCAACACGCTGCTCAAGGCGTGTGTGCAGAAGCGCGACACGGCTCGCGCCTTCCAGGTGCTGAGCTTCATGCGCATGGAGCGCTCGAACGTGACGCCCGACGTCGTGACCTTCAACACACTGATGCACGGCTGCATCGTGAACGAGCACGATCTCGATCGTGCCTTCGATCTGCTGCGCGACATGTCGAACTCGGGCGTGCAGCCCGACGTCGTGACCTTCAACACACTGATTCATGGCTGCGTCGCGAAGCGCCAATCGCACCATCTCGATCGTGCTTTCAATCTACTGCGCGAGATGCATGACACGTACGGCGTGCAGCCGACCGCCATCACCTTCAATACGCTCATGCACGGTTGCCTCGAGAACGGCGACCTCGCTCGCACCGACGAGCTGCGCCACTACATGCGCGAGTTCAACGCCTCGCCCGATCTCGTGACCTTCAACACACTGATTCGCGGCTGTGTGTCGAAGCGCGACCGCGAGCCACCAGAGCTCGAGCGAGCGTTCGAGTTGTTGCGCGAGCTGCGTCAGTCCCCGGGTCTGCAGCCGTCGCTCATCACCTACACGCTCCTCATCAAGGGTTGCATCGCTGCCAAGGATCTCGAGCGTGCCTTCGATCTTCTCCGCGATATGCAGCAACTCGACAAACTCGTGCCCGACACCATCACGTACAACACGATCATTCAGGGCTGCGTCGCGTCGCGCAACTTGCAACGTGCCTTCGACGTCATGCAGCTCATGCATGCTGTCAACGCCAGGCCCGACGTCATCACCTACACGACACTGATCAACGGCTGCTTGGCGACGCGAGATCTCGAGCGTGCCTTCTCGTTATTGCAAGAGATGCGCCGCAAGAAGCTGCAACCCGATGTCGTACTCTACACGTCACTGATTCGCGGTTGTATCGCGATGCAGGACGTGCCGCGCGCCAACTCCCTGCTGCAAGAGATGAGCACCAATGGCATCCCGCTCAACATTGTCACGTACAACACGGTCATCAAGGGCTGCATCGTTAACAACGACCTCGAGCGTGCCTTCGAGCTCTTGAACGAGATGCGCACCGTGCACCACCTGGTGCCCGACGCCGTCACGTACAACACGATCATCTACGGCTGCATCGCGAACAAGGACCTCGAGCGTGCCTTCGAGCTCTTGAACGAGATGCGTACCGTGTACCACCTGGTGCCCGATGCCGTCACTTACAACTCGCTCATCCTCGGTAGTCTCGTCAATAACGACGTCGATCGTGCCTTCCAGCTACTGCAAGAGATGCAGACCGCAGGCCTCTCGTTCGATGTCGACACCTTCAACCTCATCATCCAAGCACATGGCAAGCTCGGCGATTACACAGGCGCCTACGACGCCTTCCTGGCTCTCGAGTCCTCGGGTCTCAAGCCCAACTTGGTCACGTACGCCAACGCCATCAGAGCCGCTCCATCTCTCATGGTCGCCAAGCAGCTATGGCAACAACTGCGCGACATTCGATCGCCAGGAGTACAGCACTACGAGGCCATGGTGGCAGCATGCTGCCGTCTGAGCTCCGATCCGTCCGATGCGCTCAAGATTGCAAGCAAGTACCTCCACTCGCGCGCTGCATGGCGCGCCGAGATCTTTCAACCTCTGTGGCAGAACCATCCCAACGAATTCGCTCAGCTACAACTCGAGTTCCCCGAGTTCGACTGGCGCTCTTGTAACACAACCTTGAGCGCTGGTGCCTCTTCAGACTCGATGACACAATCGACATCGACACGACTGCACGAACAAGGCTTCCCTGTACAATCTCGATCGTAACCCTGATGACGCGTTAGAAATAAACCAACTCGACCATCACACATGATAGAGTTTGCTTGGGTTGCGCGTACTTGACTCGCGAGTGATGAGTTGGGTGGATTCCGCGAAGGTCGAGGAGCGACACCGACACCGAGTAGCAGTGGCATCTGCTCTCGATCAAGAGCAGCGACTGCTCGAGCTCCTCGTACTCATTCGCTTGCTCGCCCTCTACTGCTACTACCACAACCGCCCAGCTCCTTCACTCCACTCCACTCCATCCATCCTCATCGAATGCACGGCGTCAAAAAGTTCAAGGGTACAGCCGAGGCTGAACGAGAGAAGAAGGAGCAGACAGCGAAGCGTGTGGCGCAGTACGCTCGCTTGCTCGATGCTTGCAATGCCAAGGTACCTTGCTGCAGTGAGTGCTGCCGACCGACGATACAAACGAGGCTCACTCGGCGTCCTACTGCTAGAGGAGCTCCAATACATACGACCTTGAGGGTCTGCGGCTGACGGGCGAGTTGCTGGCGCTCAATCCCGAGTGCTACTCGTTGTGGAACTATCGTCGTCGCGCGATGGCGCATCTGTACTCGCTCGATGTGCTGCCGTCCCTGCAGCACCGCCAAGATCAAGATCAAGACCAACATCAAGATCAGCTGAAGCAGAAGCAGCAGCATGAAGAACCACATGTCGATGAAGATGGTGCAGCTCCAGCAGCAGCACCGACGACTGACGCAGCGGCACCAGCGAGTCGTCGCGATGAGCGCATCGCGCAGCTGCGCAACGAGCTCACGTTCACCGAGGAGTGTGTACGCAAGAACCCAAAGTCCTACTGGATCTTCAATCAACGTGAGTGGGCCACCGCTCAGCTGCACGCTCTCGGTGCTTGTGACTGGCGACGCGAGTTCGACTTGTGTGCCTTGATGCTCAAGTATGACTCGCGCAACTGTACGTGATCCTTCCTTCCGAACCATCCGCCTCGAACCATTCGATTCAATCGCTTATTCGACTCGACCCGACCCGATTCGATTCGATTCGATTGAATGCAATCAATGTGTAGTTCATTGTTGGAACTATCGTCGTTATGTGGCACGGATGAGCCCCGAGAGCACGTTGGCAGAGGAGCTGCAGTTCACGAGCACCAAGATCTCGGAGAACTTCTCAAACTACTCGGCATGGCATCAGCGTAGCAACTTGCTGCCGCTCAAGTTCAAGGACGATCGTGCAGCCTTCTGCAAGGCCATCGAAGAAGGTTCCTAATACTCTTCGCACGCCAGACAGTCGCACTCGTACTAATGTGTGTATCATACAAAGAGCTCGAGCTCGTGCAGAATGCCTTCTACACCGAACCGACCGACTCGAGCGCATGGTTCTACCATCGCTGGCTTGTATCACAACACCCCGACCCCGCCGTTATTGAACGAGAACTCGGTCGTTGTCGCGAGCTGCTCGAGATTGCCGAGAAGCCAGCCGAGCGCAAGTGTACGTACGACTTGGCGGACCCGTTGGTGGAATCGCTGCCACGATGCTGACTCGCTCTCTCTACAGGGCCAACGCTGACGATGGTGTTCTTGTACCAACAACACCCACAAGTACAACAGCATGTGGCCGAGATTGCACAACTCCTCGAGCAACTGATCGAGATCGATCCGTACCGCAAGCACTACTACGAGTCGCTGCGTGTCACTGCAACGCATCAGTGAATCGCTTGCGCAGTGTCACGTGAGTTCTACTTGATCAATCTAGAAAAGTGCGCAATGGATGGCATCAAGTAAAGCATCTCGATCTCTCTCCTTGAATCTGGCTCAAGAACTCACTTGATCGAGTTCGATTGAGTGAGGATATCGATTGTTACAACGAGATCTATGTCTATTGGATTCGGCGCTCTCGTAGCGAGATTGATGGACAGCGTCGTTACTGTTCTTAACCAACAATGCCATCGACCACCAACTTCATTCGCTCAATCACCCTGCGCTACTCACTCCTCACGAGCCCTTGGGGTTGGGACGTGTTGGCGCTAGCTCCCCACAAATGAAGCAGCCGGTGCTTCGACGCAGCAGCAGTCAGCAGCAGCTGCGTGGCACCGCCATCACGATCCACCAGCACCAACAGCCGCCATCGTCGCCGCAGCTCTCGACTTGTAGCTCCAACTCCAACGATAACGACCTCTCTAGAACAGAATCCAACAGGTCACCGCCACGATCGACACACGAGCTGCGCCATGCAACACCCGTACCATCGTTCGAGACACCGACATCACACGAGAGCATGAGCTCCCTCGAAGGACGACGACGACGACCCATCTCCACGACGAGTGATGCCAGCACTACCAGCGCAGATAGTACACCAACACCGCCGTTGTTGCGATCAGTATCGAGCACTTGGTGGTCTCCGACACCTGCGGACGAGGCTCGAGCGACGCAGCGCGAGCAACAGCTCCGACGAGCAGCCGAGTACGGCGCTCAACTGTTGCAGACTCAGAAGGGCCTCTTGGCTCGCATCGCTCTTCTGGAGGAAGAGAACGCCGTCCTGCATGGCGTATGTCGGCCGCAGCACCACCACTCTTACTACCAACAGCAGCAATCTCAACAGCAGTATCAGTAGATGGGATGATGAGAGGCAACGTGCATGAGTGAGATACTGATCGAGAGGTTGCAGCGCTACCAAACGACGATCGAGGAGCGCGAGCAAGTGACGGCCGATGCCACTCGCCTGCAGGCCGAGCTACTACGCAAGGAGCATGAGATTCAACGATTACGAGCGCAGGTTCTCGACAATCAAACGTCGCTCGAGACCTTGCGCAATGCTCTCAAAGAGGTCCGTCTGCCTGATACACGACGACAACGACGATGATGGCAGCAACAGCAGCAACGATTGGTTTGGGCCATCACTCACTATTGGGGAGTGGTGCTCGGGTCTTCTAGATGGAGCATCTACAAGCTGATATGGCACAACTGCAAGCTACCAATAAGCAGCTGGCTCGTGAGAATGCCTTGTTGCACAAGCAACAACAACAGCAACAACAACAACAACGAGTAGTTACCAGCAATGGCACCTCGCTGCCACGATCACGTTCAGCGTCAGTCGCAGGCGTCTCGAGCATGATACTCCCAGCAACGCCACCAACGGCACCCTATCACTCTATACTCCTCAAACCAAACTCCTCACCGATCGATGAGCCATCACAATCTCTCGACAACGACCACTCAGTGCCACACGAACAACCACGCAAATCCATCGACCTATCGACGCCGTTCCGCAAGCTGCGACAGGAGCTCGACACGGTGATGATCGAGAACGAGGACCTCTCGTTCCAGAAGCAGGAGCTGACCCGAACGATCCTCATACTACGCAAGACCAACGCGCAGCTCCAGAGCGAGAACGACGAATCGCAACGACGCATCCTCGCTGCCGAGGAGAAGATCGAGCGGCTCTCGTGCGTGCTCGACAGATATCCTTCCAGGCGATGCATACCCATACACTTCTCACACTGGTAGCGCATTCGAATCGACCAAGTTACTAACAGCTCGCTCACAGCTCTCGGTACACGGCCTCCTTGACTCGATGCTTGTGCTTGTGCTGTGTGTACTCAGCGAATCTTGATGGAGCACAACTCGCGCATCAAGTCGTTGTTGTTTCGTACTGCCTCGTGTGACCAGGTGCTCGATCAACTGGCGACCTCGAACCAAGGCGTGGCTCTCGCTGAGGAGCTCGCCAACCTCACGAACAGCGACTGCAACGAGTTACTCGCTCGATCCGACCTCGCGATAGAGCTCGAACAGGCAGCTGAGCCTCCCCATGCCACTGCCACTGCCGCTGCCGCCACCAGTGGCAATGGTGCATTCGCGATCGGCTCACCGCGGCCATGGCGTACTCGCTCGATACCGAACCTTGTCTCAACGTCGCCGTCCACAACCTCCTCGCCGCCGAACTCGCTCTACCGTTCGGATCCATCGTCAATCATCGCAACACCAGCACCGACACCATGCTCTCCTCCATCCTCGCCATCACCATCGTTATCTTCGTCGTCGATTCTTGGTTCAGGATCGCCGAGAGCGTACAGGATGCTCGCTTCGACATCGACACCGGTTCTTGGAGCGCTCCTGCGGTCTCGATCATCACCCACGCCGTCTCCATCGCTACTACCTGTGCGAACATTGGCCACTGAATCGTCGAATGATAGCGCCACTGCCACCGACGACGTACCTGCTTGGAACCTCGACGAGAACCCATCAACGCCAGCATCATTAGCAATGTCAGTACCGTCGCCAGAAGCCGAGGTTCCTCTTCCTACTGGCGCGAGGCTACACATGTCCCACGAGCCAGTACTGGATCCTCGCTCGATGATATGCAGAGCAGCACCTCCAGCACCGCTCCCGCTCCCACTCTCGTTGCTCGGCGATCTAGACGACGAGTTGCCAGTGCGGCGATACCGACCGCACGCTCGAGCACGACGCCGCCGCGACTACTCGGACGAGTTGGGACTGCCGCTGGATCGAGCCAAGGTTCGGATGCTGTTCTCGTGGGCCGAGTGTGCCGCACGCTGGACGGCGATGGCGCTCGCCAAGTACTACTTCGTGTCGCCGTTCCTGATGCTCGAGCTGCTGGAGACCGAGTAGACCGCTCTCCATCATGTGCACGAGCACAACTCTCATCACAGCTTGCTCGGATTCATGTTTGTTGAGTGAGTGTAATAAACGTGTATGTAGCTGTTTCATAGCACTCCAACGGAGATATCGAGCAGGGTCGAGATCTATGAGCATTTAGAGAATGGTTGGATGTTGGATGCGAGGTTGATGGTGGATGATGGATGAGAGGTTGATGTTTGATGTGGGGTTGATGCTGGATGTGAGGTTGATGATGGATGTGAGGTTGATGATGGATGTGAGGTTGATGATGGATGTGAGGTTGATGTGGATGCGAGGTTGATGATGGATTTGAGGTTGATGGTTGGATGTGAGGTTGATGGTTGGATGTGAGGTTGATGGTTGGATGTGAGGTTGATGGTTGGA
>ERZ778023.3754-NODE-3754-length-14189-cov-6.437173_pt1 | contig 14189 bp, 22 predicted proteins | sample MGYA00375753_ERZ778023 | MGnify/ENA primary metagenome ERZ778023 (study PRJEB29350, sample SAMN05389822) | bioreactor metagenome | isolation source: Ammonium sulfate bioreactor | place: South Africa: University of Cape Town | collected 2014-04-04 ...
TCTCTCTCTCTCTCTCTCTCTCTCTCTCTCTCTCTCTCTCTCTCTCTCTCTTGCCCCAACCCAATTTGCACGCACAGTCACTCATTCTCTCTCTTTTTCTCACCAGGATCGTCAACACAGTCAACATCGAACAGGGTATGGTCATTCATGCTATCCGCAATGCTATCGCGCTTACACGTGAGTCTATATATTTCGTTTATTCTTTTCTTTGAAAAACAATAGCTCACCACCATTATCGAATGTAGAGGTCATGATTCACGAATCTCTTGACAAGCTGTTTGCGCTGCCGGAGGATCAGTTCAATTCCAAGGTTCTGAAGAAACTCGTTTACAAAGTTATAGATAACAACAACGGAAAGAAAGACGTGAGTGCCCTGTCCCCTCCCCTCCCCTCTCTAAGCAACATCATTGTGTTCTAATATCTTATCTATCTTTATTTTATTTATTAGATGTTGTATGATCCATTTTGCTATGTGATCGCCAGAACGCGTAAGCCCGACCGCGCAGTTGAAGAGATTATGGAGGAGCTCGGCAAGAAGGTGGCAATGAAGAGGCTGTGGGACGGTGCCCAGGCCTACATCAAGAGCATCGGCAAGAAAGAGACCTACGAGGCCGCAGCGAAGTACTATGCGTAAAAACGAAGAAGAAGTAGTACGTACAATCGCCCTATTGTGTCCAAAGACTAGATCCATAAAAACAATCCTTGTCCTTCATGCTTGCTTCTTGCTTCTCTCTTCCTTCTTCCCTTCTTATGAGGCACAGGTGGGCTAGCCAGCACAACTTCGCTGAAGTCCGATATTCGAACGAACAAAGAACGGAGGAAATAAAATGGGCAGCAAGCTAGTCTTGTTTTACCCAACAGAACGAAGGAACGACGGAGGATGCTTGACGCTATAAAGGGTTTTCAGAAAGGAGGACTGAAGGCAACCGAAACAATTATCACAACCCGAGATGGAAAAAGATACAGGGAAAAGAAAGGCGAGAAAGAAGGAGAAACGATATTAGAATATGAAGGACAAATTGCTACTCCTGCGTACTTGAAGCAAGCCGCATCTGGATTTTCCTCTCTGCAACCGCAGCGATACTCTCAGGGCAAGTGGCGAGCAGCGACAAACACAACGGCTACTCCCTCGCAAATCACAACGTTAAAATTTGTTACATACAATGTGTGGTTTGCCGAAACAGCGTGGAGGTAAGAACCCAACTTCATGGACACGTTCTCAAACTCACCTGTCTTGAAGGGAGAGAGCTGCGGCAATGTTCGAAATATTAGAGCAATGCGATGCTGATTTCATATGTTTGCAAGAGGTGACACCCAGATTTTTGGAGTTGCTTCTGAAAACCGACTTGGCTCGGAACCGCTACTTTGTATCCGATTCGAATTCCAATTCCGTACGAGATCCTGCCACATTTTCTCTCATTCATCGCTTTCCTTAGGTCACTCCTTATGGTGTGTTGATGCTATCGCGGTATAAAGTCACTTCATGGACTTTACATCTTATGGCATCGAACATGGGCCGCCGTTTCTTGATGTGCGAGGTGGAGTTACCGATTAAAGGCGTGCAGACCAAGATCAAAATCGGGACAGTTCATCTGGAGAGCCTAGCTAATGCGGAGATGCGTCAAGCGCAACTCAACCTGATCTACCCTCTCCTGGCCCAGTACTGCGATCACTCCTTCCTGATGGGCGACTTCAACTTTTGTGGCACCTCGTGGGAGAATGAAGAAAACGTCGCAGCCCACACCGAATACGTTGACGTATGGCCTACATTAACTCACGACGATCAAGGGTTGAGCATGCCAGGAGAAGGCCGGTATGTTGTCTCCTCATCCCCTCACCACGTTAACTCTCATCTCAGGTACGATAGGGTCTTGGTGCGGTCGGCTTTGTTTGCGCCTACGGAAATAAGAATGTTGGGGACAGAGGCCGTAGCAACGGAGGGGAAGAGGAAGTATAAACCATCCGACCATCTGGGTGTCTTTGCTGTTGTGTCTCTAAAAGAATGAGGGGGAAAGGAAGACTGTTGTCAGATAGATAGATAAAACTAGATAAAAGATAAATAATTTATTATTCTAAAGTACTATTACTCTCGGATAGTGGTTATTCCTATCCCATCAGCAAGGGGTCGTCCTTGAGAGCAAGCATCGAATGCTGTCGAATCTTGCGCACGTCAGCTTCCTTAGTTGTCGAGCTTCTGCCCCTAGGCTTCTTTTCGCTTCCCTCTCTCCGCTTTCTTTTCTCTTTGTCATCTTCCCCTGCCTCTTTATCCTTATCCTTCTCTTTGTCCTTTTCCTTTTCTTTATCCTTCTCTTTATCCTTATCTTTCTCCTTGTCCTTATCCTTGTCTTTGTCTTTCTCCTTGTCTTTATCATTGCGCTTATCTTTCTTCTTCCTACTTTTGTCTTTCTCCCTATCGCGGTCTTTACCTTCCTTCTCATCTTTGACTGCCTTATCCTTGTCCTTCCGTTCGAGGCTCTTGCTGCGGGTTCGTCGAAGCACTTGCGGACTCGCGCTGTTCTTGGTGTAGCTGCTCGTCCTGCATAGTGCATTGGCGGTCTGGGCGCGAGACCGCGGGGTCTCCTTGCCCGATGACTTCTCTTTCCCTCCTCCCGAGTCTCGTTCCCTCTCCCTCCCCCTGCTTTGTCGACGGTGATGTCCTCCTTCTTCTGTCTGCGTGTCCCCATCCTCATCCTCATCACTCTTTTTGCCCTGATCGGAGGATCCCGCCGAGGAAGGATCACGAAACTCCGTATTCTCCCCTTCATTTACAGTCACCGTCTTTCGTTTCCTCTCGATCTCAAGCTCCTTCTCCATCCTTTGCAAGGCCGACTCGAGGCTCCTTACCTTCTCCCTCTCTGACTCCCTCTCCTTCTCTCTGTCCTTAGCCCTATCCCCTTCTCGCGCGCTTTCATGTTCGATCCCTCTCAACCGCTCCATCTCCTTTTCCCGTTCCCTCTCCGTCTCTTTCTCCTTAGCAGATTTTTCTCGTTCTCGTTCCTTCTCCGTTTCCCATTCCTTCTGCATTTCTACATATCTCACTCGCTCGGCCTCCCACTCTTTCTTCTCCTTCTCGAATGCGATCTTCTGCAGCACGTGCTGCTTCAACAGGGCCTCCATGTTCTCTCGCAGCTTCTTCTCCATCTCCAACTCCGGCAAGAGGCTCTGCAGGCGTGCCTCCACCTGCCTCCTCTTCTGTTGCTCTGCCATCACCATCTCCCTCAACAGCAGATGCGTCGCATCTAGCTCTCCCCCGTATTCCCCACCGGCCGCAACAGTCGCCCCTTCCATAGTTGGCGGCGATGCGGGCCGCCCTTCCTCGGTGCCATGTTCGGTCCCGTTGGCGAGAGACCCTGTACCCGTTGATGCAGATGACGAAGAGTCGCTCTTTGTGATGCCTGCCACCACCTGTGCCAACATCCCTTTGCGTCGCGGAGAGAAAACAGTGTCACCCCCTATATACATTATATGTGTTAGGAGGGTGTTGTTGTGTGTGAGAGGGAGAGAGCGAGAGGCTTACGAGGAGACGATGCCACGTTTTTCCTGGAAGAAGGGGATAGGGAGCCGTTTCGAGGGGATAAAAGCTTCTTGGGTGCCAGCATGACGGAGCCGAAGTCGTTTTGAGGGGCGCTAGCAGAGGAGGCATTGGAAACCGGTGGCCATTGGAATGCGGTGTTATTCTTCAGCTGCAGTTTAGGGGGTGCCCCCGAGAAGTGAAGGAGGTTCTTTTTGACTGTCGAATCAGGAGACTGGGTTGCGCCTGTTGTTGCGGCCTGTTGTGACTGTTGTAGGAGTTGCGCTTGCAGTTCGCTGATTGTTGAGGATGTTGTGGCGGAGGTAGGTGAGGTGCTTGGCTCGGGTGCGTGCGGTAGAGAGCTCAGGGAGAGCAAGGGTGTGGTGGGAGGAAGAACGAGAGAGGCGGAGAGCAAGCCCTTTTCTCGCTCCTTGATGGGGGAGAAGAGGGCGGGACCTGATGATGGCGTGATATTTGCTGATGTCATCAACAGGCCGCTTCGCCGCAGGAGAGGGTGTTGGCCATTAGCTTGTGCCTTGGGCACTATGGCACCCCCGCCGGCGGTGGGCTTGAGTGCCACAGCACTGCGCGGAGAGGAACACATAGGGCCATTGCCTTTGGTGGGCATGTTAGTCATCGCCTTCAATGCGGCCACGAGTTGATCATTGATATCGCTCTGGGTGTCACAACAGACCAATCAGAATTCAAAGTGAGTTCTGTGGGGGGGGGGTGGGGTAGGGAACCCAACCTGATTTTTGCTGTCCAATTCGGAGGTTATTGTGTGAAGGTGGTCATATATGAATTTGGTAAGAGTCATCAAGGCCTCCGTCTTGTCCTTTTCGGAGATGACGTAGGATATATTCTTGACTCCATTTGATGCAGCCGCGTCGGAGTTCTTATGTTGCGGCTGCGCGAGTTCCCTCAAGCAGTTTTGCATCTTGTCGGAGTTGGCGATCAAGAAGGGGTTCATGAACATCATGAAAGCCTCTTTCTCTCCGAAGCGAACATTGTTGGCCAGATTCTGTAGCACCTTTGATACCAACACCGACGTCCGATGAACATCTCCGGTGAGATCTAGTAAATTTCGAGAACAAATTTTAGAGAACGAAACGCGAAACAGAGAGAACGAAAAGAGGAAAAGAGGTAGGAAGGTAGCAGTACCGCTTTCTATGAGTCCGAAGCTTTTCGGGGAAACAAAAGCGGGGCAGATGAAGCGAAGGAAGAAGAAGCCGCCCACGAGTTCATACCCCATCTCTGGGAACCTCTCCAACACCTTGTGCTGCGAGAGGAAGAACACGTGCTTCAGGGAGGCAGGAAACTTGACCACCGAAGCCGCGACGGCATCGAAGGCCTTCTGCGATTGGTCCCGTAGCTTTGTTTGTCCCTCTTTTACCAACTGCATGGTATCTTCGCCTTTCCCAGAAAGTTTGAGGGGATCCACCTCGATGGCGATATGCTTGTTCTTCATCTCCTTCAAGAATGGTCGCATCACAATCTTTAAATAATTTGCAGCCTATTGTTTAATCACATATTATCAGCAAAAATAAATATAAAATAGCATAAAATAAGAAACAAAAAGCATAAATAGCATAACTAAGTTACTTTACCTTCATTCTTAAATATTTTGACACCAAGGTAGCAGCGAGGGATACTCCTCTAAATAGTGTCGTGGGTTCTTCGTTCATGATTTCTTCTTCCATGGCCCATGAGAGCAGCATGGGACCCTGGCGATTCCAATGGAAAACCACCAATAGGGCCTCACACAGTTCGTCATAGTCCTTCATATGCACTGCATTCAATAACGCCGCCACCACCGAGAGTGACGGCGATAATAATAACTGTAAGGAAAGAGGTGAGTGGTGTGGTGGTGGAGTGTGTGCGTGTGGTGGTAGAGTGTGTGAAAGAGGGAGTACACACTTTTTCGAAATGAGAGGTAGGGGCGGCATGATCTATGATGGCTACTATGCTTTCGCCGCTAAAGTGGCGCCCGGTGAAGACTGTCTTGCTCTTTCGGCCTCCTGTGATAGGTTTGTTCGCAGAGGCCGAAGGTCCGCCATCGTTCCCTGCCTCGGCATCCCCGGCGCGAGGGTCTTCCATCTGATATGATATCGATAGGAAATCGTTACACAACACATACGCATTTTTTTAAAAAAAGAGCACAACCACGCGCACGCGTGCACAACCATCCACATACAACACACACAACACAGCGCTCCACAACCAAGCAAACACACAGATATGCAAACCGCAAGGGATAGTGTAAATCCGTTGCAACACCGCGAGGGAAGGCACACTAACCTCTTCTGTGGGAGATTGCATCGAGTGAGGAAATAGGATAATCGAGTGGCGTCGCAGGCGGCTTGATCTCATAAAATAAGTGGCTCCTCCTCCTATCGTTGGATCCTCCTTAAGGAGTTCAAGCGCTCACCCTTAGCCTTTCGCGCTCTCGCTCCCTCCCTTTGAACTGCTTGTCTCCTTTTTTGTTGAATGAATGTGAGTGGTTGAGTTGAAGTAGTAGGCAGCAATCCTCACCTTCCTTCTCGTTCCCCTTTACACACAAAGGTTGTTGTTCGTTGTCCGTTATCGTTTTTCGGTGTTTTTTTAAACATGCTTTGGGTTCGGACTTTGAACTTCGAGAGGAAGAGTTCGAAGGTTCTCCTTTCTTGCGCGACTTGATCACCTTAATAGGGAAAGGTGGTTGCGTGAATTTTTCACGCGGCATCCAACGTGCGCAATCACCGCAAATCTGTGAGAAGGGATCAGCCAAGTTCGAGTTACCATACAGCCAAATTGTTACACACTCCCAGAGAAAATAGTTGAAATAAATAAATAAATAACCAAAATCCTTCTTCCCCCCGCCACAGATAAGTAAAAGCGGGCCAAAAAAAAAAAAAGGTGTGGTGGTGATGGCGTCCTGAGTCCAGAAGAGTTGTGGGGTGGAAGGTGGCTGAGGGAACTATACCGTTCTCTCCTCCTCCCTCCGGGTGTGTCATTGCCTTTGGTTAGAAAGACCATGACCCGAAGTATTACAGCCTTCTAGATTCAGGTACCATCATATTGATTATCAAGCGATTGAACGAAGTAACCCAATGACTTTAGCACCATTTCACACCCAAAGGCCTATGCTGTCTAACAGACCTATTTCCATTGCGTCGCGCCTTCATGCTGCGAGAGTGATGGGTGCACATCAGAAAAAATTGCGAAAGAAAAAAAACGAAGTAGTGGCAAAGGAAGGAAGGAAAAAAAAAATGAAAGTCGCGACAGAAGGAAGGCTCGCAGGAAGTTTTGCCTTCAACCCCGCTGAAATTTGTCTTTTGATAAGCTTGTAGCAGGGCCATGTTGTTATGGGTCTTGCTTGGCAAAAAGGCTTGCATGGGAGGTTGGTGTAGTTTCCTGTAGTTGGCGTGGTGCGCATGGGTACAGCAAACGGCAAATTGCGGTGTACAACAAAATTAAACCAGAGAGGAGTTGAGTGAACGATAACAACCGTCGCGCGCTGAGAGCATTGGGGATGCAGGTGGAGCCAGGTGAGACCGCCAAAGAAGCCGAGGCAAGCTGGGGGTCGCCCGATTTGTCTGCCAGCCCAACCCGCGAATCCATAGCGAAGATGTTGCTAGAAAAAGGATCTTTCCGCCAGTCGCCAGCGGGTTCGTTCAGGGTGAATCGCGCAGCCAACGAAGATATCTCCCAACAAAACAGCCCCCCCAACGATCACAACAAACTCTCCAACTCCCTGAACAACAGCAAAAAAGCCGCGAAGAAGAAAATCAAAGAAGATAAGAAGATGAAGAAGAAAAAGTGGCGCGCAAGCAGCGACGGTGCCTTTCCGGGGATCCCCTTGTATAATGAAACCGAGGATGGCAAGAATGCGAACGCGCCATTTCCTGGGATCCCGCTCCATGCCATGGGAGGCGAGATGGTTGAACAAGTGCAGAAGCGGAATAAAGAGAAAGAAAAGCAGATGAAGAAAGAAAAGAAGAAAGAGAAGGAACTAGAAAAAGAACGGGAGAAAGATGAAGGTAGAAGCAGAAGAAAAGCGCCCAGCCCCAAAACCGAAGATATGCCGTTTCCTGGGGTCCCTCTACATTCCGATGCGCCTTTCCCCGGAGTTCCCTTACGCATGGAATCGCCTCGACCCTTGCGCGCTTCCACAATCTCCACAGTTCCCCGACCATCACAGATGGATACTCCCTCTTCTCCAACATCCGCCCAAACACCGGCCCCAAGTCTAACTCCGTCTCCCGTCTTTGGCGTCTCGTTGGACGACGTGATGAAATTCGAAAAAGCTAATGTAAAAGACGCCGAGGAACACCATCAGAAGCACGAGGTGCCGGCCATCCTCGTAATCCTCGCCAACGCGATCCTGCAGCTCGGTGGCGCGAACAAAGAAGGGCTTTTCCGGTAAGCGGTACCACCAACGTTAACAAGTCTTTGATATTCATTCCTCTCCTCACCCTTTGTAGAGCTTCGGGAACGCAAACAGAAATGAACGAACTCGAGGAGAGACTCGGGAAAGGCAACTACGATATTCCTTCGACTACAGATCCCCACGTAGTTGCCTCCCTGTTAAAGAAATGGGTGCATAGCCTGCGGCCTCCGCTCATCCCTATCAATTACTAGTAGGCGCCCGCCTCCCCACTCCCCCCCCCCCACCAACATGCGGCTAATCTATACTTCTACTACAGTGAAGCGTGTCTGCATACTGGATCCCAGCCATGGCAGTCGGTGAAGCTCCTAGGACAGCTCCCACCGCTACATGGGAAGGTGATCGGCTACCTCATATCATATCTACAGAACGAGTTTCTGTTGGAACCGGAGGTGCAGAAAAAGACTCGAATGGATCTGCATAGTTTGGCTACCACATGGTCTCCATGCTTCTTCGAGACCCCCGAGAGGAAGATCGAGGAGATGGTGGTCAGCATGAAAGCCGAAAGCAAGTTCGTCCTCAACCTGTTGACGCATATGAACGGAGTTCTTATAAGCGACTCCTCCCCTCCGGAGCACACGGGCCCTGGGGCAGCGTTGTCGCTGTCTGAAGGGGACCTCCGACACGATACTTCACCGAGAGAAGCCGTGGGTGTAGGCAGCAAGTTGGCACGGAGCGTTAGCAGCAGGTTTAAGGTCTTCCAGGAATCGAGCGATAAGAAAGTGGCGCTGAAGCGAAGAATGCTCGAGGCAAGGAAAAAGAACGTCAGCGAGGCGGTGAAAGAAAGCAAATTGAGGCAAGGGGACATCATTGTTCGAGATGCGAGTAATGATGAAGAGGATATCTAGAGCATGTAACTTATTTATTATTATTATTATTATTATTATCTTTGTAAAGCCAAGATTATTTGTTGGCGTTGTTTACCTTCTGTGTTCATTGCAAGATTCAAGTAATTCTTGGAAACCAAAAACTTTTCTCAGGCAAGTAGATGGCCCTTGGCGGCGGTAACAAACGCTTCTTGCTAGCTTTGTATTTTGTTGTAGAAATAGGTACGCTTTCTTTGGTATCCAATACACTGAAACAAACAACCTCTCTGCTTGCCCAGCTGCTGTGGAATATGTAAATATTGCAGGACTTTTTAGCCTCACATATCCAGATGGAAACATCGCCCAGTGGGGTGTAGATAGTAAAGATGCGATGCTTCTTGCTGTGAGGGAGATCAACGCGGAGGAAAGTGGAAAGAGCACAGCCTTTCGTTTGGTTCTGTCGCCTGACGACATCGTCGACTCAAGATGCGATCCTATCTCGTCAAAACCAAAGGCAGGCCTCCTACTAAAGCGTAATAGAACGCTCACTGCGCTCCTTGGGGTAGACTGCAGCGGCGTCTACAAAGCCATCGCGAGTGAGTACGAAGCTGTAAATGTAGGCTATACGACTATATTGCAAATCTCTTCTTACACTGCACATAGATACCTGTACTATCGTATGGTTCTGGCAGCCCAGAATTCTCCTCCCCCACCGTGTATCCATACTTTTTACGGTCAATCCCTTCGGATACTCTCACAGCGAAAGCACTAGCCACTGTTATCGCTCACTTTGGGTGGCCGGGCGTCGGCATTGTACATACTAGCGATCCCTTTGGGGCAGGAGCTGCAGCGATTGTAGAGGAACAAGCCAGGGTAAAAGGATCGCTCCTTCCAAAACCTCCTTCTAAAATAACACTTGAAGGGACACGGATTTGTAGTGCTACGAGTGGTAGCGTTTGATCGCGGAGACCCTGCTGAGGTGGTGCAAGCAAGGATGTTGCAATTGAGAGACGCGGGCATAACAAAGATAATCATTTCCGCACCCGTACCAGAAACAAGGCAAGTAGTCTACCTCTACTACTTTCTTGTCTCATAGACTGTTCCACAAAAGAGACGTCTTCCGCGCAGCTACAACGCTAAACATGACAGGAGCAGGCTATGCTTACCTCGCGACCGAGATGGTGGGTGCAGAAACGATTGATGATCCGCAAGCGTTTCCAGCGGCAGAAGGTTATCTTGCCACCATGCTTTCTGCGGAGGCGGCAGGTTCATCGTATCGAACGTTTTTGGACAAGTTCCAGCAAGCGTACGGACGACATCCAGATCGGTGGGCAGGCTTTTCGTATGATATGGTATTTGTTCTCGCTGAAGGGATTCGAAACGAGAGCAGGAGAAGAGAGGGTGAAGGATTGGTACGCCGGCGCATCCAATCGTCCATCGCAAGAGGCGGGGCGAGTCTCATGCAAGCGTTGAGAAGGGTGCGGATTGAGCGCGGTGCTACAGGGGAGCTGTCTTTTTCTCCCAACACCAACGACAGAAGCGACATGCCATACGACATATTTAACCTACAAGGAAAAGATCTTATCGCGGTGGGGACCACCTACCCTTCCGGAACTTTCGATACAACAGGACGACCACCCATCGTTTGGCCAGGAACAAGCACACGTGAAGTGAAGGAAGCAGAAAGAAAGTAGGTTGGCAACTTTGTGTACAGACAGGGTTGGTTTTCATCGCCAACACCGCATGCCAGACTTCTTGTCGCTTCTCCTTGCACTGCGTTTTTGTATTTGTCGACTCCTATTGGCGATGCACCAAATTGTCATTCGTATTCCGGTTGCAGGGGATTGGTCGTTGGGAGGGGTCAGGTGGGGTTATCAAAGAATCGAAAAGAAAGGACAAGGGGGCGGCAAGAGTGGTAGAGGGGTTTTTCCCGGAGCTATAAAAGGGCTAACTAGGTACTTTCTGAAGGGGGGAAGTTGACGAGGTTGGGGTCGCGGAGAAAGAAAGGAGTGTGAAAAGAATGGACGCTGGCGCTGCGAGCATCTTTCACGCACTCCCAAATACGCCGCCCCCAAACCTGCAGCATTCCATCAACTGCAGAGTTCTCCCTCAAGTGTTACCAATCGAAGCTGGGGCGATACAGCAGTGTCTCCACCATCTGCCACTACAAGAACCACAAGATGATCAGAAGAACCCCGGAAAGAAGAAAAAAAAGCGAAAGGGCAAGCACAACAACAAACACAAGAAGAAGGAAAAGAAGAAAGCAAGGAAGGAAAGGAGTGACAAAGCTATGAAAAAACGAAACTTGAACCTCAGCAACGAAGGCGGGAACAGTACCAGATCCCACAAGAAACGAAAACTCGAACAGACACTTCCAGGAGAGCATGTAATCATTCCTGGACAAGACGCTGCACCCCCTACCTACTCGGCTCTGGATATTCGTATGTTTTTAAAGTTCACTTGAAATCTCGGATCACTAATCGATCTCTACTCTCCAACAACCACCAAAATTCAGCGGAAGGAGGAAGGATTTTTCCAGCGGGAACCAACAAACACAAGGACTCTCTGTTCTTATGGCCCGAGTCCGAGTTACAACACATCCACACTTTCCTATCAGAAGACAAAGGTACCATTACCCTAAAAGACACCACAAAACACTCTCTTTTCGCGGAATCTCTTCCTTGCCCAATCATATTTTGCCACGTCATATGTCTTAGACACAGATTATGTGCTTATCGGTCTTTTCTCTCAACAACAAAACACATAGCCACCGTATTGTTTGCGGAACTATCACAGACATTCAAGGATCTCCCTCCTCCCAGCGACGGAGTTCCAACAACGGCGTTCCACCCGATCGACTACCGCCAAGATTCGAATGTGCTCTGGTTCGGAGATAACTCGGAGTTTTCCTTTGGCGGCCAACCTCGGCCCCACTTGCCTTGGAGTCAGTGTCCCTCGTTATTGGAGGCTAGAGTGGTTCTCGAAAGCGAACTCGGTCACTCCTTCAATAGTGTCATGTGCTGCTACTACAAAAATGGTATAATCGTGATATCATTTTGTTGTTTTATAGCATTTGGCATTCATTTCAATCACCAATCAGGTGCATATTACACTGAATTCAGTGCCGATGACGATGAATTCTTGGGTCCGGCTCCAGGCATCGCAATGGTGGCCCTTGGCAGGTACCCTAACCTTATCTCATTTTGGTAATTTTCATTTCTTCTAATTAACATGCCCATTTTTGCTGCTATAGTAAGCGCTCTGTAGTGCTACGACCCAAAAAGACGCACCCTCTTATGATGCGCTTAGTGAGAGTAACTCTGGATAACGCGTGTGTTCTCTATATGCACGGTAAAATACAGTCCTATTACGAACACGCGGTATATCCTCTCTCTCTCTCTCTCTCTCTCTCTCTCTCTCTCTTTGTGCTTTGCTCATAAAATACATTTTTTAATAGATGCCACCTGAGGGAGCGTCGGAGGAGCCACAAATTCTTCTTACCTTCAGATATATATACGACAAACAGACACCCAAAATCGCCAATGGAACAACAACACAATCCGACTTCCTGCCTCGCCTCTCTGTACCGCCTCAACCATCATCGTCCGACAAAACATTGCCCACAAAAGGAGGCGGAGGTAGTGGCACAACACCACACAACTCAAATCACACAACAGCCACTCCGCCGCTACCTGTAATCGAAACCCCGCATTATCCCGACTGTGTGGGCAGAGTGTTCACAACAAAGGAAGAAGTTTCTGCCCACAGCCTCCACAACTTCACCAACGGAAACATAGATGGCAGCATATCAGGAGGTAAACTTTCTTATGTCAACATCTCTACCCTTCCTCTCTAACCCACATCTTCTTCAAATCTTAAGGAGTCCAATCGATTGTATTGTGGGATGAATCTGTCCCGCAGGTAGAGACTGAGATTCGATATCCGCGCCCTCCCGTTGGGGTGGCCATGAACATGCAGTCGAAGCTCGAGAACATGATGATCAAAAAGAACGTCGAGTGTTCGCTCCCGATCCGAGTGATCCGCGCATGGGGGGACAGTCGACGTCACTTCGGCAAGGCATGCTATCGGTACGACGGCCTCTACGAGATCGAACCCATCCCGGAGTCTCAGCAGCAGGCCCGCCAATCAAAGATGAGCCTCTCGGAGTTTATTTTCCGTCGACGGGGCGATGCCGTTGAGTCCGTCAAGACTCAGATTGGAGCCAAGCCGGCTAAGCGAGGGCGGAGGAAGAAGCGGGAAGGGAGCTCATCGGCCTCAGCCTCCTCCTCCCCCGGAGTTACGAGGTTGGCATCGATTCGACCGAAACCCTCCTCTAGCAATCCCGCAGAGGCTCTCAACCCGCAGCTCCTCTACTCTGCGGCGCACAACCCCGCAGCGGCCCAACAGCTCATGCAACTGACCCTCAACTTGTCCGCAATTGCGGCCCTGAAGAAGCTGCCCCCTATGGCAACACACAACCCGGGAGTCCTCGGCTACCTCAACCCGGCACTCGCCGGGGCTACCACCACCATGCCAATTACTCTCTCGCCTTCTCTCATCCCCACTAATAACAACAAGGTCGCCAACGCAAACGGCCACACCGACCACTCCTCGCAGCTACACCCCATAATCATCGAGACCTCACCTCTCACCCCACCGCAGTCTCAACACCCTCACCTCCCGCTAGTTCCTCAGGGTCCCCTCCCGAATATCGCAGCCAACTCGATGCTAAGTCTTACCAACAACACCAACAACGCCAACAAAAACCCCGCTCCCAAAAGAATCAAAATTCATCTGCAAAAGCCACCGGTCCCTCCCCCACCCACCGAGGACCCCTCCGCCTTGGAGAAGAGACGCATCGAAATACACAACCAACAGATCCTGATGCTCGCACAACAACAGCAACAACTACTACAACAGCAACAGCTACAACAACAACAACAGCAGGATCAATTGGGGAAGGATAACAGGCGACGACAACCTGTCGCCCTCCAACCATATCCCCCACCCACGCAATTACCACTTCCGCCACTCCAACCCCTACCCGCTATACAACCCCAACTACAACAACAACTTCAACAACAGCTACTCCAACAACATCCACAACCACCACTCGTACAACAGCTGAATATGCTCTCAGGTGGTAGACCTCTCCCTCCCCGAGGCATCGCCCCCATATCAGCAATGCACACCAAAGCCGTGGAAGGGAACCCCATCGCCACGGTCTTCCCCAACCAAACCTACCTCCACACCCACCTCTATGAGCTCCCCACACACTTCCTCACACCCTTCCTCAAGTCCATCCCCGCCAAGCACATCGAAGCCCTCAAGGTGATGGACGCTCGCAAGCATCAGCACCCACACACCCCACAGCATGCTGACGTCAGCCATCGCAACAATGGATCTGCGAAAGTGTCGACAGTCCTGCCTCCGATGCCACCGTTGG
>ERZ778023.3759-NODE-3759-length-14181-cov-6.318420_pt1 | contig 14181 bp, 15 predicted proteins | sample MGYA00375753_ERZ778023 | MGnify/ENA primary metagenome ERZ778023 (study PRJEB29350, sample SAMN05389822) | bioreactor metagenome | isolation source: Ammonium sulfate bioreactor | place: South Africa: University of Cape Town | collected 2014-04-04 ...
GCTGGTGAACGTGCTGCGCTCGGTGCCCTTCATCATCCTGATGATCGTGCTGATCCCGCTGACGCTGGCGCTGATGGGTACCTCGCTGGGCGTGCGTGGCGCGATCCTGCCCCTGGTGGTCGGCGCCGCGCCGTTCTACGCGCGGCTGGTCGAGACCGCGCTGCGCGAAGTGGACCGCGGCGTGATCGAGGCCAGCCAGGCCATGGGCGCCACCACCGCGCAACTGGTGTTCAAGGTGCTGCTGCCCGAAGCGCGGCCGGGCCTGATCGCCGGTGCCACGGTCACCACCATCGCCCTGATCGGCTTCACCGCGATGGGCGGCGCCATCGGCTCGGGCGGACTCGGCGACCTGGCCTTCCGCGACGGCTACCAGCGTTCGCACACCGACGTGGCGCTGGTCACGGTGGTGCTGCTGCTGGTGCTGGTACAGCTGCTGCAGATGCTGGGCGACCGGCTGGTGCGCCACTACACTCGCCGCTGAGCGGCCCCCTTCCCGCACTGGAATCCCGATGAAGACTTCCCTGTTCCGCCCGTTGCTCGCCGCTGCCGCCGTGTTGGCGCTGGCGGCCTGCGGCAAGCCCGCCACCGACGAGTCCAGGCTGGTGGTGGCCGCCACCGCGGTGCCGCATGCCGAGATCCTGCAAGTGGTCAAGCCGATCCTGGAAAAGCAGGGCGTCACCCTGGACGTGCGCGTGTTCAACGACTACGTGCAGCCCAACGACCAGCTGGTGCAGAAGCAGGTCGACGCCAATTACTTCCAGACCGAGCCGTACCTGGATGCCTACAACCGCGACCGCAAGACCCAGCTGGTGACCGTGGTCGGCGTGCACATCGAGCCGTTCGGTGCGTACTCGCGCCGGGTCAAGTCGCTGGCCGAGCTGCCGGCCGGCGCCGACGTGGTCATCCCCAATGACCCGAGCAACAACAGCCGCGCGCTGATCCTGCTGGACAAGGCCGGCGTCATCAAGCTGAAGGATCCGTCCAACGCGCTGTCCACCCAGCGTGACATCATCGACAACCCGAAGCAGCTCAGGTTCCGCGAGCTGGACTCGGCGATGCTGCCGCGCGTGCTCGACCAGGTCGACCTGGCGCTGATCAACACCAACTACGCGCTCGACGCCGGGCTCGACCCGACCCGCGACGCGCTGGCGATCGAGAGCAAGGATTCGCCGTACGTGAACTTCCTGGTCGCGCGCCCGGACAACCGCGACGACCCGCGCGTGCAGAAGCTGGCCAAGGCGCTGACCGGCCCGGAAGTGAAGGCCTTCATCGAAAGCAAGTACCAGGGCGCGGTGTTGCCGGCGTTCTGAGGATGGCCGCTGCGCCCGCCCCGGCGCGGGCGCATTGTGCCGGCGCGCCCGATTTGGCGGCATCGCGCCGCTGCCGTTAGGCTCATGCTCCGTTCCAGGGGAGCTTGCCGATGGGGTTGCTGCGTTTCGCCGGGCGTCGCATGGCGCATTTCCTGGCCCAGCCGCGGCGCCGCCAGGCGCACCCGCCCACCAGCGGCCCGCAGCTGCTGGCGCGCACCCTGCGGCGTGGCGACGTGCTGCTGGTGGAAGGCAACAGCCGCTTTTCCACCGTGATCAAGTACCTCACCCAGTCCACCTGGTCGCATGCCGCGCTGTATATCGGCGAGGAAGCGCTGGAACCGGGCGGGCCGCGGCGACCGATGCTGATCGACGTGGACGTGGAAGCGGGGGTGCGGCGCGTGCCGCTGGACGCCTTCACCGACGGCCATACCCGCATCTGCCGTCCGCACGGACTGCCGCCGCCGGTGATCGACCAGCTGATCGGCTTCATGCGCGCGCGCATCGGCTACAGCTACGACCTGAAGAACGTCTTCGACCTGGCGCGCTACCTGATCCTGCCGCCGGTGCCCGGGCACATGCGCCGGCGGATGATCGCGCTGGGCAGCGGCGAGCCGACCAAGGCGATCTGCTCGACCCTGCTGGCCCAGGCATTCGAGTCGATCCGCTACCCGATCCTGCCCGAGATCGAGACCGTGCTCGGCCATGCCGGCGGGCGCCAGCAGCAGCGCGAGATACTGCATATCCGCAACTACAGCCTCTACACGCCGCGCGACTTCGACGTGTCGCCGTTCTTCGAGATCGTCAAGCCGCGCCTGCAGATGGGCTTCGACTACCGCACCCTGCAATGGGGCGAGGACGGCACCCCGTGAGGCCACCGGCGCCCGGCCGGGCGCCATGAACGCGGCAGGCACGGACCGCGGACGATCCGTGCCTGCCGGCAACGCGGGTCCTGGCCCGGGTCAGAAGCGGGCGCCGATACCGAAGCCCACGGTCCACGGGTCCAGCTTCAGCTTCTCGCCGGTGCCGGCACCGGCCACGCTCAGTTCCGGGCGCGCATGCATGTAGCGTGCGTCGGCACGGGCGAACCAGGTGGAGTTGATGTTCATGTCCACGCCGACCGTGCCGATCGCGCCCTTGGCGGTGCGCAGGCCGACATGGTCGCCGCTGGCGGCCAGGCCGTCGATCTTCTCGTTGCTGAAATTGGACTGGTAGTAGCCCGCGCCCACGAACGGACGGAACACGTTGTCGGCGGCGCCGAAGTGGTACTGGGCGCTCAGCGCCAGCGGCTGCTGCTCGACGGTGCCGGCCTTGGCGCCGCCGCTGGTGCGCACGCGATGGTCGAACTTGTCGGCCGCGCCCCACAGCTCGACGGCGACGTTGTCGTTGAAGTAATAGCTGGCGCTCAGCGTCGGCGCCGGGCCGCCGTCGACCTTGTCGATGCCGGTGGCCGGGCCGCTCCTGGGCTGCAGCAGGGTCACGCCGCCGACGACGGCGAAGCGCTTGCCGGACGCGGTGTCGGCGCCGGCATCCTGCGCGAACGCGGCCGGCGACAGCGCCAGGGCGCCGAGGACGGCGAAGCTCATGATCTTGATGGTACGCATGGGGTGACTCCTCGTAGTGCTCTCGGGATTGCGTTGTTATCGAGGCCCTCGTTCGGGGCGCGCCCATCCTCGCCAAGGCCGCATGAATCGATGCGTACGCGTGGTGGCGCGTGCGCGATGACGTTCAGCGAAAATGGCGCAAGGTCCGGAGCGCCGGTGGCGGGCGCCGGAAAACCATTCATGGAGTTGGATCGCGCGTGACGAACGAAACGGTGCTGCAGGGGCTGCCCGCGCAGGTGAATGCGCGCTGCCGCGTGCTCGTGCTCGGCTCGATGCCCGGCATGGCCTCGCTGCAGGCGGCGCGTTACTACGCGCATCCGCGCAATCGTTTCTGGCCGCTGATGGGTGCGCTGTGCGGCTTCGACCCGCAGCTGGACCCTGCGCAGCGGCTGGCCCGGCTGCAGCAGGCCGGCGTCGGGCTGTGGGACGTGATCGGCCGTTGCCGGCGACGCGGCAGCCTGGATGCGGCCATCGTCCGCGGCAGTGAGGTCGCCAACGCGGTGCCGGCGCTGGTGCGGGAGCTGCCGCGGCTGCAGGCCATCGCCTGCAACGGCGCCGCGGCGGCGCAGGCGTTCGAGCGCCACGTCGCGCCCGCGCTGCCGGCCGGACATGGATTGACCGTGCTGGCGCTGCCGTCCACCAGCCCGGCCAACGCCGCCTGGTCGTTCGCGCGGCTGCTGGATGAATGGCGCCGGCTGGCACCGTGGTTGCCGGTGGCGGAACAGTCCATTTCCCCGGCGCCTGGCCGCCGGGACAGGCCGGGACAACGGTAGCCCGGCGATGCCCGCGTGGCGGGCGGCTGCGTCCGCGGCCGGCATGCCATGGCCCGTCCTTGTCCGCGGACATACGTAGGCGAATCCAAGGGCGGCGGTTGGCGCTGCGGCGCACTGGCGCCACAATAGGAGTTTCCCTCACTGTTGCTGGAGTAGTTTCATGGCCGAAATCAAGGAAGCAGTTGTCCCCGATATCGGTGACTACAGCGACATCCCGGTGATCGAAGTGCTGGTCGCCGTCGGTGATACGGTCATGAAGGACCAGGGGCTGGTGACGCTGGAATCGGACAAGGCCACGATGGAAGTGCCGTCGGCCGTGGCCGGCGTGGTCAGGGAAATCAAGGTCAAGGTCGGCGACACCCTGTCCGAGGGCAAGGTCGTGGCGCTGATCGAAGTGGCCGAGGAGGGCGCAAAGCCTGCCGCCGCCGCCGCGCCGGCTGCGCCTGCCAAGGTCGAGCCGGCCGCCGAGACCGGCGCCAGGGTCGAGCCGGTGGCCGTGGCCCCGGTGGCGGACAAGCTGGCCCAGCGCGAGATCGCCCAGGAAACCGTGCTGGCTGCGACCCGGCCGGCCAGCCCGCCGGTGCAGTTCAACGCCGAAGGCGTGCTGCCGTCCAACGTGCCCTACGCCAGCCCGGCGGTGCGCGTGTTCGCCCGCGAGCTGGGCGTGGACCTGGCCCAGGTGGCCGGCACCGAGAAGGGCGGCCGCATCACCAAGGCCGACGTGCAGAAGTTCGTCAAGGGCGCATTGACCGGCGGTGGTGCCGCCGTGGCCGGTTCCGCGGTCGCCGCCGGCGGTGGCCTGAACCTGCTGCCGTGGCCGAAGGTGGACTTCGCCAAGTTCGGCGAGACCGAAGTGCAGCCGCTGTCGCGGATCAAGAAGATCTCCGGCGCCAACCTGGCGCGCAACTGGGCAATGATCCCGCACGTCACCCAGTTCGACCAGGCCGACATCACCGATCTGGAAGCGCTGCGCGTGGCGCTGAACAAGGAAAACGAGAAGGCCGGCATCAAGCTGACCATGCTCGCGTTCCTGATCAAGGCCAGCGCCGCGGCGCTGAAGAAGTTCCCCGAGTTCAACGCCTCGCTGGATGCCAGCGGCGAGAACCTGACCCTGAAGAAGTACTTCCACATCGGCTTTGCCGCCGACACGCCGAACGGCCTGGTCGTGCCGGTCATCCGCGACGTGGACAAGAAGGGCGTGGTGCAGATCGCGCAGGAAACCGGCGAGCTGGCCAGGAAGGCGCGTGACGGCAAGCTGGGCCCGGCCGACATGAGCGGCGGCTGCTTCTCGATCAGCTCGCTGGGCGGCATCGGCGGCACCGCGTTCACCCCGATCGTCAACGCCCCGGAAGTGGCCATCCTGGGTGTCTCCAAGTCGTCCATCCAGCCGGTCTGGAACGGCAGGGAATTCGCACCGAAGCTGCTGCTGCCGCTGTCGCTGAGCTATGACCACCGCGTCATCGACGGCGCGCTGGCCGCGCGCTTCACCACGTACCTGTCGCAGGTGCTGGCCGACATGCGCCGCGTGCTGCTCTGATCCCGAGGACTTGAAAGATGGCGAACACGATTGAAGTCAAAGTCCCCGATATCGGCGATTACAGCAACGTGCCGGTGATCGAGATCCTGGTGGCCGTGGGCGATACGGTGGCCAAGGACCAGGGGCTGGTGACGCTGGAATCGGACAAGGCCACGCTGGAAGTGCCGTCCACCGCCGTCGGCGTGGTCAAGGAGATCAAGGTCAAGCTCGGCGACAAGCTGTCCGAGGGCGACGTGGTGGTGGTGCTGGAGGCGCAGGGCGCAGCGCCCGCGGCCGGCGCCGGCAACGTGGCGCCGGGCAGCAGGCCGCCGGTGACCCCGTCGCACCGCGCGCCGGACCCGGCCGTGGCCGCCCGCGCGCTGCCGTCGACCGGCCGCGCCGCCGACATCGAATGCCGGATGGTGGTGCTGGGCGCCGGCCCGGGCGGCTACACCGCCGCGTTCCGTTCGGCCGACCTGGGCATGGACACGGTGCTGGTCGAGCGCTACGCCAGCCTCGGCGGCGTCTGCCTCAACGTCGGCTGCATCCCGTCCAAGGCGCTGCTGCATGCGGCCGAGATCATCGACCATGCCGCGCATGCCGATGAGCTGGGCATCGCCTTCGGCAAGCCGAAGATCACCCTGGACAAGCTGCGCGAGTACAAGGAAAAGGTCGTCGGCCAGCTGACCAAGGGCCTGGCCGGCATGGCCAGGCAGCGCAAGGTGCGCACCGTGCAGGGCGTGGCCAAGTTCGTTTCGGCCAACGAGCTGGAGATCACCGGCGACGACGGCAAGACCCAGTTGCTGCGCTTCGAGCAGTGCATCATCGCCGCCGGCTCGCAGGCGGTGAAGCTGCCGAACTTCCCGTGGGACGACAAGCGCGTGATGGATTCCACCGACGCGCTGGAACTGGCCGAAGTGCCGAAGTCGCTGCTGGTCGTCGGCGGCGGCATCATCGGCCTGGAAATGGCCACCGTGTACAGCGCGCTGGGCGCCCAGGTCACCGTGGTCGAGTTCATGGACCAGCTGATGCCGGGCGCCGACAAGGACCTGGTCAAGCCGCTGGCCGAGCGCCTGAAGAAGCAGGGCATCGAAGTGCACCTGAAGACAAAGGCGTCGGGCGTCACCGCCGACAAGAAGGGCATCACCGTGACCTTCGAGGCCGCCACCGAGGGCGAGAAGCCGGCGATGCAGAGCGGCACCTTCGACCGCGTGCTGGTGGCCGTGGGCCGCGCGCCGAACGGCAAGAAGATCGATGCCGACAAGGCCGGCGTGGAAGTGACCGAGCGTGGCTTCATCCCGGTCGACCGGCAGATGCGCACCAACGTCCCGCACATCTTCGCCATCGGCGACATCGTCGGTAACCCGATGCTGGCGCACAAGGCAACGCACGAGGGCAAGCTGGCCGCGGAAGTGGCCTTCGGCGAGAAGAAGGAGTGGGTGGCGCGGGTGATTCCGTCGGTGGCCTACACCAACCCGGAGATCGCCTGGGTCGGCGTCACCGAGACCGAGGCCAAGGCCAAGGGGCTGAAGGTCGGCGTGGCCAAGTTCCCGTGGGCGGCCAGCGGCCGCGCCATCGGCATCGGCCGCACCGAGGGCTTCACCAAGCTGGTGTTCGACGAGGAAACCCACCGCGTGATCGGCGGCGCCATCGTCGGCGTGCATGCCGGCGAACTGCTGGCCGAGATCGGGCTGGCCATCGAGATGGGGGCCGAGGCCGAGGACATCGGCCACACCATCCACGCCCACCCGACCCTGAGCGAATCGGTGGCGATGGCTTCGGAGATCTACGACGGCACCATCACCGACCTGTACATCCCGAAGAAGAAGTAAGCGGCATACGACGCGATCGTCACGACGCCCCTTCACCGGGGCGTCGTTGTTTCCGGCCCCGGCGGAAAGCGCGCCACCGGTGGCGGCGCGCGCAGGTGGGTCAGAACGACAGGCTCACGCCCGCCAGCGGCCCCTTGAATTCCTGCTTCAGGCCGATGAGCCCATCGCTTCCCTTGCGGTCTACGTCGAGCTTGAACCAGTCGTAGCCGGCGAAGATGCCGAAGTTCGGGTTGACGTTGTACTGCACGATGGCGTTGGCGCGGCTCAGGTCGCCTTCGTAGTCATCGAAGCTGCCCCAGCGGGTGTTGAGGTACTGGCCCTGCAGGTTGATCAGCCAGTGCTCGGACGGGGTGAAGGTCAGGCGCGCGCCGACCACCGGGGCGATGCCGTCGGTCTTCTCGTCGAGCACCTGGCCCTGGTACAGGTCGCCCAGATCGGCATACGCACGGCTGCCGACCTTGGCGTACTCGGCGCCCAGCTGCAGGCCGAGGTCGACGCGCTCGCCGTCGATCACCGCGTAATCGTAGACCAGGCTGGCGACCTGGTATTTCAGGTTGCCCTTGACGAAGCTGCCGGCCGGCACCGTGGTGCCGTCGAAGCGGATGCTCTCGCCCAGCGCCTGGCGGCGGTCCTTGTCGTAGCGGAAGTAATCGAAGATCAGCCGCTGCCGTTCGCTGATGCGGAACAGGCCGTCCACGCGCGGCTCCCATTGCGTGCCGCCGAGGTCGAAATCCTCGTCGAACGCCAGGTCCTGGCCGGCGATGCTGGTGCTGCCGCGCAGGGTGTTGGACGAATCGATGTTCATCGCGCCCAGGCGCAGGGTGAAGCGTGGATCGCCGTCGGCGGCATGGGCAGGCGCGGCCTGCAGCAGGGCCAGGGCAAGCGCGCAGGACGCGCAGGTCGTGAGGTGCGGGGGAAGACGCATCGTTCGGTTCGCTCCATGGGGTGGATCAGGGAGCGGCTACCGTGGCCGAAGCGATGTGCCACCTGCGTGACCGCAGGGTGTACGGGATGTGCAAAATGCGGCGAGGTGGCCCGGAAGCGGGCCACCTCGCCCGGTGCGTCCGTCGCGCACATCGACGAGGTAATGGCGGCGGACGTGCAGGTGTGACCCGGCGGCGACGCCGAAGTTCCGCATGTTGCAGTGCAAAATCTGGATTTGCCCGTCCTAACCCGGCCCGGCCGAAAAATCCAGTAAATGCCACAACTTGCGATCCGCAGGGGGCAGCTTGTGGCGGTTGTCTCGCAAAATGTCCCGCTGCTATACTTTCGCGGCTCGACGAGGCGCCCCCTGGCGCCGCCCAGATCTCCTTGTTCCATGAAGCAGGACATTCCACGTGCTGAACTCCGTTGATGCGGGTCGGCGGCTGATGCTGCGTGCCGCGGTGTACCCGCTGGTCGCAGTGGTTGTCCTGGCGCTGGCCTTCCTGCTGGTGGGGCCGAAGTACGCCCTCGGTGCGCTGGTTTCAGGCGCGGCGGTGGTGGCGGGGACGGTGCTGGCGGCATGGGTGGGGCTCGGCGGCGGCGTTCAGGCCGCCGGTTCGGCGATGATCCGCATGTTCCTGGGGTTCGCGCTGAAGATCGTGCTGATTGTCGCCGTGCTGGCAATGGCGTTCGTCTGGTGGCGGCTTCCTCCCTTGGCGCTGCTGGCGGCGATTCCAGTGGCGCTGATGTTCCAGGTTCTGGCTCTGGCCAGGCGTTGATCGAATTCATAAAAGGTATCCGGACTCATGGCGGGCGAGGCTCTAACCCCTACCACCTATATCCAGCATCACCTGCAGAACCTGACCGCCAAGGTCGGGGACGGCGGCAGCTTCTGGACCATCCACGTCGATACCGTCGTCACCGCGGTGCTGATGGGCCTGCTGATGGTGTTCGCCTTCTGGATGGCCACCCGCAAGGCCACCGCCGGCGTGCCGGGCAAGTGGCAGGCGTTCGTCGAGATCTGCCTGGAGTTCGTTGACCGCCAGGCCAAGGACACCTACCACGGCAAGAGCAAGCTGGTGACGCCGATCGCGATCACCATCTTCTTCTGGATCCTGTTGATGAACCTCATCAAGATGATCCCGGCCGACTTCATCGCCAAGCCGCTGGAATGGGCGGGCGTCCACTACTGGAAGCCGGTGCCGACCGCCGACGTCAATGCCACTCTGGGCATGTCGATCAGCGTGTTCTTCCTGATGGTTTTCTTCTCGCTCAGTTCCAAGGGCCTGGTCGGCTTCGTCAAGGAGTTCCTGACCGCCCCGTTCGGCAAGTGGATGATGCCGTTCAACCTGATCCTCAACATCGTCGAGTGGCTGAGCAAGCCGATCTCCCTGGCGATGCGACTGTTCGGCAACATGTTCGGCGGCGAGATCGTCTTCCTGCTGATCTGGGTGCTGGGCGGCGCCGGCGTGTTCGGTGCTGTTGCCGGTGGCGTATTCGGCCTGGGCTGGATGCTGTTCCACCTGTTGGTGATTCCGCTGCAGGCCTTCATCTTCATGATGCTGTCGATCGTGTACCTGAGCCTGTCGGAAGACAGCCACTAAGCTACAAGCTTCAACCAGTTCCAACCTTCATCCGTTTCATCACCCTTAGCTACCCATAGTTCTCGGAGAAAACCATGTACTTCGCCGTCCTGACCAATCTCGCCCAAGTTCAGAGCTCCACCGCCCTTGCCGTCGGCATCATGATCGGCCTGGCCGCGCTGGGCGCCGGTCTGGGTCTGGCCATCATGGCTGGTAAGTTCCTGGAATCGGCTGCCCGCCAGCCGGAACTGATCCCGGTCCTGCAGGTCCGCATGTTCATCACCGCCGGCCTGATCGACGCCGCGTTCATCATCTCGGTCGCCGTCGGCCTGCTGCTGGCCTTCGCCAACCCGCTGGCCGCTGCCCTGCTGGCCGAAGCCGCCAAGCTGGCGGGCTGATCCAGCTGAAGTGAGACGGCCGGGTGCCTGACGGCATCCGGCTTCGGATGAAGGTCCGGTTGCGCCGCCACGGCGGCGCAACCACCCCGACACCAGCGATCGAGCTAACCCATGAATATCAATCTCACCCTCTTTGCACAGGCACTGGCCTTTGCCGCGCTGATCTGGATCATCGCGACCAAGATCTGGCCGCCGCTGATGAAGGCCATCGAAGAGCGCCAGCAGAAGATCGCTGAAGGCCTCGCCGCTGCCGACCGCAGCCAGAAAGACCTGGCCCAGGCGGAAGTGAAGGTCAACGAGGCGCTGAAGGAAGCCCGTGGCAAGGCCAACGAGATCATCGACCAGGCCCACGCCCGCGCCAACCAGATCGTCGAGGCCGCCAAGAACGAAGCCATCGCCGAAGCCAACCGCCAGAAAGAACTGGCCCAGGCTGAAATCGACGCCGCCGCCAACCGCGCCCGCGAAGACCTGCGCAAGCAGGTGTCCGCACTGGCCGTGACCGGTGCCGAGAAGCTGCTCAAGCGCGAAATCGACGCCAACGCCCACAAGGCGCTGCTCGACGAGCTGGCCGCGGAGATCTGATAGATGAGCCAGGCCCTCACGCTTGCCCGCCCGTATGCCCGCGCCGCGTTCGCGATTGCGCGCGAGGAAGGCAAGTTCGCGCCGTGGTCGGAAGCGCTTGCGTTTTCCGCCCGCGTTGCCGCCGATCCGCGCGTGTCGGCCCTGCTGTCCAATCCGGAGCTGGCCCGCGGCGACGCCGTGGCCCTGTTGGCCCCGGAAGCGGCGGGTGAAACCTACGGCCGCTTCCTGACCCTGCTGGCCGAGTCGCATCGCCTGCAGCAGCTGCCGGAAATCGCCGGCCTGTTCGACCAGCTGCGCGCCGAAGCCGAGAACGTGGTCAAGGCCACCGTCACCTCGGCGGCCGCGCTTTCGGCCGACGAACTGGAAAAGATCAAGCTCGCGCTGCGCAGGCGTTTCGGCCGCGACGTCGATGTCTCGACCGCGGTGGACGCTTCGCTGATCGGCGGCGCCGTGATCGATGCCGGCGACGTGGTCATCGATGGTTCGCTCAAGGGCAAGCTGTCGCGCCTGCAGACCGCGCTCGCAAACTGAATTCACTTATCGTCCGGCTTGATCGCCGGCACTAGGACTTGACGATGGCTACCACGCTCAACCCCTCCGAAATCAGCGAACTGATCAAGAACCGCATCGAGAAGGTCGCGCTGTCCGCGGAATCGCGCAACGAAGGCACCGTGACCTCGGTGTCCGACGGCATCGTGCGCATCTACGGCCTGGCCGACGTGATGCAGGGCGAAATGATCGAGCTGCCGAACAACACCTACGCGCTGGCGCTGAACCTGGAGCGCGACTCGGTCGGCGCCGTGGTGCTGGGCGACTACGAGCACCTGCGCGAAGGCGACGTGGCCAAGACCACCGGCCGCATCCTGGAAGTGCCGGTGGGTCCGGAAATGCTCGGCCGCGTGGTCAACGCGCTGGGCGAGCCGATCGACGGCAAGGGCCCGCTGGGCACCTCGCTGACCGCGCCGGTGGAGCGCGTTGCCCCGGGCGTGATCTGGCGCAAGTCGGTCGACCAGCCGGTGCAGACCGGCTACAAGTCGGTCGACTCGATGATCCCGATCGGCCGCGGCCAGCGCGAGCTGATCATCGGTGACCGCCAGACCGGCAAGACCGCCATGGCGATCGACGCGGTGATCAACCAGAAGGGCACCGGCATCAAGTGCGTGTACGTCGCGATCGGCCAGAAGGCCTCGACCGTGGCCAACATCGTGCGCAAGCTGGAAGAGAACGGCGCGCTGGCCCACACCGTGGTCGTGGCCGCCACCGCTTCCGAGTCGGCCGCGATGCAGTACATCAGCGCCTACTCCGGCTGCACCATGGGCGAGTACTTCATGGATCGCGGCGAAGACGCCCTGATCGTGTACGACGACCTGTCCAAGCAGGCCGTGGCCTACCGCCAGATCTCGCTGCTGCTGAAGCGCCCGCCGGGCCGCGAAGCCTACCCGGGCTGACCGCGCTGCCGATCATCGAGACCCAGGCCGGCGACGTGTCCGCGTTCGTCCCGACCAACGTGATCTCGATCACCGACGGCCAGATCTTCCTGGAAACCGACCTGTTCAACGCCGGCATCCGCCCGGCCGTGAACGCCGGTATCTCGGTGTCGCGCGTCGGTGGCTCGGCCCAGACCAAGATCATCAAGAAGCTGTCCGGCGGCATCCGCATCTCGCTGGCGCAGTACCGCGAGCTGGCGGCGTTCGCGCAGTTCGCCTCGGACCTGGACGAAGCCACCCGCAAGCAGCTCGAGCGCGGCCAGCGCGTCACCGAGCTGATGAAGCAGAAGCAGTACGCGCCGATGTCCATCGCCAACCAGGCGCTGTCGATCTACGCCGTCAACGAGGGTTACCTGGACGACGTGCCGGTCAACAAGCTGCTGGCGTTCGAAGAGGGCCTGCACGCCCACTTCGCCAACACCGCCGGCGAGCTGACCGCCAAGATCAACGCCAGCGGCGCCTGGAACGACGAGATCGAAGCCGCTTTCAAGAAGGGCATCTCCGAGTTCAAGACCACCGGCAGCTGGTAAGCCGCACGTAGAGCGGGGCCCTGGCCCCGCTTCACTGTGACACAGCGGGGGAAGGCCCCCGCTCCATGGGAATAAGAGATGGCAAGCGGACGCGAAATCAAAACCAAGATCAAGAGCGTGCAGAACACCCGCAAGGTGACGCGCGCGCTCGAGATGGTCTCCGCCTCCAAGATCCGCAAGGCGCAGGATCGGATGAAGACCTCGCGTCCGTACGCGCAGGCGATGAAGCAGGTGATCGGCCACCTGGCCCAGGCCAGCACCGACTTCCAGCATCCGTTCCTGGTCGAGCGCGAAGACGTCAAGCGCGTGGGCTACATCGTGATCTCCTCCGATCGCGGCCTGGCCGGCGGCCTGAACAACAACCTGTTCCGCAAGGCCGTGGCCGAAATGCGCGGCTGGCAGGAAAAGGGCGCCGAGATCGACATGGTGACCGTCGGCCAGAAGGCCAGCGTGTTCTTCCGCCGGGTCAACGTGAACATGGTCGGCAGCGTCACCCACATCGGCGACCAGCCGAAGCTGGAGACGCTGATCGGCGTGATCAAGGTGATGCTCGACGCCTTCACCGAAGGCAAGGTCGACCGCGTGTACCTGGTCTACAACCGCTTCATCAACACGATGACGCAGAAGGCGTCCTTCGACCAGCTGCTGCCGTTGCCGGCCAGCGAGACGCAGGTCGCCTCGCACGACTGGGACTACCTGTACGAACCCGATGCCGCGACCGTGCTCGAGCACGTGATCACGCGCTACATCGAGTCGCTGGTGTACCAGGCCGTGCTGGAGAACGTTGCTTCCGAGCACGCGGCACGCATGGTGGCGATGAAGGCGGCAAGCGACAACGCGAACAAGCTGATCGGAACCCTGCAGCTGGTCTACAACAAGGCCCGCCAGGCAGCGATCACCCAGGAAATCTCCGAAATCGTCGGCGGCGCGGCAGCAGTCTGACGCGCACAGTCAAAGCATTTAATTAGAGGATGCAGCAATGAGTCAGGGCAAGATCGTTCAGATCATCGGCGCCGTCGTCGACGTCGAATTCCCGCGCAGCGACGTGCCGAAGGTGTACGACGCGCTGAAGGTCGACAACACCGACATCACCTTGGAAGTCCAGCAGCAGCTGGGCGACGGCATCGTCCGCGCCATCGCGCTGGGTTCCACCGACGGCCTGAAGCGCGGCCTGATCGCCAACAACACCGGCCGCGCCATCTCGGTGCCGGTCGGTGCCGGCACCCTGGGTCGCATCATGGACGTGCTGGGCCGCCCGATCGACGAGGCCGGCCCGGTCGCCGCGTCCGATTCGTGGGAAATCCACCGCGCCGCGCCGTCGTACGAAGACCAGTCCTCCTCGACCGAGCTGCTGGAAACCGGCATCAAGGTGATCGACCTGATCTGCCCGTTCGCCAAGGGTGGCAAGGTCGGCCTGTTCGGCGGCGCCGGCGTCGGCAAGACCGTCAACATGATGGAACTGATCAACAACATCGCCAAGGCGCACTCGGGTCTGTCCGTGTTCGCAGGCGTGGGCGAGCGTACCCGCGAGGGCAACGACTTCTACCACGAGATGAAGGACTCCAACGTCCTGGACAAGGTGGCGATGGTGTACGGCCAGATGAACGAGCCGCCGGGCAACCGCCTGCGCGTCGCGCTGACCGGC
>ERZ778023.3760-NODE-3760-length-14164-cov-54.522078_pt1 | contig 14164 bp, 14 predicted proteins | sample MGYA00375753_ERZ778023 | MGnify/ENA primary metagenome ERZ778023 (study PRJEB29350, sample SAMN05389822) | bioreactor metagenome | isolation source: Ammonium sulfate bioreactor | place: South Africa: University of Cape Town | collected 2014-04-04 ...
TTGTTCGGGTGCAGTTGATTCAGTAGGAGTATGATGAAGTACAGCGTCATTATCGACGAGACCTTGACGAGTGTTTTTCGTTCGTGCTCGTCGTGCCATTTCCTCGGCTGTTTCTTCATTAGCTTTCATTATCATTTGAACTTCTTTTTCGAATTCATCTTTACGTTTCTCTTTCTCCTCTGAAAATAAAACGAAAAAAAATAGATTTTCGAAAGTCAACTTTCGATTGTTTACCAGGTGGTAACATATCTTCGGGTTTCATCGCTACGATTTGCTTAGCTGTTGCTTCTTTCGAGAGAATATGCTTATAAAAAAACTGAAAATAGAAGAAAAACAGAATTCCAATCGAAAACAGAGAACAAATCTGCAATTTACATTGTTATTCATGTTACTGATATTTGCCAATAAGGAACGAAATTTATTTTTATATGAATTATCAACTTTTCCATAAACACGATACATTTCCTCTTCGATTTTGTCGGTAATTGTCTTGATTTCTTCGGTTGGAATTGTTTTCTGACCGCTTTTTTCTAATCTAAATCGAGCAGAACACACTTTCTTCACCAAAATTCGAATCAATCAATCAATGAATTACCTCATAACTAATTTATCGAACAACGCTTGTGGAACTTTCATTCGTATATCGGCATAGTTTTGCACGGCTGGTGAAGTCGGAGTATTACTTGTCTGTCTTCCCAGTTGAACAGGAGCTTTTTTAATTGGCACTGGTTTCGTATTTGATGCGACCGGTACCCAGGATAATTTCGGTTTCGTTGAAGTTGGAGTTGTTGGTGTTTTCGGCGTCGTAATCGATGACGATCGAGCGATGTTTGTAGATGCAGATGCTTTCGATTCGTTCGCAGTTAGTAAAATCGATTGACGAAGAGCTGGTTTGACGATTTCGTAGGATGGATGTTGATTGATCCAGGTGCAGAGATCTTCGACTTTGGGAACTAATTTTCGATCGAGAAGTTTTTTTGTCCGATTTTCGTATAATAAAATATCTTCACGTGTGGCCGGAATATCGTTGTTCTAAAAAAAACGAAAATGATCGTTGAGAAGTGTTCGAATAATCAACTCACAGCGCCTTTGCTTCGTTGAATAGCTTGAAGTGTTTCATTGATATGACGACGAATGCAAGCCGGAGAACAATAAATCCAACCGGCTTTTGCCCAATTACTACAACCGTGGACTATACAATGAATTTGTGGTTCCTGAAGGAAAAGATTTGTTTAATATGCGAATTTAAAATAAATTATCTACTGCTGGAGAATCTCGGTGAAAGAAAATGCTGGTTTTCGTTCGTTTGGATGGTTCGGATTGTGTTAGAGTCTTTGTTGTTGTTGGTGGTGATGCAACAACATCAATTCGTTTTCGTTTAATCACTGCTGACTCAGAATTGACTGTCCCTTCTAAACAATCATCAATCACTCTCGTTTTTCATAATCATAAAAGTCAATCGAGTTTCATACTTCGACATGGCGGACAAACGAACTGATCGCCATTCATATCAAGTACTCGTGCTTGTTCTTTCGTAACACCGATACTAAACACATAAAACAATTGTAAATCAATAAAAAAAAAAAGCAATATTCATCTACCAATCTCCGTGATACCAATTGGCACACGAATCGCATCGAAGCATTAATCTCGAATGGTCCCATGGTTTCTTACAAATACACCAAACTCGACGATGTAACTGATCTGTATCATCATTGTTATCATCTTCGTCTTCGTCTTCATTGTCACTAAATTCATTGTTTTTCGAGTCTTTATTATTTCGACTCGGACCGCCAAGTGCCCATTGTGATTGACGGATTTCATAGGCATCGTAGACACCTCGTTCAAGATCACGATAGTTCAGTTTCGGACGATTATTACGTTGTGGATATGATTTTCGACTACGGAATGTGACTAAATCATCTTCATCATCTCTGCAAACAAACGAAATTGTCTTCATTTTATCGAGAATAAAAGCATTTACTGTATGTAACTTGATGTGCTGTTGTCTTTGCTGTGACTATCGTTCGATGATTGATCATCATTTGGTGAACCTGCAATATTCAAAAACCCTCTAAGATGTCGCCAGTAGTCATTTCAATAAACTATAAAGTCTCTCTCTTTCTCATCTTGTTCCCGAATTCTCGTCAAGCATTATCAATAGCAGAAATCATTTGATTAGAAACCAATTATATTTTATGTGTTCGTTTGTCTTCAGTTCGTCTATTTCGATCGTTCCTTACCTTTTGAACTGCTCACATTAGTAGTAGTCATTGACAATCAATATTCGATAATATGATAATCGTAATAATAAATTTTGCCTTGATTTTATATAGAAAAAAACAACTGCAATAGAAAAAACGAATGTTGCATGTTGAAATAGGATTTGTTTTTCAATAGAATTTCGAAGTTAAAACTATAGCTTAGTATGCATATGATTAATCACCGTATACCAAGTGTATTTCTTTGATTTTCTTCGAGTTTTTTCCTTTCGATCATTTCATAGATGATCTCATGAAAAAATCTTTCAAAAAAAACGTAAACATCAACTCTAAGTTAATCGAACAAACCTCTTACTATCAGAAATTTTCTTTTTTTTTCTAACAAGAGTTCATTCATCAACAAATGATTTTGCATTTTTCGATGCATACAATTGGTCGAGTTTTTTCAAAACATTGATGCAGTCTGTAAACAACAAATCCGAACGCAATGGATACGTTTGACCAATGAAAATCCATTTCAACACGATGATGTCAAAAGTTTTTTATTTTGAAATCCAAAAATGTCGACCGAAGAAAAGCAAGCTCGATCGGTTTTCGTTGGAAATATTCCGCATGGAACAACTGAAGAGCAAATGAGAGAAATATGTTCAACTGTTGGACCCGTTGTTTCATTTCGTATTGTTTTCGATCGAGAAACAGGCAATCCGAAAGGATACGGATTTGCTGAATATGCTGGTAAAAGAATTTTTTTTCTCGATTGATGTAACGATGAATTTTGAATATATTACCATAGATCCAGAAATGGCACAATCTGCAATTCGGAATCTGCATGATTTCGAATTTAATGGCCGATCATTACGAGTAGATAAAGCTTCGACACAAGCCGATGAATTGAGATTATTTCATCAGCAAACAGCTACCCGTCAGCCGACATTTGACAATGTTCCAAGTGCAAACATAACTCCTGACAAAGTCCCGGAAGTCATTACACGAACACTAAGTAAATAATTAGTCTTCGAAAGAACGAATTGATAGTTTTGTTTTCATTTTTAGTCAATCTTCCTCCTGAACAAGTCGTCGATCTTATGAAACAAATGCAAACAATTATCAAAGAATATCCCGTCGAAGCACGAAATATTCTCATACAAAATCCTCAATTAACTTACGCCATGCTTCAATCGCTGGTCATCATGGATCTCATTCCTCCAAACGAAGCAGCAGCCATGCTTCACAAACGACCAGATATTTCCTCGTTAAATCCAACATCAGCTCCAAATCTTATTCCCAATTTATTTCCTCAGGCGCCTCTGCCTATTGTTCCACCTCTTCCATTTCATTCTCAACTACCCGGAATGAATTTTCCTCTGCCAACAACAACAGCAGCAGCAGCACCGACTCTCTCTCGTACCGATCAAGAAAAAGCACAACTACTAATTCAAGTTCTTCAACTAACCGACGCACAAATTGCTCAATTACCGGCTGATCAACGAGCGAGCATCATTTTACTACGCGAACAAATGCAGCAAAGTGGAATGATGTAATATTTTTTTATCGTTGTTATCTGTTATTTAAATAAAATAATTCAAATCACCGTTTATACACACTTGAAAAATGATTTTCTCGCCAGACATTAATCTCTCGACTTATACACGCCATGCAATTATCGAGAAATCGAAAAGAGAAAAAAAGTTAATCTCAATATGGAAATGAAGTCAAGTGAAGTGGGAAAGAAACATACCTCTCGCAATTTCTTCTTCTCATCAGTCACACTTTCAATCTCTTGACACGTCACGCATCGGCTGATTATGCACCATTCTCATTAGCACATCAAAATTGTTCTTTCCATGAAAATCAATCAACCTGCTGGCGTATCTTTTTCTTTCTTTTCTTTGACCGGAAGGATATTCATACGGTACTCTAACACATTTTCTAATGTGTAAATGAATAACAAATAAAAGAACAATGTCACATGTAAATTTCCTGAGTCGAATGAAATCTTATTGTTTTTTTCAATTATAAAAATTCAAAAGAACTGCACGTTGTCTCTATATAAAGGTGTTTATTTATACAATCCTTACATGTATTAAGAAATCATCAAAGAAATGACGATAAAAATCGAATTAGTTTTTTGCCGAAGGATATTCATAAAACACATTTGCTCATCATTTTTATGAGATCAAAACACCTAATTTCATTTCATTCGAATAACAAGACAAAATAGAAAAAAAGAAAAACGTGTTAAAGCATCAAATTCAATACTTTCGGTAGATAAAGATATTCGATCGAATTGCAAATGACATACTCTTACGTTCATTCCCTGCTGAGTGAACGGCGCAATAGTAATGTGATTTCAAGTAGTCACCGTACTCCCATCGTCTACACTTGACTTCATTTCTCTCCCCCTTCTCTCTCTCTCCTATTCTGATTAATCGATTAACATAGTGACTTCCGGGTGACATGACGTCGATAATTGTAGTCTAAGCTATATGCATAAGATTAAACCTAAGACATAATCACATGTCGTGCACATTGTGGGTGGTAGATGAGAATTATCAGGAAAGAAGAAACCAATACATATAGGTGATAAAAATCGAGATTAATTAACAAGTCGAAAGGTTAGAGTTGAAGATATTTATTCGAACGAAACCGTAGAATATCGAACAATATTTTCATTTTTTCGATTCAGTTTGTTTTATTGCTCAAAATAAACACGAAAAAAAAAGAAGAAAGTATTCAATTGCATCGCTGATACCGTGTATACATTCGATAGTCAACACTGGCTAATAATCTCTCACTAATATTTTCAATATTCAATTGTGTTTGTGTTCGTCGAAAACGATTGTTATTCGGTTTGATCGGGGGATTTGTTTTGCCAATCGATGTCCTCAATGGTCGTATACATTCATCGACGATCATTCGAAGATCGGTTTGAGTGTTGTGTAACTGTTCAGTTGATGTTGTACGAGGTAATGTTGCGTACCATGCTTCGTCGTTGGCCGATCGAAGGACATCGTCGTGATCATAAGAGGGATTCAATTCTCGACGAGTGTCGAAAGAAAAATGATTGACTGTGCTGCCAGTTAAACGATATGTATCGTTAGCAACACGAACGAAACCGGATTTGATGAGAGCAGTCGACGGTGATCGACTTGTTGTCGGACGTTTGTCGAGTTTTTTCATAATAGCCGCTGATGGTTGTCGACTTTTATTTGGTGAAATTGTTTGAGTATCTTTGAGTATGCCTTCTGCACTTTGGCAACGTTGAGATTGTTCGAAAGGAGTTTGTCGTTTTTGAGGTTTGTCATCGGTGAGTTCGAAAACTGATACGGGCCGTCGATGATGATGAATTATTGGACGAGTTGGAATTTGATTCATTGACATCTGTGAATCGGCTATCGATTCAATGGAAAGAACTTCAAGATTTGATAGAGTCTCTTTGGATTCTGTACGTTGACGTTCATCAGTGAATATTCCACTTGATGATGAACTATCGCTGCCATCGTTGAGAGACAATGCTGATGATGATGATGAACGAGATGGAAGAGAAGTTTTATTTTGAGTTTGATTTGAAATTTCACGTGGATAGTCAACGACACAACGATGTGACAAATCTAGGATACTGATTTCGAGAGGTTTTTCGGGTTCGTCTTGTTCGAAATCTTCGGGGATTTTTGTTTGAACTATTGAAGAAATATTCAAACGAGTGATATCAAATGCAAGATTCTCTTCAATGCGACTATTTTTTCTTATCGTTGGCTCGGTATGTTGAAATGTATTTCGTTGACGTTGAAAACGAAATGCAGGCATTTGAAAAGGATTTGCTATTGTATGCTGTCGATTCATTACATTCGAAAATGATATTGGAACAACACGTGTTTTAGATCTGTCGGATAGATTAGTTGATATCGTTGTAATTGATCGTGTTGTTGTTGTTGCCGTTGGCGGCGGTATTAATTGTTGAACAGTCATTGATTCTTGTTTTTGTCCGGCATGAGATTTATGACCGAACCATTTCTTTGGATTTAATCTCCAACGAGTTTTCGATGGCATAATTTCTTTTTCTAATCGATTTGATAGTAAAAATTTCAAATGACCTGTATGAAACTCAATAAAAAAAACAATAATGCATATATTTTATTCTATTGCTTCTTTAAAAAGTAAACGAGCAAGAGAGAACGAACGAGAATGGGAGAGAGAGAGAGCAAAGAAATGAATGATTGAAAACGACATCGACAAGTTTTCACCTTTTGCCTGTTTGTTCTCTCACCTAGACTCTTATGTTTAAAATAATTTCTCGTTTTTGTTATTCAAACAAATCATTGATCACCTCGAGACATTTCATTCGAATGTCTTCTCTTCATTCGAGTAGTTTGCAATATTTGAACTATTTTATTATAGAAAAAGAGCGAAAAAAAAACGAGAGCGTGAGAGAGAGAGAGGGTGCGTATGGGAACGAAAATACGTTTGAAAAATAAAAATAAATTCTTCAACGAGACTAGCCCTATTGAAAAAAACAACAAATAGCCGAATATTTCATTCATATTAGTGTTTGTCATTTTTTTATACAACAGAAAATCGTCAGAATAAATAGAATTATACAAAATAACGATATACCAAGGACAATTCCACCGACAATAATCAATGTTGAATACTTAACAACCAAACCTTTAGAAAATTTCAAAAGAGTCTTCTTGAATATATTTCGATTGAGATGGATTTACCGTAGATTAAACAAGCTAAACCACAGATAATACCAATTGCACAAAAAAACCCGATGATGTTCAAGCAAATATTTGTTGTTGATCTTTCCGAATTGTTATTCGCACGCGAAACACTCGAATTTAGAAAGAGCATGATGCACTCGAGTCTTAATTTAGTGTTTTTTTATTTTTTTGAACAAAAAAATCCTCTAGTGAACTAAACACGTCGTCATCTATGGTAATTTGACAAAGAGTACTTTTACTTTCTCATCAAATATTATTTATGTGCTAGTTTGTTCTCGTTTTTCTCTTATTGACTCAAGAAAATCTAATTTTCTCGATTTGTTTTTTTTTAGATTGAGAAATGAGTTGAATATCACTTGTGAAATACTTTAGCAGAAAAGAAATTTCCTCGTCTTAAAAAATTAACGTCACTAAACAGCTGAATAACAGAACAATCAAAAAAAAACACGAGAGAGAGAAAATATGACGCGCTTAATATGCCTTTTAATCAATAAAAAATCTGTTGAACATAGTCGAAAGGTAATCAAATACTGTAAATATTTATCAGTCGGTATGAATTTCAGTTTATATTTATGAAACAGAATACTTTAATATGAACCTTTAAACTCGGAACAACCGTTTCTTAGACGAAGTTTTTTTATTTTATTTTCAAAACAACAAACGTCGATTACAAGTTTTCATTGATTTAAACGAGAAGTACAGCATTGATACATCCATCATTTTCAGGATGATTCGTTACTTGTGCGTATTTACCCCAAACAACTTTACCACCTTGTGTGACCATACCAAGTTCGCTGACATTGACCTAGAAAATCAAATTTCCAACAAATCGAGAACGTTTTTTTTTTCGTTTTCTTACTTCAAGAACAGTTCCTTTGGTAATCACGCCGAGCGATGTGTAGAGCGGTGAACTTGGATTCTTTTTAACACCGATGATAGGCAATTGAAAGGTTGCTTTCAATTCCGGATGTGTTACGTGGGCTTTAGTGAAACGAAGAGCCTGAAAAATCGAATTTTCTCAATAAAAAAAATGCAAAAAGATAAAAGATTGTTTACCATTGGACGAATAAATCGTTCGAATTTTGGTGGTTTACGTGTAAAACCTTCGCCAACGAAACATGGTTTTGTTACCAAACGTTTCCAGGCTTTTTCTGATAAAATCAAAAGAGAAACAACGGTGAAAATTTTCGATTTTATTTTCGAAATTCTAACTCTTTCGTTTGCCCGATTGAACAACTCGGAAGACTTCAGCTTCACTAACAGCTTTCACTTTCGGAATCGGCACATCCCATTTGCCCTACGAGAGAGATACAAAAATTGTTGTTGAATATTTCGATTCGATTCGATTTTCTTACGGCTTTTTCTTTTCGTTTTTGTTTAATTGTATTCGAAAGAATTTTAGCTCGACTTTGTTTTTCACGATCGAGTAAATAAGCTGGTAGAGCACCTTCGGGTACTTCTTCTCGTTGTTTTGTTTCTTTTTCTTCATGACTTTTAATGGTTTTTTTCATTTGAATCTTCTCATTTTGTCGACGTTTATTGTATAATTTCGCTCTAAATCATTTTGTTAAAAATGCTTTGCATTGACAAAAAACAAAACAATCTACTTAATGCCACGTAATGTTTGAGCTTTCTTCGATAGAATATGTGGCAAACGACCTTCTTTCTTCTTTCTAAAAATCAAATTTCGATTGATTTCAACGATAAAACAATTAGTTCAACGTCGTACTGTTTTTCTTCGTGATCGAATCGACGACCATGTCGTTTACGATGGAGTTCGATATGTTCGTTTTGTGGCTACAAATCGAGTGTCGTTCTTTTATTTCTCTAGTGAAATATCCGGCTTACCATGGTGGTTTTTCAATCGATCTAGAATAGAAAGAGAGATAGGTGTCGCTTCGCAAGCAAAGTCTTTTTCGTTTCCGAATCAACTGAAACAACGATCGTATTCCGCAGTTCGAATTTATTTTTTTCAGTTCGAATACATTTTGTGTTGTGTCTTACTACTCCGTGTCCATAGTCGATTTTTATTGGTTGATTCAATCAATCCATTCAGAAAATAAACAAGAAAATAAACAAATTTTCTGCATCGACAACTAGAGACGTTTTTCGATTGTTGAGAGTTGAATATTCGAATGACAGGCGAATCGCCGTTAGCCGAACAACAACGTGCAGTTGTCGAACTCTACGTTCATTCGAAATGGATCAAAGCGAATTTAACTTTAGAAGATGATAATCTCTTTCTCGAATATGTTATTCCTGAACAACAATTATCCAACGAAATCTTTCAACAGAAATCAACTATCTATGATCAATCCGATCACATTACAAGTGAAAAACGTTTAGTAAAAATCGTTAAGCCCGATAATACGGGTTTAGGTAAGCGGATTTCAGATGAATTCACTGATCGATTCAATTGTTTTGCTGTCATGATAGGAATTAGTATTAAAGGCGGACGAGAAAATCGAATGCCGATTTTGATTAGTAAAATTTTTCCCAATATGCCGGCTGATTTAACTGGTCAACTTTATGTTGGCGATGCGATTTTGTCTGTAAATGGTCGAGATTTACAACACGTTTCACATGAAGAAGCCGTTCAAATATTAAAACGAACTGGCCGAGAAGTTGACCTCGAAGGTTTGCTCGTGAATTGTCTTCTTTTCGAATCGATTCGATGTCTGTCTGTTTTCAGTTCGATATCTACGTGAAGTCACGCTTCTCATGCAAAAACAAACGCCAACATCAATTCGAAAACAATACGATGAAATCAATAAACGAACTCCATCGGTCTCTCTTCTCCATCAATCATCAACTGACTCGACAAACTACGAAACTAAACGAATATCTCTTCGTTTATGCTACGTTTTCCGTCGTCTATCATCAGCCACCGATGTTCTCGTTCTTTCAACAACATCATCTCCGCCGGCAACGGCTGCACCATTGCTTACCAATGGCATGAATGGTTCGATCTTAGATGTTATTCTCCCGTACAATCAAATCTGCTACAGTCTTCGGTTTGTCGATGATATGTATGCTCGAAAATGGTTTTATATTCTTCATGCAAAGATTTCTCGATATCTTTTGGAAATTTTGCCGGAAATCGAAGAGTATTTCTATGTGACGAGAAATTGTCAGGAAATTAAAGCTTTAGGCTGGCTAGCCGAACAAATGAGTGACGATGAAAGAACGAGATTGAAATGTTGGCGGCCAATTTTTTTGATTTTAACTGATGCTGAGATTTGCTTTCTATCATGTGCACCTGTGTCGAAACAGACATGCCGAGAACCGGATATTGCCTATCCAATACTCTCGAGCCGGTAAATCCACAAAATGAAATCGATTTTTTGTTTTCTATGTTATCTTTTTGAAAAGATGTATTCAATCACATTCGGATTCGTCGATTGATATCGATATTTCGAATTTAATTCTTCGTTGTGGAACAAAATTCGGTGTTGTGACACACGTTTTTCGTATTGAAGCTAAACGTGATTTAGATTATTGGGCTAATTCAATTACTCAGTCTATTCAAACAGCAGTTCTACGTGTCAAAGAAGTCGCTTTTCGTAAGAAATGAATATCTCATTCAAATCATACTCAATCTTGTGCTTTTTTCTTTTCTTCTTTTCAGCTTGTAAATGGAACAATCGAGTGTGTAAATTATGTTTACATTTTGAATATGGATTTACATTATACACGGAATCGGATTATAATACGACGAACGTTCGTGTTCTTTGGCAAGAACCATTCGAAAAACTTCGTTCATCATCAGATGATAACGATCATTTGTTAACATTAGATTTTCATGGCGAAGAAGGCGTTATGGTAAAAATACTCAGAATTTGGCTTTTGTTTGTCTTGGTAAAAACGAAGTTTTTCTTTCTCTTTCTTCTAGGAATTAGATTTTACGACATCACCAAAACCGTTCGTCTTCCATTTGCACTCATTCTTATCATCGAAAGCGATTCGTTATGGTCTTTCGAAATAAGAATTCTTTATCGATTCTCTCGTTCGTTTTCTTCTTCTTCTTCTTCTTCTTTATCTAGTCGAATAGATTTCAAATCGATTTTCTTTTCTTTCATTTCGATAAGATTTTATTTTTCTATCGATCGATCGATGTTCTAGAATAAATAAACAGTTGTATTTGTTGTTGTTGTTGTTATTGTCAGTCGTTCGTTGTTTGTACATTCTTCATTGTCACAATGCATACATGTGAAATTTTGAAATAAATCACTTGATTTATCTGATAAACAAAACTAAAGACAAGTTTGTTTGTTTAAATCTTATATAAGATCAGCAGAGAGAGAGAGAGAACGAAAAGATAAGAAAGAAATACATTTGGTGCGTACATTTTGAATAAAAAACGTTTTAGATAGAAAGAATTATGCGTATCGTTTTTTTGGCTGTTTTTCTTCTACCATTAATTGGTTCGACTCCAGTGTCATTAGGTGATGGATTTTATTTACCATCGGTTGACAATGTCGAATCACATATTGGAGATTTATGGCGCAATTTTAAGAAAGGCTACGGAATTGTTTATAATACAACAACAGAAGAAATTCATCGATTTAAAATCTTTGCGAATAATATCAAAACAATTGTTAAACATAATCTTGAACATGATCTCGGTTTACATACATTTCGATTAGGAATTAATAAATTCGCTGCTTTAGTATTATAGATAAATGATATTCTGACAGAACTCATTAATTTTTTTGCTTTTATTTCATTTAGACAAATCAAGAATTTCGTGCTCAATTCAATGGTTATCGACGTGATAAAAATGCTCGTAAATTATATTCCGATTACCGTCGTTTGCATGTTCCAGCCTCGCCGTATGTCACACTTCCTGTGTCAGTTGACTGGCGTGATCAAGGGCTCGTTTCACCGGTTAAAGATCAAGCACAATGCGGTTCCTGTTGGGCATTTAGTGCTGTATGTTGATTAAATTGAAAGAAGAATAAATTATGCGTTTTCTTTTCTTTTCTTTTCTACAGACTGGTGCACTTGAAGGTCATCATGCTCGTGCAACTGGTAAATTAGTTACTGTTAGTGAACAACAACTCGTTGATTGTTCGACTAATTGGGGTAACAATGGATGCAATGGTGGTTTGATGGACAATGCTTTTAAATATGTACATGATAACAAAGGTATTGATGATGACAAAACTTATCCATATGTTGGAAAAGTAGGTCGAAATTTGATATGAGAACAAAAACAAATTTTTGATTGACAAATAGGATCAAGCTGCTTGTAAATTTCGACGAAAATCTGTTGCAACAACATGTGATGGTTTTGTTGATATTCCTGAAGGAAATGAAACAGCTTTACAGGAAGCTTTAGCTCTTCAAGGTCCAGTTTCAGTTGCTATCGATGCTAGTCAAGAGTCATTTCAATTCTATGTTTCGGGTTTGAATTCGAAAATTTTGATTTGAAATAAGAACTTTTTTCCGCATTTCTTTTCTCAAGGTGTTTACTCCGATGCTAAATGTTCATCTGAAGATCTTGATCACGGTGTTTTAGCTGTTGGTTATGGCGTTGCAAATGATCCAGTTAAAGGTCAACAAGAATACTACATCGTTAAGAATAGGTAGATTTCCATCGATCGACATTTAAATGAATTATATTGAGAGTTGTTTTTAGTTGGTCGGCTGCTTGGGGTGACAAAGGCTACATAAAAATCGCTCGAAACAAGAAGAATATGTGTGGTATTAGTAGTGCAGCAAGTTATCCAATTGTTCGTGATAAAGCTGTTGAAAGTGAAACAATCAATTATTAAAACAAAAACTCGAACTTGATTTTCATGATTCAGACTCTTTTTTTTCCTCTCTCGCTCTCTCTTTACTCATTCTTTTTCTTTTTTCATGACGTATGCAGGCATTAGTCGTTGAAATTGATTCAGATATGTTTCGATTTAACGGTATAACATTGTGCTAATAAAAACATAACATCGTAGACCTTGTGCAGACATAACATCTATCATTTTTCGAAAGAAAAACCCAATAATTACGGGCCTACTGACAAGAAAACAGATACATTAATAGGACTGGGTTTTTTCCCAGTCGACATACGCGCGCAGAATAGAAAGAAAAAAAATGGTTTCATTCATTTTCAAATTCATCAAGCAAACGTTGCATACTAATGTTGTGGGGGATTTTATTATATGCCTAGATGACGGTCACGTGAAGGTGACCAGTTTCAAACAAAATGCTGTCCTTGTAAGTGAACTCGATTCCATTTTGATAGACAAATAAACAAACACATTGTTTTGCGTTTGAGACTGCATACTTCCTTGTTGATAGTAACCATGACTTTATAAAAATCATGTATTTACTTTCCAACATACTGAGAAGAGTTTCCATTGCTCTTTGCAAATTTATATTTTTCGTCATTAAAGGCGAGAGTAAAAAACCATCGGGTCATTTATTGTATCACAAGATAAATGTAAGTCGTTCTTTCTTCCTTTTATTGCATGATAAAAACGTGTCGAGTTTCGTTAAATTTCGCATATTATCGCTGAGTTTGTAACGACTTATGGGACGAATATGTGCAGACAGAATGCAACCTTTTTTTAATTTATGCAAAACAAACATATACTTTTAAAAGGTTTTTCAGCCACATTTATTCCAATCGAAATACACTCGTATTTTGTTGATCTGAAATAAACGTTTATACTTTCGTTCGATTTACTGGTGATTACTCGATTACTACTATCGCAACGTTCAAATCAATGTTTACTTCTATGGAGATAACAGGTATTATCGAATTGACAAACAATTGGTACCTTTCGTTTGATCTCCATGGAAAAAAGATTCGATTTTTCAGTGTTTCCACACGTGCTTGGCTCTCTACATGTATATATACACATCCACAAAAAGTAGAAACATTATATTTCAGCAATTACACACTCGAATTACGAAACTTTAACGTTCGCTCTTTCAAGCACGTGTTTAAATACTGAAAAATACCATAATCTCAACATTTAATCGCGTTTTTGATAAATCTTGTGTTTACATCAATACAAATCTCAAATTCTGATTACGTTATGACGCAATATGAAGAAAGATATTCGAGAATTCTTTTTTTAAAAATTACCCAGTTGAGCAACTTTTTGTTATTGCTTCCTCTGAGAACAGATCTGAATAAATAGGTGTTTCATTCTCTTTCCCACGTAGTCAAAACTAAACGGACTTCACAATAGCAACAATCATCGGAGTTTT
>ERZ778023.3762-NODE-3762-length-14157-cov-58.052617_pt1 | contig 14157 bp, 8 predicted proteins | sample MGYA00375753_ERZ778023 | MGnify/ENA primary metagenome ERZ778023 (study PRJEB29350, sample SAMN05389822) | bioreactor metagenome | isolation source: Ammonium sulfate bioreactor | place: South Africa: University of Cape Town | collected 2014-04-04 ...
ATGCTGTGAATGAATATTGCTATCAGTGATGAGCGTTGAGTTATTCAGCGACAGCCGTACTAAATTTGGAGACGTAGAGGTTGGGTGTGGTTGTTCTCGACTAGTATGTTTGTGATGTATCTTCAAGTGGGTAGTATTTCTTGGTCGAATTTTTACATCGATAGCTGATTTTGATAACCTAGTTTTTCTTGATTGATGTCGATGCTAAATAGAAAAATTGTATATCAAACATTAATTCTTCGATACAAACCCGATGAGAAGTATGTGAAACAATAGACGGCTGTCTGATAGTTATATGATGTACAATATTTTCTACAAAAACCATTTCAGAGTTAAATAATTAGGAGAATAAATTGCAATTACGTTGGATTTTACGAGTCGATCTATGATTTTTGACCATTGAAAATTCTTGTTGTTTGGAAAAGAATATTAAATTTTTTATTAAGTTGGAGAATGAAATTGATTCTCTTTCTGTCTTGAAAGTTGTTTTTTCTGTCTCCAAGCGATATTTTGAGTATGGCTTCATAAGAAGATTGAATGCTTTTCAATGATTTCATTATTGTCATTGTACATTAATAGAGTCATCCTTAATCCTTTCACGGCGATGGGTTCCATCGTGGTGTGACCCACTCCATTATCAAAATTTATTAATGTTTCTTTCTAGAAAAGTGAGGTGACTTATATTATAGCAGATATTATATATTCACCCACGCGTTTCGTGTTTATTTATTTGAAAAGTACAGAAAAAGAAAAAGTACATATCGGAAAAATGTCGAAATACAGAAATACTATACAGGTACAAATATTTGGGTCTATTAGGTCTCAAACCTTCAGGAAAAACTATTAATGGTGCTGAACAAGTTGTTTTATTTAATGTTGGTTTTAATTCTTTAATTTTATTTGTTTTTCCACAATCATTACAAGAATATATTTTATTTGTATGAATTTCATAATTCAGAAATGGTATTAAAACATGTTCTAATATATATTTCGATTGTTCATGTAGATCAGTTGGTATATTCGGCGGTAAAGAAAAATTTCGACTTAGTCGACGTTTCGATGGTTCAAACCATCATTTTCAAGACATTAATGTCTCATTGTTTTGCCTATATAAGTTGCTTCACAATTAGAACAATTTAGTTTGTATACTACTTTTGAATTCAGTAGTTTGGGAATTTTTTCTTTTTTAGTTAAATCAACAACTTGATCGAAATGCACTCGATTCTTGGTAAGAAACTTTGAGATAAACAATTAGAATCTTCGTAGTCTTTAATTACAAATGTGCAACTTATACTTTTGTTAATCGTTTGTATTGATTTTAAGAATTAAAATCTTGGAAAAAGATGATAAGATCGAAATAGATTCGTACGAAAATATAAAATTTACTTTACAGTTCAAGTCAAATGCAACAAGACTAATACATACAGTGTACTCTGAAAGAAATCAGTTATCTATTTTTAAATAAAACAATAGTTAACGAGAAACTGCACGACTTATGTTTCTTTTCGACGTTTATCAATAGATTAAATAAATCAGAGCTTTTTTTTACAAGGAAAAATATTCTTTAATGAGTTTTAAGATGTATGTTAAGATATATTTTCAACAGCTTTTAATAACGCAAAAATTTTTGAATTCGATTATTATTTGTATCAGCAACATATAAATTTAGTTGATTATCTAGTGAAAAAGAATGTGGCCCATTTAATGTTGTTGCATTATTACCGCCTACACTTGTGATCCCAGCAATAGTCGAACCGTTTGTTTGACCAGCATAAAATAGTTGAATGCGATGATTCTGTAGATCACAAATATATATATTACCCATTGGATCTAATCTAACTTGGGTGGGATCATTAAAGAGCATCGATGTTGATCCAGAAGAACCATTACTAGAACCAGCTAGCAATATCCATTCTTGTGCATCTAACACATATCGAACAACATTATTAACTTGAGTATTAGCAATGATTAAACTATTAGAATATGAGTCAAAGAATAAGCCTCTCGGAGTATTTAATTGCGTTTTATTTATTCCTGGTCCATTTCCACCAAATATTAAAGTACCATTAATAGCACTCGGTCCATATCCCAATATTCGATGATTATAAGTATCTCCAACATAAAGCATACTAAATCTTGGATTCCAATCAATACCATAAGGATTGCCAAAAGAGTACCTGCCAGCCAAACCAGACGCTATTATAATAAAAAAAAATTATTTGAGAAAACGTATCACTCTTTATATATCATACCTGTCCAACCAGCAAGTGTGGTTCCTGAAGTAGCTCCATTTTTCCAAAATTGTATTCGATTATTAGCCGCATCTGCAATATACAAATCTTCATTTGAGTCTAATATCACTCTTGGTGCAATGTTTAATTGATTTAGAGATAATCCAGGTGTACCATTTCCAGCTACAATTTTTCCAACTAAACCTCCTACAGAATATTTCTGAATTCGATGATTTAGTCGATCAGCCACATAAAAATTATATGCATGGTCTATAACAATATCTTGAGGCATATCAAATTGGTTACTTCCATTTCCGGCAGTACCGGTTGTTCCAGCTATGGTAATACCGGTTTTGTTCCATCGAAGTATAGGTATGATACTGTTTGTCTTATTTGATGGAATTGGTTGTATCAACAAAATAAGTAGAATAATCCCAATGATTAGGAGAATAAATACAATTGAAATCATAAAAGCAACAAAACATCGACGTGAACATCTATATATAATATCAAGAATAGATATATTATACTATTAACTACAAGTCCAAACATAATATACATACATATTCTTCTTCCTTTGTTTTAATTGATGGTGATAATCTTTAGTAATACCTTTTTCATCTTGAAATTTAGTTTGACTTGACTATAATCAATGCAGTTAGCTTTATTTTTTTGTGAAATAAAGAAATTCTATGTTACCTCAAAATGATTCATCACTTTCATTAATCGACTGCTAGATGAGATAGATTCTGTTACGCTTGGATTTGTCTAGAAGAAAGAGAGATTACAAATATGTAAACGTTTTATTTAGTATTTATTAAACTTAACAAAGATCTTACTGAATTTGAACAACTATTATTAGTGTGAGTTGTTCTTGCAGATTTAATAGTCACATGAATGACACTATTCGATCGTCTTTTTTCCCTTGGCAAATGCTTCGATTTGCAATTTCTCTATGAAATTCATATGTAATTCAATATAGATTAGAAAAGAAAACATACTTTATTTTGACGTATTACAAGGATATTACTTGCTTCTCTTTGTTTCAACATCTTACAATTTCGTCGCAACCTCTTTCTCAAACACAAATGAAATGAATTATAATATATGCATATTTTTTTTTCATCAGAGGGTTGGGTGAATATTGTATGGCATCGCCATCCGATGAAAATTAATAGTTTTTATGCAAAAAATATGCTTCTTATTTTTCTCTTTTTCGTAGAGAAGAGTCATAAAAAACATACTATATCGGATTGTCGGGAGTGGCGAACCTGCCCCTACAAACTGGTGAGTCGCTCAAACTACAGCTGATTTAGACAATAATTAAGAAATCTATCGTTTGTTCGAACAGTTTAACCAATCGATTTCATACAGTTGCATTCAAATTTTTGTACTATTTGTAAAACTTTGTATTGAAACTCAATAAAAAATAGATATATTAATTACTTGTTTGGTGAAAACCAATAGTTTCAGCAAAATCACGAATTTTGAAAAAAAAGTCAAAAAATATATCTTTGTTTCACGTAAAAACACTTGAAGAAATATTAGACAGAATATCAAATGTCTCTGCTTTTATATGTCCGCAAGACTTGACACGATATTGTGTGCTTAAAATATTTTTGTTTCATGACAAACAAAAAGAATATGAAAATATAATTATACTGATTTGAATTCGCACTGGATTTGTTTATTTGGCATACTACTAATAAAGCTTCGTACATCTTGCTTGATGTTCACAGAAGCAGTCAATGTAGCACATCAGTAATTTCATTCGAAATATTAATAGAGCTCAACTACGAATTTGCACATAAAACATCATAGTGGTCTTTTCGATATTTTCTGAATAAATCAAAGATATAACTTGTGGATAACATGAAGATCTCGTCAGCACTTTCAAATGTGCTGTGGAGTTTTTCGATGATATTGCATGAATGTTTATGAAGTAATGTGCTTCGAGAAACTCTTGGATTGTTCATTTATTGAAAGTTCAGAAACTAACTATGTTAAAATCTAATATTTCAGAGTAAATTTTTCTTACGATATTTTATATTTAAGAAACATTTTATATGAGAAGTTTCTCAAGATTGAGAAATGTAGGGGGGAAATTTGTCTGAATAGTGTTGTGACAGTTGGAGATCGGAACTTGGTTCAATCTTGGTAAATTCAACAGCAAATTCACATTACGAATCGAATTTTATCTTTACTTTATCAGTAAAGTACAGTGTGTACGTCATAAGATAGGGACAATGCAAAAAGCGAGCAAATTCTTGTTCAAAATTTTCATATGATTACATGGAGCTTGAAAAACTGAGCAGTAATGTGTATCAAATATTTTCTCTTGACAGGATATAACTTCGAAAAATAGTCTTTTTGTCATGGAGTCAAGAAGTCGATTATTGTTATAAATCCAGAACATACGGCTTATTCGGACACTGTCCAAGACAATTGATTGCTGAAAAGCAAGAGTTGAGACTAGCAGTTTACCTGTTTATATTGGTTTTACTGGTGTCGTAGATACATTTACTATTGTCAATTTCTAATTAATTGACAGCAAAGTAAAGATTATTTTTGAAATATAGAATAATCATTCAAGCCATCTGATGAGATCCGTGAAAATCGGACGAGTATGTATTCGATCTATTTGTTATTACTTCATTTAAACGTTCTCGTTGTTTTTTTTATAGATATTTTGTTTCAAATCTTTTTATTGATCATTATTAACTTAATCGAAAGTCTTTCAAATAAATAGTTATCAGTTCAAGAATTTTCTTCTTTCTAAAGAATAATCAAATCAATCTTTTTATCAGAGTTCAAACTGACTATTCTAACAAGTAACGTTCGTCGTTTCGACTCACTTGACCCTCGACTGAAGAAATCAAAAGTAACTTCTCGCGATAGAATATAGATACAGTATGCATATTCTAAATTTATTTTCGAATCGAATTACACATTTTTTGGAATAAGAAGATGAAAAAAGTTCATTTTCTCGTGATCGAGTTCGAAATCAAATTACATATGTATTTGGTTACTTTCTATACAAGTCATCATGCAACGAAAGTCAACGAACATCTCTATTGAACAGTTTATTAGAATCTCTCAATAAAGAAACTTGTTGACTAATGAAAATAAAGGCGAAATATACAATAGTAGAATTGAAAAAGCACAATGTCCAGCATTACTATTTTCAATATTCGAATGTTTTGTCGTTCGTAATTTGATTGGTTTATTTGTGTAAGTTACTCGGGTAGTCTTGAGGGTTGTCATCGATGAATAAATAATGTTTTTAATTAAATTATGTATATCATTAACAAGACTATCATTGTTGCATAATGACCAGTAACATTCAAATGAAAAATTGAATTCTATCCATTGATTTAAATTCCGAATAGTTATAAAAAATAAAGATGAAAGATCAAAACTTCTCAGTGCACATCCTCGTCTGATGTTAGTAGCATAAGGTGTTTTATGCGCATAACATCTACCATCAAGACAATTTTCTATCGCATATTTTTTATTGAAACAACGAATTGAAGGCAATGGTATTGCCGGTAAACTATTCAATCGAAGTAGATCACGAAGTTGTTGAATAAATACATCGTAGGATTGCAGACGATACTGTTCAATAGTATTCAAAAGAAATCGTTTCGTACAATAGGTATCCAAAGAACAATGATGTGTAAAATTATGATACATATGATTATGATTAAAATCAATTGTACTTTCAAGAAAGGAGAGTATTTGAGTTTTAGTGCTAAAATTTGGAGGATATTGCGGATGAGAGTCTTCGATTATGTCGATATATTGTTTTTTGTAATCAAAGTTAACATAGATACTGCAAACCATGCCCATCGTAATCTTGTTTGAACAATATTCTGTCGAACGAAAATCATTTGTCATATTTATTCGATATTGACAAAATCGAAAACATTCCAGTTGAACATTTATTCTCACCAAACAATATATAAGAACAAGAATAAATACACACTTCATCAATATTATAAGCTTCGTTTTCATAGACTGACATTTAATAAAAGTAGAAAGACATATAAACTAGATTGTGAGTAAATACTATAAAGTGTGATAAGATAAGCTTTGTGAATGCTAGTATTTTCAATAGTTTTTGTTAGCATTAAATAACTAGCTCACTTGACAATGAATAAACGAACGATTTTACTGCTATTAAATATTGTTCGCTTAACATTTATTGAAGCGTATTTTTTCATTTATAATACTGATCGATATAGTGAAACTGATTTCGAATATGATTGTATTGAATATGAAATTGCTGGCGATAATTTATTATATCGAGTCGAAACTGTTGGAGTATCTCAAAGTATTCGTTATTGTATTCGTCCATCGTATCGAAAGGATGATAATGAACTTGTCGTAGAAAAACATGAATCAATACATCATTCATGGAAAAAATTGACATTCAAAGAACTGTACAAAAAATCAGGAAATATCACTGACAATCTTCTATTATCACAAGGATATACATCCATCGATACTCTTGAACGATATAAAATATATTCCGAAACCTTAAATGAATCTTTGTCAGAAGAAGAAATTTATCAATGTGCTGGTACATGGTTCGGCTCAGAATGTCAATATAGTTTGAATGCTCGCGGTGGAATTCATTCAACATTAGATTCAGTAAAAGCTGTTTATTTAGAAAATATTATTCATACTCGTTCGTCAAAGATAAAAATTTTAGAAATGACATGTTATACGAATTTGATTTGTAATCGAGGACTACCACCAGCATGTTTAGATTGGCGAGAGATTTGTGATGGGAAAATTGACTGTGCAAATGATGATGGAATAGATGAACGTTTTTGTGAAATCTTAGATTTAGTCGAATGCAGTAGAGACGAATATCGTTGTCAAAATAGTCGTCAATGTATTCCAAAAGAATTCTTTCGTGATGATCCATTAAATCCCGATTGTCAGGATGCGTCCGACGAAATTCTAGATGATTCAGCTAAAGTATATACCTATCCAAACGAATGTGATCGCGATCCTGCATTTCGTTGTGAAGAACGAGCATGTCCACCGAATAAATTTGCTTGTGGTGATGGTCAATGTGTTCAATATATTCATCAATGTTATAATCATCGAGGACAACTTCTCATAATGGAATTTGAAATTTACAATCCTAAAAAACCTTTATCAGATTGTCGATATTTGCTAATGTCTTGTAGTAGTCATATTGAATCTATTGAGATGTGTAAAACAACTTGTTGGGCACATAGTATTCGTTTATGTGGATCGAAACTAGGTCAAACATGTCTATCATCAGTTTTTCGACATTCACCAGCTACATTTCGGCCAAGTTCGGATCTAAACATTTTTTTTCATCATGATATTATTTCAACAAACAACTATTGGATTATTGTTCCGCATGATGATTGTTTCAATGATACTTATTGTTATAATACGGAAATAGTTTCGGATGATTCACATTCGTATTGGTGTCAGTATTATCAACAACAAATGCCTGTGAGTTATATTGGTTCCTATTCGAGAAGTCATCTTACAGATGCTATTCATCGTTTACAAAAAGCGTGCGATAGAAAGTTAACCTTCGACAGTGATTCAATATATACAAGTCATATCTACACTGATGGCAATCGACGTGAGAATAGCATAAAGTTTGTATATGATAATCGATCGATGCGCATAGTAAGACTACTAACTCATTATCAACTGGACTCTATTGATGACAAACATAAGTGGAGTGCACGATTTCCATATTTCAAATTTTGTGATCGAACTCAAGATCTAAGTACAACAATTATTAATAATATAAAGCACACGGATGAGAATGAGTGCGATCATTGGCCAAATAATACTATTTATACGCGATGTAATAATCATAAAAATTGTTCCGATAATGAAGAAGATTTCAATTTTTTCCAAATTCTTTGTGAATATGGCACATATTTGTGTATATCAATACTTCATAATACTACTGCGTGTTTATTGAAAGATGGTATTTTAGATGGCAGGATTGATTGTTATGGTGGCATTGATGAGTATAACAGTTGTAATGATCAATTCAATTCAATGACCCGTCCATTCTACTGTACATCATCTCCAAGAAAATGTCTAGATGTTAAATATGTCTGTGATGATATTGTTCATTGTGCTGGAGGCGAAGATGAATATATTTGCAAAACTATTGGAATTCCTCTGTTCTTATCCATGTTAAATTGTGAGTGGCCCACGGAATCGATTAGTATTCAATCAATGATGAGTCCTTGTGCCAATAGTAGTTTCAAAGGAATGAATATTTTATCTCTAATGAATCTTCGACCATATCCATCTGCTACAGCTGAATCAATCGTTACTAATCCTCACAATAGCTCACAGTTTCAATTGAATAACAGTACATTTGTAAATAGAAATACACAAATATTCAAAGAAAAGAGTGATTTCTATTGTCATCGTGGTCTGGATGCATATGTTGCTCTTTCACATGATAGAAGTCTATTTGAACGAAAATGTTTCTGTCCACCGAGTTATTACGGTAGTCGATGTCAATATCAAAGTGATCGTATTAGTTTGACTTTACAAATGCAATTCTCATTCAATCATCAAACTATTTTTGTTTTTTTGATTTTGTTAACTGATAAAAAACGTAATGAAATCGACTCGTTTGTTATTCATAAACATTATCCTTCAGAAGATTGTAATACAAAATTTAATTATTATTTACTCTATTTATCATCAATGAAAAATAGAACGAAAAATTATTTTATTCATATTGATATGTTTAAACAAGAAGATTTATCGCACTATGCGAGTTGGAAATTATCGATTAATCATCATTTTCTTCCTGTTACTCGCATTGCAGTGCTTCTTAAAATACCTGGTGAACAAAGTTTATCTGTAAAAAGTCGATATTGTTCTCTTAAATGTCAACATGGTCAATGTATGAAATATGTGAATATTGAAGAGTATTTTTGTCAATGTAAACCAAATTGGCACGGTTTATTATGTGATCGAATGGAGTATGGTGATTGCTCTTCGCATTCAATTTATATGGGCTCGACAAATAATCGGCCAATATGTATTTGTAAATCGTATAAATTCGGTCCTCGATGCTATTTTGACAGTTCCTGTCAAGAAACTGGCTGTAAGAATGGCGGTATATGTACGTCATTATTTGATCTTAAATATGGTCGCGAATCGAATCGATATCGATGTATATGTACTGAAGAATTTCAAGGACAATATTGTGAACAACGAAAATCTATTGTTTCCTTTCGATTTGTTAATATTGAAAAATATTCTTTTATGATAGTTCATATTATTTCGAATATAACCATGCAATCTCATATACAAAGTAGTACTTTTAAGAAATTTCGTGTGAATAGTAATGTCGAAGATCTTTTTATTTCGGAAATCGGTATCAATCTTATTTTTGTTCAATTAAATACAAAATATTATCTTGCTGTTGTTCAAGAACGAAATGAAAATTCATTACATATATCAACTGTTGTATCTCCAGAACGACTATGTTATCATATTTCAGATTTACTCAATTCGACTATGGTTCAATCACATCCGTTGAAACGTTTAAAATATTATCCATGGCTATGTTTCGAACGAACAGATCTTGTCTGTTTTCATGACGAAAGACTTATGTGTATTTGTACAACAGATCATTTTGCGCATTGTATCGATTTTGCCTATGATAATAATTGTACTTGTCAAGGAGAAAATCCATGCGAACGAGAAGGTCGTTGCTTTCAAGATCGTCCAACATGCCCTTCGGCAGTACAATGTATCTGTTCCGAATGTGATTATGGTAATCGATGTCAATTTTCTACGAATGGTTTGAGTATTTCACTTGATGCTATTCTTGGTTATGACATTCAACCAATAAAATCTCTTTTTAAACAATCTCTAACTGTGAAAATTAGTATGATGATTACGATGATTATGTTCATTCTTGGTTTTCTCAGTAGTACGATGTCATTGATTGCTTTTCGAAAAGGTCAATCACATGAAGTTGGATGTGGTCGATACTTATTAACATTATCATTTACATCTTTCTTAGTAATAAACATGTTTGGACTTAAGTTTGTATTTTTACTCTTAACACAAATATCACTTCTTACTCACGAGACTTTCCTATACGTTCATTGTCTATTGATGGATATTTTGACAAAATCATGTTTGGATATAAGCAGTTGGCTTAGTGCATGTGTAGCAATTGAACGTACGGTGAATGTTATTCGTGGAATTCAATTTAACAAACAGCAAAGTAAACAAATTGCCACTTGGATTACAACTGCCGTCATAATCTGTGTGATATCAAGTCATTTGCCTGACCCGTTGTATCGAGTATTGCTTCATGTTAATGAGGAACAACGCATATGGTGTATTGTACGATATCCATCGTCAATTGGGACTTTTAGTTCGATTAATATATCACTTCATTGTATTATTCCATCGACTATTAATGCTATTTCTGCGGTAATTATTATTATAATCAAGGCTCGTATACGTTTTACTGCTGCGAAACACGAACAATCCTATACTAAACTTTTGATTAAACAACTGAAACAATTGAAACATCTTCTCATCGCTCCAAGTGTTATTGTTGTACTGTTTATTCCACGTTTGATACTTGCTTTTGTATCTGGCTGTATGAAATCCAATGAAAATCTATGGATTTATCTTACCGGTTACTTCATCTCATTCGTACCACCTATACTGATTTTTCCAATATATGTTCTACCCTCACGCATGTACAAAGACGAATTTAGAAATCAAACTAAACATCTATTGAAGATAATTACAAAACCATTTCGTTCTCTTCGTTAAAAATCTATTTTTATCTCGCTACAGTACAGCTATGATTTGAAGTCCTTGAAAATTAATTACCCTTGAGGGTGAGGGGTGAGTTTAATGTGAAAGTTCGAATAAGAAAGGGTCTCAGTAGAAGATCCGATTACGAATGAATCATCTATAATCATTTTACGTGTCCACATATGTGTATATATAACGAATCAAATAAAATTCCTCCACTTGATATGCATAACTTAATACGAAAGACTAAGAAATAAGAATCATATGAAATAGAATAGGAATCGAACCTATATCTTCCAATAACCGGTTGGTTGATATGAGAGTTTGATTTAGTGTTCGTTTTTGGTTTCATAATGAGTTCAGTGAGTTACATGTTTTTCAGCTTTTGTTCCCTTTCTTCTCTGTTTGGTTCATTTTACTTTTCAATTGATGGGCAGAAATCTTTAATTTGTGCAAAGATTTTTATTTAGCGAGATGACAAGACTAGATAGTTTCATGCCGTTGTGTGACAACTTGCAATTCATGTCTTGAATTTGTGTAGTTGTGAATGCAGGAAACCATTCTGGTCGTATATCAGAAGTATACGAGGAAATGTTTTCGTATGTGTGTGTGTGTTACAGAGGCCCGTTAGCATTACCCAGGAAACACCACGAGGAGGTAGGCTTGATCCGTTTCCCAATAAAGATACTTACTTGTCGTTGGACGGCTGTTATTAATTACTTTTAAGTATGCGATTGTACATTTCCTGTTCTCGTTTTCAGCTAAAGTATACAAAGGTTAGTTTACTTCGGTTTTCGGATATATTTTCAAAAAGAATAAAACATCGGATGAAAGGGAGATATAGCAGTTCTGTTAGTTTGAGATGAAAGTTGTAGTCTATGACATATCATTTGTTGCTACTGCTGCTGTTGTTGATGATGGAGTCTGGCTGGCACGCATTTCATCTTGAACTTCTTATAAGTATATATTCATATACCAGTCGATATAATCCTCCAATAGTCGAGGATTGTTAAGACGAGGATTCGATGGTGTATGATTAAAATACCATCGATACATTGGCGAATAGAAAAAAATCACTGTCAGTGCTCGCTGGTTCACGACTCTGTGAATGAAAAGAATAAAATGGATGATTGAAGTGTATTAGAATGATGTCAATTCTGGAATTAGTAACTACCGTGGCAGCTGATAGAAATTATCGTTGAGATGGTGTTGGATTTCCAGCGCCAATAGATGTTGTTGTTAACGTCGGTTGACCAATTTTGAAATCTCCTGATGAATGTTTCAATACGGTAGGTGAATTGATTCTGATGTTGCGGCAAAGATGATGAATTTCTTATAACGAAATCATCAAGTAGTCTTTTGATGGGCTTTTTTCTGTCGATTTCTTTATTTTTGCCAATCATGATCGCGTTCAGATTTCGAAAGAAATATTTCTGAAATATTCAAAAAATCTTTTATACTCGCAAACTATTCTTTTCTAAAAGATTTATTTCAAATAAATGACAGTCTAATATTTTTCAGTCACTATCGTTATCACTTGCTGAAAGTTCCATTTTGCTTAGAAATAATTGAGCAGGTTTTTTCCGAACCAATAAATCATTCAATGGTGGACTACTTAATGTTATCATTGACAAACGAACAACTTTCATTGGTGATCCTTGATAAACATATGAATGAGTCCACAGATTTCGAAATTTTTTTCTATTACAAGCAAAACAAACATTTGTCACGTAATAAGAACATAAAATTTCATGTATGTGTGCCATAACATTCATGGTCCTGATTTCACTCCAACGTCACAACATATTGTCAAAGTCTGGCAGGTAGCAGGTGGATCAGGGCAAAAATAATCTAACGACAGTATCTACAATTTCAGATAACTACATTATGTTAATAAGTAGACTTAAGAAATGAATCTGGATAAAAGTATCACTGTAATTATTGCTCTCGAAAAGATACACATATTTCGGTCAAATTTCTGCGCATACCAACAAATAAAATATACAGCTGCTTCATCCGTTCCATTACTCTTTTTTAAAACACTATTATTTGAATTAAGCTTTCAAAATGATAGGTCATTATTCCGTTCTTGATTAATCCATCCATCATTAGAGGCAGCACTCGTCGGTCGTCGGCGTCCCCCCAGCCCGCCACTCTCGACTCGAGCTGCCACATTTTTCCGGCTGAAGCATAGGCAGTTATCGAATAGCTATAGGTCGAAATGATTATAGATATCTGAGAAGGACCACTTCATAGTCTTCGAAATACAACAAGAGAATCGAAAGCGTCATATCTAATTTAACATAATCACACCATAGGAAAAATCCTTATTTTTCCAAAATACGAATCTTCTGATGAACAATACAAAGTTCCAACTATCATTGGTCACTGTTATGAGTTTCTGAAATCGATGTTCTTTTGACTCCAAATGCAAACAAACACACACACAACCTTTTTTTTTCATATGACCCTCCTTACAGTCAAGGGAATATTCCAAACCAATTGACATTCCATTTGTATGTAACACTCGAACTAAGTAATATTGTGCTATTTGGATACCAAGATGATTGAGCATAAATCCTGAACGCTGATCGTGTTGCACTATAAATCGCACCATACCCTGTCAAATCCCAGTGTTGTCCATCACCAGCTATACTAGTGAAATAAAGTGGAGTCGAATTGAAAGTACAATTGCTGGTATCGATATTCATCGTAATTCCGTGGTCAATGTGTGGTGTCCACAAAGTATAAGGAGAAACACCCGAACAAGTATATGGTGCTTTAGTTTGATTGTATGCCAGTTGATCTAATTTATTTGATAGAAAAACAAAATATTCAGAAAATTTTCTTTCGTATCATACGGTACTTTGTAGTCAAAATATTTATCGTAAAACCAGAAAATGTCAGGTTTTTTTTATAGGGATATCAATGTTTAATCGAGATTTATTTTCTGAATACTCTGTGACATTTTCGTTGAAGATCCATTTAACTACTCTGCTATGTCGATACATTTCACTACTGGTTAGAGCTAGAGAGTTGAAATTTTCAGAGACCAAAGATCTTCATTAGATAGATGTATAGTCAAATTTCGAGTCTTCTAGGTCAA
>ERZ778023.3763-NODE-3763-length-14149-cov-5.724635_pt1 | contig 14149 bp, 13 predicted proteins | sample MGYA00375753_ERZ778023 | MGnify/ENA primary metagenome ERZ778023 (study PRJEB29350, sample SAMN05389822) | bioreactor metagenome | isolation source: Ammonium sulfate bioreactor | place: South Africa: University of Cape Town | collected 2014-04-04 ...
CTGCGGTCATCCTTTTGTTCCTGTGGCGATTTCTCGACATCAACGTCGCCTCCCTTCATCACTACTACCGCGCAAAGTTGTCCGACGCATTCCTGCTTCGTCCTTCGGGGGAGGCAGCAAATCCGATGAATCTGAGTATGTTTGACGGGCGCCGAGCGCCGTTTCCGATCATCAATTGCGCGCTGAACGTGCCCAACTCGAAAAATCCGGTCATGCGCGGACGCCTATCGGATGTGTTCGCGATCACGCCGGTGGCGGCAGGCGCCGGGGTCCTCGGTTACCTCGACACTCCAAGTTGGGAAAAATCCAACACAAACCTCGATCTAGGATCCACCATCGCACTGTCAGGCGCGGCGGTCTCCCCGCAAATGGGCTTGAGGACAAAACGCTATGCAAGCTTCTGGCTCACGGCGCTCAATCTTCGACTGGGCATCTGGCTGCGTAAACCGGGGGAAACGTCACGAGGACCGGGACTATGGCAGCTGGTGAAAGAAATGACCGCCACGGCCGACGAGCATGGCGCATTTCTCAACATCTCCGACGGAGGCCATATCGAGAACCTGGGTGTCTACGAGCTGTTGAAGCGTCGATGCCGCTTTATCGTGGCTATTGACGGTGAGAACGACCCGATGATGACATTCCACGCGCTGACAAACCTGCAACGGCTCGCCTATATCGATTTCGGGATCGTCCTCGATCTAAATTTGGATGATCTGAGGCTTGGAGAGGCCGGCTATAGCCGATCGCACTTTCAGCTCTGCCGGATATTCTACCCGCAAAGACCAGATCAGGCGTCCCGCGAGATCGGTTACCTACTCTACATTAAGCTCTCTCTGACGGGCAACGAGGGAGAATATCTCAGGCGCTACAAGCTAGATGAGCCGACGTTTCCACACCATTCGACCGCGGATCAGTTCTTCTCCGAAACCCAATTCGAGGCGTACCGATCTCTTGGGGAACACGTAGGTGAAAAGCTGTTCCTGCCGGCGATCACAGGTCCGCTAGACCAGAAAGACGTTCCGCTGGAAGAGTGGTTTCGTTGTCTTGGACACAGCTTGTTGCGGCCAATGCCTAGTAGGCAAGGTAATCAGACGTCAGCGTAGTCGAACACAGCAACGTGGAAATATGCTTTCGCGGCTCTCCAGTAGGCAATATTCGCTGCTTGGGAGATACCATGCAATGGCAGCTTATTGGCATCGCAATTCAATACCTGCCGGTCAGCTGTCGGCCCCATAAAAGTCATTCAACAGGCCCGTCCGGATTAGCCGATCATGCCGCGACGTTTCATTCTTGATGTTCCCGACCGCATCGTGCCCGCATCTCTATCACGGCCTTATCGCAATCGGGTCTGATAGGGATAGGGGCTTGTGAGCCTGCAGAGGCCCAACTAACCCGCACCTGGAACCTCACCCGCCCACGCAGAACGTAGCCCATTCCTGCATCAGCTCGCGCCGCCGATCGATGAACGTAGTCCTCGCATATGCAGCGACAACCTTGTCGCTCTGCGTGTGGGCGAGACAGGCCTCAACGACCTCAGGCGAATAGTCGGTCTGCTCGCGAGCCCAGGTGGAGAAGGCAGCGCGGAAGCCATGCACCGTGGCACCGCCGTCACGAATACCGCGCAGACACTGAATCATGGCCATGTTGGAAAGTGTCTCGACTCGCTTGCCGGGGAACAAATGCGGGTTCTTGTCCGTGGTGTCTTTTGGCAATGATCGCAGCAGCGCCATGACCTCCTCTGCCAGCGGCACTTGATGCTCGGCCCGTGCCTTCATGCGCTCAGCCGGGATCGTCCAGAGTTTTGCCTCCAGGTCGATCTCGTCCCAGGTGGCGCCCAGCGTCTCGCCGGTGCGCACCGCCGTCAGGATCGTGAACAACAATGCCGTGGCACTATTCGATCCCAGCTTCTTCAGATCGGCGACAACTGCAGGCACTTCACGATACGGCACCGCGGCATGATGCTTTTGCTGCCGCTGCAGCTTGTTCAGCGACGGCAGCAGGTGCATCAGCGGTCCGTCGCGTAGAGCCGGGTTGTCCCCGCTGCGATACCCCATGGCAGTCGCCCAGCCCAGGATCTTATCGAGGCGACCGCGGATATTTCTGGCGGTGGGCGGCTTCGTCGTCCAAATGGGTTTCAGCACTTTGACGATATCGTCGATGCCGATCTCGTTGACCGGCTTCTTCCCGATGAAGGGATACACATACATCTTGAGCGTCGATGACCATTGCTGCCGGTGCTTGTCGTTCGTCCATGATGCCTCATGGGAATAAATGTACTCCTGGGCGCATTCCTGGAAGGTCGGCACCTTGGCGGCCTCGGCGCCAGCACGCTCGATCTTCCGCTGCGCCCGCGCCGCCTTCTTCTCCGCGGCGGGATCGGCGCCATCCCGTATCTCGATGCGCAGCCGCTCTGCCTTGTCCCGCGCCTTGGCCAGCGGGACGTCCTTTACCGGGCCGAGGCCGATCACCTTCGGCTTGCTGTTTACCCAGTATCGAAACAGCCAGCTTCTCGTGCCCTGGTCCCTGATCTGGAGATACAGATTATCGGACACCCAGTGCATGCCGACATCGCGCAGCCCATCGACCTCTCGTGCTGACAGGGCGCGCTTGCGGACCATGGGCGATTGTCCTTTCCCTGCGTGGCAGTAAACGTCGCCGGGACCATTGCTCTCACGGTCGGCATAGTCCAGCCGAGCCGATCATAAAGTTCGGATGAACATTTCCGACACGACAGACGATCGGACAGACGGTTCAGCAGAGCCGTCAACCCGGCAGGTTCGCGGGGTTTAGATAAACATCGCAGTTGGTCGGGTTCGAAAGTGGCTGAGAAAGCTGCAAAAATCGGCCCGCAAGCGCCCGCTTATGCCGCGTTTACAGGCACTTAGATAAACACTGGCCTTATGAAGATGGCGGAGAGGGGGTCACCGCACTATCGGCCTTTTGCCGGCTTTGTTTCGACTGAAACGGGGGGACAGACGGCAGAACAGACGGTATAGACAGATACTGGCCGGCCCCCGGCATTATTCGTAATCGGAAATGTAGGTTTGTTCGCTAACGTTCGTTCTCAACGTGATCGCGTATCCGTCTGACGCTTCCGAGGCGTTTTGAGAACTCCGCTTCCGATTTGATCAGTCTCCATCCATGGAAAGGCGAACGCGGCGAATTCATTTGCTGCTTTGACGCTATTCTTCGATTTCTGCGCGACAGCTGCGGCGAGTGCCTCAATGAGTGCAAGAACGGCTGCGTTCGACGTGGACGCGAAGCGCCGTTCGGAAACGGCGAACAGCGAAACATCGGCAATGCTTGCCAATGGCGAACGATGTCCGTCGGTCAGGGCCAGAAGCGGCACGCCGCGGGAAACAGCGAAGCGGGCAAGTTCAACTGTATCCTTGATATAGCGGGGAAAGGCAATGGCGATCGCCAGATCGGACCGATCGAAGCGGAACAAGTGCCGCGCCGCACCCATACCGCCGCCGAGATTCTCCACACTGCGCACATTGCCTCGTACACGATCCAATTCCCAAGCGAGCAATGCACCGAGGTGGGCCGCGCTATCGAACCCAAGCACACATATATTCCGCGCATTAAGGATGAGGTGTAGGGCTTTCCGGCAATCTTGCTCCGACAGCCCCGTCACGGTGCGGCTCAGATTATCAAGATCGTCCGCGATAGAGCCGCGCATGATTTCTGCCGCACTCGAAGAGCCGGATACGTTTCGCTCTAGTCTCCGCACAGGCTCAAAAACAGTGTCGAAACTCCGGATCAATTCGTCACGAAATTCGGCGTAGCCTGAAAAACCGACGCTTCGAGCAAATCGGTTAGCAGTCGCGACCGATACTTTCACCTCGCGCACGGCTGCATGGATGCTCATGCGCGCTGCGTCTACCGGATGTTTCAGCACGAAATCTGCGAAAGAACGCTGCGCAGCGGGCATATGCGCGTAGGCACGACGAATGCGTCCCGCGACAGAATCCTCGACGTTCTTTGGTTCGGTCAATGTGCGGCTCCGAATTTTGGTGCACGAGGAAAGCCATCAAGGATAGCGCGGTCATACACTTCTTTGCCACGCTAACCAATGCGGAGAGGACGGTACTGATGCAGAATTGTGCGCCGCGTCGCCGGTCACACGTCCCAATCCTCTTACCCGAAGGCTTGTAATAATTGTATCATGTGCTAGCGTTTTATGTAATATCTGTTACCAGACGGAAACGTTCCAGATGCAGGGTGCGTCATTCTTTTCGACCTCGGAGGAACCTATGCGATTCAATCGACGTAATGTCCTTGGCGGAGCAGTCGGCCTGGCGTTTTGGCGGCCGACCTTGGCTGCAGCAGCGACCAAGCTACGCGTGCAGACCGGATGGATCCCCAATGTTCAGTACGCAGGCGAATGGATCGCGGATTCGAAGGGGTATTTCGCCAAGGCCGGGCTTGACGTCCAATTCATTCCCGGTGGCCCGAATGCCGTTCCTGTGCCCGTCATCCTTGCCGCCGGCAATATCGAACTTGGATACACGAATTGGTTCCAGTTCCTCGACGCTGTCATGAAGGGCAATGATTTCGTGATGGTAGCGGCGGATCTGCCGAAGAACCCTTTGGGCATCATCTCACTAGCCAAAAAGCCGATTCTGAAGCCACAGGACATCGTTGGCTCTCGGATGCTTGTTCAGGGACCGAACGAAGAGACGGCGATCAACGCAACGCTTGCCCTGGCCGGTTTGCCGAAGCAGTGGAAGGAAATTCGCGCCGGCTTCTCGCCGGAGCCGCTCCTCGCCGGCGATGGTGACGGCTATACGGCCTTCGCGGTCAATCAGACAATTACTCTCGAGCAGATGGGCATGAAGAAGGACAAGGACTTCTTCTTCGTCAGTTTCGACGATCTCGGCTTCCGCAGCTATGGTGCGATCCTGGCGACCACGCGCGCGTTCCTTACGGCAAACCGGTCGGCTGTTGTGGCCTATGTCGGAGCCCTTATCAAAGGATGGCAGGAGAATGAAAAGGATCCGACTGTGGCCGCACATCTGGCCGTCGAGAAATACGGCGCTGATTTCGGTCTCGATCTGAAGCAGCAGATCAGGCAGAACGAACTACAGATCCCTTATACGAAGTATGATGAACCGGGCCATCTGCCTCTTAGCCTGGATCGCAAGGCGATGGTCGGCCCAATGTATGCAGCCGCGCGAGCGACAGGACGCGAGAACTTGCCGGACGTAGACAAGATCGCCGATTTTACGATCGTAGAAGATGCCGTGAAGGCTCAATAAGGACCGGCTGAATGGAAACACGTTCCGACGCGGTCCCAGGGCCGATCGACCTTCTTGTCACCGGATGCGACATCGTTACGATGAACGATGATGGTGCGGTCCTCACCGATGCCGCGATCGCCGTTTCCGGTACACGTATCGTCTGGATCGGGCCGAACGAGGATGCCACCCGTCTTCCCAAGGCGGCATCCACAATCGACGCGCGCAATCGCGTGGCGCTGCCCGGCATAATCGACGCCCATGTTCATACCGCCCAACAGCTCCTGCGCGGCAAATTGGCCGAGCTCAGCCGAAAAGGTCCTCTGCGCAACCCGCCCTGGAAAAACTACTATGTTCCCTTCGAGGCTTTGCTAAGTCCCGAAGACGTCCATCTGAGCGGCCTCGTCGCCTATACGAACATGCTGCGCGTCGGAACGACCTGCTTTGCGGAAGCCGGGGGGCCCCATCCGGATGAGATGGGCCGGGCTGCAAAGGAAGTGGGCATTCGCGGCCTCATTTCTCTTTCGACGACAGATCAGAATACGGCCGTCGGCGGCAGCGCCGTCCCTGACGGAATGTTGATGAACACGGATCAGGCCTACAAACGTAACGTCGATCTCGTGAAGCGGTGGCGCGACGAGGAACTCGTGCGGGCCTGTCTCTCCTTGCGCCAGATTATCGTCTGTTCGCCGCAGCTCATCTCAGCCATGGGTGAGGCCGCGCGAGAGCTTGACGTCAAGATACATACCCATCTTGCTGAGGGTACCTACGAAGTCGATTATGCGCTCGAGCATTTCGGCAAACGCCCAACGGAATATCTGGACGATCTCGGCGTGCTCAGCCGGCACCTTCACTGCGCTCATAGCGTCCTTCTTGCCCCCGAAGAGGTCGACCTCTATCAAAAGCATCGGGTTTCCGCCTGCCACTGCGCCATGGGCAATTACGGGATCGGGATACCCCGACTCCACGAAATGTGGCGGCGGGGTATCGATATCGGTCTGGGGACGGACGGCGCCGCCTCTGCTGGCACGCTCGATATGTTCGAGGTCATCCATTGCGCACGTGTCGGCCAGCAGGCATCGGTCGGACACCCGTTCCACACCCGCGTGCCGATGAGCAATGATGAGCTGCTGCGCGTAGCCACACGTGGCGGCGCGAGGGCGCTTGGCCTCGACGCGGAACTTGGCAGTCTGGAGACCGGCAAGCGCGCCGACATCATCCTGGTGGATAAGAGCGAGCCAAATCAGATGGGAGCGATCGATCCACTATTCATCGCCTCTACTTTGGTGGTCGGGCGCGATGTACGGACCGTTGTCATAAACGGGCGAGTGGTTATGAAGGAGCGTGAAATCCTGACTGTCGACGTCGAGGAAATCCGGCACAGACTGGCACGGCGCCGCCCCGCGATCATGGCTCGATATGACGCGCTCGTCGCGTGATGTCCATGCAGGCCACTCCGACCAATAACGCTGGTCTACAATCCGGAAAGCCGGCGATCCTGCTTTCCGACGTTGTCATGCGCTTTCGTTTGGACGTCGGTACTGAGGTCACGGCCCTGGACCACATGTCGCTCGATGTCGCAAATGGCGAATTCGTGGCGCTGCTAGGCCCCAGCGGCTGTGGCAAGAGCACGATCCTGAGGCTTGCCGCTTCGCTGGATACCCCGACCGAGGGCCGCGTCGAACTGTCGGGTCGCCCCCCGTCGGAATTGGTAAAGGCACATCGGCTCGGTGTCGCCTTCCAGGATCACGCGTTGTTGCCCTGGCTTACCGTCGCCGCCAATATCGCATTGGCGTTCAAGGTTGCCGGCCGTCCAGTGGATCATCAGCGGGTCACTGAACTCATCCGCCTGGTCGGGCTCGAAGCTTTCCGCGATGCCCGACCCAAACAGCTCTCCGGCGGCATGCGTCAGCGCGTTGCGATCGCTCGGGCGCTAGCGCTGAATCCGGAACTTCTTCTGCTCGACGAGCCTTTCGGGGCGCTTGACGCCGTTACCCGCCGGCAGATGAACCTCGAGCTGCAGCGCATCTGGTTCGAGGAGCGTGTTACCACGCTCCTCGTTACGCATGCGGTAGAGGAGGCGCTTTTCCTGGCCGACCGTGTCATTGTGCTCAGCGGTCGCCCCGGCCGTGTAACGCGTATTGTCGAGGTGCCTTTCCCACGTCCGCGCACTCCCGATCTTACCCGCAGCGCGGAATTTCACCACCTGTCCGATGAACTCGCCGGCGCGCTTGAAACAGCAGCGGTCGCGTCGTGACTACCCCAGCTGAACGACGGCGCGACCTGGCCCTCGGGATTTTGGGCATTCTGCTGTTCCTCGTTCTATGGGAGATTGTCGGCCGATTGCACCTGCTGGGCTTGAGCTGGCCGGCTCTCAGCACCGTGGTTGAGTTCATGGCCGCTCCTTCACGCTGGCCGCTTTTCGGCCGCGCGCTCGGTGCAACGTTATCCAACCTTGCTATCGGCTATGTGTGCGGCTTCATCGCCGGTCTCTTGTTTGCGATACTTGCCCATCTCGTGATGCAACTAAGGCCCGGTGCCGACAGACTGGCCACGATGATCCATGCAGTCCCTTCCATCGCGGTGGCCCCGCTCATTGTCGTACTCGCCAGTCGACAGGCGATGCCACCCACGCTCGCTGCCCTCAGCACCTTCTTTGTGCTTTATGTCTCAACGCGTTCGGGACTGGAGACGACTTCGCCCGCTCATCGCGACGTGATGCGCTCGTTCGGTGCCAGACGTGACCGTCGGCTAAAATATCTCGATTTTCCTGCTGCCCTGCCGGCAATCGCGTCTGGCGCAAAACTTGCCGCACCTACCGCCCTGATCGGTATTATCATCGGCGAGTGGTTCGGTGCACCGCGCGGGCTCGGCGTGCTCGTGATCAACGCCATGCAGAACTTCCAGATCCCCCTGTTGTGGAGCGCGGTATTGCTCGCTGTCATCACCTCCATTGTGCTGTTTGTCCTGCTTAGCTGGATAGAGCGGCGTGTCGCGGAGTACTTCCGGTGATGCGGACGCAGATGCCGATCGTGCTCGCACAAACGCTGCGCGCTTGCCGCTTCATAGCCAGCAACTTCTGGGGCTTGGTCGCGCTGCTTGTGCTTTGGGAGGTTTGGGTCCGCTGGAACGACCTCAATGCTATCGTCATGCCATATCCGGTGTCGGTTTTGGAAGACGTCCTGCACAACCCGACTCTCTATCTTCGAAACACTCTTCAGACTTTCGGGCTCGCTCTAGCCGGCCTGTTGGTCGGCCTTGTCGTCGGAACGTTGCTCGCGATCCTGACGTGGTCGTCAAAAACGCTCTCAGGGCTGCTTACGCCACTCGCCCTCATCTTCGCCTCCGTTCCTGTAGTGGCGCTGATCCCAGTGCTCGCGAGACTATTCGGTTACGACGTAAAAACTGTCATAGTTATCGTCACCATCATCTCGTTTTTCCCCAGCTTCGTCTTTACGGCCGCCGGCCTGCGCATGCTTCCGCCCGGAAGTGCTGACTTCTTCGCTGTGGCCGGCGCCTCGACCTGGCGTCGCCTCACCCTGCTTGCCATCCCCGCTGCCATACCAAACTGGATGTTGGCACTTCGCCTCGCCGCGGCCAATTCCATGCTCGCAGCCATGGTGGCCGAGTTCCTGATGGGCGTGAGCGGCCTGGGCAATATGTTCCACGCCGCCACCAACGACCTCGATATGCAGCGAGCCCTCGGCGCAAGCCTTGTTGCCATGGCGATTTCGGTGGCCCTCTATGCGGCCACAGGCGTTCTTTCGGATCTCGTCAAGCGGCGCTGGGAATAATAGCGGCCGAAGCAGCTATTCCGTGGAATAACCCGCTGTCGCCGTGTCGCCGCATCGCTTCTCGCTGGCAGTCGATGGCACCTAGCTGTGGAGCCTGAACAGGTTGTGCTCGGTTTGGCCGAGGCGACTGATTGGCGTTTTCGACTTTAGGCTGCCGTGCGAATGCCAATTGTAGCGATGAAGCCAAGTCGACAATTCGGCGGCACGGTGGTTTGAGGTGGGATAGGCGACGGCGTAGGCCCATTCCCTGAGCGCCGTCTGGATGAAGCGTTCGGCCTTGCCGTTGGTCTTTGGCGTATAGGGTCTCGTCCTGACATGCCTAAGCCCGAACTTGCGGCAGGCCTTGGCGAAGGCCTTCGAGCGATAGCATGAACCATTGTCGGTCATGACGCGGCTGACGGTGACGCCGAGGCTGGCATAGTAGGCCACAGCCGCGGCGACGAAGGCGGCGGCGCTTTCCTTGCGCTCGTGGCAGGATCTGGCTAAAGGCGATGCGCGAGGCGTCGTCGATGCAGACATGGACGAACTCCCAGCCCACGCCGCCACTGTTGGACTGGGGGAAACGTTCAGATCGATCTCGATCAGCGCCAGTGACCTGAGACCTTAATCTCCTCCGGCTAGAGGGAGAGTCCTGGGTTTCATTTCTGGCCTTATGCGGCCTGTTTTTCCAGCGTGGATTTCATTGCGAACTCGGCCGGCGGCATGTTGCCAAGAGCCGAGTGTGGTCGGTGGTGGTTGTAGTCCTCCTTCCATGAGGTGATGGCGTTGCGGGCCGCAGATAGCGTCGAGAACAGCGTGTCGTTAAGGCACTCATCCCTAAGCGCCCGTTGAAGCTCTCGACGAAGGCGTTCTGGGTCGGCTTGCCCGGCGCGATGTAGTGCCATTCGACACTCGTCTGCTGGCACCAGTGCAAATTCCGAGGGAAGTCGCCCCCCGATTCCGAAATGATGCCGCCCCCTCGTTCCGAGAAATAGTCGCCCCCTGATTCCGAGATGAAGCCGCCCCCTTTGAGGCGGCGTTTGGGTCGGGCGCTCTGCTGGTGAAAGTTCCTTCCTTTGGCTTGGCCGGGAGGAGGAAGGAAATGCCTGCGGAGAGATTGGCGATGCGGCGTGTCCGCGAGATTTTGCGATACCGATTTGAGGAAGGCCTTGGCCACAAGGCGATCTCGTACCGGGTGGGCGCTGCACCCTCGACGGTGCGCACAAAGGGAGGGTCGTGATCGCCTCTCTGCCTTCAGCTGCCGCTAGCATCGTCTCAACAGCAATCAACCGCGTCAAGTCCGCTTATCCGGGCGTACGCGTAACCATCCTGGAAGGCCTTGCGGGTTCAATTTCCGATGCGGTGTTACGGCGGGAGGCGGATTTTGGCTTTGGGGCTGATTTCAGTTCGAATTCAGAGCTTCTGTTCACACCCATGGTGACCGACAAGCTGGTCGGCGTTTTTCCGCTCAAGGACCCCGTTTTGATGTTGAAGGAGATCACGTGGCTGGACCTGGCCAAGCGGCCTTTCATTCGCTTTTCTGACGCCTCCAGCATCCAGTTCTACGTGGATCGCGCCGTCAATACTGCCGGTGTCCATCTGCAGCGAGCTGGGGAGGTCGCTCACATGACCACGGCCATCAGCCTTGTGAGTTCGGGCGCAGGCGTTACCACGCTTCCCGAACTGGCACTTAGCAGCCTCAATCTTGAAAGAGTTGCAATACGGCCGGTGGTTGCCCCTGTAGCAATGCGTACACTTGGAACTCTAACGCTCAAGCGGAGGTCCGCATCTCCGGCGTCGGAGATAACGCAGTCAGCGATTGCGGGTGTTTGTAAGGAAATGCTAGCGGAAGCATAGTTTGGCGGGTCGGTTACCGATGCTTCAGGGTGAATTAATTCCGATACTGCCCATTTGTGCTACTCGTCCTTTTGGTCGGTTGGACGGTGACGCAAGATCTACAAAACGATCAGACGGCGCCAACCTGCCGATTCCGAGGAAGCCGCCCCCCGATTCCGATTTGATCGCGCCCCCGGATTCCGAGATGATCTCGCCCCCGGGGGACCGGGGCTTTGCTGGCAGTGATCGTTGTCATTTCGTCGAGCGCTTGTGTCAAGCCTTTCGCTGGTCGCGTCGCAGGCTTTCTCCGGTCAGATCGATACGGTGGGCATTGTGGACGAGCCGGTCGAGAATGGCGTCGGCGTAGGTCGGATTACCGATCACGTCGTGCCACGCCGACACGGGCAACTGGCTGGTGATGATGGTGGAGCGCCGGCCGTAGCGGGCCTCGAGGATTTCGAGGAGGTCATGGCGGGCCTGATCGTCGAGGGGCTCAAGGCCCCAATCGTCGAGGATCAGCAATTGTACGCTGCCGAGCTTGCGCAGCAGGCGTGGGTAGCGGCCATCGCCGCGCGCCAGCGTCAGGGAGGCGAACAGTCTGGGCACGCGCTGGTAGAGAACGGAGCGGTCGTCGCGGCAGGCCTTGTGGCCGAGCGCACAGGCGAGCCAACTCTTGCCGACACCTGACGGGCCACAGATGGCCAGATTGTCGTGCGCATCGATCCAGTCGCCGGCGATGAGCTTGAGGAACAGGGCTCGATCGAGGCCACGCTCACTGCGATAGTCGACGTCCTCGGGGGCGGCCTGGTGACGGAGCTTGGCAAAGCGCAGACGGCCCGCGAGCTTGCGATCGTAGCGCCAGCTCCACTCCCGGTCGAGCAGCAGGCCCAGCCACTCGATATGGCTGAGTTGTTCGGCCTCGGCATTGGCGGCCAGTTCGTCGAATGCCCGGGCCATGCCGGTGAAGCCCATGGCGTTCAGGCGGTCGAGGGTGGGATGTGCAAGCATGCCTTTCTCCTTCAGTGGTAATAGCGGGAACCGCGGATATTGGGGTGGTCGATGGGCTTGGCCGACGCCGGCCTCGTGCCGGTCGTCCGGTCGAGATGGTTGTCGAGGATGGAACGGACCGAGCCGTAGGTCCGCGCGCCGATCTCCAGCGCGCGGCCGCAGGCGGCGTTGACCCTTTCCCGGCCAAAGCCCCTGGTCAGGCGGATGATGCCCAGACAGGCGCGGAAGCCCTGCTCGGGATGCGGCCGGTCGGCCAGGATCTTCTCGCACAGGAGTGCCGCGTCGGAGCCGATCGCGGAGGCCTCGCGGCTGATCCGCTCGATCGTCCAGTCGGCGAAGCGGCGATGCGACGACGGCATATGTTCAGGGATGGTAGTGTGCCGGCCATTGCCGCTGGAGCGCATATGGGCGGCGATCCGCTCGCCCTTGCGGAACAGTTCGATGGTGCTCGCCGTGATGCGGGCCTCGATCTGCTCGCGCGCGAAGCGCCAGGGAACGGAGTAATAATGCCGATCGATCTCGACATGATAGTCGAGGCCGGCGCGTCGGATCCGCCATTCGGCGAAGACATAGCGCTGCGCCGGCAGTGGCTTGAGTGCCGGGCGGTCGATCTCCTCGAACAATTGTCGCCGCGTGCGCCCGACGCGACGCAGTATCCGGCGATCGTTCAGATCGGCCAGCAACTCGCCGACCGCCGCATTGACCTCGGCCAGGCTGTAAAAGACGCGATGGCGTAGCCGACCCAGAAGCCAGCGCTCGACAATGCGCACCGCTGCCTCGACCTTCGCCTTGTCGCGGGGACGGCGAGGCCGGGTCGGCAGCACCGAACTGCCGTAATGCGCCGCCATCCCGGCATAGGTGCGGTTGACCTGCGGGTCGTAGCGGCAGGCCTTGATCACCGCTACCTTGGCATTGTCGGGAATGAACAGAGCCGGCGTGCCGCCGAAGCTCTCCAGCGCATTGACGTGGCAGCCGATCCAGTCCGGCAGCGTCTCGCTCCAGCGCGCCTCCGCATAGGACAGACTCGATGCGCCCAGTACCGCCACGAACAGATGCGCAGCACGCATCTTTCCCGTCAGCCGATCGATGACCACTGGCACCGTGTCGCCGGCATAGTCGACAAACAGCTTCTCGCCAGCGGCATGGTTTTGCCGCATCGTCACCGGCAGGTTTGCCGCCCAGCCGCGGTAAAGATCACAAAAGCGGCTGTAGCGGTAACCATCGGGATGACGCGCGATGTATTCGTCCCACAGGATCTGCAGGGTCACATGCTTGCGCTTCAGCTCGCGATGGACCTCAGCCCAGTCCGGCTCGGCGCTGCGGCGGTGTCCTGTCTTCTTTCCGGATGCCTTGTAGAGCGCCGCCTCCAGAACCGTGTCGGTGACTTCTTCGCCAAATGGCCATGTCAGTCCGGCAGCCGCAGCGCGCCGGAGCGTCTCGCGCACCGTCGAGGGTGCAGCGCCCACCCGGTACGAGATCGCCTTGTGGCCAAGGCCTTCCTCAAATCGGTATCGCAAAATCTCGCGGACACGCCGCATCGCCAATCTCTCCGCAGGCATTTCCTTCCTCCTCCCGGCCAAGCCAAAGGAAGGAACTTTCACCAGCAGAGCGCCCGACCCAAACGCCGCCTCAAAGGGGGCGGCTTCATCTCGGAATCAGGGGGCGACTATTTCTCGGAACGAGGGGGCGGCATCATTTCGGAATCGGGGGGCGACTTCCCTCGGAATTTGCACCAACCCGCCCTCCCCCGGCGCAGCGGCGGTCGGTGCCTGCATGGCCTTCAGCACCAGCGCCATTTCCGGTGTCGAGTGGATCAGCATCACGCCAAAAGATCATTGCCATCACGATGGCGCTCTGGCCGGTTAGCCGTGCAACCTTTGCATGGCACCGGCGGCGCCATGCGCGCTCTAGGCACAGATAACGGCAGGATGCGGTTGTTCAGGGTGTGGAACACGCCGGAACTGAGGCCGGCGATTACCCTGTCAATGATGAAGGTCACCCAGCGTAGGTCGACCAACAGCAGGCCGACGTACCCGAGGCCAATGGCCAGCGAGGTGTCGCCGACCAGCGGCGCGGAACGAGACCGTCTTCACCCTACCGGGTAACCGCCCGGAGATCGGCGCGATCACCGCCACCGCCGCCGGCCAGGGCATCATGTAGAGTCCGCCTCGACCGCCCTCATGCCAAGCGTGTGCTGGAGGTAGAAAGGCAAGGCGATCAGGCCCAGCATCTGGCTGGTAAAGCAGCACACCGAGGCGATGACGGAGAATCGGAATGCCGGTGCGGCGAAGA
>ERZ778023.3765-NODE-3765-length-14133-cov-53.276673_pt1 | contig 14133 bp, 9 predicted proteins | sample MGYA00375753_ERZ778023 | MGnify/ENA primary metagenome ERZ778023 (study PRJEB29350, sample SAMN05389822) | bioreactor metagenome | isolation source: Ammonium sulfate bioreactor | place: South Africa: University of Cape Town | collected 2014-04-04 ...
GGTTATAGGCTTCTAAAATCGGTAGGCGAAAAGTCTTAAAACTATGTTTGTCCGGCCCAATCAGAAAATAGTTGATTATAACTACTGAAATTTTTGTCGAAAATAAAAAATAATAATACGTTCTCGGATAACTTTTTATGCTGAATCCGAATATACTCTTAGTTTGAAAAAAAACGATTACTTTTACTACTATTAGTAAAATTAACTAGTATTTTTGTTTTTCAAAAATTTTTTCAAGGAAGTTCAGGAACGCATATTTTTCGATGCTAAACACAAACTCGAAATAATCTATAACTTGATATCATGAAGATATAATCGAATATCTTGCCATTATTTGTCCTCGATCTTATTGATATCTATTTGATTTCATTTCTTTCTCTAGAAGAATATATATGTTGTTTTACTGATGAACTGGGTTGTCGACGTTATGAGTGTGACCAACCACCACGTTCGGTCAGAAGAGGTCAGCTTATATCATATACGATGCCCGATTCTCTTTGATTTATGGCTGACGAGGTCAGCAAGATAGGGCAAGGTATAGGTATACGTTTTGATATATCTATACTCATTCAAAATAATCGAAAATGAAAAAGATAGCGTAACGAGACATTTTTTTCGTTAGTCTTGAGTAAGGAAATATCCGTTAAAATTAAAATATTCACATACGGTAAATCATCTTATTAAAGGAATAAACATGTAAACGTTTGATGAACTTTTAATTCATTTCGAAAACTGATAGTTAGGTTTTTTCCTCTAATAACATGATTTAAAGCTTTAAGTCAAGCTATAGGTAAAATATTGTTAATTCCCGACTTTCTATTATTTTTAAAATTAAATTTGATTTTTCTAAGAGATTTAATTCTAATATAGGAAAACAAAAACACTTGGCATTTCATAACATATGACCAAGGGAAAACGGCACAATAAGATATGAATTAAAAAGTATTCTGATAGAGCAAAAAATTTCTAACATGGCAACAATGCAATGAACTTTAAGAGTTTAATCAATCATTCAGTTCAGTTCTAGTTCACACGTGCTGAACCGGTCAACATCTCCAGTTCAGATGAACTTGAACCGAAAACCCAGTTCTTCGTTTCAGTTCACACGAACTGTTGAGCCTGAACTGTCATGTACCTAGTCACAAGAGAATTCTTATCTAAACTTAGAAGGTTTTTTTCCAAAGAAAAAGGTAAGATTGTAAATGGGATCCTTATCTCAATTAGAGAGGTTTTTTTACCATGAAAACTCTAGAATCAGCATCGGGGTAGCTTGAATCTTCTTTATTGACTTTACGAGTGAACTTTGAGCCAGTGTCTTAAGGTGGTACGACGAAATTTCTAATATCGATGCGTACATTATGCCATGCTTTAATAGTTCTGTAACCAAAAGCTTAAATTACTGCGATCGATTTCAAAAAAGAAATATAAGGTGTGCGAAGAATTATCGTACATGAAGTGGCGTTTTAAGTGAAGTTCTTAGATTTTCTTGACTAAAGCGATAATGCCAAAGTGCTACCGAGTGAATTGACCATCAAACGTTCTCAAAATATAAATGTAAAATGATATAAATGCACTTTTGTAAATATGTTTCTGCACAGTTCTTCAATCCGAAACATGCTGAAACATTAGTCCTGTAAAGATTAACTTCGAATAGAAATCTTTAATAAACTAGCTTTCTGTGATGACTATATTAGACTTCTTTCAGAAAAGGGTCAGCGAATCCCTCAGATGAGCGCTACTTGTATTTATATACATGTCAATGTTCAAAAATGAAAAATTTTGCAAATCATGATTTTTAATCATAAAATTGAAATAAGAACATTTCGGAGTCAAAGCCAAGAACATATATAGTTAGTAAACATTTACATTTATGATAAAATTAATTATCTAAGATATTATTTATGCTGTGTAAATACACAAGAAATATCACAACATTCTCTCTTACATTACTTGTTTGAATGTAATCGTAATAATGGTATTATTCCAAACCTTAGTGTATGCGTTTCTTATCAATTCTACTTAAAGACGAGAAAACATTGTAAGTTAACTCCAGTTTTTTAAAGCACTTTTGAATATTTAAGATTTTTTCGTGCCAGAACTTACAATGAAAGGTTCGATGAATTCAAGTCCAGCAATTGAAAAAGCAAGAAAAATCCTTCTTATTATTCTTGGAATTCAAATAGTATGATGTTCAAAAGTAAACGAAGAAAAAAAACTCTATTGTACTATTCCTCTAGGGCTTGACAACAGTCAATATTATTCTGTCTTTTGTTGGGTAAAGTTTACCATATTTCAATTCTCATTTTTTCACTATGAGAGTATGTTAAAACTGTATTTTCTATTATAGATACGAGAGTGTTGGTAATATTAATATCGGTAAATGCATTTTATTTCAACATTTTTTCTTCATTTATTATTTTTATATTCAATTTAAGGCTTTATTCGACTGGTATATTTGGCACTTTTTGTTTATGTCGTTATTCAATATAATCAAGCAGCTATCAATGTCGTATGTTTTGTTTACGATTTTCTACTAATTCAACAGCTTTGCCTTTGTCTATATTTAGTTTGCTATTCTGAGTATTGTTGTGGCAATTCTCGTTGGTATATCACTTATTCTTTCAATTATCACCGGTATTGCTCTATACTCACTAGTATCGCTGTCAGACATAGACAAAGAGGTAGATGGTATTATCATAGTTGCGCTAGTTTTTACTGGAATTGAATTCATTATATCAGTAAGTCTTCATTATTTTATTATGACATTTTGTTATTTATCAATATTCATTCTTTTAGATTTTGCAAGCCGTATATTCATTTCGATTAAATAATTTACTTAAAGGTCAAGATGGTTATATAGCGTTTTAAATCGAAGACTTTATGCTTTATTCGAAAGAAAAATTTGTTTCATTGACAAACACATTCGACACTGTACAATTGATTAAAACTACAAGCGTAAAAATACATTTTCGAAAGACTGCAAATGAAAAATCAACTCGAATGAAAGTTATTTGTTCGAAAGTTGAATTAATAAATGAACTTGAACGAAAATTTCCATCGGATATAATTAAATTCAGGAATGTCGATTGAGAAAATGTCGAATTTTCGAAACGAACATTTGACATTGGAGTTTCAACGAAACCACAATGTAAACAGATTTGATTGTTTTCAAATGAAATATTATTTATCGAAATTTCCATGAAATCGGTATTTACTAAATTCGATTGAGTAAATAGCGCATGATTCAATGTCATTCGATCCCGAAAACAAGAATTAGTTAGTTTAGTAAATGACCAATCGGTATAATCGAAATTTGACAAATCAAATGAAGGTAAATTGGATAATGACATCGAACGAAACGATGCATATCGAGCATCAACTTGTTCGAGTTTCGGTAATGTTCGATTCGATGATAATTGATTGAAATCAACACCACTAAGATTCGATTGAAATAGAAGCATTTCACGTTGTTTTAATTTCGGATGAAAATCATAGATTTGTTGAACAATTCGAAATACAATGTTACGACGTTGTACATCGACCATTTCTAAAACCATTCGAGTTTGACTTGCTAATAGAACTTCTTCATTTTGAGAACGTCGTTGAATAATTTCGAATATTTCATGTTGATAATTTTTAAGAATTTCATCATATCGATGATTTGTTTCCTGTGTCATTTGTAATTTATAAAAACGTTGATTTCGATATAGATTTCTTTGATTTTCAGCTAATTCATCGATTTGTATTCGACTATCATTGGCTAGTAGCTGTTCGAGTTCTATTTTTAGCATTGCAGCTTTTCGATCATCTGCTCGTTGTTGACGAGCAATTTCTTGATCTTGTTCACGTTGAATACGTTCTAATTGTTGATCTTCTTCGATTTGTGTTAGAATGAGTTTTCTATCTTCATTTCGTTGTAATCGAATCAATTCTCGATCTTCGTCTCGTTGTGCACGTCTAATCCGTCGATTTTCTTCGGACTGTAAACGAGTTCGTTCGAGATCTTCTTCATGTCGTCGAACTCTTGTCAAACGATTTTCATTTAAATAATTTTCAATTGATTTTTCCTGTTGAAGCGAAATAACAAATGTACAAATGCCAATAACAAGCGGAATAGCAAGATTCAAAGCAAATTTAATCCAATGAGCAATATGCATTTAATTTCTGTTGATTTGATTTTCAATAAAAGTACCATTCGGTAAAGTTGTCTGATAGAATTGTGTCACTTGAGACAATTGTTGATCTGTCACTCCTTGACAACCTGTCATATTGACATAGTGAAATATAACTTTATGAAGATTGGTCTCAAATAAAAGGCAATTGATCATTGAAACGGCTGAAAATCGACAAACACTGAGATCGGCACCAGCAAGAGAAACTCCATCGAGTTGAACAGCGTCGAATGTTGTTTCTCGAAATGAACCGTACGTCATATTACCACCGATAAGTGATAACGAAAAGAAATACGATTGGATAAAATTCGAATGATCCAATCGAGCACCTTCAAGTTTTGCCTTATCAAAATGACAATGTATACAATCACGATTGTATTGAAATGAAACTTGCTTCATTTGAACTGTCTTATCGAATTTTGTGCCAACTAAATATGAACCGAGAAATTTCGCATAATTCATCGATACATCTCGAACATAAATTCGATTCCAAACAATCACATATGACCAATCGGTATGATCTAAATTTGAATACTCAAATGAACAGTTAGAAGCAAGACAAACATCATGAAATGTTGCATATCTAATATCAGATTCAATAATAGTTAGATGATTGTAATGCGTACACCAATCGCCATCGAATTCTGCATCTATATGTACAGATTCGCCGAATTGTACACCAGTGAGATTAACTTTATAGAAAACTGATCGTTCAGGTTCAACGAATATATTGAATATTTCAGCTTCGTAAAGTGATCGAACAAGAATCGTTCGACGTACGGAATCTAATTGTCTCAGAGCAGCTTCAGTTTTCATTTGTAGGATAAACCATGGATCACTTGATGGATTTTGTTTTATTAAATTATATTCTAACAGTAACACAGCGAGATCATCTTGATATTCCATGAGTACACTTTCTTTCTGTCGATTATCTTCATGGAGTAAATCTTGAATTCGATTTTGATAATTGATTTCAAATTCATTTGTTCGTTGAATTTCCGATAGGTTTCGTTCTTTTTCTGCAAGTTCATAGTCTTGCATTCGTTTGACATAGGTGATATTCAAATCAAGTTCACGTTGAAGTTGAGCTATTTCTCGATCTTCGTCACGTTGAAGTTGTGCCATTTTTCGATCTTCTTCTCGTTGAAGTTGCGCTATCTTACGATCTTCGTCACGTTGACGTTGTGCAGTTTCGTGGTCTTCTTCACGTTGTAAACGTATTGTATCTTGATCTTCAATTCGTTGAAGACAAGCTATTTCCTTGTCTTCGTCACGTTGTAAACGTGCAAGTTGAAGATCTTGTTGTCGAAGTTGATTTGCATGTTCAGTGTCTTGTTCACGATGTTTCTGTGCGATATTTTGTTGATGAAGAGCTATCCAAAGACTTATCACTCCGATCATGAGTGGTACAGCAGCATTCGAAAGTAATTCAATCCAATCGTTCAATTTCAAAGCTCGTCTCGAGTTTGTAGTCGTACTATTGGTAGACGACATTTTTTCTAAATAAATCAACAACAAACTTGTCAAATATTATATTAAAAACGGCTTTCTACATATATAGATAAGATAACTCGAATGAGCTCAATCTGAATGATTTAAGAAATCAACTTAAACAATTGAATAATCCTGTCAATATTTCATTGAGAGAAGAGAATTCATCATCGTCATTTATTAGTAAGATTTATGTAGCTGACGCGCTCAATCATCGTACTGTTGCATGGAGAAAAGATGCAAAAGAAGGTAGTATTGTTGTTGGTGGAAATAACAGAGGCAATCAATCGAAACAACTTCATTGTCCTATTGGTTTATCGTTTGATAATGAAAATAATTTATATGTTGTCGATTGTGACAATCATCGAATACAAAAATTTACTACTGATAAATAAAAAAAACTGAAGGGCAGAAGCCTCATCAGAATTTTAGTTTTAATAGAACAAGCATTTTAATACTGTAAATACTAAAATTTGAATGGTTTACATCATCGAATGAGAAAAGACACACTTTTTTATTTTTGAAATTTTTTAAAATATCGCATTGGCTTTTTTAGACTTAGCTAATTTGACACCGTTCTGTCGCCCTTGGTTTTGTGAAATTATTATCTAATATCCTTATGATAGAGTTGTTGTTGTAATTTTGCTTGAATTAAACTTTGTCGAACTCCTACTGGTATGCCAGGATTCAGGCCCATAACAAAGGGTAATACGGCTTTTGGTAAATCCTCAAAATCGATCATTACTTTCAAGAACATCGTGTCGTTTTTGAGATACGGACTATTGGGATGTTGAATGGTACTAAGAGGAATAAATCTTGGAATTCCGCTAGCGATATTCATGTCACTGCGCGGTTGTTGAAAACTACTTGATCTAGTGTCTGGACGAAATGAATCGATCAAATGTTTGCCTGCACCAGACTGATCGTATAAACAAAATATGACTTTAAACTTAAAAGGAAAATCCAACAGGGAATCGTAAAGTCCTCGCATTAATACAAAAAAGACGGACATATGAGTATTTCTTGCATTTCCGTCTCCATGTGGATAGACACGGACACAAGCTTTATACCCTGTTGGAGATGAATAGAAAGGCGGTGAATAGAATGAAACGTGTCGTTCGGAACGTGCATCATCTAAATAACCAGAACAAAAGCGAATATCGATAAAATAAAACGAACAAATTTGTTAATATACTTATTCTTTGTTGTACATTAGTGATTTTCCAAACAAACGTTCCATCATAAGACACATATGCATGTTGATGGATCTGATCTTTAAGAGAAAGAAAATTTTGTTGAATTAAACGTTGGTTTATATCAATTGCTTGTAAATTAACATTTGATTCTTCACATGCTTTCTGTATGGTTTGAATTTGTTGATCTTGAGATGTGAATTCTTTCGTTTGTTCCGTTGATGTATCTTCTAAATGTTTTACATCAAAACTCAATGCCTGAACTCCATTAGAAATTACATCGATAGTTTCACTGATCTGCTCATATTCATTTTTATTACATTTTTCCATTGTAGTTGTTCTTGAAACAACATCTGCTGTTAAATTATTTTTCATTTGGTAAATATACGGTTTTATAATCGAATAAAGAGCTTTCTGATGTTCTTTGCTTAAATAATGTTCTGATAAATCTCTACGTAAGACCTGTGTATTACAACCATACGATTTTAATACACAATTAACTGTTACTAACGGACACTGTGTCTTCATATGTTCGCTAAGTAATTGTTCTGTATTGAATGTTGAACTGCAATATGAACATGTCAACTGTCTATGCAATTTTTGTAGATGATCCTTTAAATAATGAAACTTTAAATAGTATTGAGTAACATAGACGAATTACTTCATAGGTTTTCAATGCGCCTGACCATTCACAAAACAAGCAAATAACGATCAATGCCTGCATTTCGATGATGAAGCCCTTATCAAGCTTGATCTGTGCGCACATAATTTGTTAGTTGTTTTATACGTAGAATATAGTATCAGATATTTACCTTGGCAGTAGTCGTCCATTTTGAACATTTAGGACATCGAATTCTATTCAATGTCAAAAGTTCATCATATAGAGAATTGTTCAACTCTATTTGACTTACTTCTTTTTGTCGCCAATGTCATTTTTGCAAATTCTATCACCACAGGTAAGTTGAACGGGATCTTTGAGTATCTTATGACAGCAAGGGCATATATATTTTTCTGGCAATGACTCTTTGTTTTTAACGTCATATTCAGAATGACTGGCAACATCCTTCAATAGAAATATTGAGTTTCTTCAATCGTTGATCTCTATTTGAAAACCTACATACATTCATTACGAGGTAATAGTAGTGACGAACAAAATTAAAATTATCTAGAATTCAATAGAGCTTTTAATACTGATAAAGCTGCTAAAAGCTAGTTTGGTCGAAGCAAAATCGCCCATTAAAATACCGATGTAATTATTTTATTTAGTTAATGAACGAGCTGTTCGAATAGAAAATATAGTAGCTCAACATGTGTAAAAACAAAAACCCTTACAAATCACGTAAGTAAAGTTAGCACCGGATCCTTTCACAAAAAACTCGAATCTGGTGCTAATTTTACTGACGTTGCAAATCCAACCATGTCAGATCAGAAGAACAGCAGCTTGTTGTTCAGATATTTCAGAAAGTTCTTGATTATCCATCGATGCTCTAAAGAAGCTGGGATTGTTTCAGCATACTGCTGCACATTATTTTTTTTCGCAGGATCTTATGCTGTAAAAGCTTTTATTCGCATTTATATTTGCGATTATAAGGAGAGAAGAAACAAAATATTTTGTTGGAAAAAACCAGTTTTTGATTAAGAAATAGATAAATATAGACGTTCTTTACATATTTGCACGTTCTTGGAAATTTATTATACGTACTTACGTTAGTAGTTGGTATTTGTAATAGACGTTGCATCAGAATCATTAAGGAAGTATTTTTGTTGCATTTCGTGCATATGACAGAAAGAAAAGAAAAAAAAGCATCATTGAATAAATACTTGGAAATTCCAAGTTGGAAATTTTACATAGAATTACTAAATATGATTTTAATGTTGGAAAAAAAACAACTCAACAGAACAAACATTTTCGGCTCCGAATGATTCATTATTTTATACAACTATACGTATATAGAAGTGCTTTTAATATGAAAGAAAAACATTTTCATTGAGAAGTCTAGTCAGAATTGTGTTGGCATAGATTTGTTTATTGTTCATTGGATTGAACATTTTTACATAAAGATCTATGAATTGCATCAATTGTCTAATTCTTGTTGGATATTTCATTTCATTTATGCCAACAAGTAGCGCTCATCGTAAGAATTCGCTAACCCTTTCTTGAAAGACATTTATTCTGTTCACTTTCGAGCATATGAACAGGTCATAGTGAAGGGAAGAGGAAGTGTTGGGTGTGATTATTAGTGTAAGGTAGTCCAGCAAGAATTTCATTCAAAGTTGATGTTTGTAGAGTCAATGTTTCAACACCAACGGGACATCGAAAGATTCCGACAGCATCTCACGATAGAACAAATGGATTTGTTCCGATATCATAATGAAATTCGGAGTTCCTTAAACTTCCCTAATTTTTTTTTGAAAAGATCACTTTTGTCTGTCTCAATTTGGTATTTGAAACCGCTTACAGTGATAAATTACATTGAAAAATATAAATATCGGATCGGGTTTTCTCAGTATCTTACTACAAATCTCAAGAATTCATATTAATTCTTTGTGTCTTTCTCTTCCACTAGTAGCAAACTATTATCTCGAATAGGTAAAATAATCATTAATAAAATCAAACTACTTACGAGTAGATGTATTGACGATTTGTTTCCTTTTGAAAGTATACAACGCATTCTCGATAGATGGTAAGCACACCAAAGTTTTTTTCCAAGTATATAGGTGTAGTATTCAGTCAAGCGTTACACTGGGAAATTTCTTTTATTATTTTACACTTGAATGACTCATGATAAGCACACCAAAGGTTTTTTCCTAGTATAGATGTAGTATTGATTCAGACGTCCCACTGTGGGAAATTTTCGTTATTTTACGCTTGAATAGCCAACTAAATCGATACGATATGGTTACTTCTGATTGACTATTTTCTTTCGCTTATTAGTCATCAGAATTTCATCTATGAAACAAGTATCGTGAATCATGGACTTCGCCTAACCCGATATTTACTAGTAAAACTTGAATTTTATGAGAAACAGACATGAGATTCGAGTTCCCCAGGCCAAATCATCTACGGTGTGTCAATGTTGAGCTGAAATCTGATTGGTTTGGACGGATTTTTTGGAAAAATAGCTAATCAACACCGAAAAGCTCTGCCTATGCATGCGTCATGACAGAATCCAATTCTTTTTTCTTTTATTGTAAATAAAAGAAATATATGAAACAAAAGACAATTCTATGTCTTCAGCATTGTATTTCTTTAATCACAGTTCGAAATACAAAAAAAAACTGTTACAATGAATCGAATTATTGTTATTGAGGGAAATGACACAGTACTTGAGGATATTTTATCGGTTCTTAAAAAAACTGAGAATAATGTAACAGAAAATGTTGTAAGTATATGCGATAATTTGTTTTCTGCAAACAATGATTATGTTGAATAATTGCAGATACTATCGAACAAACGTCGCAAAACTGATTTAACTTGTGTCGTCTGTGAAAGTAAATGTTCGGGATACAATTTGAATGTGATTTCATGTGACTCATGTAAATCTTTCTTTCATCGGAATATATCTCAAAATTTAGTAAATACATAAAATATTATTTTGTTAATATTTGAGAGCTTCATTTTTTTTGTTTCTTCAATAGAATGATTTAAAATGTTTAACTGATACAAATAGATGTCGTGTTCATTTTGAGGACCAACGTCGAATGTGTAGACGATGTCGACTGGAGAAATGTCTCTCAGTTGGTGAGTTTATCGAAAACAATTGCAGAATGATATTTCTGTATTTTTATAAAGGTATGAGAAGAAATTGTAATAAAATAGTTAAGACAGAAACAACGGTTAAACTCACTGCTGATGATTATGATCGTCTTAATTCGATCAAACTTTCATATGAAAAAGGTTTCGAAGTTCGAGCAAAGAAACGTGATGTATCTGTATTTCGTCATGTGGGTGATCGACGATCAGCTTTACTTCATATGCTTGCAGATATGTATGATGTTAACTTACGATTAATAAAATTTATTCGAAATATTCCTGAATTTGCATTATTAAATGAAAACGATCGTTTTATTTTAGTTCAAAATAATTCTCCTCAAGTACTTTGTATGTACTTGAGCTTAAATTACGATATAGATCGAGGCTTCGTGATTGATACTAGTATTGAAGGCCAAGAATATGCTTTTATTGCAGATCAATGGAGAAGACATCACCTTGGAGAACAATTATATTCACAGTTACATAAAATGTTTCGTTCAATTAAGGAAATTACTAATAGCGATCCAATTATTCTACAAGTGATAATGGTTATATTGCTATTTGCTAAAAGTATTTTACTTGAAGATGCTGCTATGAACGAACATTTATTTTTTCAAAATGATAAACAAATTTTTCAAACACAATCAATCTATATCGATCTATTATTTCGTTATATGGTTCAAAAATTTTCGACTTATGATCAAGCAGTACGTCAATATGCACAAATAATTCACAAAATTGTTCAACTAATAACAATCAATTGGAATTACCGGCAAATTCTAGAAAAAGAACTAATCAATATTGAAATCGATGAACTCAATCCGATTTTGAAATCTATTTTACGTTTCAATTAAAAAATAAACTTTTGAATACGATTGTTTCCATTCTCAACAACATATAGATTGTTATACTCATCGCAGAAAATGTCATTAGGCTTATTCAATTGATCGAGTTCAAGTTCACCTTCACTAGATCCTTTCAGCCAACGTACGATCCGATTATTTCCATAATCTGCAACATAAACAGTTTCAGCTTTGTCAACAAAGATCTCTCGTGGGTGAGCCAACTGTTTAAGACTAGCTCCACTTGTTTGACCGCCAGCAACTACAATTCCTTCTTTTGCACCTTTCAACCATTTCACGACACGATGATTGGCACAATCGGCTATATAAATCGATTCATTTCCATCGACAACAATTCCACGAGGTCCATTCAATTGATTGAGACCGGCACCTTTTCCATTACCGCCAGCAACTAATGCTCCTTGTTTTTCTCCTACTTTCCACCGTCTGACTTCATATTTCTCGAGATCAACAACATAAAGATCACCAAAATTATTCATAGCTAAACTTCGACAATCAATATTCGATATAATTGTTCGACCTTTTTGAGCATTTCGTCGAGGCCATTGAACTACTCTTTGATTACCACGATCAGCAATGATAAATGTATCACTATGATAATCGATAATCATATCAACTGGAGCATTCAATTGATTGCTTGCATTTCCTTTACCATTTCCACCAGCTACAACTCGACCATTCGTTGCTCCTTTCTTCCATTTAACAATCCGATGATTGTTTAGATCAACGACGTAAATAGTTTGATGATCATCAACGCAAATTCCCGTTGGCTTGTTTAATTGATTTAGTTCGCTACCTTTTCCATTTCCTCCAACAATAGTGATTCCAGTAGGAGTCAACATTTTTTTAACAAAATGAACTTCAATTTTTTTAATTAAAGTTGAATTTTCACGAATTTCATATTGATTTAATTGTTGTTTCAATAAATCTAATTGATTCTTCAATTTATTCAAATGAATTTCATTGAAATCTTTTTCTTGTTGAAATACTTTCACTTGTTCGGTTATTTTTTTCAAATCGACTTCAACATTTTCTACATGTTGCATTAAAAGTTGTTTGACGGATTGTCTCGTTTCATTTGCAGTTTGTTTAATAATGTCAATTGATTTCTCTTCCCATTGATTAATTTGCTCAATAATAGAATGTGATCTTTCTTCTTGTTTTGTTTCCGAAAGATTCTGATTAAATTCATCTCTTCGATTGATTATTTCGTCTAATTCATGATCAAGTTGTTGTCGATGTTCTAACAAATGATTAATACAAAAATGTAATTGACAACCTTTACAATCATGAGTTTCTTTTTGTTTCTCGCAAATAACGCAAATATTTGCATGTGTTGTTGTTGTTGCCATGCTGTAGAAAAGAAGTGAAGGTATATTCTATGTAGATAAGAGATATATATATTTTTAGATATGAGAGCATTGTTGACAGAATCTAAGTGAGATCAAATTTACAAATGATGATATGAATAATTTATGTCAAGCGTATCTAATTGCACGCATGACTATTGGAAAATGCACATTTTCAGTTGACTCACTGTACTGCGTCTTCCGTTTTGCTTACATGTGATATAAAAAGGAAGAACAAAAATACTATACAGTATGTATATTTGTTTTTTTGCACGTGAAATACAAGAATGTCTAACAACGTTTTACATTATTCACCAGCGCAACAAGCTCGTGTAAACGCTCCAAAAGTAATTCCTATCAATGAGACGGATATGAGACATGTGCCAATGACAATAGCTCGATGGTTGGATCGACAGTATCCCGGACATGATACAAAACAAATGGCATTAGTTAAACAAAACAATCGAATATTTGCACGAGTAAACATTCAAACAGCGAGTGGTCAATTGAAGACTCTTCTTTTCGACATAACTATGGCTGCTCAAAATAATATGAATACAATGGTGCAACGTGCACCAGTTGGAACATTAGTTCGTTTACAACCAAGTACAACATTAACACCTACAAGAATCGAACGTCTGTTCTGAGAGATAAGTTTTCTTTTTTGTTTTGTGCGTATTTATTTAAATCGAGAAAAAAAATATGATGAAACTAAATAAAAACATTTTTGATGATAAGCTGTCTGCATGATTAACCACATTAGCAATGTCTGCCATCTTTTGTTCGAAAACTATAAAACGAGCGTCTAAATCATTTAAATGTGTTTGTTTATCACTGTCGTTCAAAAATGAATAACGAATGCTATTGTAAACAAGAGTTTTCACTTCAGTATAACTTGGTTTATAACGATCACTGAACATCAAATACTCATTGCTCAATGTTGATCTTGAAACACCAGCATCATCTGTAGCAATAATCAGCGGTACATTAAATGCTCTATAGACCAACAATGGATGTTCATTATTTTCAACACCTAAAATAAATTGATTACTACTTAAAATGGCTTCAACAGCTACGTTTGAATCTTTCATTTTTTTCAATAAATCATACGAATCTCGTTCATAGAATATATCAATACCATGTCCTATACGACTTGCTCCAGCTATTTCAACTGCTTGACGTATATGAAATTGTAGACCTTCGGGTGGTACCATACCCATGACTAATTCGCCAGCATGCATGGCAAGTTTAACCGATGGATGTTGTTGTTTAAAAAATCGAAACATTTTCATATGTAACGTATAATCACGC
>ERZ778023.3766-NODE-3766-length-14130-cov-35.375062_pt1 | contig 14130 bp, 12 predicted proteins | sample MGYA00375753_ERZ778023 | MGnify/ENA primary metagenome ERZ778023 (study PRJEB29350, sample SAMN05389822) | bioreactor metagenome | isolation source: Ammonium sulfate bioreactor | place: South Africa: University of Cape Town | collected 2014-04-04 ...
TAACTCTTCTTGCTCTATCTTGTTATGATTTTGAAAGAAAATAAACATGTTGAACGAGCTGGTAATATGAAAGACAAAAGGCCCCATTATTTCTGCCTCACCCGTTATTTTCATTGATGCAAAATAGATCAAAGCCGTCTGATGAGATCTCGTAGCGGAGATCGAGACGTGTCACGGCAGCTAGACGGAACACCCTCATCCTCAATACGCATGAATAAAAGACAACTAAAATTAAAACACGTTGGTGTATAATTCAATTAATTAATCTATGAAAGATCAACCAAATAAAACTAGGTTGTATTTATTTTCAAAAAAATGACTTTCTTCAGATCAAAAAATAGGTCACAAATTCTGCAGATAATAATTTTATCAATAAAATATCTTGTTCATTATTGAATACAGCTAAAATTAGATGCTATTCAACATATAGAAACATAATAGTTATTCGAGCCACGATATGTTTCAATTTAAAACAAAAAAAGAATATAATGAGTGCCAATTAATAGATTAATACTTTGATGCAAGATTATTCTCAAGCGTGTAATCTATTTTTTAATGCTTGAATCCTAGATTTTAATTATGAAAGCGGATATTATATGTGCGCAGAAATCATTTCTTTTAAGTTTTAGTAGACAAATTATTCACATTTCTCTTCTTCGAGTCTCTATTATTAGCACAAAATCAATTGAAATACAAAGTAAATTTAACTATCATAATCGGGTAATGTTTTATGATTTTATTATTCTAGAAATTAAAATATGAGTAATACTACAATGATCATGATTACAACTACTACTTTAAGTAGAGAAGCTGAATTAGTAATTTTTTACAATCTTCTCATTCAAACAGTTTCAAGAGTCCTTGATGGTTTTATATGGATAGTTGGTCATATTGGAGCACTTTGTATTTGTATTGTATTTTCTCAACCAGCATTCCGTAAAAGTCCTTGTACAATTTATTTCATTGCATCAAGTATTTCGCAAATTTTGCTTTTTAATTTTGCTGTTTTCATTCGAATGATTCAATATGGTTATGATGTTCCTGTTAATTCTCTTTCCGTATGGTTTTGCAGAATACGTTATTATATGTTTTATGTTTCTGCAGCTAATGCACGTTATAACATCATATTTGCTGGAATAGATCGGTTTTTATGTAGTTATCAAAATACTCGTCTTCGAAAATGGAGTTCACCAAAAATTGCTTTTCCTGTTATCATTATCAATGCTATCATTTGGATTCTTTTCTACATTCAAGTTATGGTTTATTTTGGTGTCGTAAATGGCAAATGTAGAACTACCAATGAAACATTTCGAAGATATTTTAATGTTTATGTTACAATTGAAAATGGATTCTTTCCAATAGCTCCCATGTTAATATTTGGATTACTTACTATTCGTAATATTCAAATGAGTAGACATCGAGTTAAAGCAACGGTATCACCAATTGATGGAACTCAGCCTATTGCAAATCCTGGTTCACAAAAAAAAGAAACACAACTTCATAAAATGTTAGCTAATCAAGTTATTGTTTATATCATTTTTAACATTCCATATCCGGGCTACAGTGTGTATCGAACATATTTTCTCAATTCAAGTTCATTATCTGGATCGGATGCTTTACGTGATACATTTCTAAATAATCTCTTTTATGATTTTATTTATCTTGGCTATGCTGTGACATGTCTCAATTTCATTTCCACATCAGCTATGTTTCGACGAGAATTAAAACAAGTCATTCAAAAAATTATTTTCTGTCAATTTCGACGAAATATTACACCTAAAACATGAACAACTAATTCTTTTTTAGACATTCAATTCTACTTGCTCAAACATATCTTTTTTCATTGTATATTTAACAAATAGCCATTATTCTAACAAATTGCTAACGTTTTTCTCAAATAAATTCAATATATACAATTAGGATGTATCGTATGTAGAATTTTATTCTGCATATATCACAAACATACAGGCGAATCTATCCACAAAAAACTCGAATCCAGTGCTAACTTAAATGATGTAGTTCCAAACTCACATATTCTTTCTATTACTTCGTGCCGTTTATGTATCGCATGAGTTTTTTACACACTTACCACTATTTTAATGTAATTTTTTTTTTGACGAAAAAAACGATAACAATGTAGGCTATTGCATTAAGACAAACATTGATATCATATGGTCTTACTGAATATCAATTAAAAAGGTGTATATAAAGAAGAATGCAAACGTATTACAACACATTTTTTAAAATGATAAAACAAGATATATCTCTTATTTCGTTTTTTTTTGTTCTTCTTTTAGAAAAAAATATTACTTCGCGTTTTATGTAAAAGTGAATAATGTCTTTCAACGAAGAAATCCGTACACTGCCTGTTTGTACGGTCGAGTCTGGTAAGAAATAACATTAGATAGATCAATTTTTTCTTTATCATCAATGTTATTCTAATTCAGAGAGATCGTATGGTGCTATGAACATTAATAATACAGATGACAATACTATGAGAATCAACCATAGAATTTTAGAAGTGATTAATGAAGAAGAACATCAAACAATTAGAGACAGTAGTATGAATACTGAAATAGATCATGATCCAATTATCGGATACGCACGGGAACCTTTATTACCTCTTACCAAAGCATGTAGTCCATTGAACAGTATAATCTATAATCTTTGGTTTTATGTTCAATTGGCAATCGATGGTACACCAGAACAACCTGCAGATGGTTTGACGATTGATGAAAGTGCTGCCATTCGTCTTTACACGATTGAATGGCCCAGGCCACATCGAAGTCTCTATTCGATGCTCAATCAAACTCTTAATTCAGCGGATCGCAATGATCTTCAACCCTATTTTAAGTATCTTAAATTGTTTATGACTGCTTTAGCCAAAGTTCGATGTTATCCACCACAAACCATTTGGCGAGGAGTAACTAAAGATTTAAGTGCGAATTTTCCACCGAATACTTCGGTGACATGGTGGGCGTTTTCATCATGTACAAAGACCATGACTGTACTCAATAGTAAAGTATATTTGGGTAATACAGGATCACGAACACTATTCTCTATTGAAACTATTAACGGTCGATCAATACGTGCTCATTCACATTACGAAGGTGAAGATGAAATTCTTCTTTTACCAGGCACTCGCATGATTGTTCAATCGAAACTTAATCCGGCTCCTGATCTTCACATCATTCATTTGAAACAAGTTATACCAAATGAAACATTATTGGAACTTCCGTTCAAAGGTAACTTTATAGTTTTCAATATTTAATTCATATATTTCTATCTTTTCAGGTGCCAATTTTTATCCTAAAAGTCTGTAAGTTTAATTTCATTTTTCTTTCAATATCATCTTGATCTTTTTATATGTATAAGACGTCGTTGGTATCAGAAAAAAAAATTTACAATTCCAACCGGCATAATCACTACTACTATTCTAATCGCTACAGCCATTCTTGTATACTTTTACATACTCAAACCTTCACCAGGTATAATACTTCGACTATAATCTACTTTAAGACCAATGATAGATTATTATGAAGAATGAGAGAAGAGGGTTATTGTATTATGCGTCATCTCTCAGCCATAATAGTAATAATGAAACCTGTACATTGAATCACTTTATGAATTGAGAAACTATTTAGAATAAAAATAAAATAGAACTCCTGATTTTGTCTTTTTTAGTTTTAAGGCTATGTACATCATGAGGGCTCTATTGTGATTTTATTTTTTTGTTTCCAAAAGAGCTCTTCACAGTATACCTTGTGGAAAAAAACTTTGCCGTACATTATTTTGAAACGACAAGATTTTTTACTGTAAAAGCGTGCCGTCTTACCATAGAGATCGTTCATATTAACTGTGAGAAAATCTTTCGAACAAGTCAATTAATATCGCTTTTTAGTCTTTTTACGACCTTTCATGTTTTATCTGCTGAAAGTAAAAAGATCACAATTTTATTAAATTCTCGCGTCGACATACGTACGAAATAAAAGATCTTGCGAAACTTTTGCCACACCCGGCATTACTTTATTACTGCTTCATATTTATAATCGACACACTCACTCTATATTGTAGAACCTCCATGTAAGACACCTTATACAATTAGTGCGACTTATTCTACTGGTAATTCTCCATCTTCTGTGACATTCAGTTACTCAAACAAAGTGGCAAACACTACACGATCATTACTAACAGTAGCTAATGAAGACGACAGTACCATTATCGTCCTAACAGCAGACAAAAACGGAACCTTCCATACGAAGGGCATCTATGACACTGGTGATGGACCAGCATTTTTAGTATCGGCTGATTTCAATAATGATAACAAACCAGATCTAGCTGCAGCCAACTATTTTGACCATACCATTAGTGTTCTACTTAGTAATGGTGACGGAACATTTCAAACGCAAATTATATATCACACGAGTAAATTAGCAAAAGCAGCACATGTTATATCAGCCGATTTCAACAAAGATAACAAACAAGATCTAGCACTGCTTTACGACAACGACTATACCGTTAGTGTTCTTCTTGGTAATGGTGAGGGAACATTTCAAAATCAAAGTCAATATGACACTGGTAAATGGCCAGAGTCTCTGATATCGACTGATTTCAATAATGATAACAAACCAGATCTAGCTGTAGCCAATGCAGCTGATAATACCGTTAGTGTTCTTCTTGGTAATGGTGAGGGAACATTTCAAACTCAAAGTCAATATGACACTGGTAACGGACCAGTATCTTTAGTATCGGCTGACTTCAATAATGATAACAAACCAGATATAGCTGTAGCCAATGTAGATGATAATACCGTTAGTGTTCTTCTTGGTAATGGTGATGGAACATTTCGAAATCAAAGTATATATCCCACCGGTGAAGCGCCACAGTCTTTATTAACGGCTGATTTCAATAATGATAACAAATCAGATATAGCTGTAGCCAATGCAGCTGATAATACCATTAGTATTCTTCTCGGTAATGGTGATGGAACATTTCAAAATAAGTCGAAATATCACACCGGTGAGATATTAACATCCTTAATATCGGCTGATTTCAACAATGATAACATACCAGATTTAGCTGTAGTCAATACCGGTGACAATACGTGTGACAATACTATTAGTATTCTGCTTGGTAATGGTGACGGAACATTTCGAAAGCAAATTAAATATTACGCCGGTACACGAATAGTATCTTTAGTATCGGCTGATTTCAATAATAATACCAAACCAGATATAGCTGTAGCCAATGTAGATGATAATACCGTTAGTGTTCTTCTTGGTAATGGTGATGGAACATTTCGAAATCAAAGTATATATGACACTGGTGAATACCCGATATCTTTAGTATCGGCTGATTTCAATAATGATAGTAAAACAGATCTGGCTGTAGCGAATTATTTAGACTATACAGTTGGTATTCTGTTGGGTAATGGTGAGGGAACATTTCAAAGTCAAAGTGTATATCCCATCGGTGAATCGCCACGGTCTTTAGTATCGGCTGATTTCAATAATGATACCAAACCAGATCTAGCTGTAGCTGTAGCCAATATGTATGGTAATTCCATTAGTGTTCTTCTTGGTAATGGTGATGGAACATTTCAAAATCAAAGTCAATATGACACTGGTAACGGACCAGTATCTTTAGTGGCGGCTGATTTCAATAATGATAACAAACCAGATCTAACTGTAGCCAACACAGATGATAACACCATTAGCGTTCTGCTAGGTAATGGTGATGGAACGTTTCAGAATCAAATTATATATGACACTGGTGAATACCCGATATCTTTAGTATCGGCTGATTTCAATAATGATAGTAAAACAGATCTGGCTGTAGCGAATTATTTTGACTATACAGTTGGTATTCTGTTGGGTAATGGTAATGGAATATTTCAAAATCAAAGTATATATCATGTCGGTAGACGACCAATATATTTGGTATCGGCCGATTTCAACAATGATCAAAAAATTGACCTGGCAGTGGCTCATGAGAAGGACAATATTTGTATCCTTTTGGGAGATGGTAATGGAATTTTCGAAGCCAATGGATGGGTTACCACTGACGGTGGTGCAGTGTCTTTAACAGTAGGAGACTTTAACAATGATAACAAACCAGATTTAGCAGCAGTCATTCAGAAGTATAACGAATTGCTTGTTTTTTTGAATCAGTGTTCAAATTAATCGTTTGAATTTGTATTTATGTACATATTGACTAAGACCAATGATTGTTATAATAAACATCAAACGATATGAAATTGAAGAAAAGACTAATATAAAGGTTTATATTCAATGAATATAATTTAATAAAACTCTTGCAAAAAGTAAAATGATAGTTTTCTTGAGAAAGATTGTTATATGTTGACTTTCAATGGAATACATCAACAAAACAACTTCATCATCTTTTCTTCTTTTGATTCTATATTTAATTTATTACAAGTGATTCAAAGAAGAAATTAGGTATCGATGTTGATTTTAGTTCAGATCTTAAAACAAAATCGAACTATTAAAATAGTTAAATGTTAAAAATCATATTAAGTAAAACTCTTTAGAACCTTCAATACTCGATGATAGTATATAAATAGCTTGTTTTTCTTCTTTGGTTTGATTTTGATCAATACTAATCATTATGTTTAAAATTTGGTAGATATAGAGAGTGAATACAGATATATTCTATCTAATCTGATCTATACTTAGATTCTTTCTTATTTGATTTATTTTCACTAACATTTAATCAATTACTCAATCTGAAATAATTTCGTATTTGTACCAGAACTAGAAAAAGGAACGTCGATGTCGATAAAATGAAATACCAACAGTCAAAATGGTAGTAATACGTCGAGGAAAAGCTTCGGATGGAATTTGTTTATTCAAAAATTTGCAGAGTGGATCCCATCCATCTTGAATTTTATATTCAAGAATACGTTCTGCTGCTATAGCTGCTTTCACTTTGTTTACATAGAATGATATATATCTCGCCACCAGATATATCAATAGTCTCGCATTCTATGAAGTGGACGACAAATTTTAAGAGGCCATAGAATTAGATTATCATAAAAATTCATAGAACTCGACACAACATATTGAAATGATGGAAACCATGTGTCAGGATCACGATATAATAAGATAATCTTGAAAATTAGATGATATAATAGAAGATTGAAAGAAAAAGACATTACTTTCGCTTCAGGATATGCTTTAGCTAATTCAATTGAAAAATCACTAGCTGGAAGAGTTGTTGCCGTATATTCAGGAAATTGTTCATCAAACATACGACGCCAATCATCATCTGTCCAACTCTTCTCCAAATGATTTCTATAAATATTTATCCATTGTTTACATAAATCAGAATCGCTGATGCAGTCAGCCATATGCATTGTTTGTTTATATCCTAATCATTTGTAGTTTTGCTGTAACTATTTTCCAATATAATAATAAAAAGTATTCAATTAGACAACAACAAAAAAATTCTCTTTCAGAATTTGATATTCTATGATTTATTTTTCAAAAATAAATAGTATACTTATAATAAATGATGAAGATTAATTCATAATTTCATCGAAAAGCAAAAAAAGTAGTTTGTTTCTCTCAACTGACGTCTCTGACTTATCAAATTAATATAATATAATTATATTTAATCGATTTTAGTCAATATATCTATATTCTCAGAAAAATGTTTTAGTAAATAACTTTATTCTTTCTGTTGTTTTATTTAGTGAAAAACAGACTACGCTTGAATTGAAATTATTTCAATGTCAAAGATCCATAATAATAAGAGTATTTTTTACGAACATAACTAGTAGAACAAATTATGTTTTAGAGTTTCATATTAGTAAAATCAATTAATTAAAACATTTTTTTTTCGTTTAAATATTCATATTATAGATTAATCTTTATTGGGTAGAGCAGAAATATTAAATTTCAACTAATATTTATTTTTTTATTACGATACTTTTAATTTAATAAAGCCTTATGAATAACAAATATTGAAGGGAAAAAAATCATATGACGAGAAATTCAATTTTGCGACCAAAGTATAATAACTTGTTCATGTCTTTATTCTGATGAGGGATAATTTGTAGAAAAACTTCAATTAATTTGACTTTATCACATGAATGTATAAAAATTCGTTAAAATTACGAATATACATTAAGATACGATATGACTGTTTGTTTGAATACAAGAAAATCTGCATAAAATGTTTCTAGGATTCAATAATCAATAATGTCAGTTTACCTTTTTCTACATTTTTGAAGTCAACAAAAAAAATAATGAATTTTTTTTAATAAAATTTGATGATATTCTCGAAGCCAAATATGTACATTTTGATTGTTAGTTAATCTATAAAGTGGATTATTTTATTCAAAAAGGAAAAAAAAGAAAAGAATCTACAACGATGAAGAAGCAGAAAATAAAAAGTGAATATTATATAATTATACTATTTCTAACATTTTTTTGAGGAATACTTTTTTTAGAGAATAATACAAAATCTCAACGAAAAACTCGAAAACATCATTATGAATATTCTAATTCAAGAAGACAAACTAATGAAACAAATAATATTGTTCGTGTATCAATTCACCATTCAAATAGTCGTATATTATCAGAAAATGATAGTTCGAACGATCATTATAAGAAGAAATCTTCAGTTAGTCAATATTATTTCATACTTAATATTGAATGAATCTAAAAATATTGATAATTCATTTAATTAAATTTATTTCTCATTTTAGTTAAATAAAAAACAATCTACTCGAAAAAAAATTTTAAAATCTGAATCATTTATATCAAAATTATCTAAAGTTACTCCTTTAGAAGTAAGTACATAGATTCATATTATATTGAATTTAGAATTTTATTTTCTTAGGCAAATGAAAAACAAATACATCAATTAGATGTCATTGAAAATTATCATAAAAATTCAAAAAATACAAACAGACGTATTCAGTAAATATTCTTTTTCTTTGTTATTCTGATTTATTTTATGATAATTATTTATTATAGACGAAGAATATTACGATTTTTTGTTTTAACTATATCGATCATTTTATTACTTGGGATTATTGCTGCTATACTTCTTTCTCAACTCATTAAACCGAAAGGTAAAACTACACATAGCAAATATTGATAGAAAAAAAACTCGAAGATTAACTAATTTTTCATACGATTTATGTCATAGTTGATATGAACAGTAGTTTCTTTATGTGACTGACTGTAACTTATATGCACTTCTTTCTATATTTTCGATATTTTTCTTCATCTTATTCTTCATCTTATAACAGCAACGACAGTCACCACTACTACTACTTCAACCACAACGACAACCTCAACTACAACAACAACAACGACTACAACAGGTATAAACGAGAAAAAAATTGGTAGCTGAGTCTGCTATTACCTTCCTATTCTAGCTCCTCCATCTTCGATATGTGCAACCAGTACGAGTAGTGCCTTTCTCTATAATAATCAATTTATATACTCTCCTACCAATCATCATTATGCAGCAGGTATGCTTAATAACCAATTTGGTGTGTATATTGCTTATGGTTATGCTAACGTTACATCTACAGCAATCTGGACTGCTTCTCAAACATCAGCACCAGTTGGTGCTTTCTTGGGTTTACAACCAGACAGAAACATAGTTGTTTATGCAAATAATATGGCTGTCCTCTGGGTATCAGTAACATCTATTGTTAACACACTGGCGGCGTATTGTCTACAAATACTAGACAATGGAAATCTTATTTGGACGGATTCTGGAGGTACAATAATCTGGCAGGTGTAGCTCCGTTTGATGGCATTTCTTACGAATTCTATCTTGATGTTACTCTTTCATTTTATATTATCATGTTTCTATTAAGCTCGTAGATTTATCAAATTGTTTAATATTGCTGATGATACAATTTTTTGGTACGATTAGATTTTAACTGTATTTTCTAAATAACTTTTTTTCTCATAGACCATATCCCATGTAACATTGAAACGCGTTTGAATGTGTTTTCGAAGATTTCAATTGATAGTTGCGTTTAGACGCATCTTAAATAGAAGCGCGTTTTTTTCTAAGTTGTTTGGAGCATCGTTATACAATACAAACTTCAATGGTTCAGGTAATGGATTGACCACATAATGGATTGCCTATGCCAGATGTATCACCATCATATCGTTCCATTAATCCTACTAAATAACTAGCATTGACCAATGCTAATACTTCACCACATGAAGTACCTTCCATAACAAATTGAAAATTTATAAATGATAATTCTGTTTTTGTAAACCATGGACTATCATCTTTTGAATACCAATGAGGTAATTCTTCGGATGAAAATCGACAACGTTCTTCGCTTTCTCGTGAAGTTCGTTGTATAGCATCAACTTGAATTATACGACGACCACTTTCATCTTTAGCAACACGTTTAATAACCATATTATAAAAGATACGCGTATTATTTACTAGTGGTTGTATGACTTCAGAATGAAATAATGATGGAATGGAACAATTTGGTGATACCGAACATTTACCAGCTTATTGTATGCCAAGCAAAGCTAGGTGCACTGAGAAGTTCTGCTGTTAATTGTCCTCCAACCCAATCAGTTGGTTCAAGTAAACATACTCGTTTATCAATTAATTTCGAAGTTGAAAGAAGTGCACCTAATGCTGATGTTGTACCACTAACAATCAATAATTGTACGAATTACTGAAGTAATATAAGAAGGGATTCTAATCAAAACGATTAGAATAGATACCAACATATTGAAACAATACTGTTTTTAATGTAGAGACGAATCTGATAAGATACAATAGTGCACCAACAAACTGAGAAAAAAAACGAAACCGCTTGAAAATTTCTTATTCGTTCTATCTTATCACAGATGCACTCACGTCAGGGTTGAAGAAGAAAAGAACCGTACCTTTTTAACAACCGGTTTCCTTTTTATTTTATCGCATTGGGTATAACACGATGATTATTCCAAGTATTTTGTACTTGTTATTGTTTATCCCGTTTTCTGATGGACTAAATAATGGACTTGGTCTAACACCTCAAATGGGTGAGATAAGAAGATTTCATTGGGAAAGATAAATCAATTTCTTTTTTATTAAAGGATGGAATAGTTGGAATCATTTTGGTTGTAGCATCAATGAGACTATAGTTCGAAAAACGATTGATGCTATTATAGCTACAGGTTTAGCTGCCGCTGGATATCAATATGGTACATTCCATTCTTTTCTTGTATATATTAATCATTAACTTCTATAGTAAATTTGGATGATTGTTGGCAAATTAGTCGAGATGCTCAAGGTACTATTCAAGCAGATCCAACATTGTTTCCAAATGGTATTCCAGCTCTCACTGATTACGCTCATTCGAGAAAACTCAAATTTGGTCTCTATTCAGGTAGATTAAACAATGAGAATTATTAATAATTTTCTTCTTAATATATTAGATCGAGGAAATATGACTTGTCAACGTCGACCTGGTTCACTGCATTATGAAACCAAAGATGCGAATACATATGCTGCTTGGGGTGTAGATTACTTGAAACTTGATAGTTGTAATTTAGATAATACGCCTGCAGAAGTTGAAATTGGAATTATGCGCGATGCATTGAATGCTAGTGGAAGACCAATCTTCTTCTCTATATGTGGTACGCATCAACAGGTTGTTATGTGCTTTATATATATTTTTTCTTTGGAAGGTGGTGCTGGTGGAGATGCATTGGCAACAACTCTTGGAAACAGTTGGCGAACAACAACCGATATTCAAGATTATTGGTCATCCATGATAGCCAATATTGATCGTGTAAGACTATAGATTATGTTCTGTTGATTTTACTGCTTCCTTTCTATTTCTAGAACAATAACGTTGCTGCATTTGCAGGTGTTGGAGGCTGGAACGATCCTGACAGTTGAGCTAAAATTGATATTCTTCTATCAATCTCAATCGTTTTTTTGTGTATTTATAGTGCTTGAAATTGGCAATGGTGGGATGACAGTTGTTGAATATAGAACACATTTCTCTTTATGGGCTATTGCGAAAGCACCACTACTTATTGGATGCGATGTTACGAATATGAGTGCAGCTACTCTTTCAATTCTGACTAATCCAGAAGTAATTGCTGTTAATCAAGATAAATTAGGTATTCAAGGAAAGAAAATTGCTTTTGCAGCATCGTCATCACCAAATGCATCAAAAGAAATTGTTGTCGCTAATCAATCATCAAGTGTCGATCCAAGACGTTACCAATGGACATACAATGATCAAGATGGTAGTATTCGCTCAGTGTACAATGGACGATGTTTATCAATTGATCGTTGCAGTAAAAATCGACTGTCGTATGTTGTATTAGACGAGTGTCAGATTGGCGATCCAACAGCTCAATGCCAAGGAAAAAATCAACAATGGACAATTGATTCATCTGAACTAACAATTGTTTCACGAATGAATGGAAACTGGTAAGAATACACAAGAGAAATGATGATGTAAAAATTTTCATTGATTAAGTTTTGGATTGCTCAGTGGTAATGGTCCAGATTTGGAAACATTTTCATGTTATAATAAAAGCGATCAATGGTGGATTTGGAATGCAACAGATGGATCATTAAGAAATAAAGGCAATCATCTATTTTTAACAGTTAGACCTGAACTCGAAACATGGGCTGGCCCATTATCAGGTGGTTCTCAAGCTGTTGTCTTATTGAATCGAGGTCTAAATAACAACGAACAAATTACTGTAAATTGGAATGATATTGGTTTTCCAATAGATCATCCAGCAACCGTTCGAGATTTATGGGCTCATAAAGATATTGGAATATTTACCGGTAATTTCACATCATCAAACATTGATTCACATGCATCGATAATGCTCAATATTACTCTAACTAAATAGACCGAAAGCAACATTTCAATAAATGAATTTTTTATTACATGAATTGAATAAGCATCTTTGTTTTAGAAGTGATAGTAACTCCTTCGTGTTTCACATTTTAATCCCGTAGGGATTCCGCTGACAAGCTTTTTTCAATGAACCCATCTTTTTCGCCTCCATTGCAAAGTAAAAAATGAGCCAGTTTTTCCATTGAACCTGTTTTTTTCAATCGAATAAAGAACGCGAATGATCAGTCTTTTTTTTCGTTGTCTGTTCTATTTCAATCTCGTCTCTAGAAACATTCAATCCGATGCTTTTTCAATTCAGCCCATTTTTCTACGTTGGCTGGAAAACCTCGATTTTCGCTTTCTATCATCCAAGAATGACATCGCGATGAATACATACACAGCGTAGTCAAGGCACTGTGCTTCTTCGCATCAATGGCGCAGAGATATGCATGCCAATGAACAACACACCATCTGAACGATTCCTTTAGCCAGGATGAAATCTATAGATTATGGTAGCTGTTCTACTACATCGAACTCATATGAACATTGTCTATATTCTTTTCGATATGCCTAATAGTTTTCATTTGTTCTTATGATTATTAATAATAAATAATCAGCTAGATTTTTTGCTATTTGATGATCTACGTAGCTGCAGTGAAATCTTAAGATTATGGTATCTGTCCTCACCCTCAACACCCTCCCTTCTGTTGTCGACAGGTGTGAATGAACTTCTCTCTATCATTGATTGTTTCTCTTCTTTCTTCATTAATTCATTCTGCCTCATTGATCATCTTCTTAATTCTTCGATTTGTTTGTTCTTGGCACACCAATGATCATACATTTGAATCGCTGTGAAGCTACCACCACGAACGCTACCACCACGAAAAAATGCAACCAATCAGAACTCGTCCATACTTTACCCACCAATAGACACATAACCAATCAAATTTCCTTAGTTACCGAACTCAGAGAAGTTCCACGATCAAAAACAGATTTCAAAGCAAGAGAAATAAAACCGACATTAAAAAATAATACCAACGAACACCAAAAATTGTTTCTCAACAAACTTAAAAAAAAAATTTCGCTCAGACTACCGATCTGTATCAGCTTTTTCTATCAGTTCTTCATCATCCGAACATTGCCGGAGAGTTCGTCGAGATCTATTCGATAAAGAATTGAAAACTGTATCATTTACAACCTCTTCCAACTCCCGGCAATGTTTCTAAATAAAAAAAAATTGATTTTTCAATGAAAAAATC
>ERZ778023.3767-NODE-3767-length-14127-cov-77.676094_pt1 | contig 14127 bp, 26 predicted proteins | sample MGYA00375753_ERZ778023 | MGnify/ENA primary metagenome ERZ778023 (study PRJEB29350, sample SAMN05389822) | bioreactor metagenome | isolation source: Ammonium sulfate bioreactor | place: South Africa: University of Cape Town | collected 2014-04-04 ...
GGAGGAATTGGCCTCACAGCTGGCTTAACAGGTCCGAACAGAAACTCAAACATTTGTGAGCGCCCAATAAAAAACCCACCAATAAGCTGGTGAGTTAGAAATGAAAAACCCGCTGGGTTAGCGGGCTTGAAGGTTTTATGGTGAGAATTTCTCACTCTATATATTGCTTTTACAGGTGCTTCCCGAAAAAAGCAAGCTGATTTTCTGCTTTTTCATTTGCGGGTTGGCGGCTCAAACTTGAACACGGCAGCAGATTTCGGATCAGGAGAACTCTCCAAATCCTCAATGATTGAATGCGCATACTCCTCCAACGCATCAGCAATTTGCTCAACCTCTTTAAGATTGTATTCTCTCGCGCAGGAGACCATCTCTAACGCTGCGTAGGGATTTTCGATGACAATCCCGCCTGCAAGATTCAAAAGCCTGACTGCATCGAATATCTCATCTCTTCTTTCGCCCATCTTGGAGACTTCGACCAACGCGCCGCCATTCCTTTCCATAATTGCCTCGTCTTAAGGAGTTGATTGTTTCTTCCCCTTAGATTTTAACTCAGGATGGGCGGAAACCAGCTTCTGAATGTAGATGGCTCCCTTGCCAGTGACTAATGCCTGTTGGTACGTTTGAATCTCGCCACGCGGGTCTTTGTATTTTTTCATAATGACCCGAAAACGCCCAGCGTCTATATGCACTTGGTACGGAAGTACGCGTTTCTTTATCAGCACTTCCTTTTCGCGCAAGAACTTGAACAGGGTTTTTGAACCTATACCAAGTTCTTTTGCTACCTCGTAAATAGTCTGCGAATTTATAGCCTCCGCGACCGCATCGTAGAACTCAACCTTTGGGGCTTGCTGCTCAATAATGGCTGACTGCTGTTCAATTTGAACGGCCTGATTTGCGGCAAGCAGGAGCGCCTGGGCGTAAGTCTGGGGAATTTCAAACTTCCTCCCCTCCAATTCCGTCATCCGGTCGAACACCTTTGCCTGCAACTCGTAGCTGTACGACATGGCCATCAGGCAGGCTTCCCGCTTGGGGAAGCGATAGCAGGGGTAAGCCTGGCCGTTCTGCGGGTGAATGTAGGTGTCCTGAAACTGAATGAGACCCCCTTCACCAAGGACCTTGGGAACTTTCGCCATAAAATTCGCATGTGTCAGATCCTTGCGACCTTCGTGCGCGTTTATGAAATCCACCAATTCCAGGCTGGACATGGTGACCCCGGCTGGAGCTTCGATCTTGATGAGTTCGTTCATGACTGCCTCCCTTCCACAGTCAGCTCGTCGGTTTCTGTTTCCTCGAGATCACCAGGACGTATTGGAAGGAGATATTTGTCTTCCCTGAAGTAATTAACACGGGGATCATCGGTCTGGTGCTTAATATGCCAAACGTCAAACATTACCTCGCCGTCCTGCATTATCGCTTCAGGGTAATGCTTCACAACATCTACAATCTGACCTGCGGATAATCCGACGAGCACAATCGCCAGATCACCTTTTCTGCATCTTGGTTTCGTGTTTTGGGAAACATTTTGCGCGGACGCGCTTTTGGACTTACTCATGGTCATGCTCCTAAAGGTCGGTTGAGTAACCGCCTGCCCGATGTCAAACGGGGTGGGCGGCACGTGACGGGTTGACATACGAGTAGGAGCACTCGCGGCCTTGCGGCCCCCGCCACGGTCGCCCATAAAGGGGCATACCAAGGCATGAAAAAAGCCGCATGCATAACGCTTTGCGGCCTTCGCCGCTCCTACATTCGGGATGTCAAACCCGGCCAACAAATTGTTGTTGGCGTAGAAACGATACATAGACAAAAAAGATTTGTCAAGCATAGCTGCGTTCCCTGAGGATCAGCCCATGCCCCTCCAGCTCTCCTTGCATCTCTGCCATCGCCCTATTTTCAATAGCGTCCAACACATCGTAAACCACGCTCCTGATTTCGATTACCTTGGCATCCCGGCATTTTAGATCGCGTCGGATAGCACGATACCCTACGTCCGCCCCGAAGTAGCACAGCAGCAGCTTGTGCGCACCGCGGCGCCCGTGGACACCGGTACCAAGGCTGCAGAATATCCTGTTCATCAGCATCGTGACATGCTCGGCACCAGTCTGCCCGCCGAACCTCGCCGCGATGTATTCCCGGCAGGCTGGATCCGGCAACCGTTCAGCCATCCCGATGATCGCGGCCGCCTGGGCGTGTTGCTCGTGAACGGATAGTCCCTGAATCGCTTCAGGAGGAATTCCGCGCATACTCTGTTCCCGCATGCGGTTCGCGCCGCTCAGTTTCACGATCGGCCGATTGACGGTTTCGTATGCCCAGGAAAGGGCGCTATGGGCGGACCGGAACATCTGGAACCTCCTTTCGCTGATTCGATCGTTGATAGGACAGCCTATTCTGTTCACAAACGGGGCATCGCTTATGCGTACGCCGGCCGTATGCGTTATAGCGCCACTTCCAGTCGCCAGCATCGGGCCGCATTTGGCAACATCCAGGGCAGAATCTAAGCACGGAACCCTCCCCTCTTCGCAATCTTCACAAGCGCCTTGAAATGAACGGACTTGCTCTGCCGGTAGAACCCATCTTTTTTCGCCCGGGCGCTGGCCTTTGCCTTCAGCTTGCTCGCCTCGGCCTTCTCGCGTCGTTCGGTTTCCGCCAGGAGGCCATCCCCTATCACTTCGGGGTTCTGGTACTTCCAGGATTCCATGGGAACTGGGAATTTCATCTACCCTCCGAAATAGCGCGATTGGTCAACGCCAATAAACCGGTTTCATCCAGTTTCCACATGCGCTCGAATCCACGCCTATGAAGCCCATGCACGCCGGTCGCACCCTGGTGATGTTCAGGACATAAAGGAGAAACAGCGAAGTCATCAGCAGGCACGGTTACGTGATGCACACTTACCGGGCGCGTCTCAATCCCGAGTTTGTACATGCACACCACGCAGGGAAGCTGCGCAACTCGATCCATGTGAACTTTAGCTGCCTTGCTCATTCCCCAAACCCTTCCAGAACCGAGTCCATCATCTCGTACGCCTGATCCTTGCCAAGATGCTTCCAGAGGTATGGGGCGGCGTGCTCACCGCGTAGGAACTCGATTACCTGAGCGTGGAATTGCCGGAACTCTTCCTCGTCGGCTTTGGCGTAGGAGATGCTTTTCGGCAGAGGAACTATTCCGCCCTTGGCGCCCGGTACCCACACCACCCAGGCCGCGCCGATCTTTAACCAATCGCGGAACATTTCGAAATCAGTGAACCGCTCCTGGGCATCAAACAGCGTTTGCTCAATCTTCATGTGCCGGCGATGGAATGGACCAGAGCGCGGGAATACCATCTCCACCGCGGCCATTTCCCCGGGTTCCATGCGAGTAATGCGCTTCCAGAAATGACGCCATGCGCGACGATCCTCTTTGCAGGCACCATCCACTGCCCCGAACAGAAATGAACGCACGGCTTCCAGCACACCTTCCTTCGGCATCTCCATATCAGTGCGGCAAATGGTCATCTTGGCCATGTCAGATCGCCGTCACCTGAACCACGGCACGCGCCTGCTCGGCGTAGCGCTTTGTCACCGATAACTCCACGGCCTGCTTGTCGTCCTTCCAGACAATCTCGTTGCAGGCATCAAAAATCCCTTTAATGCAGTTGTCGAGGTCCGGCTTGGATGTAGGGAAGATTCCGCCGTTGAGCGCGTTGCGCTGCTTCTTCTGAGACCAACTGGCAGGAGGCGTCACATACAGGCCGATCCATACCGACACAGCTCCATCTATCACCGCCCTGCCCTGCATGGCTTCAGCAGCTGCCAACTTCACCAAGTTTTCGTAACTGGCAGTTTTTTCCGGAGTGTATGTAGTGACAAAATTGCCGCGGCGCGCGAACTTGGGCCTCCCCTTTCCTACCGGCGTGCCGGGAATAACGAATGAGATCTCAGACATTTGCCGCCACCCCCGGGCTCACGAACTTCACCAGCAACTCTGTCTGCTCCTGGTCCAACTCAATCGGATCGGAACTCAACCCGAATAGCATCAACGTGCCATCCGACGTGCGCGCCAGGCGGAAACGGGATTTGGTCGGCAACCGATTGGTAATGACCTTTTCAACGATGTCATTAACATGGTGAGTTACCGCATTGAAGGTGATCGGCAAAACACTTTCTATCTCATCGGAAACCGTGTCATTCGTGGATTTCAACCCGTTCGGCTTCCCGGTTTTAATTCCCTCGAATTCGGGGGAATTAACCACTCCATTCCTGCGCCCATCAGCAAGGAGCATTTCAGGCGTAACACCCGGCGCGAGCGCATAAGTTTTATTCGCAACACCACCAGTAATTACGATGAGTCCGCGATCAACGTGATTCCTGATGAACGGCTTGATCGTGTTGGCCCCGGAAATGCGAATAAGGTCTTTCCCTGAAACACTTCCTCTCTCAGAGATGGTTTCAAGGATGATGCGGGACTTGCTTTTCTGCTCCATATGTCGAGTCTCCGGTTCTTTGGTGGTTGGCGCATTCAACCCTGGCGATATGTTGTCCGTGCGCAGCGGCGCCGGCGGGCTGATAGAGAACTGCTTGAAACTCACCTTCTCCGGCACGCCGGTGGGCCACACCATGATTTGAGTTACACCATGCTTTGAAACGATGCATTTGTTTATGCTGCGCGCGGCATACATTTCCTCGATAAGTTCGAGCAGCGGTTCCATGGCCATGCAAGCCTTTTCCCTGAGAACGCGAAGTGGAATTGGGTTTTTGGAATCGGATCCAGAGAGCAGAGAAAGAATCTTGTCGGCGTTCATTTCCCCTCCTCCTTCTTCAATCGAAACATCGTGCAGCGCAATCCCCATAATTCACCCAGATCACACCTCTTCTCGCCACGCACTGAGAATTCATGAATACAGCCTGAGCATGAAAGGATGGGACGAGGGATTACAAGGAAGCCGGTCATGCCACATCCTCGTCGTGATCGAAGCTCATAACAAGAATCCCCTTGATTGCATGAAATCGACCGGGTGTTTTGCACCCTTACTCATATTGCATGTGGGGCATAACAATTGAACATTTGAATCTGAATGCTCACCGCCTATAGCGAGAGGAATTATGTGATCAACGTGATGCCCTGTTTTTGCTAGCATCTCTTTGCAAGATGCGCACTTTCCTTTTTGCAGGGCAATCAATTTTTTAACTATTCCCACAGATAATCTGCCACCGGATGACCTTTTTCGAGCTTTCCTGTTCTGCGAATGCACCCTCATTTTTTCAGGGTTATTAAGCCTATATGCTCGATCAAAGGCCCTCTTGTTTTCGATACACTTTTCTCTGCTAGCCTTTTTTCTTTCAGGATTTTCCTTTTCCCATTGCCTAGCAGCAGCAATGACCCTTTCCTTGTTTTTCAAATACCAGGCTCTGGATACCTCCCTATGCATCTCTTTTATTCTCTCTGCATTGGCAGCTCTCCAAATCTTGTCCGCTTCCTTAACTCGATCTGCATTTGCAATACGCCAAGCTCTTTGCTTCTCTTTAATTCTTTCTGCATTCTTTTGGAGATAATCCTTAATGCGCTCCTTATTTTTTATTCGATATTCAGCCTTATATGCTGCTATACGAGCTTTTTTATCTTCTTCAGGACTATTCATCGCACCCCCAATCGAACGCTCTGCGGCCGGCCTTGTCGAGCAACCTCGCCCACTCCGAATCCCACAAAATCCCGCTCCCAAACATTGCATCGCGAATATGGGCAGGGATGATTCCGGTCTCTTTAGCGGCTTCCTCATATGTCCACCCTGCAATATCCAGAACCTTCCGTACGTTCTCGGGCGTCTGCTTCATCTCTAGGGAAAACATGCAGGTATGACCTGAGGTGTAGCCCATCAGGCGCCTCCCACTGTGAACCCGCGCTCCACGCTCCTTACCTTGCGCTCTATGCGATCACCGTCGTAATTTCCGAACCTTGTAAGAGCGCCATTGAATCCCAGGCGGCAATCTCCAATAGCGCCGTTCCGGTTCTTCCTGCACAGGATCTCTGCTGTTCCTCTGGCTTCGCTGTTTTCGTCGTAGACTTCATCCCGGTACACGAACAGGATCAAATCTGCATCCTGCTCGATCTCTCCGGACTCCCTAAGGTCCGACATGACCGGCCGCTTATCGCTACGCTCTTCTACCTTCCGGCTGAGCTGCGAAAGTGCCAGAACAGGCACATCGAACTCCTTCGCTATGGATTTCAGCCCGCGGCTTATGCTGCCGATTTCTTGGTTTCGGTTATCGCCCTCCCCTCGCATGAGTTGCAGGTAATCGACAACGATAAGAGATAAACCATGCTGCCTTTTGATGCGCCGGCAACGGGAGCGGATATGCCCAACGCTTACCCCAGGTGTATCGTCAATCTGCATGTTGAGGCCATGCAAGTGCGCTATTGCAGAACTCCTATCCGTGTTCCAGGAGTGATACTTGAGCATGCGTCCTGCTACTTCCCGTCGCGTCATTTCGAGCGAGAACACCGCAGCTGGATGTTCGCGTGATACGTTCTCAGCAACCTGCATTGCGAGGCTGGTCTTCCCCATGCTGGGCCGGGCGCCGATGATGATCAGGTTGCCGTTACCGAATCCGCCGGTGAGATTGTCGAGATCGCGCAATCCGGTATTGAGAGACGTGCGCTCTTCATCTTCCCAATCCACTGCTTCAGCCACGGCCTTGCCGATATGCACGTAGTCGCGCTCGGTATTGGTGTCGAGCACGGAAAGGATTTTCTTTTCCGCTGCCTCGGCGATTTCCCGGGGATCTTGATGGGATTCGCAAGCAGTGGAGATTTCCTCCGCGCTGGCGCGAAGGTTGCGCAGAATGGCGGCATTGTGAATTAGCTTTGCGTGATGCCGGATGTTGGCCGAGGTGTTGACTGATTGCACCATCGTTCCCAGGTATTCCAAACCGCCTACACGCTCGAGCTCGCCTCTAGACTCCAATGCTTCAGCAAGAAGTATGATGTCGACGGCTTTACCGGAATCCAGCATCGACTGGATTTCACGGAAAATTGCCCGATGGTTTTCCCGGACAAATGCGTTACCAGGAAAATCTGAGATGCGGTCATAAGCCCCGTTATCACGGAGTAGGCAGCCAAGGAGGGAGATTTCGGCTTCGATACTCATTTTCTTGACGCAAACCTTCCGACTGAGTCGCGCATCCAATTACGCCATGCGGCTTTCCAGTCGATGAATTTGTTACCACGTGATTCGTGGTGATCTTTGAAATGGAAGGTATTGGGCTTAACCTGCTCCGGATTAACTCCGAGGCTTACGGCCCAATCAAACATTTCGCCGGTTACAACAAAGTCTTTAGGAAAAGCAGTCTTCCTGTTCACTTTCTGAATCTGAACTACTTTTTTAGGTTCTCTCGTTACTGATGGTTTATTGATGGTTAATGGTGGTTCGGGTGTCATGGGTGCTAGGGGTAACGCGCATCCATGCAAGGGGTCTTGCGCATCCACGCTAGGGGTAGCACTGATGCGAGGGGTAGCATCCACGCTAGGGGTGGAAATCTTATTAATGTTGAGCTTGTAATGCCGGCTTTGTCCTGGGTTTCCACCAGCATGATTTGCTACCACAGATAGAAATCCTTCCTCGATGAAGCCATGTAGGATGCGCCTTGCCTGCGATTCGCTGACATTGATCTTCTTTGCAACGCCGGATACAGAGGGATGCAAACTCCCACCTTCATCATTGCACCAGTCAGCAAGGGCGAGCATTGCAAGTTTTTCACTACCCCCGCGTTTAAAGTTATCCCATACGAGAGACATGACCTTTACGCTCATGACAGCGCCTCCAGCATCGCCCTGCACCACTTCAAAACGGCCTTCCTCTTCCCCTGCTTCGTCTTGCGCCGGCGAATGGCGTAGGCTGCTCGATATGCTTGTTTGAGGTTCATGCGACCGCCTCTTCTTGCTCGAAATCGAACTCGGCGTTGTCCTTTTTCAGCAAGCCGTTGGAAGCAGCGGCCTCCATGTTCTTTGCCGCCTGTCTGAAATAGCTGGCCTTCAGCTCAAATCCGATACCGCGCCGGCCCATGATCACTGGCATATAGACTTCAGATCCAACTCCCATGAACGGGGTTAATACAGTCTCACCCGGGTTGCTGCGCAACGTGATGACACGTTCTATTACATCGAGCTGAAGAGGATGGACATGCTTCTCATCCTCGCTATCTCGTGAGGCCTTATACGGCAACACACGGTCTATTCGAATGTCGTCCCACATACTGTCCGCGTACTGGCGCCAAATCCAATGCGAGAATCTGTTCTCTGTCTGCTTTCCTTTCCATCCTCGATAAGAAAGGACTTCGGCTGGCGGAGCGCGATCTCCGGCGTATTCCATGAGCCCTATTGGATGAGCTACGGGTATCGGATTCTTACCCTGGTTGCGAAACAGCAGCAGGTAGTCGGCTGAGGCAATACCACAATCCATGCTGTCGGCAACCAATGAGGCATGGGCAAGGTTTTTTTGCATGGTGCGCAACCGTACAGCTAACGGCTCCTTCCAAATGGCGTGCCGCCCTGCGTATTCCCATCCAAGACGCTCATGCAAACGAATGATGTCTCCCGGGAAATCCTTCAACGAATCGGTGCCGCTGTTGCTTCTGGGGATTTCCATGCAATGCACTGCCGTCATTCGGCCCGGCAGAGTTACTCGCGTAAGTTCGCGCACCACAAATTCGTAATGATCGAAGAAGCTCTTATAGTCAGGACAGTTCGACAGATCGCGATCATCGCTGCTGTAGTGATACAGGCCGCCGAATGGCGGCGAATAAATTGAAAGATGAATACTGCTGTCCGGGAGAGATTGCATGCCTTCCACGCAGTCTCCCAGGTAAATGGCGTAACTATCCGTTACGCGCTGATCGATGACAGCCATGCTGGCGTCTCCATGGAAGTGTTAAAGGTGCGCAGGCGGGAAATGGCTTGCGCAGCGTTCATATGCGTAACCAGGGAAGAGAACATGGCATCGGCCTGCTCGGCTTTGCGCTGCATTGCGGCAAGCGCACCGCGAGCTCCTTCGGTGGTCACCATATCCACGCGTACCGGATGTTTCTGCCCGAAGCGCAGGAAGCGCCGGACCTTCTGGTAATAACCCTCGTAGGAATACGAGGGGAAATCTGTCATGTGGTGGCAGTGCTGCCAGTTCATTCCGAAACCGGCAATCTTCTGCTTGGTAACGAGAACTCGAATCTGATTGTCCGAGAACGCAAGCAGCTTCTCTTCCTTTGCATCGTCGCTATCCCTGCCGCTCACCTGCACCGCCCCTGGAATCAATCGCTCGAGCAAATCCCCCTCATCGTTGAGGTCACACCAGACCACGGCCGGCTCGCCGGTGTCGCAGACCAAGGAAGCGACTTTCTCGCAGCGCTCTCGTATTGTCCGGCGGCGCTCTTCACGTTCCTCTTGCAAACCGGCTGCAGGCAGGGCGAACAACATCCCATCTGCAATAGATTCTGAGTCCACCAGGTGCTCTATCTCGTGGAGAGGCGGCAACAAGAAACCGTCATCATTAAAACCAAGATCTGAGGGTCTGCGCATTGCTCTGGCCCAGGAGCATACCCACCGCCAGAACGGCTGCTCGGCATGCCCTTTAAAGCGCCATTTGTTGGCGGCTCCCATGAATCCCCGCCCCGTGGAGCTGTTGTTCAGATCGTTCTTGAAGAATCGATTGAGCATATCCATGCTGCCTAGGTATCCGAGGGCCTCAGATGATGTGCCCAGCTCGATGTAGTCATTGGGAGCAGCGGTGGCGGTTTCGAGAAGGCGATACCGAAGCTTTCGAGAAAAACTTGTGATCTCGGCCCGCCGGGCACCCTTGATGTTTTTTAGAATGCTGGACTCGTCGGCAACATGGCCGACAAAGTCATTTGGATCGAATAGGTGCAACAATTCGTAGTTGCAGATGTTGATGCCGCGGCGAACTCTTCCATCGCGGCAGATGTGGACCTCAATGCCGAATTTCTCAGCTTCCTGCGCCATCTGCCGTCCTACAGCGATAGGTGTGTTGATCAGCACATTTCCGTTGGTTTTCCTGACAACGTTTTCAGCCCACACCAATCCTTGAATGGTCTTGCCCAGGCCGCAATCCTCGAACAGAGCGGAACGCCCTTTTCTGATCGCCCAGGAAGTCAGGTGTTTCTGGAAGTCAAATAGGTAGTCCGGCATGAACACGGGCTCGAAGCCATCGTATCCATCGGCTTGGGATTTCTTGCTCAGAAACCCGATGTAGTCCTGGTGCTCTGTAGGTGCGTCGATCCGGCTATGATCAGGGGATGAGCACTCAGCGCTGCGGTGCGAAGGGACTGCCATGAGGTTCATTACGCGCCGCCTTTCATTGAAAATCCCCGAGCATCTTCGCGAGGTTGCGCAAGACTTGTGCAGGATCGGCTGTATTTTTTCTCCTCTCGCCATGTGACAATCTGGTCATCTCAACAGACCGCCGATCAGCAATGATCAGGCTTCGGATATATGCGCTATGCGATAAATCAAGTTCTTCCGCACGGGCTTTGCTCCAGTTATGTTCGTCGGCGGAAAGCATTACCGTGTCGCGAATATCGCGGTTGTCGAGTCGGCTGAATGCCGGATCGTTTTCGTCAATGTCGGCCATGATCAATCCTCTAAAAAACCCCTCCCCTTTACAGGGAGGGACAAACCACTCCGGCACAAGAGGGAAAAAGCCGGAGCAGAACAGAAAAGGTGGAGATTCCTGCTGTGGTAGAGTCTGATTTCCACATCAACTTCAATCACGAAAGGAACCTCCATGAGCGAAAGCAAAATTACTCAGGATCAGAATTTGATCCTGTTGATCTACCTGAGAGATGATCCTTCCAATACGCTGATGAGCCGAATCGAGCACATGCAGAAATCAGACGGGTCCATAAACCTCGAAGGGCGCGACGGCGTATTTCCGCTCTCATCGAACGCCATCCTTTTTGCTCAGTCAAAAGCTCACGATGTGCTTGTAAAAGTATGCGCAGGTCTACTTGCCGCAGACTTTCCCTATCTGCTCGTTCCAATTCGCTCCACCGATGGCTGGGTAGCGGCCGGAAAGATTCAACCCAAATTGCAAGCCATCCTCGACCAGTTGTCGGTACCGGTAATGCCTTCCATCGATCCCTATTGAAAAGACCGAGGCTCATACCGCCTCCGGGGAGTTGGAGGACGCTTTGGCCCGGTCAAAGTATTCCTTGTGGTCCAGGAGAACCTTCGGAGGGATACCGCGAATGCGCCAGTTGTGAACACGCTGCACGCCGCTGTCCGGGTTAAATCCAAGATCACGCGAAATTTGTGCCGGACCACCAAGGGCATCGATGATCTCGGAGTGTTTTAGGGGTTTATTCATAGTGAGGTAAAGTCTAAACGCTGTGTTTAGTTTTGTCAAACAATATGTTTAACATAGGCGTGCCTGCTACACATAAACTAAACAAGATGAGAGAAAGCTACGCGCGCCTGCTACAAGCGGCCAAAGAACTGAACAAAGCTGATAATCCGGCCGACGTGGCGCGCCTGCTCGGGAAAACCGATCAAGTTGTTCAGAATTGGAAAACCAGAGGTGTCCCACCTGGGGAATTGATCAACATCGAGGAAAAAATAGGAGCCTTGGCGAGATGGGTGGCTACCGGTCGAGGGGCAATGACCATCAAACTAGCGAACTCAACGCTTACAGCAGATCAGCAGCAAATTTTGACGGTAATGGAGGATATAAATCCGGAAGCCAGAAACGCCCTACTCCATGGGCTATCTCTTCTCTCCAAATCGCATCAGTCAGCAGTGGCTGATCCATCAAACCCACAACGAGAATATGGTGTAAAAGCCGATGGCGGCTCGGTAGAATTGCCATATATCGATACCGACACTTACCACGGCCCGGATCGGCGCCACCAGGATTCCGGCCATACACCTGAGAGAAGACGCGTTTTTGGTCCAACTGGGAAAATGGTGAAAGACGAGTTGAAGAACCAGCTGAAAAAGTCTTGATGGCGAACCTCCCTCCTCCTATGAGGCTCGTTCGACGCACGACATCCCATGACACGGTAAGGACACTTGAAACCTTTCTCGAAAAGGCCAGGCGTGGTGATGTGGTCGGGCTTGCCTACGGGGTTGTTTTCGGGGGAAAAGAGGGCTTCGAGGTTGGTAATGTCGGCGAATGCGAACGAAACCCTGGATTCGCGCGCCAAATTATTCTGGAACTGGATGATTATCTGAGCGAGCAGACGAAGAACTGATCCACGGCGCCATTAATGACCAATGGGACAAATAAGCGATACATAAAGTGGGTCGGCCTTGGTTTTTTATATGTTTGGCTCTGCGCGTTCGTCGCATGGATGAGCCTCTGGAATTCGGGCAATACATTGGCGCAGGTCATCGCGTTCGTAGGAATATCACTTGTAACGGTTAGCTGCATTGCCTTAGCGTTTTATATGTCCGCCCTGGAAGAGAAAGTCAAAACCCTCAGCAGCAGTCTTGCTGTGGCAAAACAAGATGCTGCGCATTGGGAATCTCAAGCAAACCTGGCTTTCGACCGAATTGAAAGTTTGAACAAAGAGCTGCCCCCTCGGGCTGAAAAATAACACTGTTTCTCTTCCGGTGTACTTCGGTCCAATGGGAATCTCATCGACGTCCAGCGACAATTCCAGGGCGCATACGGCAGCGTTCGATGCCGAGACCAGAGGCCATTACCGATGACAATAACAAGATTTGCCGCGATCATTCTTTTTTCGATCATGCTTACCAGTTGCTCAGTTTTTATGGCGGCAAAACAGCCAGACAAGAAGAATGTCGAACTATTCAAGGTTGGCACACCCAGGAGTATGCTGCTTGCTGAGTTTGGCATGCCCACGGTGAGCGAATCGCGCGAAGGAAAGAAATATGAAATCTATAAATTTGTTCAGGGATACAGCGCCGGCGCGAAAGCTGGTAGAGCCGTCTTTCACGGTGCGGCTGACGTGCTGACTCTGGGTCTATGGGAGGTTGTCGGGACACCGGTTGAAGGGACCTTCAGCGGTGATGAGATGGCTTACGAGGTGCGTTACGACGATGAAAGCCGCGTCGATCAAGTAATTGCGCTGAAAAAATAATGGTCTGGCAGTAATTCTATCCAAGCGCAAACCCGGAATGCTCTCTGCGCTCTTCCTTGCCACGGTAATCGGTATCTCCGATGGCGATACCATCACCGTCCTGAAAGAGAACAAGCAGCAGGTCAAGATACGGCTGTCCGAGATCGATGCGCCAGAAAAGCGGCAGCCGTTTGGCGCAAAATCGAAGCAATCCCTTTCCGATCTTTGTTTCGGCAAGAAAGCTGAGGTTCGGCCCCGCGTGAAGGATCGCTATGGGCGCATAGTCGCGAGGGTGAATTGCGCTGGCGTTGACGCCAATGCCGAGCAAGTGAACCGCGGCATGGCCTGGGTATATCGGCAATACGCCAAAGATCACAATCTATTTGCCCTCCAGCACGAAGCACGCCGCTTTAAACGCGGTCTTTGGTCCGAGCCCTCCCCTACTCCACCATGGGAATGGCGGAAAAGACTACGGCAAATTTAGAACCCTATGATGCGCTATGCCTGATTTACAGAAACTGCAGCAATACATGATTCTCGTCGATCAGCTGGTTGAGGTTGCCGAGAAAGAAGATATTGCCGAGTGCGCCCGGCTGCTGGCGATGAACGTGGCGCACTACAAAAAGCGATACGGCGAATTGCCGCTGGAAGATCACCTGGCTATGGTGACTTCCGACGAGATAAGTGACCAGCAGGCCGAGCTGGTAATCGATGGCATGGAAACTCTGGCGGGAACGTTGAGAAGTGTTATAGACGGATCGGATCAGAAAATTGAACACTAACGAGACCGACCACCATCTCGAACTCGGAAAAGCCATATCAGCGATTGAGACCATTGCAATGGTGCTGCCAGGTGTTGGCAAGCGCTCAGAGCTCAAGGTGATGCAAGAGGAAATGTACAGATTGATCACCCTGGCAAGGAAACATGCTGACGCACTGGAAAAAGAACTGATCAGCCTGAAGTACGAGTGGCCAACAGACCGGTTCAAAAGGGTAAAGGGAGTGAAGCGGGGATAAAGTATTGGCGGGATGTGAGGTTATTGTCGAGTATGAACATATTGACCGGATA
>ERZ778023.3771-NODE-3771-length-14110-cov-52.534970_pt1 | contig 14110 bp, 17 predicted proteins | sample MGYA00375753_ERZ778023 | MGnify/ENA primary metagenome ERZ778023 (study PRJEB29350, sample SAMN05389822) | bioreactor metagenome | isolation source: Ammonium sulfate bioreactor | place: South Africa: University of Cape Town | collected 2014-04-04 ...
TTGTTGTTGTTGGAGAATTTAAAAATATCAAACTTACAATTCATACATTTGAGCATAGAATCGACTGATAATTGCACCGAGATCAGCACCAACAAGAATGAATGGTTTCGGCTGTTGACTTGTGCCTGTTATAAGACGATTGAGATCTTCAGACATTCTAACATGAAAAACAAAAAGCAAATGATCTTCTCTGAGAATATAATTCCATACTTCTCAACAGTAAAATCCATTCCACGATGTTTTACTTTATCTTTTCCATCGATTTCTAAATAACAATAACAACAATAAGCAAATAGATACTTCGCTCGAAAACTCGTATATACTCTGTTTATTTGCTGAAGTAATTGGTGCATCACTCATTCCTAATCCCGATCGATCATAAACACAAACCTAAATCGAATTTTAACCATAGAAAAAACATAAGTTCAAATCGATTTACTGTTGTTTTCTGTTTTAAACTTTCTTGAAGAGGCAACCAAAGATCTGAATTCATTCCAACGGGTGTATCCAAAATAACTAAACACACAGAAAACTCAATTCATAACTCATCTCTCATTGAATCTACCTGTCGGTACACCTTTGCCTCGACATCGTAGAAACAATTTCTGTCCGTATCCAACATCATACGGTAAACCTGAAGGAAAAACCAATTGAAATCAGACAAACAAATCATTCGCTGAATATAACTAATTCTACCATGTTCGCCTAATAATGGTGCTTCACGTTTCAATGATGCATAATTAATCAATGGTGGAACAATTAACATAAACAATAATAATTGAACTAATTTCCATAATGTATGAATACATGTTTTCAATAGATTTTTCATTGAAAAATCACTCATTGGATTTAATCTAGATTTTCAAACAAAAAATCATCATTTATCCATCAATCAATCTCTCTCTCTCTCTCTCTCTTTCTCGTTATATATTTCAAATCAAGTTTATGTTTCCAGTTATCAAACATAAACAATGCAAATGTCTGACATTATCGTCTAATAAGAAAAAAAAATTGTTTATTTTTTCAAATAATTTACATCAAACGTCTTCGAATACAAATGTAAAAGAAAAAACAAAACAGATCTTCGATTCACTGAATAACATCCTCATCATTCGAGTCAATGACCGATGTTAACGTTTGATATGTCTAGAAGAGAAAGGAAACAAGCACCGATGCAAATTTTCTTTTTTTTTTATTTTTCTCATTTTTTTAGACCTGATGTTCGAAATCATGATACACTTGCATTGGCATCTAAAGATAAACAAAACACGTTTGTTGTCAACAATTGAAGTTCAATTTTCGATTTCAGTTTTTTTTATGTCGTATATTATTTACACACAAAACAAGAACAACAAACAAAAAATATTGACAACAAAATTGTTTTTCAAATAAATAAAAAACAAAACAAAACCGGAAGAGAAAAAAAGAGAAAGAGAGAGACAAATGCTGATGGTGGTGTTTTTTATCGTTAAAATTTTGATTATATATACAAAACATATGCACACAATATTCCAAAAAGCGAATCATTTGGATTTTAATGTAAAGATATTTATATATATATATAATATATACAAAAAGTCAGTTAATAACAAACGATTATTTTTAGTGACTGTTTGATATACTCGTAAATGTTTCTTTTTAAAAAAAAAGTGCATACAAAGAAGTAATTGTTGTCGGGTTTTAGTGTGTTTTTTGTTGTTTTTTTTTGGTGCATACTAAATCTACTGTTCACTAATATCCTACATTATTATGCGGCATTGGAAGAGAATAACCATTATAATGAGGAAAAATAGGAGCAGATAAAGTATTATCTTGGAAATTATTCATTTGTGTAAATGTCTAGAGAAAAAAAAAGAATTGAAATTTGATTCGTAGTTTGATTGATATTTACTTGTGTCGGTTGAAATGATTGCATAGGAGTAAATGTTGGCAATTGATAGGATGGAGAAGAGTACTGTTGAGTTGATGGCGGTAGTTGTTGTGGCTAAAAACAAACGAATGATTTTTATTTTCATGTCAAAATGAAAAACAAACCAATGGTTCTGAATGAATTTGTTGTTGCTGTTGCTGCTGTTGTTGTTGTTGTTGAGGAGGTGCAACTTGTTGATTTGATTTTAGAGCTTTTTTATTTGCTAATTTGAATTCATTCATTTCCTATCAATGTTGACAAAAGATTAAAAATTGATTTTCTTTGTCGAAATGCAAACTTTTTCATATCGTTCTTTATCTTTTTGTGCTGATTCTTCGTATGTTTGTTTTCCTTCAGGTGCTGTGTGATTCCATCGATCGCCTAATTCTTTGGCAATTTCTCCAACAGATAAACTTGGATTTAGTGCTTTTAATTTCGGTCGTTCTTCTTTACAATAATGAAAAAATGCCGATCTAAATTATTCATTTCATATGTCAACATAAAAGACAAACACACAAATCGAGATTTACAATGGTCGTTTAGGTGCAAGTGGATCTTTTTTCTTTTTCTTCGTTCGTTTTTCACCAGGCTGATAAGCGGCCATTTCACGTTCAAATCGTTGTTTATCGATTTCGGCTTGTTCAGCAAATTTTACTTTATCAGTTTCTGTCATTGTCTAGATAAAAGAGAACGATGAAGACGAAAGAAGAGAGCGAGAGAGAGAGAGAGGGAGAAAAAAGGATCTAACGAATGAAAATCATTTGCTTAATCCTATTTGAATATTCCTCTTCTTTCTTTCTTTTTTTTGTGTCTGTCTGTCCTTCATAAAAAAAAACGAGTAGTCAATGATTTTAATTGATTTTGACAGATCAAATAGAAACATTAGTTTGGAAAATGGTTATTCTCTTGATAGATAAGACGTGTTTCTTTTTTTTTACCTTCCATTTTTCGGCACATTTCTTGGAAAATTCACTGAAATTAGCATTTTCATTTGGATAAGCTTTTCGATGTTCATCTCGACATTTTTGAACGAAAAATGTGTAAGCGCTCATTCGACCTTTAGGTTTGTGCATTTCTTTGGGTGCATTATTTGCCATTTGAATCGATGGAATTATTTGATGAGTTTGCTGCTGTTGAAGAGGAACTTGTTGTTGAATCAATTGTGGTTGATGTGTTTGAAGATGATAACTAAAACACAAGAATAATAACACAAATTGTTCAATATTGATCCGAGATTTCAACGTACTACATAGGTGTTTGGTGTTGTTGTTGTTGTTGCTGTTGGTGTTGATGTTGTTGTTGTTGAGAAGGTGTTAACATTGTTTGATAGTAAAGCGTGGAAGTCATTTTCACATAGAGAATTAATTTAAATTAATTAATCTAGAAAATCCAACGGGGTGAACATGCGTGTTTGCAATGAAAAGAAAGAAAAAATTTTCGATCTCGAACACACGTTGGTTTCTCACAAAAAAAATCGAGAGAATTTTTCATAGAAACACAAAAAAAAAGATTCAGCATTTTGAATGATGGCATGGTAATGTATGTAAACGAAAGGTCTCTTTTCTTTCTTTTTTTTTCTCGATCTATTTTTCTAATCGCTCTTCTTTCTCGACCACATCAATGCATATAATTATTTCTTGTTTCGTTCGTAAGAGAAAACGAGAGAGAAACAGAGCGAGAGAGAGAAAAGAACGAGAAGGAAAAAATCGAGAAGAGGATTGTTCTGTTCTTAGCAATCGGAGAAAATGCCCTCGTCTTCTTCTTCCTCGTTTTTTTTGGCTCGTTTGAGAACAGAACAGCGAAAAAAAAACTCAATTAATCGGGGGCATATATTGGTTTGAAAAGTTTGCCGGACATGTTCGCCAAGGGTCAAGTAAAGAAGAGAGAACGAGAAGAACAAATAAATGAATGAATGACCATGATGATTTATCGTCGATTGATTTCGGGTCAACTAGGAAAAAAAAAGAAATATCAAACTCGGAGAGAAAATTCACCTTGAACAAGAATAACAATCCGTAATTGTCAAAACTAATTCTTTTTTAACTAGTTTTAATATTCACATGCAAAACAAACGAAATGTCATTTTCGAACTACAAAGGTTATGAGAAATGTAAACAAAAGGAAAATCCAAAGAAGAAACAAAAGAATGTCTCTATATGCATAAATATATGTCGGTTTTGTTGGTCAAACTGATAATGACAGCTACTTGACAAATCATTATCGAGTCTTTCATCGTACGTATGTTCGCTCATTCAAAATCAATTAGTAAAAGACAATTTGTACGTGCACATCATACACATTGAAGTTGTTCGACACGAGCAATTATATATCGACAAAAGAATGTCAAGTGATTCGATCTATCGATAGATAAAAAAAATACTAAGAGGAACAGCGACCGAAAATGTTACTGTAAATTAAAATACTAAACTAAAGAAGATTTTCGAATATTTTTTCAACTACTAATTGACTAGTTTTCGTTCTCTCAGCTATTATTGATTCGTGATATGCGCCAATCAAATACGATCTAGACTGCATAACTAACCATCCTGTTGTTTCAGGTTTTGAGTCATCATCTCCTCCGAAGTACTATGTAAGCAAATATGAGCGAAACAACAGCGATTGATTTGTTAAAACGTGCTGTACAACTCGATCAGGAACAGAAGTATCCGGATGCATTGACTTGTTACTCAGAAAGTATTCGTTTGTTATTAAAAATCGTGAAAGGTAAAGCAAATGAAACGAAAAATATGATGTAGAAATTTGATATAGAAATTCCAACGAATGACGAACGAAAACGTGACGCATATCGACAGAAAATCACTGAATGTATGGATCGAGCTGAAGCACTTAAGAATCTGATCGATCAACAGAAAGGTACAAACGAAAAGAAAACAATGGTGAACATTGATTTCGTTAATTTCAGTTAAAACTCTTCATGAACAAATTCAGATAAAAGATGGTTCGATTGGAAATAGTTACGAGAAATTATTCAAACGATTTCTCGATCAAAATATTACGCAAATCACTGTCGAAGATCCGTATATTCGAGCATTTCATCAAGTTAGTAGTTATTTATACGTAGAAATCTATTTGCTAGCATTTGGTTTGATTTAGATTTCGAATTTTGTACGATTTTGTGAAGTTATTATTAAATTAGCAGTGAATATTAAGCAAATCGATTTGATAACGACTTACGAAAGTGTAAATCGAAATAAATAATTCGTTTGTGAGAATATTCGTTTTTATATTAGAGTGAACAAGCCAAAAAAACACAAATCGATCAGTTAGATCAATTGAAAGAACATATTTCCAATCGACATTCGATTCATTTGACGATTAAATATGTCACCGGATTACATGATCGAGAGATTAGGTATGAATATTCTACAGAAACTATTTCAATTACGATTTGTATTCGTTGAATTTCAGACTGAATAACGGTTGGATTATTAAAATCGGTCGTGGTTTGGATTTTTACAAGCCACCTGAATGTAAATTATCTATCGGCTATTACGATCTCGATCTTCGTCCATGTCATCAAACGACAATCGATATTTTTCACTCAGAACGTGTTCAATCATCGACTTAAATCTACATTTTCATTGTACGATTCTGTATTTTTTTTGTAATAAAGAATCTATTTCTACGAATCTATTTTTTCGGATAAACAAAAATAAAAGTAAATTTTAGATGGAGAATTTGAAAATAGGTTTTATTGGCGGTGGCCGTATCGTTCAAGCTTTACTCGATGGTTTACAGGAGATAAATGAACTTGAAAAATTGCAGATTTGGATTAGTTGTCCATCGGCATTGAATGAACAATCATCACTAAAACGTTTCAGTCAACGAATTCAAATGACAACATCGAATACGGAACTTTGTCAACATTGTGATATTGTTTTCTTAGCAGTTAAAGCCAAATTAATCAAATCAATCTGTCAAGATTTATTAAATAATGATAAAGAAAATCGACTAGGCAAGATCCTATTCGTATCAGTCATACCAGGATTAACAATTTCGACAATTACACAATGGCTTTCAACAGACAAAAACATCATTCGAATTATGTACAACGTCAGTGTAGCAAAAGGAACGGGTTCATATGCCATATCATCATTTGTTAATCATCCTTATGAAATTTATTTGACAGCAATTCTTAACAAAATAGCTTTCTTTGCTGGCAATGTCAGTGAATCAGAATTGGACATAATGTGTGCATTGATCGGCAGTGGTCCTGCATTTTTCTGTACGGCAGTCGAAGGTCTAGCTGATGGTGCAGTTAAAGCTGGTCTTTCCAGACAATTGGCAAACACATTAGCTGCACGAACAATGCTCGGTTGTGCCGAACTTCTCGTTTCGTCAACGAAACATCCTGCTGAATTGAAAAACGACATTTCAACGCCAGCAGGCACAACTATTTACGGTTTACATGAACTCGAAAATCGAGGTGTACGCGGTGCGTACATGGACGCATTGATGTCCGCATTTAATCGTGCTCAAACACTTGCAGATCAATTAGCTAAAGAAATGAAATGATTTTTTTTTCTGTTTTTATTTTTTAGATGATGTTAACTTTACTTCGAAAAGTAGTTGTTTGTCAAACAACAACAAAATATCAATTGAAAACGTTCCTTCGCCTAGCTAGTTCGTTACAAGAACAGCATAAAGACCATTCGATCAAAAGCAAAGAATTTCTAATCGACCCGAATCTCTCGAAAGCTTTCGAGAAACTCAAAAAAGGAGATTTTGTTCCACCAATTATCGCTAATGAGTCAACCAAACAATTCGACGATCATCAATCGATACCTGCTCAACGTCATGTTCTTCGCGAGAATATTCTCGGCAAACTTGTCTACATTGGCAAATTAGATAAACCATTTCGAGCTGCGAAATCTCTTTCATTAGCATCGAGCATTGGCGGTGCAATTTGCTATCCAATAATGTTACCTCGAATTCTTGAAGAAACATCGATTTATATGGCTATTGCCTATTCAATTATATCAGCAACATTTGTTGTCTTAACACCGTCACTTATACAAATGATTTGTAAACGATATTTAACATCGATCTATTACAATGAGAAAACAGGTGAATTTACAGGATTTTATAAGAATTTTTTTATGATGGAAAGACAAATTAAATTTCGTCCAGAAGATGTTGAAGTACCGCCGATAACAGGCATGTTTACGTCAATGTTAGTCAAAAATAAACCAATTTTTATTAATCATGATGATTTCGAAGATAAACAATTATTAACAAAAATGTTAGGCTATGATAAAGAATTCGATTTTAGCAAATATACAAAAGATATTCAAGCAGATGATGATGAAAATAACAAAAGGACAAAATAAAAACATTCGTTTGTTTGTTTGTTTGTTTAGTTATAATAAAAAGCCGATTTAATAAAATCTCTAGTGAATCGAACTAAACATGCGAAGTTGAACACAAGAGAGAAAAGAGCAAAAAAGAACTGTTTTTCTTCTCTTCGTTTGAAATGCTTCTTCAAAGAACTTATTTTAATCAACAACAAAACAAAAAAAAAGAGAAAACGATGAATACATAGAACATACAAATGAGATAGCAAACAAGTGTAATTACTTTTTTCTTTCTAATTAATCAAATGGATGTGTGTATTTCGATTTGTAATGATAGTCGTTGTTCAATACAGGTTTTGACGACAACGAACAAATCATATCTCCATGTCCGGATTATCAGCAAAACCTGCACTTACAGCTCATGTTCGTCTAAGCAAATATTCATTTGTTTAATTCATTGATTCATCATCTATATTAGTCGTCAGCTTGCATCAATAGACAGTTTACTTGTGCTTGTCATTTGATGAATGCTTACGCTATTCAGCTGTTGAAATTTTCTTTTCTCTCTTTTTTTTTCTTCTTCGCCTTCTTAGAGAACACTTCTGATATGGTCGATGAGTATTGTCGAACAAATTATTACATTTTCTTTTTCAAATAGAATTCTTTATATTACATCAGAAGAGTATGATATACTGAAGCAGAGAGAGAGAGAGAGGAAGACTAAAAAGTGTAAAAGAAGGAGGAGAAATTGAAATGATCAATGACAGTAAATGTATAAAGACAAAAAATTTGAACAAAAACGAAAGAAAATAAGTATCTATCTTACCTAAGAAAATCAACAGCTTTTCTTTCATTATCAACTACCTAGAATGATAGAAAAAGTGAGAGAGAGAGAGAGAGAGAGAAAGAAAGAAAACCTATAAAACTGTCGTATATGTCGACATACAACATATCTAATAGCCAGCACAAGTCTAATTTCTCTAGGGTTGTTGTTAACATGCGTGCATGATGATCATGAAAGAGCCAGTGTATGTACTCAAGAAGAAATAGAACTTCGATATTGTAACTGGGCAAGGTGATAGGTATTTTAATAGAAGTGAGTGAAAAGACGGTCTTTGGGGAATCAATGTTGCCGATGTAGCGCGTCTCAAACATAAAAATGAGTTTCCGTTTCTTCTTCCTTTCTCTTCTTCTCTTTTTCTCTACATCTTTAACATATTCTGCTCGTCGCGCATTCTTACTGAAGTTTTAACACTTTAAGATAATAACAACTAAAAAAAAAAGAAAATTCTGCATGATAGACTTGCCTTAACATTCATTTGGGTAATAATAGAATTGAATGTAATGAAGAAGAAAAAAAAACCTCTCTTCTCTCCTTCTTCATCTTTTTCTCGTTTTCTTTCTTCAATTTTTTTTGTGAGTATGTCTTGAAACATTTTTGATATGCATAGTTTGTCTTTTGTATACAGATGAATAAATCTCAATTTTAAAATCAATTCAATCAAGTTTCTTTTGTTGCATATTCTATACTACCTACATATTCTTTACTTTAATTATTATTATACTTGACAAACATATTGACATAATGATTGTTCTATATCGAGTCTTTATTTGCTATTGAAAAGAACGACATTTTCGTTTTGTTAATATTTGTCTAGGCGAAGAAAACGAATAAGCCCACTGATAAATGGATAATCTGTTTGATTTGACTTTTCCTCTTATATCTGTATTATAGCCATTGTGTTATACACGAACAAAAAAAAATAGATCTAAGGTTTACACGAGAAAAATAATCTATACAAAAAATAATAATTGACTAGTCAATTGTCTATCTTTTCTTTTTTTTGCCATTGGTTGGTGGTGGCGAGGGAGCTGGTCGTTTTTTTGATTTAATTGGCGAATGCTTTTTCGATGAATGATTTGCACTTTTCTTTTTACTTCGACCGTCTCCATCGGATTCATAATCAGCTTTTTCAGCATCAGCTATTTCGAACAAAAAACAAAGCAAACACTTGATTTATTAATAGTAAATGAAATTATCAAACCTCGTCGAGCTTCTTCTTCGAGTTCACTCCAACTTTTACCAGATTCTTCATCGGATCCGAGATTTTCTGATCCATCTAAACATGAAAATGCTGAACTTTATCGATTCAGTTTTGTCTTTTCGTCTTACCTGAGTCACTTTCTTCTTCGTCGAAATCTTCATCATCATCATCTTCACCTGAATAATCACTTTCAGATCCTAGAAAATCAATTTTCATGAAAACATTTTCACACGAATATGCACAACAATTTCTATTTACCTTCTTCTTCACTATCATCTTCTTCAGGATCGTAATCATCTTCCTCAGCATCGGAATCTTCGCCGGCACCTTCACCTTCACCTTCTCCATCACCATCAGCTTCTAAAAATGTCCAACCACCTTGTGCAAAAAAGCCATTGATATCATCCGTAATTGTCTTCATAATTTTCGCCCAATTCAAAGATTGTGGACCTTCGGTATAACACATATCACATGAATTTAACCAGTTTTTAATTGGATCGAGTTCAGCCATGGGTATTGCTTGAATAGCTTGAGTTTTCTTCGAATAATCTTTCATTATGAAAACCATATCGAAATTTTTCAATTGAAAATGTACACGTTCGAAATGAACGAGTTCGACTTCATCGAGTACGATGACAAATGGTGGCCATTCAGTCAATTGAACAACACAGGATGTTGTTGGCAAAATCAAGACCATCGATCGATGCGGTGTACCATGAAAGCCCAACGGTCGAAATGGTTGCTCGAATTCGAATGGAAAATTCTTCTGTTGAGTAACTTTCTCAATAAAACTTTGAAATGCACCTTTTAATTTATTTCTTAGATCTCGTTCAGCTTGTTCAGCCAATACATCATCCTTATCATGCATATTTCGATGTTTACCAAGATCAGTTGTCAATTCTCCGACTTCGGTATAGAATTGTACATCATTTTGTTTTCGTTTACCGAAGACAATCGCATGTTTCAAGTGAAAATGAAGTAAAATAATCATTTCATTGTCGCATGGCTGATAGAAAGCATGTGCAACATTCGAATAGAGTATATCGATTTTATCGCCTCGAACCGATGTATAACGAAAACCGTTCGTATGTGCTTCGAGTGTACCGTTGATTTTTTTGTTTGCTAAACTTGGCCGAATGTAAAGATCTTTTAATTTCGGATTTGTTTTATTTGGATTTAAGACGAGAGCATCTTGTTTAACAACACCCTAAAACGAAATCAACGATGAACAACAGACGAACTCATTTTTTGAATGATATTTACCTCCATTTGTTTGCGTTCTAATTCTTCGTCTTTGAATTTCTTTTGTATTTCGAGAATTAGTTTATGAATATGAGAAAGATTATTCGATGCAGGTACAACATCATCTTTTTTATCATTGGATGCTCGATACGTTCTAAAACAAAAGGAATTTATCAATGAAAATCTATTTTCTTTCTCTACAATTCTTTGATGTAGACATTTTCTTTGTCAATTGAATCAGCTTGTTTACCAATACCGCCTGGATTGAAGAAATTAATACGAAGATAGATATATTCACCTTCGACAGCCAAGGAAACATTCTACAAAAAAAAAAAATATTTTTCATCTAAAATGAGAAAATTCCGTTGTTTTGTTTACTTTGATTGTCGAAATATGAAATGGTGTCGGTGTACCATTGATTGGTAGAATTAATGTTTCATATTTTTTATCTAGAAAAGCGAACTATTCGACTAATTTATGTAGTTAAAATCAAAGATTGTTACCAATAAAGAGTTTTAGATCGTGAATATCAGGATCTTGTGGCAATTGTCCTTCGGATTTATACGAATTATTGATTTTTAATGTTCTAAATTTAAAATCGAATTTCAATTCAAAAACAGAAATATATTTACTTTTCAGTCGATACTTTATCACCTTGTTTTGTCAATCGAGCTTCGGCACGATCATTTAATTTTCTCAATAGATTCTTTTGATTCTCTTGTCTTGATTCTTCCGGTGCCGATGGATCAGTCTGACAAAATCAAACGATTCAAAATACAAATAAAAATCTCTTTTCTTTTTGTTTTTAAAACTTTACTCGATTCTTTTCTGCAGCTGCACGTCGTGGCGCAATGGCGTTGTTATTATCAGCATCATCATTTTGTCCGCCATCATCTTTTAAGATAATTGCAATATGATTAATATCCTTTTTCGATGATGTTAAAACAGTGCATGGTTCATTCTGACAAAGATTTTGTAATAAAAAGATTATGTTTTCGGTAGAATTTACTTCATTAACAACGACAGTATCGCCAACGAATAAGGCGTAAACTTTCGATTGTTCATCGGCTCCATCAGGATTGTCCAAACCAGAAAAACCGATGCTTACTTGAAATGTCATGCCTAGTCGAAATTAAAACTGATTTATTTGAATATATTCTTCGATGAATGTACCTTTTCTCGCTCGAGCAGTACATTTACTTGTAATAGCAATTGAATTCTCGCGAAATTCAATACCTATTGCAGTTCTACATATATAATAATCAACAGAAATGTTCAATCTGAGAGAGAAAGAGAATGACAACAAACCCTAAATTATTCGTCATTTTAGCTGCAAGTTCAGGTCGTTCTTTTTCGACTTTATCTCGAATTAATTTAAATACATCACATAATGGAACATCTAAAACATAGACGATGATTCTTCGAAAGTCAATTTTCTTTTCTTTCTATTCTAACCATGTTTAAGTTCTTTGATAATCAATTCTTCGCAATCGAGCACAAATTGATATGTAGTTTTCATGGTATCCGATGGATTAACAAGAAGTGTTCGAACTAAATTCGAACAATAGGATTTATATCGAATCCCGAATGCACAGACAATTGATGAGCCACCGAAATGAAGTGGATTTTTATCACTAAGAAAGCAAAAATAAACAAACAATTAATGTGGAATTCATTTCGGTCAATTCATACACAGTTGCACTGAATTTGAGATTATAATTGCCGCCACTTTGTACAATGGCTGGATAGCACATTTCGACATCAGGTGCATCAGCTGATGAAACATATTTTTCATCGTTTAACGATGATTCAAGACCTTCGGAAAGTTTCGAATGCTTTACTCTCTACAAATGAAAATGAATTTCGAAAACTAAACAAAATCGAGCTTCTCTTTTACCCGTTCGGTATCAACGATATTAATAATTTGATCTTTCAAATGTTTACTATAGAGTTTGCCTGTAATTTCACAAGCTTTACGAATTAAACCGACTTCTTCATTATCTTTCATTGAAAGTAGATAGCCAATCGATGAACTAATATCAACAGTTTCGAAACCATTTTCACTGACACAATTTTCCCATTGTTCGCCGAATGCACCTTCGGCTTTATCCTTGGCAAATATGCCCAATGTTTTACCCTGATGACTTTGTTTGATTTGATCGATGATATCCGAAAAATTCTTCTCGTCATTTTCTCGACGAATCATGAAATTGAAATTTCGTGGAACATTTTCTTTGTTATTATGTTCGCTTTCAATCTAGATTATACGTATATATTGTAAACAAAAACATAGATCGTACCGATCTGTTGATCTACTTGTTTGAGATAGTTGATTTTTTTTGCACTAGCAAAGATAATAACTGAATCTTGACAGAAAATCACGAGAACATCATGCATTTCATAGCCGAATAACCATGTCTATTCATAGAAATCGAATGAGAGGGTGCAAAAGAGAGAGATAGATCGTTTTTATGACGAACTTGCATAGCAGCACTTTTACTATAAGTAAAATCATCTTCTTTTTGACCACGCATAAGAACGAGAGCATCAGCTGAATTCAAATTATTATTATCATTGTTTGTACTATCATTTGTTTCATTATTCTAGAACAATGATCAATACATATACATGAGATTTCGTGTCGAAAAATCAACGTTTTCTCTTACACGCCAGGTGGAGTAAAGTTTTCGAATACGTTCGAGACAACGAGCACCGTCGATAACGACGTCAGAAGGCATCTAGAAAACCAGTCTTATTTTGTTACCAAATCATCAAATATTGAAGAGAAAACGCAGCAGTTTGACGATATCTTCTGAATGATACGAGTGACTTACTTCCACTGATCTAAAATTTCAAATGAAACGAAAAGACTAAGACTGAACATTTTGTAACACAATGACAGACAGACAAAAGACGAATTATTGCATTGGTTGATTGCGCAACGAAATATGTTCCAATCGAATTCATGCGATTTTTTAGGCGAAATGTTCTGCAACAGGTTTGTTTGTATTTGTAGATGATATAGACTGTGAGTTAGACGGAAATATGATAATATACGAAACTATGACTGCTTTCGACGATAACTATCGACATCTGTTTTTCTACCGGATTATACTGTCATATGAATTTATTTTAATATAAAGACGAGAGACAAAAAAAAGGTATTTTCCTTTTGATGATAACGTAATATCTTTATTTATCCATGTTAAATACTTCTTTAATAAATGTTTGAATTTTACCAAAGAAACTTTGTGAAGCAGTAGTTGTTGATGGAGCATATGTGCTAGTTACTTTGATTTTTCCTACAAAAAACAATATTTACTTAATGGAACAATTTAAAAAAACACAATTACTAGCTGTAGATGATGCTTGTTTACATGCTTTAACATCTCGACAACATTTTCCTTTTGGAATTGGTGCAAGTGTACCATCAGGACAAACTTTCAAATCCATTGTACAGATTGCTTGGCTGCAGTCTAAAGTGGCGTTTTTGCAGGCTTTCAAGCTTGGACAACATTCACCTTCTGGAATTGGTGCTGGTGTACCATCTGGACAAACTTTGAAGTCCATTGTGCACATTGTTTGACTGCAGTCTACTG
>ERZ778023.3773-NODE-3773-length-14106-cov-47.992670_pt1 | contig 14106 bp, 9 predicted proteins | sample MGYA00375753_ERZ778023 | MGnify/ENA primary metagenome ERZ778023 (study PRJEB29350, sample SAMN05389822) | bioreactor metagenome | isolation source: Ammonium sulfate bioreactor | place: South Africa: University of Cape Town | collected 2014-04-04 ...
AAAAAATATCTCTGACATCATTTTGAACCGAAGCTACACAGACACTTTATTTAGTATGCAGTTAGAAAAACGAATCTATCTTATTCGCAGTTCTCATTTTATTTTGTAATACTTTAGTTTTTGGTTCTATTGAAGTGAACTTGAATATAGTATATTATTATATATTTACTATACATTTGATAATTAACTTTAGAAAGATGAATACTATTGAGAGAGAGGTATTGGTTTGGACTTCTCATTCATATTTAATTGGAAATTAACATTAGTCAACTCTCATAACAACAAGAACGTTAATGAATATTTTTCTGTACTTTTTTGTCACATATAAAAACTTTATTAGTTAGAAAAAAAACAACAAATTAATTTAAATAAGTAAACATTTATAATGATTTATTTTTAAAATACAAAATTAAAATCTAGTACAAAGAGGTCGAGCTACTTCAGTCTTTATGATTGCTGAAGAAGAAATATCTCTATTCATTTTTATGTTTTGATTTTGTTGATGCTCGTATATGGCAAGTTGTCGACAACTATCGATTAATGTTTGTGCACTATATTCAATTTCTTCTTGATCTTTCATTGAATCCAATAGACCTCGATGTCTACCCATACACATTGTGAATATGAGTATGATTTTACTTGGTGTACTTAAAACAGTAGCAAGACTAGGTGTTGAAAATGAAAAGCCCATCGAAAGACCACAACCACCAAAAGCACTAATTACTTCGAATATAACACGAAACACAGTTATAGTTGGATTACTAGGCGTCATACTCGATGATTCGAAAGAACAAATTAAAAAAATAAAAATAAATAACCATGTTCGAGTAGATATAATTAAACTGAATAAACCAATAAGAGCATGTCGGCAGATAATAATTAAAAGAAGTTTCATTTGAAGAAGAGATATCTGGATATTACTTGTATTACTAGTCGATGATACATTACTTAGACGACGTTGTGAACGTTTTTCGGTCAATTCATTAATAGCAGCTTCTGCTCGATCAGTTCGTAGAAATTGTGAAAAATATTGTTTAGCCTGTGCTTTTGTTAATGAACTTTGTCGTAAAAGATAATCTTTCATTCGATTAATTGGCAAAAACGTTTCAATCGTATGATGTCGATTGTTATTTGATATTTTATTATCAAATTTCTGTTCTGTTTGTAATAAGATCCATTCGATTTCGAATGGTGTTTCATTTATTGTGCATAACTAAAAACAACAACAACAACAACTAATTAAATCTTATTATAATGAGATGTTTGTTTTTTTCAAACATACCATCTGAGGTTTAATGCCCATTAGTAAAGTAAAAACAAGTAAACTTCCTGCGGCTAGTTTACTGATGTTGATTGTCACATAACCTGGAATAAAATTAATCAATACTATATACAATGAATTTTCTCATCTCAAGATACTACCGCCAAAACGAGTATTAACCGTTAGAAACATAAATATCATGAATCGTTGTCCTCCAGTATAGTTAGCAAAATCTGGATTATTATAGTCCAGTATTAATGTTACAACAACTCCAACTGAAATAAAGCTCTTTGTATATTAGATTATTTCGATTTTTATTTGATTACGTATTTGTAATACAATAGTAATAGTTACGTAGAGTCGTGTTTGAACCGATGGATATATAACAGTTGATAGACGATGATTATTAAGTAAAATATAATCGAAATAAATTTTAAATCTCCACCTATAAATAAACATATATAGTGCTAATATGATTTTGTATTGAAATATATGTTTATTTACGGTGCAAAACTTTTTAATAGATTAATAACACCACGAAGTATAGCTGGAAACAATGATGTACCCGACATTACAACTATCATAATAATAATATTCATAAACACATCTGTCACAAATAATATCATGCCATTATTCCTAAAGAATTAAATTTTCAAATATTTTCTTTCGCTCTATTTTCATAATATTTCTACCAGACGGAAAGTCCATTTTGATTAAAACCTGTAATGCTTATTACTAAAGAAGCATAAAATGGATTAATCGTTCGATTTGCTTGTGATAAATCTTGTTGACTATAATGATATTTTAACCAACAACCAATAATAAGAAATGACAGAAGATAAATCACAAAACAAGTTGATAGAACAAGTATAATTAAAATAATATATGATGACACACGAAGCTGTTCCGCAGTTGGCAAAGATTTTAATTGTTCATTTAAAATTGAATCGGATGTATCCTGCCGTCTAAATTGTTTCAAAGGTAATGTATTATCTTCGGTGATTGTTACTGTTGATATTGTTTCATTTTTATTATTTATTTCTTGTTTAGCTCGATAAATTTTAATAATCATAGCTGGTATTGTACTTACAGTAATACCTATTTTATAGAATGATATATACAAAACAGATTTATTACGATATTATTATCGATTTATGTATTGTATTTATTCACCTGAAATAATTGTAAATATTAATAATATAATTTGTGATGCTTGACTGAATGATGGAAAGCTATATGTTTGTAACCCACAGGTGAATACACATGTCGCACCAATAAACCAACAATCAACAAAAGGTACTTGTTGATTTTCAATATTCCATATAATAAAACCACATAAAAGTGTATTGAAACAAAATGTAAATAGATGAATATAAAAATAGTGGCGCATACGCCATTGATAATTATTCCATAGATTGCGAATTTTCGAACGGCAATCTGTTAAAGGTAGAACTATGTCAGCTGTTGTGTTAATCGCATTAATTTCTGCTTGAATAATATCATGCTGACGATCAATATTAGAGACAAATATTTCGTCTTGAGTAAAACCAAAGTTTTCCATTAATTTTTCGATATGTCTTATTATATGTTTGTAAGTTTATTTACAGACAGAATATATATATATATGTTCATCATAATGTTTGCAATTATTCTTAGAGATAGCTCAAGGGCATTTATTCTTATTAAGATCTAAATAAATATTATTATATTCTGTTTTTCTTTCTTTCTTTCTTCTAGCAAAAATAATCATGTAACTACTATGTCATAATTAATTCTGACGATATTTGCTTACGTGTTACAAATGAAATACGATAAAACTTTGAATACAATAGAGTCTTGCCGAATGAAGTCTCTGTTTTCGCTTTGATTTTTTGAAACTGTTTCGTATAATTTTGCGTACATTTTTAAATTGGATGAAAGTGCATGCGAGTTATCGATAGTCTCAAGAGATTTAACGTAAAATCATTCATACTATATCTGTTATAGTAATAAAAGTTTGTCACATCAGAGCTTAAATATTGAAATATGCGTTGATATAGAGTTTTTAACAGATCTTGTTGTGTAGACTCTCGGTTGAATTTCATGAAGAGACAAGTCGAAGAAAAGTTAGGATTAATTTTCACAATGTAATTCGAAGCAGAAACACTCCTTTTATTCGATTAAATACTGACTCAAAGCAAAAAAAAAATATTTTCTCATGCTATCGTTTGAATTGATTTTCGGCTAAAAATGTTTTTGATTGTGATTTGCAATTCTTGATGATGTTTTGGTGATGTTATAATATAGATAAATAATATACTCGATAAAGGGACGAATGATAATAAGTAACCAGCTAAATATAAATAACGTTGCCATGCATGTTCTATACACGATAAAGTAAATGTCGAGATAAATCGTGGAATTTCTAATAGAACATTAATCATTGTACCAATTATCAATGGTTTATATTTCACTATTTGTTCTTTCATAGTTGAAAATCTTGTTCTTTTGTCTTTTCTCATGGTGGATTTTAATTCATATGTCGCTCTTTTAAAAATTAAAAAGATAATTGATGCCACATTGAGAATCAATGGTAGAACTAAATGACAAATATTAATAAATTTCTCATAGATATTCCATGCATTTGATTGAAAATTAAGAACACACCATGGATGACCTTGAGTTTGACCCGTAAAACTAATTTCGTCAACTAAAATCAAGTGAAATGGCCGATGTAATGTTGTCAATATATTGAATAATAAAACTAAACCAATGATCCATCGTGAGAGTGTCAAGACTTTCAAGGCAATTATCGAAGTGAAACAAACACCTTTATTGATAATATAAGCACGTTCAATCGAGATACAAACTGTTAACCAATCAAATATTGATGGGATTAAACGAACTGAATATTCGAGTAGAATACAAGTGATTCCAATGAATGACTGATTATCAATTACATATGTTTGAATTATGATCATGTAGATAAATCTTAAAAATAATAAAATCAAACCAAGTTGAGCAAAGATTGTCAAATACAATAGATAAAGATCACAGCCAACTTGACGAAGTTTTTTTTTTGACAAAATAATCAAAGATATTGTGTTAAAAATAAAACTAACCAAAAGAAACAAACTAAGAATAGCCGATGTGAAATGAACAATCCATGATTGTTGTTTAAAATCAACTTGTTTGACTTCTTTTCCAACTAAAGTATCCAATGTCATATAATAATCTCCCAATGAAAATTGACAACGATTGCCGGTTTTACATGGTGGACAAATGCAAATAAATTTCCAATTTTCAGTTTCTTTGTTCGATTTCAAACATTTACCATTGTTCATACAGAAATTACATTGACTATGATCATGTGCAAAGAGAAAACAACTTGATCGATGCTGTATACTACAAATACACACTCGATATTCGTCGACAAAACATCGAAGATCGTGATTGTGATCACAAGGCAAATGATATAATTTCAAACGTTTTAAATAAGAATAAGTAAATACAGTTTGATTAAATAATTGATTGACATTGGCACAGCGATATTTCGATGTGACAGTCGTATTTAAATATCGTGATCCAACCTTATTTCGTCGAATGGTAGCAAGATAATAAACACTCGTTGAGAAATTATAATGGATTTGTACAAAAGTAAACTCACGCATCATTGTTGTTATTGACAGAGTGATTGGTAATGTAGCATTAGAAAGTAGATATTGAAAATTTTGCACCAATGCATTTTTGTTTATCGAAGAAAAAATAAGAACTATTGCAGGGATAAATGACACATTAGTTAGATTTGTATTAATGGAAATATTCGATCTCGATTTAAAAGACTCACAGAAAAAGCCCCAATAATCGGTTGTACAAACACAAGTAAACGTATGGATATTTTCTTGTCGAACAGCTAGACAAGTTCCGTTGTTTCGACATTGAATCGTTGCACAAGGATTGTATGTTATATAACATTGTTTGCCAAATTTTCCCAATGGACAAATACATTGACTTGCATTATTCACGATCAAACAGCGAGCATGAGGAGCACATAACGTTTGATTGCAAGAGTTCGATGAGAGTTTCGTTTGACATTTCTCACCGAACCAACCTTGCTCACATGAACAATACTGTTTCTCTGGAGAATTCAGATAGAACATGCATTTGCCATGTGAACTACAAATTTTCTTGCAATTTAACATTTGATATGATTGATTGACAAGAGATAATTCAACGATGAGTTTGTTCGCGGGTAAAAACGGAAATAAAACTGAAAACATCCAACTTGAAATATATTGAACAGATGTTTCGTTGACAATATACGAATCGATACGAACAGATTTTGGTTTAGCTCGTTGTTGCCAAGATAAGCTTTTTATTCTTTCCAAACTCAAATAAACATAATGGGGAAAATCGTCCGATAAAATTACATTATAAACGATTTGTTCATACGAAAGAATAACATTGTCTTCATTTATTAAATAAACAAATAACCGAAAGACTGTCGATGGTTCGAGAAAATAAAGAAGTCTGACTTGTAGAACGACGATTAAATATTCGGATTGATATTGACAATACTCACCAAAGTAAGTCAATGGACAGAGACAAATCGATTGATTCAATGAACGAATTCGAAAACCGAAATTACATAGCCATCTATCATCAATTAGAGTTTTCTTGAATAACTTTGTTTGTTTAACAGATGGAATCAATTGATTGTCATCTTGATTGGATTCAGTAATTGGCGGATAACTTTCATAACCAATCAGCGAACTATGGTCCGGTTTATATTTGATCATTTCAAGATCACAAAACCAAAGATGTTCTTTCATTTGGCATAAACGATTGCTCGTCACACCGATAATACATCGATTAACGAAGCTCGATTGAACACTTTGACATTGAAATGTTGATGCATTGCGTACGAATAACCAAGGACAAACACGTTCATCATCCTCAAATGGACAATCGATTTTCCCATTACAAATTTGATCTACTTGGATACATTCACTGCTATTCTCACAATGAAAACGTCTTCGATGATCATACGGATAGTTTTTCATGCAAATATTGATCAAACGTTCATCGGTTCCACCAAGACAATCATTAATACCATCATTTATTCGATTGAAATTTAAACAGCTCACAGAAACATTATTTCGATTATCAGTCAAACGAACACAATAATGTTCATTGTTTTGACAATTAAATGCCTTTCGAATGGGATCATTGTAAGACTTAACATGACACTCGATTTCATCTTGTCCATCATAACAATTCCACCGTCGATCACAATGTGTATAAGGTGAATGACACGGATACAACCAGTGTTGACAATCAGTTTCGTCAGTTTCATTCGAATCTTTGTCGAACAATTGAATATTAACAATATTATCACAAAGTTCATCGAAAAGATAGATTTCAGGCTGACTCCTTTTCTTCCAAGGATGTGATGAATCACAAAACATAGTGGCACAGCTGTGTTCATGCTTTTCTATATACTCGTCCGAAGCATCTAAGCAGTCATCTTCTTTGTCGTTGACGAATAATTGCCGAATGCAGTGACTTGTATTTGTAAAACATCGAAATTGATCATTGATTTTCAATGAACATAGATCAATTTGTTCACTTTCATCTTCATTAAAAAAGCAATCTTTTCTCTTGTTTTTAACACGATGAATTGAGATCAATGTTTGACTTAATTCACATTTGTACAAATTATTCGCATTGACATATTCTGTTGAATAACATGAACTAAACAAATGAATAACATATCCGTAGAAATTCATCCAAGAAAATATTTGCCGATCGGTAGGAAAACAGACGAGATCATCTTTTGCGAAAGTCCAAGTTTTATTGGGACAAAATTCTTTTTTGTAACAAATTGAATTCGGTTTTGCAGAAATGAATTCCGTTTTGTCATAAAAAAAGAATACATATGAATAAACAATTGAATTTCTTGGAAAATAGAATTCATTCGAACAAAATTCATTAATATTTCTTCGAATTGTTTCATTTGACGGACAATCAATATGAGAATACAAATAATCAAAACCAGTGAGACAAATCATTGATATCCAACATTCATCCTCATTTGTTGTCGAAAATAAACTTCTCAGATAAATTAAATGTCGATTGTTAGTACAGGTTTGATCTTGTTGCTGAGACGTGAGATCTGAATAGGAAATGTATTGACCATTGTTGCAAGAGAATTGTTTCCATCCATGCTTGATTTCATCACACTCCAACGACGGATGCCTCGAACAGATTTCAAGTAAATACTCTCGATTTTGTTTATCAGTAGTTTTCTTTGAATCACTTCGATCGAAACAATATTCGTTTGAAGTTACCGGTAGAGAAAGTGAAATACAAAAACCAATTAGACATCGAAATTCCTTTTCAGCATCGCATTCATTCGATTCTATTTGATGACAAAGTTCAGCAGGTTCATCTTCGCCATAATCACAATCGACAACTCCATTACAAATTTGTCTCCAATCCAAACAGAGTAAATTTGTTTGACATTGAATACCAATATAACATGTCAACGGAGTAATTGAGTCTTCGTCATCGCCAACTATGTCTGTATCATACGAAAAGAATGAGTTGAACGTTCGTTCAATGTTATCATCACGATCAATTTCATATTGACATGCTTTACCGAATCGAAACAAATGAGAACAATTACAATAAATCTCGTTTTCATTGACAAGATTCGGTTGAATTAGATATTTCTCATATGAATCAATAGTTTCGATGACAGCATTCCAATGAAATAGATCTGCTATGCTGATATTATTGATTTTGAGTTGTTTAAATGTTATTTCTTCTCCATGACAGAAGTCTTCATTCTGAACAGTTTCATGACGAACACACCATGGCATGAAACCGATTTTAGTCGTCAAGAAATAATCCAATTGTTGATATAGACAATCATGACCCAAGTGACTTTTCTTCAGACTTGTTTCAGTATGAAATAAATTATATTGACTGAAACTTGTTTGAAATTGAATCGAGAAAAAAACAATGAAACGTACTAGTGTTATCATCGAATAAAACGCCAAGATTAAGTTTTATCAAAAGTATCATAAATATATCTTTCGTTAAATTTACAAGGACATATGTTAATAGATTGGATAAGAGCTGATAAAATTAATTTTTTTTTCTCTTTTCCTTTTGCTAGTTAAACTCAACAAATCTGTTGCATAAATTATAATCTAAATTTATTTTTGGAGGTCATGACAAATTTAAAATTGGTATCAATTTTGACTAAATCGCTGATTGCTGATGTTTCATTTCACAGAAGATATTCAGATATTAGATATTAGACATTTACTGGAATCAAAATGTTTTAAAATTTCATGATGCATATCAAGAATTCTGTGAAACTCAACAGATCTTATATAGGAAGGAAAATGTGTAGCTTCAATGAGAAAGTCAAAGAAAGTTGCAACAAGCTCAAATTCTTATATGATTTTGCATATTGATACTGTCGAGAGAGAATTCAAAGGACGAGAACGAAAGAGAGCGTTGTTAGTATACATACGTATACATATCGATAAACATTTGAACGAGAAGAATCAAGGGTTATATGGAAGAATTTTTAAGAAAAGTGCCAGTCATATGGATATCAGCTGGCTAGCAAAAATAAAACCAGGGAAAAAGAGAAAAGTATTAACTTGAATATAGATTTGATTTCCTCTAGGGTTTCAACTAAGAATACTTGATGTATATACTATATGTTATCACTCAAACTGTTAACTATAATGATATTATTTAATTGAAATCTTTATATATATATATATATGATATCGAGTATTATTAGGCTTTGATATACGATTTCTAGTCTAGGTTTCTATCTAAATTTCTACGGATATATAAAGAAGTGATTGTTTATATTTGAGGGTGAGGCTTATATAAAGAACTACCACGATCCGGATTTCGCTAGAATTTCACTAGCTCATCAGGTGGTAGTTCTTTATATAAGCCTCACCCTCAACACCCTCAAGCTACTATTATTATTATCAAAAATACTCTGAAGAAATAGAATTTTTTATTAAACGACTACAGACACATTTACCTCCAAGATGTATTATTGGAAAATATGGTTCTACACATTTATTGTGGATTTATTTAGATAAATCTTAATATTTCGAAACTGTTTGAAATTCTTTTTTTTCAACTTTTGTAATCATTAAAGACAGCGAATTAAATATAAATAAATGTCATCAAAGATTTCTATTTGAATTGACATCATCTATCGATGTGTAAACAACGTTTGTAAAGGATTGTATATGATGAAAATAAATATAAGAGTTCCGATGTGATTGAAGGGATAAGACTTAGAGAACGAAAAAAAATCAATCTTCAATAACATTGTTTATTTTGCTTCACTTCCTAGGTAGTATTTTAAGGAGTTCGATCGAGAATTTTTTTTTCTTCTTACATATTTTTCAATACATTTATAAATGTGACACATAATTTTACCCTGAATAATAATTATTATTCGGAAGAAGAAAATTGTTCCTATGGATTACTTCCGATCAATATTGTCAATATAAATAAAGTACTTGGGGAATTTTCCAACTTAGGAAAATGGTATAAAAGCATAAATGAATTAGAATTATTCTTCATTATTAAAATAAAATTGTATATTAAATGGCTTTGTTCTTTCGTGATCAATTTAGTCTTCGTCCAACAAGTTCAAGAGCAACAGTACCAGAGGTAGGACAAGTACAAGTACAAATACTTGTACTTGAATCTCTCTAAGTAATAAAAGTTGCTATTGTCATTAATATAAAACTTTTATCCAACTGCTAGACAGTAATCCAACCACACAATAAAAAGTACCCAATTACAGTTATACATTCCCAAAAACAGAACAATTTTGCTCGCTTAAGTGAAAAACATTCCTAAAAAAAGGAACACTTCGGCCCTGTTGTGAAAATATTTTGGAACAACCGTACGAAAACGTTCTGTTTGTGGGAACGACAACTTCAGGTGTCTGGAAAAGGTCAAGTACAAGTACTTGTACTTGCGTCCTAGCTCTGTTAGAAACATGAACTTCATCGCGGAAATTCTCGTATGTAGTTAGTCTCGAGATTCATGTGTCTAAAAACAAGTGATGTTCTTACAAATTTGTGTAATCATTCGTTTTCTTTTTTTAAAAATCATGAAATGTGTTCTTTTTCTGAACTGAAAAGAAACTGTGAAAATGTTAAAAGTCATGCTTTGACGTAAGCATAAACAATTTACTAAGACTGTTCGGTTGTGCTCTATCGATGATGTTTAGTTATCATCATTTAAAACTTTGTTTGATGGCAAGAAGTTTGCCAAAACGTTTCTGGTTATATTTTCTTCAACTGAATATTTATAAAAAGTCCTATGATAATGAACCATCGACTATCAAAGATCTCATTGCTACACGAATATATATATATGCAAATTACTTCTATCCATTCTGATCGTCGCTCTTATAACGGCACTGTATCCTCCTCGAACAATCACTTCAGTAGAATATTCGCCATCATCTAAAAGATTTGTGCAATTATTACATGCTTATTCAAATAGTCTTCATTGTCCCTGTTCAAAATTGAGTATAAACTACGGTAGATTTGCATTGTTACAAACTAAATTACATGAAGTTTGTTCAAGCGACTTTATTCAACAAATATGGATCGATAAAGTTTTTACACAACACAATCAATTGGCATCATCAATGGATGATCATCGGATTATTCTCACTTTTTTCTGGCAAATCATCGGAGATTTTTGTGCAATAAGTAATATGACATGGTCGAGTATCATTGCTGATTTTAATGGATCTTATATTTTGAGTCCAACAGTTCTTACTGAACAATCTGTTCGAAATCAAATTAGAGAATTTATCAACACTGAAAAATTCTTATCACAATCAGCATTAACTCGAAATTTATACTTGTTACAACGATTGATAAGTGCAAATCAATTTGTATCTGGTACAATGATGAATTTTGAGTTACGCTATCCGAATGAGATTTCACATAATTCAATTTCACCAAAGATGTTCGCAAAAACGTATCAGAATTGTTCTTGTTTAAATATCGATGGTTGTCGACATACAGCTACTTTCTATGATACAAACGGACAATTAGTTTCTATTCCAGGTATGATTGGTGATTGTCTGATTATCGATGCGACATTAGCTTCAACACTTGAATGTTATTATGATCGGACATGTATTTCTCTTTTACATCCACAATTGGCCACTGATGTTTATCCTTTATCAATTGATGAAAATAAACATTTTACGTTGAATTCAACAATACAAATGCTTTTCAATGAAATTATGCTTGATGAATTAATTGATGATATTCGATATGATGAATATTATTCTCAATGTAATCCATCTTATTGTAGTTATTCGTATACTCGTCGTTTTGATGTGTTGTTTGTAATTACGACAATTATTGGTTTAGCTGGCACTCTTTCAATGATCATACATACGATTGCATCGTACGTTGCTTCGGCATATTTACGCTGGAAAACTAGACGTACTCCATCGAATATAATTTCTCAACAAATTCATGGTTCATTTCGAGATCGTATTCAACAATTATTTCATAATATTGAAGAAGCCATCGTCAATTTAAATCTGTTCGAAGGCCGAACAGTACGAACACCGAGTATTATTTATCGTGAACGTCTTCGTACTCGATGTTTTATTGTGTTAATGATTTTATCCACGATTGCTATTGGATTTTATGCATTTTTCGATAAACAAAGTCAGACTATCACAATTAATAATCCATCATTGAATAGATATTACCAATTGCACAGTGATCATTCAGATTTCTTGAAATGTCCATGTTCAAAATTATCGATATTCTATGGAGAATTTATGAATGTATCAGCAGTTCTACGTCAAGTTTGTACGAGTGATTTGATTTCATTAGTATGGCTCAATTATTTGGCAGCTCTTGATCCTAATCTTCTACCTGTGTGGACGGAAACCGTCTTTTCACGTGATTTTCGATTGATCGGTTCTTCTTATTTTCATTTATTGAACACATTCTGTTCGTTAGCAGATGGCAGTATTGAAAGTGCTCGAAAGAGATGCATGGATACGGAATTCATAAGCAATTATGTACTTGCTCCATCGCGTTTCTTGCAAGAGACACAGACGATCATTGATTCATTTATTACGACAGCAAACAGTAATTTCGAACAAGATTACAATTGGATCTCTATCGCATTTAGTACTAGCTTTTTTTTAAGTGGTACAAATGTCAATTTTGTAGCTGTTATTAATAATGATACTATATCGATCGATTTTATAATAGCTGCGCTCCAAGTTCTTGTTCATATACAATTTATGAACATCGACCTCTCGTCGTAATATTACTTTTAATTGTTGCTGTATGTGGTGGATTGAATAAAGGACTTCGTATAGTCATTTCATTCATGGGAAAAGTCGTTTTTGTTGTAGCAGATAAATGGAAAAATCGAAATGCTCACGAAAGTGAAGCATCAATTAAGAGACGTATGTACCATTGTATGCAAAATATCTCTCGAGCCATTGTGAATGTTAACGTATTTGAAACAGCAGAACAAGATGAATTCAATGTACGAAAACAAAGGCTTTACACGAGAATTTATCTTGTCTTGTTTATAAGTTGTCTTGGTGTGCTACTCTTCTATACAGCAATTATTGAACGAAATATAATCAAAACATATGCATTTAATTCCGTGAAAGAATACGAACATTTTCATGATTTCTATCATAGCGGTGCTAGTTGTCCATGCAGTCGAATATCGATTCCATATAGTGATTTTATTACAGAATTTTATGTTAGTGCTTTTCATGAAGTTTGTAAACCAGAACATATCTACGAAATTTTATTTAGTGGTATACTCATATATTTAACATTTGATATTGCATAAAAAGTATACTGTTTTTGCCTAGATATCGAAATTGATCCGCAAGCTGATGGTCTTCATAACAGCAAGCTCAATTTTAGATATTGGAAAGAGAGTATTTTCAACTCTATAGACGACTTATGTTCCCTTGCTAAAACTAGTGTCAATAACACTATTCGAACATTTTCTTCGTCGACTTTTATTAGTAATCAACTCATGTCTCGCAATCAATTCAAGAATGAAATTAACAATACTTTAAGTCGTTTTCAAAAGAAAACGCCGATTCTATTTACTCGAACATTGATTGCTTTTTCATCTACTAATTGGAACTTTATGATCGCTGAAAAATATCAAGGACAAAATACGACTTTTCTCGGTGTACCTTTCATTTACAACAGTACAAAAGAGAATACAACTTGCTCATGTGTTACATCACGACTGTGCACAGTGCCAGCTCAGGTGTTTGATGATTCTGATACACCACAGTTTACTGTCGAAGGTTTTGTCTTTAGTTGCTACATGCTTGAAACAGTTCTTCGAACGTCATTATCATGTTTATTTTCCAGTTCATGCATTCATGAATTTCGTCAAAAATATGTTGCAATAATGTCGAGTCGAAATCATAATCAATCTGTTAATGTAAAATTCGATTCTGAAATCACACGATTTAATATTAACGATACTATTGAAACACTTGCTGCGGAAATATTCATCGAATCATGGGTTAGTAATGTTTCATACGAAAAATATTTCACGATTTTTAGTACCTCATTTCATTGGAACAATTCTAAAAATTCGAAACCGGCATCGTATTGCATCAACAATATCATGATTGAATACTTTCTAACTGCAACCACAACGTAAAAGTATACGAAGTAAAATTGTGTCGAAATACTTTCGAACAACGAAGCATTGAATGAATAAATACGTCAAAATTTGAATTATCACAGATATGCGAAACTGTAATT
>ERZ778023.3789-NODE-3789-length-14035-cov-6.170672_pt1 | contig 14035 bp, 15 predicted proteins | sample MGYA00375753_ERZ778023 | MGnify/ENA primary metagenome ERZ778023 (study PRJEB29350, sample SAMN05389822) | bioreactor metagenome | isolation source: Ammonium sulfate bioreactor | place: South Africa: University of Cape Town | collected 2014-04-04 ...
GACCTCGCGCAGCGTGGTGCTGCGCCAGACCAACATCGACACCGACCAGATCATCCCGGCGCGGTTCCTGTCCACCACCGAGCGTGCCGGCCTGGGCAAGAACGCCTTCAACGACTGGCGCTGGCAGGCCGATGGCGCGCCGAACCCGGAGTTTGCCTTCAACCAGCCGCAGAACGCCGGTCGCTCGATCCTGCTGGCCGGGCGCAACTTCGGCTGCGGCTCCTCGCGCGAGCACGCGCCGTGGGCGCTGACCGACCTGGGCCTGCGCGTAATCGTGAGCAGCGAGATCGCCGACATCTTCCGCGGCAATGCGCTGAAGAACGGCCTGCTGCCGATCGTGCTGGACGAAGCCGACGTGCAGGAACTGATGCAGCGCCCGGACGACGAGCTGACCATCGACGTGGCCACGCGCGAACTGCGCACCCCCGCCGGCAAGGTGTACACCTTCCCGCTGGACGGCTTCTCGCAGACCTGCCTGCTGGAAGGCGTGGACCAGCTGGGCTGGCTGCTCGGCCGCGTGGACGAGATCGAACGCTACGAGGCCGCGCGCGCGGCGTGACGCCCCCTACCGCCCGCACCCGCCGCCACGGGTGCCGGGCCGAACGACAGCAACAGGACAACCGGAACCCCCATGCAAGCCAACATCGTCGTACTGCCGGGTGACGGCATCGGCCCCGAGATCACCGTCGCCGCGGTGGACGTGCTCAAGGCCATCGCCGCGCGCTTCGGCCATGACTTCAACTTCGCCGAGCACGACATCGGCGGCATCGCCATCGACAATCACGGCGAGCCGCTGCCGGCCGCCACCCTGGACGCGTGCAGCAAAGCCGACGCGGTGCTGCTCGGCGCCGTCGGCGGGCCCAAGTGGTCCGACCCCAACGCCAAGGTGCGCCCGGAACAGGGCCTGCTGACCATCCGCAAGGCGCTGGGCCTGTTCGCCAACCTGCGCCCGGTGCGCACCCACCCGGCCGCGCTGCACGCCTCGCCGATCAAGCCCGAGCTGCTCGCGGACGTGGACTTCGTGGTGGTGCGCGAGCTGACCGGCGGCATTTACTTCGGCGACAAGACCCGCGACGCCGACAGCGCCAGCGACCTGTGCCGCTACACCGTGGCCGAGATCGAGCGCGTGCTGCGCAGCGCCTTCAACCTGGCCCGGCAGCGCCGCGGCAAGCTGACCTCGGTGGACAAGGCCAACGTGCTGGAGACCTCACGGCTGTGGCGCGACGTCGCCGCGCGCATCGGCCGCGAGGAATTCCCGGACGTGGAACTGGAACACCAACTGGTGGATTCCATGGCCATGCACCTGATCGCCAAGCCGCGCGCCTACGACGTGATCGTCACCGAAAACATGTTCGGCGACATCCTCACCGACGAGGCCTCGATGCTGGCCGGCTCGCTGGGCCTGCTGCCGTCCGCCTCGCTGGGCGAACAGGGCAAGGTGGGCATCTTCGAGCCGATCCACGGCTCGGCGCCGGACATCGCCGGCAAGGGCATCGCCAACCCCTACGCCACCATCCTCAGCGCGGCCATGCTGCTGCGCCACTCGCTGGGGCTGGAGGACGAAGCCGCTGCCATCGAGCACGCAGTGGCCGCCGCGCTGGACGATGGCCTGTTCACCGCCGACCTGGCCGCGCAGGGACGAGCGCTTTCCACATCCCAGGCGGCGCAGGCGGTGCTCGCCCGCCTGCAATGACCCACGACGCGGCCCACGGGCCGCGTTTTTCGTTATGGCTGTCCTGTTGTTGTCCTTTCCCCACCTTCAGGAGCAATGCCCTTGAACCACCGCAGTCCCGACGCGTTCCTTGCGTACGTCGCCCGCCGCGACCCTGACCAGCCCGAGTTCCTGCAGGCGGTCAAGGAAGTCACCCTCAGCCTCTGGCCGTTCCTGCAGCAGCACCCGCAGTACGCGCGGCATGGCCTGCTCGAACGCCTGGTGGAACCGGAACGGGTCATCCAGTTCCGCGTGGCCTGGGCCGACGACAGCGGCCGTACCCACGTCAACCGCGCCTTCCGCGTGCAGCACAGCGCGGCCATCGGGCCGTTCAAGGGCGGCATGCGCTTCCACCCCTCGGTGAACCTGTCGATCCTGAAGTTCCTGGCCTTCGAGCAGACCTTCAAGAACGCCCTCACCACCCTGCCCATGGGCGGCGGCAAGGGCGGCGCGGACTTCGACCCCAAGGGCAAGAGCGAAGGCGAGGTGATGCGCTTCTGCCAGGCGCTGATGCTGGAGCTGTACCGCCACCTCGGCGCGGACACCGACGTGCCGGCCGGCGACATCGGCGTGGGCGCGCGCGAGGTCGGCTTCATGGCCGGCATGATGAAGAAACTCAGCAACGACGCCGCCTGCGTATTCACCGGCAAGGGCCTGGCCTACGGCGGCAGCCTGATGCGCCCGGAAGCCACCGGCTACGGCACCGTGTACTTCGTCGAACAGATGCTGCACCACGCCCGCCGCGAAACCCATGGCGCCAAAGTACTGATCTCTGGCTCCGGCAACGTCGCCCAGTTCGCAGCGCTCAAGGCCGCCGAACTCGGCGGCAAGGTGCTCACCTTCTCCGACTCTGGCGGTACCCTCTACGCCCGCGACGGCTTCGACGAACAGGCCATGCAGAACGTGATGGCGCTGAAGAACGAACGCCGCGGCCGCCTGGCCGAACTGGCCGGCGACAAACGCTTCGAATTCCTCGAAGGCCGCCGCCCCTGGCACATCCCGGCCGACATCGCCCTGCCCTGCGCCACCCAGAACGAACTGGACGAAAGCGACGCCCGCACCCTCGTGCACAACGGCGCCCTGTGCGTGGCCGAAGGCGCCAACATGCCCTCCACCCTGGAAGCGGTGGACGTCTTCCTGCAGGCCGGCACCCTGTACGCCCCCGGCAAGGCCAGCAACGCCGGCGGCGTCGCCACCTCCGGCCTGGAAATGAGCCAGAACGCATTGCGCCTGTCCTGGCGCCACGCCGACGTGGACGAACGCCTGCACGTGATCATGAAAGAAATCCACGCCAACTGCGTTCAGCATGGCAAACGCGCCGACGGCAGCGTCAACTATGTCGATGGCGCGAATATCGCGGGGTTCGTGAAGGTGGCCGATGCGGTGTTGGCGCAGGGGTTGTATTGAGGATTGCTGGTCCATTCTTCTGATCGGAAGGAGGGACACCGTCGATATCCAGTTCAAGCAGCTCATCCCTTCAAGGGCCTGAGCGCTTGCGTTATGCCGAAAAATTCGGGGTGTAACCGATATGGCCGCAAACGCGCGGTGTCTACCGTCGGCCTCGGGGCCGCCCCTCGCTCCTTCCAAGTCATCGATATTCTTGGCATCACCGCATCTTCACATCAGCACCAGAAAGCGGGACACTTGGACAGCGCCGCGATTAGGCGGCCGAATAGGCGTTAGATGCCAAGGAGAAGCTAATGACACCGGAAGAAGCAGAACTCAGCGCCGCGCTGGTTGATTTCGAGCAGGCCGAAGAACGGGTAGGTCTCGAACATCAAAACTGGAGCTACCTCCAGATGTCATACATGTCGTTCATGCAGAGCTTGCAAGAGATGGGGCTTACTCGCGAAGAAGCGCAAGAGCGATTCAACCGCCATATGAGTAGTCACTCTGAGAGCTTTGGCTCTGCGTTAGAGCACAGAAATGACGCTTCGTCTAAGTTGATCGACATTCTTAGGCGATTCCCATATTTGCTACAGAGCTTGCCATCTAAAGCAAAACGCAAGCTTGGCGTCTAACAACTCATTCAAGCCGACGCCGCTTCGCGGCGCGGCTTAATTCAGGCGTTAGGCCCCTCTGATGGATCACGTGAGCCGCGAGCAACACATCCAGGCCACCCGAGCCAAGGCCGTTGAGATCTGCTCAGGCATCTTGGCTGGGCGGATCCATCTACTGGAGGGCTGCCATGCTCTCGCATCGCTGCGTTGGGACGTTGACGTTGATGAGCGCGATCCTGACTTTCTTACTTTCGCAGCGATTTCATCGGAGACCGACGCTCTGCCCATCGGGGACGTCCGCGCACATTGGGCTCCAGAGGCTTTAGCAAGGTTGGAACCTGAGATAGAGTCGGCCATTACGTGGGCCTCGCCACAAGCACTTCCAGCCTGCCGCTCGGTCGTGCAGCGGTTCGGGGCCTAACAAGTCCTTCAAGCCGACGCCGCTTCGCGGCGCGGCTTAACTCAGGTGTTAGCCCTCATGGACACAGTTGCGGAACACCCGCATTCCTTCCCAGCATCCGAGTGGCCGTTCTCGGAGCCGACGAACCTGGCTGCATTCACCACGACCCGCGTACTACACGAGGGTTATCCCGTCTTGTTGGTCAGTCACGACCATGATGGTGATTGGCAGTTCCTTTGCGGTACTACTAATGACAGCACTCATGGCGCCGTCGTTTGTCTCGGCTGTGCATATCAGCGGGACAGTAGCGTGGCAGAGCTAGCTGACCTCCCCATTGGCTGGCAAGCATGGCGGGATTCCGTCGACGCCCCCTGGGAGCGGTTTCCTCGTGAGCCAGACCCGGATGAAGGCTAACAACTCATTCAAGTCGACGCCACTTCGTGGCGCGGCTTAACTCAGGCGTTAGACCCGTGAATCACACTGCAGCGAACATTGAAATTGACAGAGCACTGACCTCCGGTGAGCGTGCACTGATTCGCTGGCTCCTGGAGCACGGAGAGGGTGATTGCACCGAGTTCATTGAGCAGTTGGAGAATGCTCGGGTGGCTCGCCTTTGCAGCTGTGGCTGCGCCAGCATTGACCTTTCCATCGGTGGCCGACGCCCTGAGCACTTCGCAATGCGCACCCTGTCCGACTACCAATGGCTCAATGAGCATGGTCATCTGTGCGGCGCCTTTGTGTTTGAGCAGGATGGCCTTCTTGCTGGGCTAGACTTGTGGTCAGTTGACGGCCAGAGCACTCCAGATGCCCTGCCGCCCGTAGATCGGCTCGTTCCGTTTGGCAGCGCACGGGCCTGACAATTCACTCAAGCCGACGCTGCTACCGCAATGCGGCATAGTTCCGGCGTAGGCGGCAGGGAGAGTTATGGCGACCCAAGTTCAACTGCCTGACGATGAGGCACTGGTGTTATTCGAGTTGCTGACTTCTGGCAAGCTCACAGCAATTGTGGACACAGCAGAGGCGCATGCCTTAGGTGTAATCCTTGCCAGCTTGGAGAAGCAGCTGATCGCACCATTTGCATCCGACTACCTGACGCAGCTTGCAGCAGCCAGGTCATCCTTGGTCGCTCGGTATGGCAAATAGCAAATCGGTGGTGTTGCCTAACATTTCACTCAAGCAGATGCCACTTCTCGGCATGGCTTGACTCAGGCGTTAGCAGGCTGTAGCTCGCTACATCTGTGACAATTGGCCACTGGATCGGAGGCTTCCGAAAGGTGTTGCGGAGCATGCCCATCGCGCCTATGGGCGTTCGGCAATCAGCCTTCCGGATGCCCAGGGAATTGCTCGCGATCTGTTCTTGGAGGCTGCCGGACTTGTGCATTCATCGAACAAGCCTGAGGTCTAGAAAGTTCATTCAAGCCGACGCCGCTTTGCGGCGCGGCGCGACGCGGCTTAATCAGCAACTGTCTTCCGATGAGTAGTCAAGTCGCCATGGCTGCCACGGCCCTCAGTTCGTCACGGCGCCGCGCATTTATTATCGTCAGCAGCATGCGCATGCGGGCCACCAGCGTGACCTTGGTCAGCCTCCCTCGCTCCCGCAATTGCTGGTAGTGCGCTCTCATCATCGGTTCCCGGCGCACCGCGGATAACATCGCCATGCACAGAGCCACGCGGACGGGCGTGCGACCACCACGGATTCTTCGCTTAGCGCTTGCGTTATGCCGAGCAACTCGGGGTGTAACCGATATGGCCGCAAACGCGCGGCGTTTACTGTCGGCCTCGGGACCGCACCACACCGCTCACTCCTTCCAAGCCACTGATATTCCTGGCATCACCGCATCTTCACAATAGCGCCAGAAAGCGGGACACTCGGGCAACGTCGCGATTAGGCGGCCGAATAGGCGTTAGGCCTCATGGGAAGTTTCGCTCTAGCCACACTGCTCATGTTTGCTCTCGTCGCACCTGCTGGCTCCAGTCAGCCTCCGGAGTTGCTTTCAGTGTATGACGGGTGGGGTACTCATTACATCCCCGGCTTTGGCAAAGTATCGGGCACTGGGTCGGTTCAGTGCGGTAAGATCCAGGTCTCTGTGCGGACCGTCGAGAACTCTGAGGAGGGGCTACAGCCGTCTGCTGAGCGCATCCATGAACTTCGAGCTACCAATACGGCAACTTTGGCTTCCTTGGCCGCCGCAGGAAATGCGTGCCCCAAGCCCGCGTTCTCTGCTGAGGCCTAACAATTCATTCAAGCCGAACCCGCTTCGCGGGTCGGCTTAATTCAGGCGTTAGGTGGCAGCATGAAATATGAGGATGGCACAGATATAGAGCCCGGAGACGTCGTTCAGATCGACACGCAGTACCGCGGCCGAGTTATCGCCTCAATGGACACAAACGAGTACTTGCCGGGCGAGGAAGGCTGGGCGTATCTCGGCGCTGGCATCATGGTGGATACTGACTTTGGCGGGCTGGTGCACTACACGGCGGAGACAGCTGATGATCTTGTCCTCATACAGCGCGGGGCAGCCGCCTGACACTTCATTCAAGCCGACGCCGCTTCGCGGCGCGGCTTAACTCAGGCGTTATGCCCCATCCCTCAGACCACCTCAAGCTGCTGATTCAATCAAACGCCGAAGAGGTCACGCGGCTGCACTCGCGCGTGCATGAGACATTCGCACAGCGGGATCGAAGCCCTGACAAACGCCGCGAATGGGAGCGTGCGTGTGAGATCTTCCACTCTAGATACAACGAACTGGCGTTTCCCGGCGGCTTCGAAGGGGCGCTGGACCGCATCGTGGCTGGTGACCCCGATTCTATGGAGGCTGCCATCTGCTTCCTTGAGGTTCGTCCCTATTTCTTCCGGTCTGGCTACATGTTTGAGTCCATACTCCGCAAGACTAAGCGTGCGCCACTCTCCCAAGAGCAGGTCGCCAGGCTGCAGTACGTCATTCAAGCCCTGGCTGCATGGCGCTCAAAAAGGGCCGCCCCAGATGGGGCCTAACAATTCATTCAAGCCGAACCCGCTTCGCAGCTTGATTTAACTCTAGCATTAGGCCCTCAACACCCTCTCGGCTTTGAGTAGCAGGTTGATTTGAAGTCAATCCCGAACGATAGATAGATTGGATGTGAAGAAGCGGTCTACCGAAGAGCAGATCATTGGCTTCCTGCGTCACGCCGAAGTTGGCGTGGCGGGGAAGGAACTTTGCCGCCGACACGGGTTCAGTGAGGCCTCTTACCATCCGCGGCGCAGCAAGTTCTGCGGCATGAGCGTGCCGGAGGCCAAGCGGCTCAAACTGACGGCCAAAGCCACTACGATGAAACCCGGACTCTAGAGAGCCCCGCTACTCAAAGCCGCCGAACTCGGCGGCAAGGTACTCACCTTCTCCGACTCCGGCGGCACCCTCTACGCCCGCGACGGCTTCGACGAACAGGCCATGCAGGACGTGATGGCGCTGAAGAACGAACGCCGCGGCCGCCTGGCCGAACTGGCCGGCGACAAACGCTTCGAATTCCTCGAAGGCCGCCGCCCCTGGCACATCCCGGCCGACATCGCCCTGCCCTGCGCCACCCAGAACGAACTGGACGAAAGCGACGCCCGCACCCTCGTGCACAACGGCGCCCTGTGCGTGGCCGAAGGCGCCAACATGCCCTCCACCCTGGAAGTGGTGGACGAACGCCTGCACGTGATCTTGAAGGAGATCCACGTCAACTGCGTGCAGCATGGCAAGCAAGCCGATGGCAGCGTCAACTACGTCGATGGTGCGAATATCGCGGGGTTCGTGAAGGTGGCGGATGCAATGTTGGCGCAGGGGTTGTATTGAGGATTGCGTGTCCCTTCTTCTGGTCGGAAGAAGGGACATCGCCGGGTCCGGCCAAAGCAAATCATCCCTTCAAGCGCTTGAGCGCTTGCGTTATGCCGAGCGAGTCGTGGTGTAACCCGGCATGCCCGCAAACGTGCGGTGCTTACCGCCAGCTTCGTGGCAGCCCCCTCATTCCTCCCAAGCAATTGATATTCCAGCATCACCACATCTTCACATTGGCACCAGAAAGCGGGACACTTGGGCAACGAAGCGATTAGGCGACAGAATAGGCGTTAGGGCAACATGGAAAGATTCCTCACAAACGTACAGAGAAAGCAACTGCATGAGCTGCTTCTAGTAGCAGGCATTGATCCGAACGTTACTCGCTGGTCCAACGCCGGCATGGGCTGGACGAGGAGTGGTGAGGCCGAGACGTTACATGCAGGTCTTTGCCATTTCCTCTTACTCCCTGATAGTGACGGCCGCTTCTCAATACACTTCATGCCCTCTTGGAACGGCGGCACCAAAGAAGGTTTTGTAAACCAGACATGGAAAGAAGTGCTAGAAGCTTTTGCCTTCTGGACACACAAGGTCAAAGAAGAACTTGAACAACCTGATCCATGGGGAACATACGCGCTTGCCGCATTAGGCTCTACTCCAGGACACGAGACTGACAACGCCCCATTTACACATGCTGAGGCAGAGCATGTAACAAGCGCAGTCCAACAGCTGATTAAGTACATCCAAACAGAAGTTCCCGAGTACGACTCCGTCAAGGAGGAGTTCAATCCTCAGTTCGAGCGCATTGCAGAGCAAGCAAGGAGCGGCACTGGCCGTATTGACTGGAAAAATCAGTTCGTTGGGTTGCTGATCAACCTCTTCGTGGCGCTAAGCTTGGCTCCAGACAGAGCGTCCTTGATTTGGTCGTACTGGGCACGGCTCATAAATAACTTGCTGTTGCCCTAACAATTCATTCAAGCCGACGCCGTTTTGCGGTGTAGCTTAATTCAGGCGTTAGCCATAGCAGATATGTCTAGTGTAACCGACCATTTTATAAACCTTCGATCATCACTTTTGGCGATGTATGCTGATAGCAAATCAGCAAATCACACCGTTGTTACCGGCTCTCTGCGTGAAGCATTTATCCGATCAATCCTGGTTGGGCACTTACCCTCTACAGCATCTTGGTCAACTGGTCAAATGGTCGGCCACGCACCAAACAATGATCGTTCCGGGCAATTGGATTTGATCCTTCACTCAGGCGAGCTTCCTCAAATCCACATACATGACGGATTTATCCGCCTAGTACCATCCGATGCTTGCATTGCAGTTATAGAAGTAAAATCCGACCTCACAACCGGAGATTCTACAAAATCAAAACCAAGAGATGTCCTGTCAAACGCCATGTCATCCTTGGTCGGGGCTAAAGATGTTCCACGCCAATACAATCCAAACAATGGCAGCAACAGCATAACTTCAAGAGTTCCGTTTCATTTGATTGCATTCACGAGCAAGGTCAGCGCAAAAAAGGTTATAGATTCCGTCCACAGCTATCTCAATGCCAAGGGAAAGAACATCGTAGATTATTGGCCTGATAGCATTGTCGTTCTAGAGGGAGCAAAAAAGACGGCTCCAAACGGCTATGGAATTTTCAAATATAGTTCATCAATAACCTTTCCAAGTAGCGCCACATCCATTTCACCCACAACAGCCGTTACGGGACTGGCCCTTAAGCAACTTCTTGATTGGGAGGCACTTGCGGCACTGGTGGCGTTACTAGCAAATGATTCTGTCGCCTTTCAGCCAAATTCGTTCAAACTTGAAAAGTACATATTCAGCTAGTCGCATACTTCCTTGCAAGTTACGGCTAACAATTCATTAAATCCAACACCGCGTCGCGGCGCGGCTTAATTCAGGCGTTATGTTTCACAGGGGGGGCTTCCGTGGACAGCTGGTGGAACCTTGGCGAGTGGTCCGGCCATCGCGGCTCCGAACTCGCGCTCTATAACATCATATGCCCTTTCTGCGGCGAACGCGGTAACTTTTCTGTTGAGCATTCAGCGCAGAAAAAGAAACCTAATGGGCACAAAGCTCTGAACTTTGAAACGCTCAAGTGCGGCTCCTGCGCATCATTCGTTCAAGTCTTCTGGTCAGCCACTCACGACATGCACGACTTCCGCGTGCAGCCGTGGCCGCTAAAGATCAGCAAGGCCCCTGAGCATTGGCCTGAAGGTATCGGGCGATACTGGCTTCAGGCGAAGCGATGCCTAAAAGACGAGAACTGGGACGCTTCTGCGGTCATGGCCAGGAGTGCACTACAACTGGCCATGCGAGAGCAAGGGGCATCCGGCCGCACTCTCCGAGATGAGATTGATGACCTCGCCGGTAAAGGCATCCTACCCAACATAATGAAAGAGTGGGCGCATGAAGTGCGGGGGCTCGGCAATGACTCAGCGCATCCCAGCGTTGATCAAGCAGCGACAGATCCGCGAGATGCACGAGATATTATTCAATTCCTCGACTTCTTTCTTGAGTACTCATACTCACTACCAAAAAAGATCAATGACTATCGTGCCCGTAGATCATCAGATGGGACATAACAATTCATTCAAGCCGACGCCGCTTCGCGGTGCGACTTAATTCGGGCGTCAGGCCTTGAGATTATATCCAACAGATGCCGTGGGCGGGCACTGCCCGTCCACGGCATGAAGCAAGCTATTCCTCAGCAGCAATCACGATGCCGCGCCGGGTCACTATCACCCTGGCATTCTGGCCGACCTTGAGGCCTGCGGCCTCCAGCCAGTCGCCGCACAGTCGCAGGTAGGGCACCTGCCGGGACTTGAAGCGGCGATCCTTTTCCTTGGCGCGGCTTTCGTAGTACTGGCAGCCGACTTTCAGGGTGCGCGATTTGAGCGGGGTTCCGACCTGCTTGGTCATGACGATCTCCTACGATTCGTTCTGTCTATTTCGCCTCCTGTTCAGAGAGGCGGCCGGGTGCTTGAACACGGTCGTAGGGCCGCCCGCAGCTTTTCCCTTTCGGGTCTTGCATGACTGCGCGCCACCCGGCCATAGAAAACGCGGGGCACAAAAATGCCACTGTGCTGTCGGGAGTGGCTTCCGCCTACGAAGGTGTGTTCAGCACCTGCGTAGGATGTAAACACCGCCTTTCGGCAGGGTCAACGTCAGGCAATCCCCCGCAGCCGCCCCAGGGTTACCCGATCCCGCTGCTCCAGGTCCTGCACGGTTTCCACCTCGGTGAAGCCGCCCTGCTCCAGCAGTGCACGGATGGCCGGGCCCTGGTCCCAGCCGTGTTCCAGCAGCAGCCAGCCGCCGGGGACGAGGTGGTCGGGGGCGCCGGCGATGATTTCGCGGATGGCGTCCAGGCCGTCGGCGCCGGAGGCCAGCGCCGGGGGCGGTTCGAAGCGCAGGTCGCCCTGCTGCAGGTGCGGGTCGCCGGCGGCGATGTAGGGCGGGTTGCTGACGATCATGTCGAAGCGGTCCGCGCCCAGCGCGGCGTACCAGTGGCCGCGGCGGAACCACACGTTGTCCAGGCCGTGGGCCTGGGCGTTCTTCACCGCCACGGCCAGGGTGGGGCCGAGCAGGTCGGTGGCCATCACCGTGGCCAGCGGGCGTTCGCTGGCGATGGACAGGGCGATGGCGCCGCTGCCGGTGCCCAGGTCGGCGACGCGGGCCATGTGCTCGGGCGGCAGGCGCGCCAGCGCCTGTTCCACCAGCAGCTCGGTTTCCGGGCGCGGGATCAGGGTGGCGACGTTGACCTGCAGGTCCAGGGTCCAGAAGCCGCGGCGGCCGGTGAGATAGGCCAGCGGGTGGCCGTCGGCGCGGCGCTGCAGCAGCAGTTCGAAGCGCTGGCGGGCGTCGTCGTCCACCGGGTCGGTGGCGTGGGCGAACAGCCACGCGCGGTCCACGCCCAGTACGTGCAGCAGCAGTTGTTCGGCCTCGTGCCGGGCGTCCTCGCCGGGCAGCCTGGCGGCGCCTTCCCGCAACAGCGCGGCAACCTGGGGGGTGGACACTTCACTACCTCTTCGCGGGATGTTTCCGGGACCGGGAGGATAGTCACCCGACCTGCCGCTGCCTACCGCGGCGGTACCGGCCCGGGATCGAGCCTGCCTATGCCGCCCGTTCAGGTTTTGGCCAGCCGCTGGCTTGGAAAGCCGGAAAAGCGCCCGATATCGGGGTCAGGGCCCGCTGGCGGGGCCGGATCAATAGCCAATATCTATTGATGCGATGCATTCAATTCATTTGTTTTATTAGGCACTGCCTATTAGCCTGTACTCCACGGTTCACCACCCGTCCCTTCAACCAAGAGGAAGTTCCATGTCCCTTATCAATACCCAGGTCCAGCCGTTCAAGGCCAACGCCTTCCACAACGGCAAGTTCATCGAAGTCACCGAGGAAAGCCTGAAGGGCAAGTGGTCGGTGCTGATCTTCATGCCGGCGGCCTTCACCTTCAATTGCCCGACCGAGATCGAAGACGCGGCCGAGCATTACGCCGAGTTCCAGAAGGCGGGCACCGAGGTCTACATCGTCACCACCGACACCCACTTCTCGCACAAGGTGTGGCACGAGACCTCGCCGGCCGTGGGCAAGGCGAAGTTCCCGCTGGTCGGCGACCCGACCCACCAGCTGACCAACGCCTTCGGCGTGCACATTCCGGAAGAAGGCCTGGCCCTGCGCGGCACCTTCGTGATCAACCCGGAAGGCGTGATCAAGACCATGGAGATCCACTCCAACGAGATCGCCCGTGATGTGTCCGAGACCCTGCGCAAGCTGAAGGCCGCCCAGTTCACCGCCGCGCACCCGAACGAAGTGTGCCCGGCCAAGTGGAAGGAAGGCGAGAAGACCCTGACTCCGTCGCTGGACCTGGTCGGCAAGATCTAAGCCGCCCCTCACTCCCACCCCGCCCTGGCGGGCGTGGGGGTGAACCGAAGCCGCGTCGCGCCAGCCCGCTCGTTGCCCGCCAGGCGCGGTTTCGGTTCACCCCTACTTTCCCGGCGGGTTGCCCCGGCAACCGCGTCCTCCCCCCGTTTTGCCTCGAACAAGGAGTTGCGCCGTGCTCGACGACACCCTCAAGACCCAGTTGCAGCAGTACATGGGCCTGCTGCGCCAGCCGCTGCGGCTGATCGCCTCGCTCGACGACAGCGCCGCCAGCACCGACATGCGTGGCCTGCTGGACGACATCGTCGCCGCCGGCAACGGCAAGATCACCCTGGACACCTCCGGCAGCGATGCGCGCCGGCCGTCGTTCGTGATCGCCCGCGAGGGCGAAAGCCACGGCGTGCGCTTCGCCGGCCTGCCGCTGGGCCACGAGTTCGAATCGCTGGTGCTTGCGCTGCTGTGGACCGGCGGCCATCCGCCGAAGGTGGCGCAGGAGGTGATCGACGGCATCAAGGCGGTGGACGGCGAGTTCGGCTTCGAGGTGTACATGTCGCTGACCTGCCACAACTGCCCGGACGTGGTGCAGGCGCTGGCGCTGATGGCCATCGTCAACCCGAAGATCAGCACCACGGTGATCGAGGGCGGCGCGTTCCAGCAGGAAGTGGAGCAGCGCCAGGTGATGGCGGTGCCGATGGTGTTCCAGGGCGGTGAGATGTTCGACTCCGGGCGCATGACCCTGGAGCAGATCCTGGCGCGGCTGGACACCGGCGCGGCCAGGCGCGAAGCGGCGAAGATCGCCGCCAAGGACCCGTTCGACGTGCTGGTGGTGGGCGGTGGCCCGGCCGGCGCGGCCGCGGCGATCTACGCCGCGCGCAAGGGCATCCGCACCGGCGTGGCGGCCGAGCGCTTCGGCGGCCAGGTGCTGGACACCATGGCCATCGAGAACTTCATTTCGGTGCAGTACACCGAAGGCCCGAAGCTGGCCGCGGCGCTGGAGCAGCACGTGCGCGAGTACGAGGTGGACATCATGAACCTGCAGCGCGCCACCAAGCTGGTGCCGGCCGGTGCCGATGGCCTGGTGGAGGTGCAGCTGGAGAACGGCGCGTCGCTGAAGTCGAAGTCGGTGATCCTGTCCACCGGTGCGCGCTGGCGGCAGATGAACGTGCCCGGCGAGGATGCGTACCGCAACAAGGGCGTGGCCTACTGCCCGCACTGCGACGGCCCGCTGTTCAAG
>ERZ778023.3795-NODE-3795-length-14021-cov-61.964915_pt1 | contig 14021 bp, 9 predicted proteins | sample MGYA00375753_ERZ778023 | MGnify/ENA primary metagenome ERZ778023 (study PRJEB29350, sample SAMN05389822) | bioreactor metagenome | isolation source: Ammonium sulfate bioreactor | place: South Africa: University of Cape Town | collected 2014-04-04 ...
ACAGGTTGAAAAGTTCCAGAACGTGGAGTTTGGTCGATGTCCGAGAGTATTGTGTGGCGGACAGCCGGCACTGCCGGTTGGCCAGACCGACGTTCCTCGCACCAACACAGTCAAGCTCTTCTGTGCCAAGTGCCAAGACATTTACTATCCTCGGCTGAGGCGACACAGCAGTACGTTGTCGCCTCGATCACATCGGCCGCCGGCTCCGGGTGTGGCTACGTGGCGACGATATCACTAACGACCGCGTGTGGCGCTCTGCGCGTACGCAGACATTGATGGCGCGTACTTTGGCACGACCTTCCCGCACCTGCTGCTACAAACCTACCCCGACTTGCAACCACCGCCTGCCGAGCAGCGATACATTCCGCGCATCTACGGCTTCAAGATCCATCCGACCGCTCGACAGCGACAGCAGGAGTACGCCAAGCAACGCGCGAAGCAGCAGCAACTGCAGCAACAACAGCAGCAGCAACAACTCCAACAACAGCAGCAGCAGCAGCAACAACAACAGCAACAACAACAACAACCACAACCACAACCAGTCGCTGCCTCTCCTGCTGCGCGCAAACCCGTCGCCGCTGCTCCTGCGCCGTCAAGTGCGCCGTCGTTGAAGCGATAAGCCGCCGTCACCATCAATCGTCACTACCACCACAACCACCACCCACCAGCACTGCCACCAGCACTACCACCGCCTCGAGGCGTGGTATCCAAGTCTTACGCCGGCTCTCGTTCGTTCCCCCCTGCATCACACCTCTCCGCGTCCGCCTGCACAACCACCCGCCTTCGCCTCCGTTCGCTGCTACACTAGTCGTATTCCTATCGTCACTTTGCGTCATCTCGCACTCGATTCATTCCTTCTCTCGCTCGCTCACTCACTCCTCTTTGCCTTCTCCACCTTGTAATCCACTTGTTCGTCACTTCTCTCTCCCTCTCCCTCTCTTGTTCTCACACGCCGCGACCTCCGCGTTGTGCTTGTGATCGTGGCGGCCGCGGCGTCGTACGCAGTAGTCATCATCATCCTCCTCATCCTCATCATCTCTGGCGCCCGCAACCTCGCCATACTTGCTTGAACCAAGAGAAGTGATTGCGCAGTTGTTTGTAATATTCTAATAATGAACGCTTGATTCACGAGTGAAGCGCGAATGCGATGACACAAGAGAGATAGATTGCGTAAACCGGTGCAGTTCAATGACTGCGTAGATAACACTCATTCATTCATTGGTGGTTGTTTGGTTGGTGATAAGATACATGTACAAGTCACGATCGAGTTACTGTTAGTTTGGTACTGACGATTTGGTGTTGGTGTTGGTGGTGGTGGTCGGCTCCAAGCTTGCTCCAACTCACGAGGCGGCAGCAGCAGCGGGTGTTGCGATGGCGGTACTCGTGGCACGAGCCGAACCAACAGGCTCCAGCACGTACAGCTGGCCCGAACCATCTCCGACGGCAATGCGCGATCCGATCGGACTACATGCGACGCACGTCACACGGCTCATGCATGCGAACACACACCACTCTTGGCCTCGTTTGGCGTCCCACAGCACGACCGTCATGTCGGTCGAGCCCGAGACGATGATATCGCCGCTGGCCGAGTAGGCGACGCCCTTCACGGCAGCCGTGTGGCCCGAGAACGAGTTGAGGCGCTTGGCGTTGACGGCGCTCCATTCGATGACGGTGCCATTGTCGGCACCCGAGACGATGCGCTGGCCGTCGGGCGAGAAGGCGCAACAATGCACGATGCTCTGATGGCCGCACAAGGTCGCGACCTTGCGGTTGGTCTTGGCGTCCCAGATCTTGAGCGTGAGGTCCTTGCTGCCGGTGACGTAGCGCTTGCCGTCGGGCGAGTACGCGACGCACGTGACGCCGTCGCGATGACCAAAGAGTTGCGTGTGTAGCGCGCCGGTGCGCGCGTGCCATACGCGGCCGAGCTTGTCGTCGCACACCGACACGAGCTGCATGCCGTCGGGCGAGTACGCGACGCCATTGACGAGCGACTCGTGCGTCAACACGTTGGTGCAGGTGCCCGAGAAGGCGCACCACTGCATGAGCTGGCAGTCTCGCGAGGCGGTCGCCACGCGGTCGCCATTCGGCGAGTACGCGACACCAAAGACGTTGCTGCGGTGCCCGGTGAGCGTGAGCTCCGGCACCGTGCCGTCGGCGTTCCAGATGATGGCGGTCTTGTCTCGTGCGCCCGACAGCACGCGCTTGCCGTCGGGTGCGTAGGCGACCGACAGCACACGCGCCAGATGGCCCGACGGGCGCCGTACGGCCTGCGTGGCCGACCAGATCTTGATCGTGCGGTCGAACGAGGCCGAGAGAATACGGCGCGAGTCGGGCGAGAAGCGGCACATGTTGACGGTGCCCGTGTGGCCGGTGAGGAACGCGGTGCGGTTCCAGTTGGTGGTCTCCCACACGAGTATCACGTTGTCCTGCGAGCCCGACATGAACTTGGAGCCGTCGGGCGACCAGTCACACGTGCACACATTGTCGTTATGGCCCGTGAGCGTGCGCAACGCCGAGCCCGACGCCACGTCCCACATCTTGACCTTGCGGTCCTCGCCGGTGCTCGCGAGCGTCCTGCCGTCGGGCGCAAAGGCGCACGCCATGGCGCCGTGCGAGTGTGCGTCGCCGAGCGAGTGTCGCACCACAAAGTCGCCGCCGCTGCCGGCGCCGCCGTTGCACTTGAGCACAACGACGCTGCCGTCCTTGGAGGCGCTCGCAATGTGGCGGCCGTCGTTCGACCACGCGACTGCGAGTACTGCCTGCGACGACGTGTACACGTGCTTGGGATGGTAGGTGTCGAGCTCCCACACGATCACGGCACCGTCGTGCCCACCCGACACGAGCCGGTTGCCGGAGAACGGATCAAAGGCGCACGACAGCACCGGGCCCTTGTGGCCACGCAGGCATCCGACCTCCTGGAACGTGGTGGCGTTCCATAGGCGGATGCTCTTGTCCCACGCGGCGCTCGCAATCAGAGAGCCGTCGGGCGAGTACGTGCACCAGATGATGCTCTTGGTGTGACCGCGGAGCACCGCGAGCTCCTGTCCCGTGGCAACGTTCCACACGCGGATCGTGCAATCATCGGCGCACGAGATGGCGTGGTTCGAGCGTGCGTTCGGCGAGTAGGCGCAGCCGCGTGCCACCATCGTGTGACCGAGGAGCGTCAACTCGCACGGATCGGCTGTATCCTGCTTGTTGATCCAGCGCAGGTGCGCGCGTGTCTCGATCAGGCTGTTCCATCGCTTGGTGGCCTCGATCGCCGGTGCCGACGAAGCCGGCAGCGCGTTGGCGAGCGAGAACGTCAGCTCCGGCCGGCGGCTCAGGAGATGGCTGCGGCCTTGCACGAATACAATGAACTGCTCGAGCTCCTCGAGCATCAGCGCCGCACTCGAGACATCGACCGGGTTGAGGCCGCCGCCACGTCGCACCAGCTGCTCGCGCACCTCGGGCTCGCGCAGCATCAAAAAGTCGGCAACCAGGTCGTACGTGAGGCCGGCCGCACACTTGGCCTCGATGAAGCCGAGGTCGCACAGGCGTCGATGCAATCGCGGCCAACAGTGACCCTTCAGCAGGTGGTACGGCAGCTCCGAGATGGCACGCGTGCTCGCGCCGTCGTACGAGTACGACTCGTTGGTGCACGACTCGAGGAGGCGCTCGTAGTAGTCGGCCAGCTGTCGGTGCATCTCGACCTTGAAGCTGTTGCCTTGTAGCAGGCCGAATTCGCTGGCACTGTCGCTCAACTCGCTGCGATGTTGGTGCTGCTGCGCTGTCGCGGTCGTGGTCGTTGAATCATCGAGTGATTGATCCATGGCACCGTGGCATCCGAGGTAATGTCGACGCACGGCGATTAGTAGCTGCTCGTGGAAGAAGGTAATCTGCCGACCTCCAGCGGCGTCGTCCGAGTGTCCGCTACGACTCAAGAACGCTCGCAGGCTGCGGCTGATGCGGCCCCACTCGTCGGCCTCGAGGTCACGCTCCTCGCCGGCGTAGTGGCACTTGCCGAGCACGCGCAGCAGTTCGGGCTCGGTGACACCGCCTCGCGAGCAAGCAATCAAGCTCAAGGCCGCGCGCACGAGCTCGACACCGTGGTCGTTCTCGAGTCGCGTCAGAACCTCGAGCAGCAGCTCGGGAACGCTCGGTGCCATGGTGTGGATGCGCTTCGACAGCTGCTCGTAGACGCCGAACACACGCAGCTCCTCGCACGCAATGATGAGATACAGCGGCTTGTGGGCGTCAGGCTTCTCGAGCAGTTGCTGCATCTGTCGCGGCTCGAGTCGCTTGCCGTGCTGTGCGAGAGTCGTGGTCACAATCTCCTGGCGGTCGCCGACGGTCAACGCGCCGACCACGAGCTCATTGATGCGCCGGCGATACAGCACGTCGAGCACTCGGCCCGGCAGCGTGCTCACGATCAGTCGCGGCCCGCCGGCCACCAACTCCTCGGGCAGCCACGAGAGCGCCCATGCGCGGTAGGCGTTGTCGAGTTGGTTCAGAGCATCGATCACGACCACGATGGGCTTGGAGCCGGCGGCGCACGGCGTCGCCATCAGTTGCGCAAAGAGCTCCACGAGCTCCTTGTAGTCCTCGGGAATGGCGTCGAGTGCCGTGGTGCCTTGGTGGTGGTGCTTGGAGATCTCGGTGCAGATGCGCCTCAGCGTGTGTCGAATGTCGGTCGATCCCGGCGTGGCGCCGACAAAGTGCGAGATCACGTGCACCGAGCCGGCGTGCATGAGCTTGCGCGTAAAGGCCGCCACGAGCGAGGTCTTGCCCGAGCCCGGCTCGCCGCGTACCACCATCGGCGCGAGAGTCGAGCCGTACGCAAACTCCTCCATCGAGCGCAGCAGGTTGCCGCGTCCGATGAAGCCGTGCGAGTGGCTCTCGATGAAGCTCTCGTGCTGCAGCGTCTCGTGGTCGGCGAGCGCCGCCTGCTGCCGCCGCTGGCCGTACATGTTCTGCACGCCGCGCCACAGCGTCTCGAGCACGTCGCGACCGAACGCCTCGAGATCGCCCACCATCGGCTTGTCGTCGACGACGCCGCGCCACGAGCACGGATAGTGGTCAAAGAGATGGAAGCCCGAGCGTCGGATCTCGGTCTTGAGCTGCTGCAGGTTGGAGCTCGACTGCGGGCTGTTGCGCTCGACAAAGTCGTCGACCAGCGACTGCGGCACGTTCGACAGAAACGACGGGTCGCGAATGTAGAAGCTCGCCGTCTGCTGCTGCTCGATGCCGCTGCCAATGTCCTTGAGCGCACCGTAGTGCATCTCGATGTTGGTGATCGAGCGGCCGACCGGGAACGAGCGCAGCCACGAGAAGCGCTCGCGATCGGCCGCCGTCGGCAGGTGGTACGACTCGGGCACCCAGCCGTACCGATCGCCCAGCAGACCGATGAAGAACGGCCGCGCCTCGTCGACCGCCGCCAGGCACGTCTGCAGCGGCTGCTCCTCGCCCGTTACGCCCCAGCGCAGGTCGATCGCGTGAATGTGGATGCGCAGCCGCTCGCACCGCTCCTGCAGCTCGGGGAACACGACGCGCGTCAGGTGGTCGCGCTCGCCGTGCATGTCCTTGAAGGTCGACGAGATGAAGACCTTGACGGTCTTCCAACCGAACCGACGCTGTGGTGTTGTTGCTGACGATGACGACGACGACGACGTCGACGTCAGCGATTGCGGCACGGCCTGCGGCACGGCCGCTTGCGACAGAGAGCTCGATGCGATGCCCACGGCTCCGAAGGCCGACTCGTCCGGCTGTACAGTTCGCATCATTAGTGAGGTCGATGCCTCACTCGAATCATGGTCGTTATCTTCAGTGAACAAGAGTCGAGATGAAGCTGGTGTTGTTTTCCGTTGAGTAGTCGATGATGTTAGTGAAGAGGTTGAGGATGGAGAGGTTGAGCCATCGTGGCCAAGATTGCCATCGTGCTCGCTGTCATCGGGCCCGTCGAGTTGCGAGAGGTCGATAAACGATGGTTCGTTCAACATGTGCTGTGGCAGTTGTGCTGGATCGAGCAGATAGCCCGACAGCCTCACGGTCGTGGCAGGTTCGGCGGGCTCGGCAGCGTCGCAGGCAGGCGAGCGCGTGCGCGAGCCGTGCAGCGGCAGCCGCCGGCCAGCGCGCACGCAGTCTGCCACCCAGCGGCCTGACACGATCGGGATGCGAGCGCGCAGCGCAGCCTTGAGCTTCGAGTCCTTGGCACCCTGGCTGCCGGGCAGCAGCAGCACCATGTCGGTGCGCGTCGTGACGCCGAACGAGACGGCGGCGCCGTGGCGCTCGAGCACCTGCCGCGCGGCGTTGACCGACGCGAACGAGCCCGCCATCGCGACGTTGAGCCCATCGAACACTCGCGAGCCCGCAGGCGCCGCGGGTACATCACGCATGGCGGCGGGTGTTGGAGAGTGTGAGAGCGTGTGAGGGTGTGTGTGAGGGACGGGGAGAATGTGCGAATGCAGGCGGCGTTCTGCGGCGATGGTGTCGTTGGTTGGCGATGGTGACGAGGTCGATGCGGTGACGCGACGAGAAGGAACGCGGAACATCGCCGCCGCCGCTGCACTCGCTGTTCTTCGCTTCTTGGATTGCTGCTCATCATCGCACATTGATATCTTTATCGATTGTATCGTTCATCGCACATTGATATCTTTATCGATTGTATCGTTCATTGTACATTGATATCTTTATCGATTGTATCGTTCATCGTACATTGATATCTTTATCGATTGTATCGTTCATCGCACATTGATATCTTTATCGATTGCATCAGTGGCACGAGATGGCGGCAGGCAAGTTCCGGTTCTCGATCGATCGCGGCGGCACGTTCACCGACATCTACGCCGAGCTGCCGGACGGCGGGCACCGCGTGCTGAAGCTGCTGTCGGAGGACCCCGACAACTACCCTGACGCCCCGCGCGAGGGCATCCGCCGCATCATCGAGGAGTTCTCGCATGCGCCGCAGCCTCGCGATGCGCCGCTCGACTCGTCGCGCATCGAGTGGATTCGCATGGGCACCACGGTCGCCACCAACGCCCTGCTCGAGCGCAAGGGCAAGCCCACGCTGCTCATCACGTCGCCTGGCATGGCCGACGTACTTCGCATCGGTGCGCATGATGCAAGCGGCCATGCTCATGCTGCTGTTGTTGTTGTACGGCGCTGATCGCCATCGCTGGTACCATGCAGGCAATCAATCGAGGCCGCGAATCTTCGATCTGACGCTGGCCAAGGCCTCGGTCATCTACGCTCGCTCGATCGAGGCCTCGGAGAGGATCCGCTTCCATGGCCGCACGCCGCAGCCGCCGCTCGATCCTGCCAGTACGTCGCTTGGTTCGCGTCGTCCGAGATCGCGACATTCGGTACACGCGATTGATTGGAGTGCGCAGACGAAATGGTGCAAGGAACATCGGGCGAGTGGTTGGAGGTGCTGCAGCCACTCGATGTCGAGCGCTTGCGGGCGCCGCTGCAGCAGGCGCTCGCCGATGGCCTGGCGAGCGTAGCCGTCGTGCTGCTGCACTCGTACATCTTCCCGCGGCACGAGCAGCAGATCGGCCGCCTGTGTCGCGAGCTCGGCTTCGAGCACATCTCGCTCTCGAGCACCATCATGCCCATGGTGAAGCTGGTGCCTCGCGGCCAGACCACGTGCGTCGACGCCTACCTCACGCCGCTCATCACCAAGTACGTCAGCGGCTTCCGCGCCGGCTTCGATGCCTCGTTCGACAAGTACGTCGCTCCTCGCTGCACTGCACTGCACTGCACTGCGCTGTACGCTCGCCACTCGGTGTTGGCTGACCTTGCCGTGCGTGCGACGCAGTGTCGATGTGTCGTTCATGATGAGCGACGGCGGCCTGTGTCCGATGGAGCACTTTAGCGGCTGCCGCAGCATCCTGTCGGGGCCGGCCGGAGGAGTGGTCGGCTATGCGCGCACGACGTTCGACCCCGCCACCGCGCAGCCGGTCATCGGCTTCGACATGGGCGGTACGTCGACCGATGTCTCTCGCTTCGCCGGCCACTACGTGCACACGTACGACACCGAGCTCGCTGGCGTCATCGTGCAGGCGCCGCAGCTCGACATTACGACCGTCGCAGCCGGAGGCGGCTCGAAGCTCGAGTTCCGCTCGGGCCTGATGACCGTCGGACCCGAGTCGGTGGGCGCACACCCGGGCCCCGTGTGCTACCGCAAGGGCGGACAGCTTGCCATCACCGACGCCAACCTCGTGCTCGGCCGCTTGCTGCCCGACTTCTTTCCCAAGATCTTTGGCAAGACCGAGAACATGGCCCTCGACCACGCCGGCTCGCTCGCTGCCTTTGAGATCCTTGCCAACAAGATCAACGCCTACAACCTCAAGACTCACGCCGCCGTCACCACCAAGACGCTCGAAGAGATTGCATACGGCTTCATCGAGGTCGCCAATGAGTCCATGTGCCGTCCTATTCGTGCCATCACCGAGGCCAAAGGCTTCAGCGGTACGTGTTCACTCTTCTCTCTCTCTCGCTCTCGCTATCATTTGGGTTTGTGTGTGTGGCACGTTACTGACACGTACAACAGCTTCCAAGCATATTCTGTCGTGCTTTGGTGGTGCCGGTGGGCAGCATGCGTGTGCCATTGCCCGGTATGTTGTTGTGTTGCGGTGAGTGCTGCTCGAGCAGTGGCTGACTGCCTCGCTGCCTCGCTGCGACAGGTTGCTGGGAATGCAGACTGTCTTTGTGCATCGCTTCGCCGGAATCCTGTCGGCGTACGGACTTGGACTCGCTGACGTGGTGGAAGACGTGCAAGAGCCTCTGGCGATCGAACTGGCGCCCGAGCACGAGGCCGAGATCCAAGCACGCCTCAAGGCTCTGGCCACCACTGCGCGAGCCTCACTCCGCCGTCATGGCTTTGCTGCCGACGACGCCATGGTCGAGTTCCTCGAGTACCTCAACCTCAAGTACGAGGGTACCGACACGGCCTTGATGATCCGTCGACCAGACGATGGCGACTATGCACGCGAGTTCAAGGAGCAGTACCGCCGCGAGTTCGGCTTCCTGCTCGTCGGCCGTAGGCTGATTGTCGAGGACGTGCGAGTTCGCGCAGTCGGCAAGGGCCATCAAGTTCAGCAGCCCGAGATCGAGCGAGCCAACTCGCCTGATCCGGGAGCACCTGCCAGCCGATCGAGGTGTGTTGGAACCTTGTGCTCGTGATGTTACCACCCGTTCTCTCACTCTCTCACTCTCTCTCACCTAAACAGGAGCTATTGGGGCCCGAGTGCTGGCTGGCTCGAAACGCCCGTATATTTGCTGGGTCAGCTCAAGGCCGGACATCAAATTGCCGGACCGGCAATCATCATTGACAATACCAGCACGATTGTTGTGGGTACGACCGGAAGAGATGAGACGAGATGAGAAGAGGACTCTGCTCGTTGCTGACTGTATCTGATTCGAATCACGTTACAGAACTCGACTGCACAGCCAATATCACTCGCACGGGCGACATTGTGATCCAAGTGCACGCCACGGGCCAGAAGCAGATCTCTGCCACCGTGGTCGATCCGATCCAGCTGTCGGTCTTTGCCAACCGCTTCATGAGCATCGCCGAGCAGATGGGACGCACGCTGCAGCGCACCAGCATCTCGACCAACATCAAAGAGCGCCTGGACTTTTCGTGCGCCCTCTTTGGACCAGATGGAGGCCTTGTGGCAAACGCACCTCACCTGCCGGTGCACCTTGGTGCGTTCGATACTGAGGCTACACATATGCTCGACTGCGTGTGGCAACGAACCTGACATGCGAGAGCGCCGCGACGTGACGCGATGCGATCTGGTGTGACAGGCGCGATGCAAGAGGCCGTTCGCTGGCAGATCAAGCACCTGACGCCGCACGAGTGCTCCGAGGCCGAGCTTCAAGCGGCGCAATCGCTGCCCGAGTGGGAGAGCAAGCCAGGAGAGGGCTGGGCCGATGGGCAGGTCATCATGTCCAATCATCCATGCGCCGGCGGCAGCCACCTTCCGGACATCACGATCATCACGCCCGTGTTCTGTGACGGCCAGCCCGTGTTCTACGTCGCTAGTCGTGGCCACCACGCCGACATTGGAGGCATCAGTCCCGGCTCGATGCCGCCGTTTTCTCGCAGCCTCGCCGAAGAAGGTGCCTGCGTGCGCTCGTTCAAACTCGTGATCGACGGCCACTTTCGGGTACGCGCCAAAGAATCTCTCGCTCGCCACACACGAGGCGTGACGCGTTACGGTCGGTTGCATTCTGACTGCGTTGTTGGTGTGCACGATTGCGCAGGAACAAGAGGTGTCGGAGATTTTGCTTACACCCGCGAAGCGAGACGAGATCTCGGCGCCCAACCTCGTCGGCTCGCAGCTCGGCAATACGGCACCGATCTCCGGCACGCGCAACCTCAAGGACAACATCTCGGATCTGCAGGCACAGGTGGCGGCCAACAACAAGGGCATCCAGCTCGTTTCGGACCTGATCACCGAGTTCTCGCTGCCTGTCGTGCAGGCCTACATGGCCTACGTACAGCAGAATGCCGAGAATGCCGTGCGCAGCATGCTGAAGAAGATTTCGCTCAAGCGAGAGCTGCAACCGGTCGACACGTTACATGCCGTCGATCGCATGGATGATGGAGCAGTCATCCAGCTGGCTCTCACAATCAACCGTAATGACGGTTCGGCTGTCTTCGACTTTACTGGCACATCGCCAGAATCCTACGGTACGAGAGTGGCCATGTGAGAGTGGCCTTGTGAGAGAGAGAGACTCACTCTCGCACTGGCACAACTCATGCAACAACCAAGGTAATTGCAATGCGCCACGCGCCGTGACCATGTCGGCCATCATCTATTCCCTGCGATGCTTGGTCGACATGGAGATACCACTCAACCAAGGCTGCTTGAACCCGATACGCGTCATCGTGCCTGATGGCACGCTACTGTCTCCGACACCCACAGCCGCCGTCGTGGGCGGTAACGTGCTCACGAGTCAGCGTGTCACCGACGTGGTGCTGAGTGCCTTCGGCGCGTGCGCCTGCAGTCAAGGCTGCATGAACAACCTGACGTTTGGCGACAACTCGATGGTACGCACGCACACGGCACTGTCTCGCGTTCGCCGACGTCGAGAGTGCCGCAAGCTCACACACATACACCGCCACTGCCACTGTGCACCACCAACTCGTTAGGGCTACTACGAGACCATCGCCGGCGGTGGTGGTGCAGGAGCCACGTGGCATGGCGAAAGCGCCGTGCACTCGCACATGACCAACACGCGAATCACCGACGCCGAGATCATGGAGCGCCGCTACCCGGTGCTGGTACGTGAGTTTTCGATCCGCAAAGGCTCAGGCGGCGACGGAGAGTTCCGTGGCGGCGACGGCGTCGTGCGCGAGCTCGAGTTCCTGAGGCCCATGTCCATCGGCATCCTGAGCGAGCGGCGAGCTCTGGCACCGCGTGGCATCTTTGGCGGTCACGACGGAGAGCGGGGCGTGAATCTACTGCTGCGCCGCACCGGACACGTGGTATCGCTCGGGCCCAAGAACACCGCCATCGTTGGAACCGGCGATCGCTTGCGAATCTTGACGCCTGGTGGCGGCGGTTATGGCTCTGTGTAGGTCTCTCTCTTCCTTTGCACAATATCAGCGACAAGGTCAACCAAGGATACTGGTCGATTGGATGATTGAATGATTGATTGGTTGGTTGGTTAGAGAGCATCCACTGCAAACGCTGCCTTGGGCCAAGCAACCGTCTCGAACGATTGGTGGCGCTGCTCGTCGACCATGCGCAGCGTGAACTGCAACGAGGCGGGGTTGGCGGTGAGGATCTCGAGCGGAACCGTGACGCCATGGCGCAGCCACGAGAAGTCGCCCGCAGCAGCAGCGGCGTTGGTGGTGGGGGTGGTGACGACGGTCGCGGCGTCGGCGTCCATGTGTAGCTGCTGCGCTGGTGGCTGCAGCAGCAGCGCTGCGGGATCGAACACTTGCAATGGAATCAGGATGGCGACGCGCATGAAGGCCAGCTCGGGCAGCAGCACCTCGCACACGAGGTTTTGCAGCTCCTGGTACCAGTCGAGCACGACGGCGTTGGTGCGCATCGAGTGGCCGTCGAGCAGCCTCTGCAGCACGGCCAGAATCCACGAGCGCTGCGCCAAGCGCGAGTTGTTCTTGACCTGGTTGGTGATGGCGTCGAGCCAGCCGACGCGGCGGGCGACGGCCTCGTGCTCCAATGCCGCCTTGCCGGTCTCGAGGAACGAGCGAAGCTGCTGGTGCGCCAGCAGGTCGGCGTAGCGGCGGATGGGCGACGTCACGCGAGTGTACTGATCGAATCCGACCGCAAAGTGGCGTCCGGCGCTCGCGCTGTACCTCGCCGCATTGAAGAACGTCATCGAGAAGAAGGGCACGAGCTCGGCCGGCATGCCGACGGCACCGAGGCGCTCACGCAGCACACCGAGCTCCACCAGCGGCTGCTCCTGTACGCGGAACGGTATCGCGATGCGGCTGTCGTGCGCGAAGCGCGAAGCCACCTCGCCGGCGAGCAGCATCATCTCCTCGACCATGATCCGCGACGGTCGCGCATAGCTGGCGTCGGTCGTGATCCTGACGCTCGCGCTCTCGGTCGAGACGCTCGCCGCCGGCTTCGGAATGTGCAGGATCACGGCACCATTCTTGATGCGAAGCTCGCGCCGGCGCTGAGCGAGTGTCCACAGCCGCTGCATCGTGGCGCCGTCCTGCTGCTCGCGCTGCGACGACAGCTGCGCCGTGTCCGAAGCAAGCAACCGATCGACACTATCGTACGGGACGGCGCGCACGTCGTGCAACTCGCTCATGGCGATCTTCAGGTCGAGTATCTCGCCGGAGCTCGCGAGCTTGGCCGAGAAGGTCATGGCGTAGTTGGTGGCGTTGGCGCTCGTGAGACTCAGCGGCCCGGCGGCCATGCAGTCGGGAACCATCGGGTGCACTCCCTCGGGCGTGTAGACCGCCGTCGTGCGCAGCGAGGCCTCGACGTCGAGGGCGCTGCGGGGCGAGATCAGGCGCGACGGGTCGGCAATGTGCACGTGCACCCACTCGCTGCCGTCGGCCGCGCGCTCGAGACTGATGGCGTCGTCGATGTGCCGCGTGCTCGGATCGTCGATCGTGTACGCCGGCAGCTCGGCGTACTGCACTCGCGCCTCGTCTCGGTGCTGCGGCACCGTGCCGGCGAGCTTCTTGGCGGCGTCGTCGACGTGGCTCGGGAAGCTCTGGTGGCGGTGGTGCACCGTGAGGCGCGACCAGTAGCCGAGCTTGGTGGCACTCCAGACTCCCAGCAGCACGAGCAGATCGTACGCCGTCGCGCGATCGAGTCCGAGCGTGTTGAAGAGGTAGTTCTGCAGCATGTAGTCGGTGGCGTAGTTGGAGCTGGCCTGGAGCGCCAGCATCTCGAGCGCGCGGACGCGGCTCTCGTCGGCTGCCGGCGAGTCCCACTCCTTGGACCGCGCGTCGTTGTTGCGCTGTTGCGAAAGATTCAAACAATCGATGAGTGGCGCAACGATGGGATCGGAGCCAATGCGGTACGTACAGGCAGGCCGACGAGATCGTGCTGCTTGACGAGCTGCATGATCGTGCGCAGCACCGGCGTGTTGCGCTGCGCCGCCAGGCCCGAGACCGCGATCGGCGGCCCTCGGTCCTGCTCTCTCGGTGCCTCGAGCAGCACTCCTTCGGCCTCAGGCTGTTGTTGTTGTTGCTGCTGCTTGTTGATGTTGATGATGCCACTGCTGCCTCTTTGTTGTGTATCGAGCTGCTTCGGCACGAGCATCGGACCGCGAGAGTCGACGAACGCGCCTTGGATCGACGGAGACGGTGGCGCGTCCGGGAACCTGCCATGTCCGAAGCGCTGGTAGACTCGCTGCAAGAAGGCCAACGCGGCCCACGTTCGGTGCACGGTCGGCGTGGCGTATGGCGCCTTGGCAGCGAGCGGCGTGGCGCGGAACATGGAGGCCGCTCGCTCGGCGATGTCGTGCATGCGCGCCAGAGCCGCCGCATCGTCGCTGGAGCCGCTGCTCTCGATCTGCTCGAGCTTGAGCGTCGGCGCGGT
>ERZ778023.3798-NODE-3798-length-14000-cov-54.978272_pt1 | contig 14000 bp, 10 predicted proteins | sample MGYA00375753_ERZ778023 | MGnify/ENA primary metagenome ERZ778023 (study PRJEB29350, sample SAMN05389822) | bioreactor metagenome | isolation source: Ammonium sulfate bioreactor | place: South Africa: University of Cape Town | collected 2014-04-04 ...
ATGTCGATTTTGAATTTGAATTCAAGTTTCAAGTTCGACACTACTGCAAAATTATTGATAAACGAGAAAATCCATTTGGAATGGTAAAAATAAATGATGACATTCATTATATAATTAATCGTTGACAATATACTTATTCAAGACTTGTAAAATCATAATAGAATACATTCTTCGTTTGAATTTATTAAATGATATATAAGCAAAATTATTTTATTCTTTTAAAAATAAAAATAGTCTTAGTCATCATCATCCTCTTCTGGCTCATATCCAGGCTGAGAACCGTCTGAATCAGAATCATATATATCATCCAAGGTAAAATTATTAATAGCATCATTTTGAGTAGCTTGTTCGATGTCAGGATCTCCAGCACGAGCTAGAGCCAATAATAATCTTAAGGTTTCACCTTAAATTAAATAGAAATACGAAAATAATTACCCATACAATGTAATTCAAATTGAGCTTACTCATATCTGCACGACAGTAAGGACAGTTTGGCGTCAGCTTTCTTTGTTGTCGTGTGATTAGCCAGCGTAATAAACAATTTCTATGAGTTTGTAATACGCATTGAGAGCATTGTCCTATCGGCTGATTCGGTAGTATATCATCGAAACAGATAACACATTGCCTAGAAATAAAATAAAATAACTTTTTAAAAAATATTTCACTTTTTATTTGTCTTATACTCGTGTTCTGCTTGTTGCCCCTGATTTGTAGCTGCCATAAAATATTCTCATACGAATAACACCGAAATTCTCTACGTAATAAACGTCAGAAATGCTTTTTATGATATTTGATCATGATAATCGTTTAAAACGCTATATAGTTTATTGCGATGTATAAGTCGACGATAAATTTCGAAAATCAACCAAATATGTTCGCAGCAGGCGATTGGTTATTTTGGAGTTGTGAATATGAAAAGGCTCGAGAATATTTTCAAACTATTTTGAACAAACGATCATCTTTAACAGAATCTGATTTAGCTCGATGTTACAAATCCTTGGGTGCAGTAGAAGTTGAATTAAAGAATTATGATCAAGCAATCAAGTTCTATAATCAACAACTTGATATATTACAACGAATGCGGGATTCGCACAATAAAAACGAAGGAATTCAATCGTGTTATGTTGCAATAGGTAAAGTCTATTGGTTAAAATTTGATTACCATCAAGCAATTGATTATCATTATCGAGCTCTTGAAATCAATCCATCTTCAGCTATTTACAAGAATTTAGCGAATATGTTTGTAACTACAAAACGATTCGACTTGGCATGGGATTTTTTTCAAAAAGCTCTGGAAATCGATCAAAATCAAGAAGAAGGAAGTAATTATTTAAAACTCGGACAAACCTATGCAAATATTGGAACAATGTATCAATTAAAACAGGACAATGAAAAAGCCTTTAATTATTTCGAAAAAGCTCGTGAAACATTACTTAAAAAACTTCCAGTTACTCATACGGCTATTAGAAAGATTGAGAAAGCTATGAGAACAATCACTGAATTACCATTATTTAAAATGGATGTCTTCGCTCAAAACAGTATCATTGTTCTTTGGCTTGATGAACACATTGGCCGTGAAGAGAATTGTCGAGCACTTAAAATGGAACTCCGTCAAATTACAGAAAGTGTAAAGATGTTTGATTCAGTCGAAAGTCTTCGACAATGTCTACCTCATGTACAAAATCGAAAACTCTTCTGTATTATTCAAGGAAAACATGCACAAGAAGTCGTTCCTGACATTATTCAAGCTACATCATCATCCTTGGAACCGGTCGTCTATGTATTTTGTTTACACAAGATATACTTAGTCAACTGGGCTTGTGAACAGCAATGTGTACTAAAAGGTGGTCTGTTTGATCATGAAAAGAATCTATTTGCTAAGCTGAACAACGATATAAATAAATATGTCAATCAAGATCCTGTTGGCGACAAGAAAATATTATCACCAGAACTAATTGCAAACTTTATGATACAATTGACGCAAATTTTCGAACGATTTTACCAAGAAAATACAGCGATTGGTACGCCTATCGCTGTACAATGATCATTTTCTTTTTATCTTTTACGAAATGAGTAGAAAAAAAATTAATGATATCAAATTTAATTTTATTTCATTCGTAATAATTGAGAGTAGAGTATATTAAAAAAAATCTCATTATATTAAAAATAATAATAAAAATTTCGAGCATTCTTATATTTTTGCCAATTTGAAAAGACGAGATGAAAAATAAACAAGAAAGAAACATTTTCCAGAAATTCAGTGATATTCTTAGTAATCTGAATTTGTACGATGAAAAGAATGATTTATCACTTGTTGATCAAATACTTTCGACGCGAATCTTTCTCATTCTATTTACGATATCAATTTCAATAATTACAATGTTAGCATTGATCAGTGTTCAGACACAAACAATTACTATTACATCGCCATCTGAAATAGTTTTCGAAAGTTTATCTCAAAATTATCGAAGTACATTATCATGCCCGTGTACACAAACGTCAATCTCACAAAAACATTTTATTTCATTTAATCCTCAATATCATTCAATATGTTCTAGTCAATGGACTAATCATTCGTTCATTTCATTGTATTTATCCGACGCAAAAATGAGTGAATACTGGCAATTAGATTATTGTATGATAATGGCATCTCATTTTCAATTACTTGCTCTCTTCTGTCAAACAATTCGACAAACTATCACCGATCGAATCGATCAATTATCTATTGAACATATTATTTCAAATAAAGTTTTATTTCGTGATATATTCAATGCACAGATCGTATCACTTATTCAACAAATTCAAATAAATATTAAAACAAATTATAAGCAGACACGTGATTTTATATCATTTAATATTCACGGAAATGGAATCTATTCTGGACTACGTACTAATCGTATGATTGAAACAGATGTAGTTGCCGGCATTGCTAGTTACTCTGACAATAAATATCAACCATCAAATGGTTCCTGTTCATGTCAAAAAACGAATGATTGTACATATCAAGCTGGTATTTACAATTATACAGGTCAAGAAGGTATGAATATATCTTTAATCTTTGGATATGTGGCTACCGATCCACCACTGCTATTTTCTATTCCGGGTCTATTTGCTGGCTGTTTGCCATATAATTCTTTATTAAAATCAACATTAGAATGTTTCTTTAATCAAACATGTATCGATCTATTTCAAATATTTATCAATAGATCATTATCATTCATATCTCCACTTTCATCATCATACTTTCAAACAAATACAACAGTCAATAATCTACTCAACGAATTACTGATCGAATCATGGAATGACGTGAGTAATTTTACCAATTACTATAAAATATGTGCACCACTGGCATGTACCTATTCATTTGATCAAAGATTTAATATCCTTTACGTGATTTTGACATTAATTAGTTTATTCGGTGGCTTGAGAATTATTACTTATTTTTCAGCTCCATTTATTGTTAGTTTTATACGACACATTGAGGCAATAAAATGGTGTCAACGACATTCAATTGATGACTCTCCGAATGCAAGTTTAGGTTTGAAAGAACGTTTATTTCAATTAAGAAACCAGATTCATGAAAAAATTCGTACTTTAAATTTATTTCCTTCATTATCCAATATTCAAAATGGAATTTATTCAACACGTCTTTATCTCAGTTTCTTACTACTCGAAATAGTTATTTTAGTTTTTTATATGTCAATTTCTATTCGAATTCGAACCATAACAATCTATCAGCCAACATTGAAACAGTACGAACAATTTTTTGACCAATACTCGTCATCACTTGTTTGTCCATGTAGTCAACTCTCAATTCCACATTCAACCATTTTGAATATTCAACCATACTATCATCAAATATGTTCAAGTGATTTCATTCAAGATGATTTCTTATCACGTTTTATAATGGGATTAGCACGGGGTATTTTTATTTTTGATTTTCGTATGATCTATGCACCAATGTTTTCATTGCTTAAACTCTTTTGTCTAATGGCAAACGAAACAATAACAAGTGAATTAATAGTTTTTTATGATACACAATTTATTAGCGGACAAATATTAGCAAATGAGACATTTCATTCTCAAATATCAATATTGATTCAACAATTTAAAAATCAAGTAATAGGAACTTATCTCGAATTATTTCAACTTGTTCGATATTCGACTCAACTCAATCAATTTTTTGTCTCTAAGAGTACTAATGCGCATATGGTGGTCAGAGCCAATGGTAATTTAAAAAACTATCGCTTTTCTTCGACTAATACCTATGATAATAATTGTTCATGTGGTACAAATAGTTCTTGTACACGTCCTCAAGGATTCTATTGCAGATCAACTGGATGTTTTAAAAACTTAGCCAAACCGAATTACACCATACCTGGTTTACTTCTCAGCTGTTTACCAGTTGATTCTCTTATTGTTTCTTCACTTGAATGTTTTTACAATTTATCATGTATTCAAACGATGATTCAATTGTTTGCATTCGATACACCAAATATTACTATTAGTCCAACTATTGCTAATATTACACCATTGAATTCATTGATTGATAGTCGTTTTTCAATGGATACAACTCTAGTTCAGATTATATCACATTTATTTATTGAATATTGGATAGATTCAATTAGTTTCACCAATTATTATAATCAATGTGCACCAATCGAATGTACATATACGTATGAAGAGCGATTTAATTTTGCATATATATTTTCCACAATATTAGGCATTGTTGGTGGTCTTTCTGTAATGCTTAAAATTATGTGTCCATTGATTGTTAAAACTTTTCGAAGAATCTATCATCGATATAAGACAAGAGAAAGACAATATATTAATATTAACTTCAATATTATCAATTATTTTCAACAATTAAATCTTTATGAGAAAAATCGAAACGATCGATTGCCTGAAATACTTTTAATCTATCGTCAAAAACTGGCAACACGATTCTATATTGTTATTTTCTGTTTATCAATGATTGTCATGTTAATATTTACAAGTCTTAATATACAAAATTATTCTGTCGTTGTTTCATCACCGAGTGAATCGACATTTGAATTATTAAAAAGTCAATATTCATCGACAATCTCTTGCCCATGTTTACAAATTGCTACACCATATTCAACATTTCTTTCGGTTAATGTTTCAGCGTATCATCAAATCTGTTCAAGTGATTTTGTCTCGTCGAATTTTATCCAATTAATGTGGGGAAATGACGACATATCAGCTTATTTTGACCAAATGGATAGAAAAATTCTAAGTTCACAATTTCGTTTCTTATCATCATTGTGCAGTCTTTCGAAAGATGTTATTGATCGTAAACGTGATATTTTCCTTTCAAAAAAATTCTTTACAGTTGAAACGTTAACTTATTTATCATTTCAAACACAAATCGATTCAATTATTAAGACTTTTATTAATCAAATATCAGTAGATTTTCGACGAGAACTTATTCTCATTACTGATTTATATCATGCTAATCAATTGCAAAATATATTCAATACTAATTGGGGTATACCAGTACTAAATACAAGTACGACTTATATTCTACCCATATATCCTGTGCAATTTAATGAGACTGATCGCGTATGTTCATGTGCAACTTCAGCAATGTGTAAACGATCGTTTTTTAACAAAGGAAATGACAGAAAAACGATAGATGGTAAGAGAAAGAGATAGAGAGAAATAGTTAAAAGTTAATTTGACTTTTCAGGAATAGTTATCGGATGTTTGCCGATGTATGGTCTTCGATTTTCAACACTTCAGTGTCTCTACAGTCGGTCATGTTTAGAAAAGTTAGCTGCATTTTTGGATATAAATTATGTATTGCAACCGCTCAACGATTTAATACCAACACGTTTTACACCAATATCAACAATATCAATAAGTGCATTGATCGATCAGTTATTTATTGAAATATGGCAAAATTCAAGTAATTATTCGAATTATTATTCTGCTTGTGCACCAATGAAATGTCAATATACATACAACAAAAGAAATAATCTAATATATATAATAGCATCGCTTCTTGGTTTATATGGTGGTCTTACAATTGGATTGAAACTTGTCATTTGGCATATTTTAAATATATTCTGGAAATTTTATGAGAAAATTAAAAAATGTCAAGCAAATGTTCATCCCAGTCTCTGAAATTCACTCTAAATATTTTATTATACTAAATTGAAATGAATTGATTAAAAAAGAGGTTTCGAACGATATTGTGCAGGTATTTCAGAAATTTCTCCAACAATTTCGGCGAAAAATTTTTCTGCTTTGTCTCCGCTGTACGCATGTTGAATGCCCATGCCGTTTTTAATATCTTCCAATTTAAAATTCTGTTTACTTTTCCATTCAGCCCGTTGCATATAAAAGTCATGATCCATACGTTGAAGATGAAACATTTTTAAATCGATATCTCTACAAAAGTTGAATAGAAATTAACTTGTATAGTAAAACAACTCATATACTTATTAACATTCTCACTACATGAGTGAAAACCGGGCACCCAATGCAGTGCCATACTTGTTAATAATGGTTTATCATAATGGGTATGTCTCATCCAAAAACGTCTTTGCTGTAAAATTGATTGACTCACGTCGAGTTTAGCCTCTATTGTCACATTATGACGTATATCATAAGCTTCTACTCGAACAGCAAATTGTTTTGTTTTCTTGATATAATCAATTAACCCTAATGGATATTTCAATGGATCAGGCATAACAATTTCATCAATTTCACAGAACAAAACATATTTATAACCACGATCTAGCAGAAACTGTGTTTGATTTCGAACAATTTCAACTAACCAATGATGATCAAAATATTCTTTTGAATGAACGCGACGAACATTAACAGGTAGATTAGATGTTGAACCATCATTACTATCATTGTCTAATATATAGATATCATCATCAGAGAAAAATTGACGATAATATTTTAACCATATAGGTAAATATCCACCCTCATTTCGACATATCGTTAAAACAGCATATGGACTTTTTCGACTTTTTCGACTTGGTTTAAATTTTAAAAGATCCTTTTGCGATAAGTTCCAAAAATGAATCCATTGTTCCATAGCTGTTGCTAATCGATCAAAATATTCATTAACATGTTCGAAATTCTTTCGAATCATTTGAGCTAATTCAAGATAACATTGTTCAGGTGTTTGAGCTGATAATGAAAATCGTACTTGTCGAAAAAATTCGATTAAATCTTCCTGCCAAAATAAGCCCATATATTCTTTTTTTAAATTTGTAAATGGATTCGATGCTTTATTATGTCGAATATAAGGTGAACCTGATTTAACACCAAGACCTAAATGATCAGCAATCACTTTACTTGCCCAACCAGCAAACATATCATCATAACGAGCCCATGGTTGACCGGATCCCATCAGACCTTGCATAAAAGCTGCACCAATTAATTTACGATTAAATGCAACGTTCATCGAACACATTGGATAGAGAACTCCATGAGGAATTGTTAGTGTTACATCTGCAAAACGAGTATTACGTTCGTTAACTTTAAATAATTGTGTTGGTGCATCATAATCAGGAGCATTCAACCAAATACCATGAGATATAGCAGTTGGAACACCTTGTCGTAAACTATATGGATAACCACGAACAAAATCAGATCCATTTTCATATGGATCATAGAGTGTATTGAAAAAATAGGGTGTTGAATTGGTGACAAGATTTTGAATATGTTTGAAAAGTGCATTTATTCGTTGACCTTTATGATCTTCGGCTGGCAAACAATCATCATCAATTGTATAGATAAATGTTTTCTTAGAAACTAGAAAACCAAAATTTCTTATGGATGCATCTTGTGAACTGATAATCCACGAATATTTATCGCCTAAAATTTTATTTATATCATTTCTATTATATAATTCATAATCAGCCCATGGAGGAATTTTTAAAAATTTCTCTGGATTTCCATCTTGAATAATAACTAAATGAAATTCTTGAAAGAATTCTTTCCATGCTTCTAGAAAGTCAAGATCACGAATTGATGGTATAACAATATCAACATCATTGTAATACGATGAAATATTCCTTAATTGTTTTTGACGTGTAAAATTAAATTGATCAAGACAATTTGGATGATTTAATGTTGACAAATTAGAATTCCAACCACATTCTTTTTCTAAACGATCAACCGCTGAAAGCATACAAATACATGAAACATTGCTTTTCATGTTAAAAAAAAACATTTACCTGATCCAGCACCATAAAATGAACTTGCAGATTCGTCTACAGGACCATATTTTTTTGACAAAGTCGATCGAACGATATTAGGAACACCCGGACCAGTCGTACCAGGTATACTGTTCACATTCTTTAATTGATTTAATATTTTTTTCGAATTAATCTGCGTATTACAAGTTTGCACATTTCCGAATTTCAATGGAGAATGATTATATAGATTTGCATTAACAAAAACATATGCCACACAAACAATAGCTAGAAAACCAAGAGTATAACGAATTATGTTCCTTTTGAATGAGGCCATCAGAAAGCTGATTAATCTGAAAACCTAAACTCATGAACATTCAGAAATAGATCAAAGTCCTTTAACACAATGATTCTAACTGAAATGGAAAAAAAATCATTTAAATTACAATAAAACCTCCCTTATTGAATTGAACACCTCTCAACTCTGAACAATGGGCGCTTTTTTCGGTCCCAACTAGATAAAAAAAAGGTGAAAAAGGAAAGAAAAAGGTAATGCATGATTTTATCTTGAGGTGCAATTTTACTGAACTGAACGGAAATCTATTATATATAAATAACAAAAGTAAGAATGAATGGATAAATTATAACGAATTGATTGATCGATTTACTCGAAGAACATTAGAAACAAGATTTAAAAAAAACACAGAAGATATAGCAACAATTTTTCGACATTTTACCGTCTGACATCCTATTTTTGATATTTTTAAGATCAATTGATTCAAAGGCGGCGGAACGCTGTAAAATTAGGTGAGGCTCAAAAAAGTTGATGCCGAACTTTAGAAAATTTTGAAAATAAACAAAGTGTTTAAAATAAAAAGTACCGTAAATACTTTATTTTTCACTAATGAAAGAATCCAAAAAAAGCTTATCTTTTCTCATTCGATGATACAAACTGTGAGAGTGTATCTTTGGATCGAATACACAATCAAACATTTTATTCGTGTTCGAAAAACAAGACGAAACTTCTTAAAAAGAAAAGCAGAAGCGTGCACATATATATGAAAAGATAACAATGGAATGGGTATGAAACATAAAAGAATGAATAAACGAAGTGGGGAAAAAAGGAAGAGAAAGAATGTTGAGAGGGATGTATGATGAGACATCACACTGTAACGCAAACCTTGTCATAATTTCATGCAAGTCAATTTTGTCAAGTTTTTCTTTATATACATATATATGTGATATTAGACAATGATTTAATCTTGATTGGGTCACAGATGTTCGAAGTATGTTTTATAATCTGTTTAGCGTACTAGATGCTCTTTTAGCAGTTACAGTCGTAACAGGAATAGTCAGATATAGTCGAATTAAATTGTCCGATTCTCTAAACATTTGTTTACCAATACTACATTTATTAAAAATTTCATAAAGCATCGAAATTTTTGTTATTTATTTATTCCCATTTGATATGTGTCAATTACAGTTACAGATTTAACAAAGTCCGTAATAATTGCTGCTTCTGTTTTCAATTTAACCGTTTCAATGTCACCAATAACAAAATCTATGATTGTTTCGATTTTTTCACTACGTTGTTTTGGTGGATTATTTGAAATTTCGAGAATGAGTTTTTCAAGATCGCATGGGAATTTTGTTCTATTATGTAGAAGTAAGAATATATGCGAATCTTAAAACTAAAATTCTGGTGAGGCTGAGCCTTATTGTACTGAAATTTGGTGAGACTTTCACCTCACCTTGCTTCTGAGTTCCGCCGCCTATGTTTTTAAGATTAATTGATTAATCAATTACAGGTATATAGAAAATGTAGTAACGATGAATATTTATCGATGTATTAGTTGAATATTGAATGTTAAAATATTCTGTATCTATCACCATCTTAGCGTCTATGAGCTATACATAGAGGTGTAAGCCGTCGGCGGCTCGAAAATTTCAAAGTTTTTTCCTCTGTCAGCGGCGGTTGTTTTAGATAAACGGCGACGGCGACTCAGCCGCTCGGATTATACACCTCTAACTATACAACATGATTCGGTTGATTTTGGTCATTTTGCAAAGATTGCTGTATTCACATAGAAGCTTAGATATTTTTTATTTTGATATAGTTAGATAGAGCGTCTTGTACTCTATCGAATTATATAATTTTATAGATTTTTATTAATCAATTTATGCATAAATTTGAATAGAGTCTTCGAATATGTCACACTTATATTTTGCACGACTATATTTCAATGTCAGACAATTTTTTCATGCTTCAAATAATACCATGTAAAAGAGATCTATTATAATTCCTCGTGCACAAAGTTTCAAAGGAAACGTTCTCAGAATAGTGGAGAAAATAGAGTTGTACTCTTGAAAAATGCCCATTTTGGAACTTCTGAAAAGTTATGTCAGACTATCCAAACGATCGTTATGATATCCAATAAAAATAGAACATAGTCTCTTTGAAAGATACATATTTAGATAGAGTAAAAGACGCTCACCCTCAAATATCAAAATAAAAAAATATCTGAGCTTCTATGTGAATACAGCAATCTTCGCAAAATGATCAAAATCAACTGAATCATGCTGTATATGTAGTCATTTATGAGCTCATTACAAAATAAGCACATCCTATCTATAGTGAACGCTTTTTTGTCGGTCCCGTTAGTGTTCATTATAGGGATCGCGGATTTAAGCAAACAGAATACAATATACATGCACCAATAAAAGAAACTTCATTAACAATAAATTCAAATATTGTATACGACGCAAAGTTTTGAATCTTCCACGTTTTGTTCAATATCATTTCTCATAAAAATGAAATCTGTTTGTTTAAAATAACCAAAAAAAGAAGGAAATAGGTCATGAATACTAATATTAAACAAGCAGTCTGTTATTAAGATTAATAATTATGCTTATAGTCATATCAAAGATAAAGATGAAATACAGCTGTAATCTTTTTTCCGTCTTCTTTTTGTTGATGCTCAAGGGTTCTTGACTTGTCATTTAAATAGCTCTGCATCTTGATCTTGAATATAGCATTAAAAAAACATCATGTTAGTTGACATTGCTATATATTTAATTCGTATTGCCTTAACATTGTTTATCATATTTGGTACCATTGGTAATATTCTCAATGTTCTCATATTCATTCGTCCTAAGCTCTTACAATCATCATGTACAATTTATCTTCTTGTTACTTCGATTGACAATATTTTTGTACTTTATCTCAATGTATTAACTCGTGTTCTTGCCAATGGATTTTCAATTGATGTTACAACAACATCGAATTTTCTATGTAAATTTCGATATTATGTCGGTTATGTTTGTTTGGCTGTATCACCTTATTGGTTGATTCTTGCTTGTTTCGATCGATATTGTGCAAGTTCATCATCAACTACAAAACGAGCATGGTGTAATAAGAAAACAGCAATAAAATCATCTATTGGAGCTTTTATTCTCGCTTGTTTACTTTATTTACATATGGCGATATTCTTTGAAATCAAATATGTAAATAACGGTAAAATGTGTTATAGTCGTGCAGGTGTCTATGATTTATTCTATCGAATATTTTATCTTATCATCTATTGTATAGTACCATCGGTGTGTATGGGTATTATTTGCGTATTAACATTGAAGAATATTCGTCAACAAGCTCAAAGAATCAATCCAGCATTAACAAATGGTCGTCAGAGTCTTCGTCGTATTGATCAACAAATGATTCGAATGTTAATTGGACAAATTTTAACACAATTAGTTTGTATTCTACCATTTGCTATATTCAATGTAATAGGTTTATTTGTTAATACTACAACTGCTCTATACAATTTTTTTCTTCAAATTGTTACTATACCACTATTCGTGAGTTATGCAACAAGTTTCTATATATTTACATTATCATCTCGTATTTATCGACAAGAATTAAAGAAGATTATTTACTTCTGGAGACCAATACAATATGAAAACGACCAAACAATGGACAACTCAATAAGCATGACTGTGAATCCGTATCAACAGAAGTCAAAAATGACTACACAATAAAAAAAGTCCTTATTTTATGTTGTCTTGTCAGCCTATTCATTAAATTATTAAATTTTAATCTCCTTATATAAAGACTGAAAATCCTATTAATCCTATGACGTTTAGTTCTTGTAACCTGACATGAAATTTGTTTGTCTAATACATTTACTAATTAACTGTCAACTTTCGAAAGAAAAATTCCACGGCTTATCAGTCGTCATTGATATCTTATTATTCTCCCATTCCCATTCCTATTTCTCCTGTCGGTTTATCAGACGATGGGAAAAGTGGTCGTTAATCTCTTGATATAAATACGCACGACAATTGTTCTGTTTGTTTAATTTCATTGGCATTACAAAGGAAAATATGCGTGGATTAGTGGTTCTAATTTTTACTACTTCTTTATTTATTGGTGTGTTTACTGCTCCTCTTACTGAAAATGAAGTTTCCAAGAAAAAAACTAAATCAATTAAAACGCATGCTGATGCTTTCAAGTTTCTAGTTACACTTGGTTACAATCCGTGTGCCGGTAAAATGGTCTCATTTTGTCGTAGAAGTCTTGAATCGATGTTGAAAAGCTACCAAACTACTTATTCGTTACCAGTAACCAAAAAATTGGATGCTGCTACATTAAAGTTAATGAATTCACCAAAGGTCAGACAGTCTAATTCTAAAACAATCCCTCCTTATAAAGACAAATACTGGTTATGGTACTGAAAATGAAAAGAAAATGTCATAATTCTATTTGAATATTTTGTATTTCTTTTTTAAGGCCAACGAATCGTACGTTAACATGGCGATTAGAAGCTGGCGAAAAAAAGCTCTTCTCGGATCGAGAAAGTATTGGCGAAGATATTCAACAAGCATTTGATAATTGGGCTCAACATTGTCAATTAACTTTTCGTGAAGCAACTGAAGATGAGACAGCAGATTTTAATTTAGCTTTTGTGTCTGGAAAAAGAAACGATACTTTTCCAATGAGTGATGGACCTGGTTCTCGACTCGGCTATGCATTTCAACCCTGGCAACGATTTCGTGGTGTGATTCATTTTGATTCAGCTGAAAATTGGTCTCAAGAGTGAGTAGATTTATAAAGTTTATTGGTTAATTTATTTTTCCTATGTATAGATACAATGATAATTCTTCGAGCTTCAATTTTCGATTAGTAGCTACACATCATATTGGTCATAGTCTCGGTTTGGAGCGTTCATCCAACGAAGATTCTATTATGTACACATTTTATGGACCCAAATCAACTGATATCTTGTCGTCGGAAGTAAGTGATCAAAATCGAACAAAAGCAATCATTTATTAGCATATTTTTTAGGACATAGCTGCCATTCAAGCATTATATGGTAAACCAAATAAAAAGGAAATGTGAACAACAATTTTATTAGCATATCAAAAACAATCATAGACTCTAGAATCATAATGTTCTTGTTTTTTTTTACAAAATATTTAATCAAAAAATTAATTGCGAGCATATTTGATGTGAGGTTCCGATCTTGATTCACCAATTGAAAATAAAGTATCATTCAATGATTTTGTATTAGTTAATTCAAGTCCAACAAAGACGATCATCATAATAATCAAACAAGGTCGAAACATGTAAATATCAATGAATTGCAAGGAATCAAGCCAATATTTAAGTATGCGAGTATCAAACGATAGAGAACAAGGTATTCTTTTCACAGTTTCACCTTCAAAGAAGCTTACTAAAATAAGCCAATCGATTAAAAAAAAATGAAATCATAATTCATCTCTAACGAATAGAAAAATATAAGAGTACCTTTTAATAATGCAATATAA
>ERZ778023.3802-NODE-3802-length-13993-cov-5.207132_pt1 | contig 13993 bp, 13 predicted proteins | sample MGYA00375753_ERZ778023 | MGnify/ENA primary metagenome ERZ778023 (study PRJEB29350, sample SAMN05389822) | bioreactor metagenome | isolation source: Ammonium sulfate bioreactor | place: South Africa: University of Cape Town | collected 2014-04-04 ...
GAGACGCCCTTGGCGCGAGCCGCCGCTACGTGATCCCCCTTTTGGAATACTTGGACGAGCAGGGATTCACCATTCGTGATGACGACTACCGAACCATCGCTCCCGACTAACCAACCAGTCGCCGGAGGGCTTCATCGAAGGTAGGAGCTTTCAAGATAATGTACCGAACGTCCCCGTAGCCTTCCAAAAGCAGCTTTGCCGCCAATTGCTGTCCTTCGCTGGCCTCAAAACGCGTCCCCCCGTCCACCTGGGTCACCTCCACTTCGAACGGGCTTGCGAGGGCAAGCGTCCCGGGATGGTCGTGCGTCGCTACCGTGACGGTGCTCGGAGAGAAGGATCGGGTGAGCGCGGAAGGGGTATCGGAAAAGAGCACTTGCTGATCCTTGAGCACAATCACCAAGTCCGCCTTTTCGGCGAGCGCCGCGATGTTGGTGGTGAACACCAGCGTTGCGCCCTCCGCAAGTCGAGTCTGGAGGATCTGCCAAAGCCGGTCCCGAGTCCAAGGATCGAGGAGATCCATTTCTCCATCGGTAAGGATGAGTGATGGAGACGCCCCCAGTGCCTCGATGAACCGTGCCGCCACTTGCTGCCCCGCCCCTAAGTTGGCCATCGTTCGATTTCGTACTTCCCATAGGCCGAGAGCCGAGAGAACTTCGGCCACCCGGGTCGAGTCCTTTTCACTCAAGCTGTCTTTGGCCAGCGCCCCCGGCTTATCGCGGCGTGTAATCCCCTCGCCGTCGATAACCGAAACCTCCGCCGGTCGAAATACCTCGCCTCGCGTTGGTTTCTCATTCCCGATCACGACGTTGAGGAGTCGAGATTTCCCCGCGCAGGTGGGACCAATGATGGCAACCGAACTTCCCGCCGGAACCGCCAAAGTGAGAGTTGACCCTTTGTCGAGTAAGGCGAGGTGCTCGAAAGCCAGATTCGTGGAATCGACCTTTCGAGCGCGACGCTTGAGCATAGCTAGGCGGGGAGTACGAGAAGGTCTTTGGGAGACTTGGTAAGAATCTCCACCCCGTTCTCAGTGACCAATACGTCGTCCTCGATTCGGACGCCGCCGAACCCAGGAATATAGACTCCGGGCTCCACCGTCCAAATCTGACCGGGTTCAAATACGTTCTGGCTGGTCTTGTTCATTCGACCCGCATCATGAACAAGGGCGCCTAAACCGTGCCCCAGGCCATGCCCGAAGTATTGGGCAAGCCCTTTCTCGTCCAGAATGGTGCGGGCCAAGGTGTCCACATCCGCTGCCCGAACCCCCGGCTTGATCGCGTTGATGCACTCCACTTCCGCCTTCAGAACTTGATTGTATATCTCTCGATGGCGGTCCGTCGCTTCGCCAACCACGACGGTCCGGGTGATGTCGGAACAGTAACCCTCCACTTTCGCCCCGAAATCCATCGTCAAAAAGTCGCCCACTTCCAGCTTCTTCTCGCTCGCTTTCCCGTGTGGACGTGCGCTGCGCTCTCCGCTCACCACAATCGGCGGAAAAGCGATCTCTGCGCCCTGGCGACGGATGAAAAATTCGATATCCAGGTTGATGTCGTACTCGGTTACCCCAGGCTGAATCAATCGCTGGACATGCTCAAAGCAGGCGTCCGCGATGCCGCACGCGGCTCGAACCCGATCGATCTCTGATTCGTTCTTGACCATGCGTAAGTCGCTGACCAAATCGGGCGCCCCATAAAGTTCGATCCCCGCCAACTTATCGCGCCATCGCTCGAAGTTCGCGTAGGTCACGCTCGCCCCCTCGAATCCAATCCGCTGGATTCCCATTTCCTTGATCTTCTGCGCCAAATACTCGTCCCCATTGACGGGGGATTGGAACCAGGAGTGAGGCATGTCCTTCACCTGCTCTCCTGCCTGAATGGCGTAACGGCTGTCGGTGATGAACTGAGCGGCGTCGCCAGATACAACCGCGATGCCAAACGTTCCCGTGAAGCCGGTCAGCCAGTTCACGCTGCCCAGGTCGCTTACGATCAAGGCCGGGATGCCCGCCTCTGCCATTGCAATTCTCAATCGATCCAAATTCGTCATCTAAACGACCTCACGTTCCACGTTCTGAATGGCCTGAAGTGCCATCACGTACCCGAATCCGCCAAAACCCACGATCTGTCCCAACGTGATCGGCGCGATGACCGAATGCCGTCGGAACTCCTCACGTGCGTGAACGTTGCTCAGGTGAACTTCGATGATGGGCAATCGGACGCTCGTGAGAGCGTCGCGCAATGCAATGGAATAGTGAGTAAGTCCGCCCGGATTGATCACGACCGCATTCGCCCATCGGCGATGCTCCTGAATCGTATCGATCAACGTCCCTTCAGAGTTCGACTGCAAAATTCGTATTTCGATCCCCATCTGGTCTGCGGCCGCTTTGATCTCCGCGTCGATTTCTTCGAGCGGTTTCTTGCCGTAAACGTCCGGTTCGCGAAAGCCGGTCATGTTGAGATTCGGTCCGTGGAGAACCAAAACTTTGATCGGATTAGCGTTCATTAAGGAGTTCCTTCAATTTCGCTGCATCGATGACGTTCTCAGGGAGCAGATGAGGAATTCCGTTGACTACGGGAAATCCATGCCCTTCTTGCGAACAAACCAGATAGTCGCCCTCTTCACGGAGGGCGGGGCGCCCGTCGCAGACGGGGCAGGCAAGGATGGAGAGTAAATCTTTATCGATCAATCGAGGACTTCCCGGTATATCTCAGCCGTCTGGCGCGCGGAGTCGACCCAATCGAATTGCTGAACTCGTGCGAGTCCTCTCTGACGCAGCCCCTCAATCTTACTCGAATTGGAAAGCGTTTCCCGAATCGTCTCCCCCCAGTGGGCTGCTTCCCAAGTGGGTTCCACCACCGCCGCGTCGCCAGCGACTTCAGGCAGCGCCCCTCCCGTGCTGCAAAGAACGGGGCAACCGCAGGCAAATGCCTCGATCACCGGAATCCCAAACCCCTCATGCCGACTAGGGGCCAGATAGAGCGCCGCACCGCTGTACAAGGCGCAAAGGTCGTCGTTGCTGACGTACCCAACCGCTTGGATATGGGCGCCCTCCGGCTGATCTCCCCACCCCGCCTTTCCGGTGACGACCAACTTCTGGCCCGCAAGTCCAGCCGCCAGCACCGCCAGCCCCATGTTTTTCCTTGGCCACCGCGTTCCCACGGTCAAGAGATACCGGCCCTCTACTCCTAAACGCTGCAAGACCGGCGTCGGATCGTCCACTCGCTTGACCCACGGAGGCAAACCGTTGTAAATCGCTCTCGTCTTGCCCTTCGCCTCGGGAATATAGCGCTCAATCTCGCCCTGACAGGTATGCGAGACCGCAATCACTCGCTTCGCTCGCCGAACTGAGGACGGGACCATTCGTTGTAACAACATCCGATCTTTCGGCTGGAACCACTCGGGGCCGATAAAGAAAGAGACATCGTGAACCGTCGTGATTCCGTAGGCGCCCGCCAATGGACTCAGGTTGTACTGTGTATGGATCGCCCGGGCCCCCAACTTGCGGGCCCGCAGCGGAAAAGCCACCCAACTCCACCACCGTGAATGGGGCGCAGGCAGATGAATCCATTGAAATCTTTCCGATTCGGGAATCCCCGCCGGGCGGGGGGCGTTAGAAAAGAGCAGGAACCGCAGGGTCGTCTCGATTCGTTCGAGGCCATAGATGAGTCCCGACCAGTAGCTGGAGTCGCCCGTACTCGCTCCCGCCACCAATCGGGCATCGATGGCGACCGTCTGACCACTCATCGACGAGAGTCCTTTGGCCCGAATCCTGCTACCATTAAACTTATTACCAAGTATTGAGCACTCATACTGCAAGGAACTAAGACCGATGAAGAAACGAAAACCCCCGATCGTGCTTGGAACATTGCTTGTCATTATGGTGATTGCGACCGCCATCATTTACAAGCCCCAAGGCGCGCCTGGTGATCACGACCACGAGCAGGAGCAACCTGCTGCCAACCAACCCGAACCGGAACGACCGAAGATGACGCCACAGCAGGCTGCCGGTATCAATAGCTCGGCCATGAAGACCAGCGCCGCTCCCGGATCGCCGCAACGCGCGATGCCAACCAGGCCGGGTGAAGAATCGAATGAGCCGTCGATCGCGGTTCCAAAGCAGCAGAACTATAAACCCAAGCCCAACGATTCGAGTATCTCGACTCAGTGGTACAACGAAGAGACCAGGAAGTAGTCAGATTCCACTAACTCAGGGGCGGAAGGACAAGCGTCTTTCCGCCCCTTTCTATGCGCTCGAAAGCGACTTTGTAGACGAGATCCAGTTCGGAAGACGAAAGCACCGCGCCAACCGTGTCATCCAAGCGCACCGTCCCATCCCCCAAGAGGATCGCGCGATCCGCCATGGCTCCCACCATCGTCAAGTCGTGTAACGCCGCAATCACGGTTTTCCCTCGTGAAGCCAATTCCCGACAGAGACGGTTGAAAGAAATCTGATGCGTTAAGTCCAAATGAGTCGTCGGCTCATCCAAAAGCAGCACATCTGTCTGCTGCGCCAACGCCCGCGCCAGAAGAACCCTCTGCCTTTCCCCTCCGCTCAGCTCGTTAACCGGACGCTCCGCAAAGGCCAAGCAATCCGCAAACTCCATCGCTTCACGAGCAACCCGCCGATCCTCCGCCGTATCCGCCAGTCCATCCGAACGCGAAATCCGGCCCATCAGCACCACTTCCTCAACCGTAAATCGGAAAGGAATCACCTCACCCTGGGGCACCACCGCCAAGTGTTGAGCAACCTCCCGAATCGATAACTCCCATATCCGCTTCCCACCCAAAGAAACCGATCCCCGAAAAGCCGGAATCAGTCGAGCAAGAGTCTTGAGCAGCGTAGATTTCCCCGACCCATTAGGGCCCAGAACCGCCGTCACCGCCCCCGGTTCAAAATAAAGCGAGACATCGCGAAGAACCTCTCGCCCGCCATACCCGCAGGCCAGACCCTCGCACCAAAGCGAACTACCCGAGTCCATCCTCAAGGACCCCCTGCGAAAACGCGCGGAACAACCCGGCATAAGCGCCGTTGGCGTCCATCAATTCGCGGTGAGTACCCTGCTCTACAATCTCACCCCGACGCAGAACCAAAATCTTATCCGCCCTCGCCGCCGTCGTAAGTCGATGCGCGATAAACAGAGTCGTCCGCTGCTGCATGATCTCATCCAAGGCTTCGGTAACCGCCTTCTCGCTCGTCGCATCTAACGCCGAAGTCGCCTCGTCGAGCAAAAGCAAGGTCGGCTTCCGAACCAGAGCACGCGCAATCGCCACCCGTTGACGCTCTCCCCCACTCAACCCGCCACCCTGCTCGCCAATCAAATAGTTGTACTTCTCTTCGTAAGTGTCCACAAACACACTGGCATGTGCCGCAATCGCCGCCTCCTCGATCTCGGCGGCCGAAGCGTCCGGCTTACCCATGCGAATGTTGTCCGCAATCGTTCCCGCAAAGAGAAAGGTTTGCTGGGGAACCACGCCAATCTGCTTCCGTAACCAAGCCAGATCCAACTCCCGAATGTCGACCCCGTCAAAGAGAATCACTCCCTCTGAAGGATCGTAAAAACGAAGCAGCAGATCCGCGATGGTGCTCTTTCCCGCCCCGCTCGGCCCCACCAACGCCAAACTCGTCCCCGGCTCCAGCACAAAATTGACTTTCTCCAAAGCCTGCGTTCCATCGGGATAGGCAAAGGAAACGCCCTGGAACTCGATCCGCCCTTTCGGAGTCGCCAACGTCTTCGCGCCCAGGGATTCGTGATGCTCTTCTGGCACGTCCAAAACTTCCGAATAAATGCGCTCGGAAGCCGCTTGAACCTGAGCATAGGTGTTGTTCACCGAGGCGATGTTTCTGGACCCCTGGTTGATGACATCCAGCGCATAAACCAACGCGACCAGATCCGCCACCTGCAAATTCCCATGGAACGCCAATATGCCCGACGCATACAGAAATGCCGCTAACGCACAAGCGCCGATCATTTCGACCAAGGGCCGTAAAGTCGCATTCCGCCGAGCCGCCCGCATCTGGCTGCTAAAGGTCTTCTCAACCAACCCGCGGTACTCCTCTTCCATCCGATCTTCCGCCGCAAATGCCTTCACCACGCGGGTCCCTTGCAAAGACTCCAAAGTCATCCCATTCAGAATCGCCAAATCGTTCTGAACGTTGGCCTGTGCGGACTTCATCTTCTTGGAATTGCGCTGAATCGCAATCACCATCGGCGGCAAAAAGAGAAGCGTCAATGCCCCCAACTGCCACTGGGTCCACAAGATATATCCGAAGGATCCAATCGCCTTCAGCGGACCGTCAATGCTGTCCTTAATGATCGTCACCGCCGCCTGGTAAACCCCGACGTCGTTCGTCAAAACGCTCTGAATCGAACCCGACCGCCGACTCCCAAAGTAACTAATCGGAAGCCGCTGTAACTTGGCATAAAGCCGAATGCGCAAATCGCTCGCGAGACGAGAGGCCGCCTTCGCTAGGTAATAACTTTGCCCGCGCGTAAACCAATACTTGAGCCCATAAACTCCCACCACAAAAAGGCAGGTCAACCCCAGTTGCCGCAGGGCGTCCGCTGGCGTCGGGCTCGGCGTCGCATGTTCCCGGGCATCCTGAATGATCGAGGAAAGCTGCTCGGACTTGACTCCCAACGAATCCGCAATTTTCTTTTGCTCTTCAACCGTCAGCACCACCCCGGAAAGGTCCCGCTGATGCTGAATCGGAGACAGAGCCAGGACTACCTCCCGCGTCGTCTTTCCTGTCCTTTGAGAGATTCGATCGATCTCTCCCGAAGAGAAAATCTTTTGCTCGGTAAAGCCTGCGACATCGGTAATCGCCTGAATGCCGTTCCGCATCAGCGGAATGGAAGCCGTTGTGAGGGCAGTGGTGACGAGCACGCAACCAATGCCGATCGCCATCGTTTTTCGCTGCGTCTTCAGATCCGCCGCGAGCCGTCGATCGAACTTCTTAAAAAGGTTGAATGACAGGTCAGAACTCCGCGTTGCCGGGGGTGCGGTGATACGGAATCACGTCTCGAATGTTCTTCATCCCGGTCACGTACATCAGAAGCCTTTCGAAGCCCAAACCAAACCCTGCGTGCGGAGCCGATCCGTATCGTCGGAGATCCAAGTACCACCAATACGGCTCCAGCGGCAATCCAAACTCCTGAATCTTTCTCTCCAGTACGTCCAGCCGCTCTTCGCGTTGCGAACCCCCAATGATCTCACCAATTCGGGGTGCCAAAACGTCCATCGCCCGAACCGTCTTGCCGTCCTCGTTCTCGCGCATATAAAACGCCTTAATCTCTTTTGGATAGTCCGTCAAGATCACCGGTCGTCCCACCTTCACCTCGGTCAGCCACCGTTCGTGCTCACTTTGCAAATCCGCGCCCCAGAAGACGGGATACTCAAACGTCTCTCCGCTCCCTTCCAGCATCTTGATCGCTTCGGTGTAGGTAAGTCGTTCGAAAGGACTCTCCACCACGTGATTCAGCGTCTTCAGTAATTCGGGTTCGATGCGCTGATTGAAGAACTCCAGATCCGCCGCACTGTTCTCAAGGATGTGCCCGATGACTTCCTTCAGGAATTCCTCGGCGCAGTTCATATTGCCTTCCAGATCGCAGAACGCCATCTCGGGCTCCACCATCCAGAATTCCGCCAGGTGTCGACTGGTGCTCGAGTTCTCCGCGCGGAAGGTTGGGCCGAACGTGTAAATATTCGTCAAGCCCAGGGCCATCGTCTCGCCCTCAAGCTGGCCGCTCACGGTCAAGAACGCGGGCTTGCCAAAGAAGTCCTCGGCCGGGTCCTTGGTCTTGAGCTGATAGGCCGGATTCTCGTGCCCTGCCGATTCCAAAGCCGTCGAGACCGCAAACATTGCCCCGGCGCCCTCGCAGTCGCTTGCCGTGATGATCGGGGTGTGGATGTAGTGGAATCCCCGGTCGTAAAAGAACTTGTGAATGGCAAACGCCGCTTGTGCTCGAACGCGAAATACCGCGCCAAAGGTGTTGCCTCGAACGCGAAGGTGCGAGATCTCTCGCAGGAACTCCATCGTAGCCCCCTTCTTTTGAAGCGGGTACTTCTCTGGGTCGGCTGCGCCATAGATCTCCGCACCGGTGGCCAACAGCTCGACTGCCTGACCCGCCGCGGGCGATTCCACAATCTCACCATCAAACCGAACGCATGCGCCCGTGGTGATCTGTCGGAGAACGTCGGCCGAAAGAACTCCTTCGTTCACCACGACTTGAAGGTCCTTAAAGCACGAGCCGTCGCTCAACTGAACAAAGGAAATCCCCTTACTGTCCCGTCGCGTCTTGACCCACCCGTAAGCGGAGGTCTGAGTGCGGGGAGCTAACTTAAAGAGGTCGCGGACATAGGTTCGCCGGTAGTCCATATGATTGGGCGAGAGTTTACCGCTTGGTTTCCCAACCGGAATTTCTCTCGCCAAAAGCCTGTGAAAACCTAGAAGTCGGCATGAATCGCCGCTTGAAGGTCGTTCAACTGCGAGTGTCCATCCATGAACATGTACACCGCCGCCTCATATTCCTTCGCGCACTCTTCTACCACGAGCCGTCCACAATCGGGGAACGTCACGATCTCCGCATTCGGCCAGTTGTGCCGCCACTTATCCAGATGTTCGTTGGTGAAGAGAGAATCCTTCATCGCCCAGATCACCTGAAGCGGAATTCCTGCTAACGCCTCCCGGTGAGCCCAAATGTCGTACAACCACTGACTCGAACCCACGTAACCCTTCGCCAACCCGTACGGCCCCTGCCGGTCCGATGCCTTCGCATAGGGCCCCGAGTACTGCGGAAAGATTCGGCTGTTCACCTTCTGCTTTTGCTCCACCATGTCGTGAAGCATCTTGTTCAGTCCCAAGGGCGTGGTCGTGAGCGCCATTTTGCCCATCGGACCGTTCACCTTGTGATCGAACTTCACGAATAAAGGATCGTTCTTCACCGACCACATAAAGCTGTTCACCGCCGAAATCCGCGCAATCTTTTCCGGATGCTCTACTGCGTGGGCAAGGGCAATGGGACCACCTAAGTCATGAACAACCAGGCTAAACCGCCCAATCCCAAGATGCTCCAGTAGCTTCCTGTAGTTCCTCGCATGCGCCTCGGGCGTGTAGCTCCAGTGCTCAGGCTTGTCGGAAAGCCCGAACCCGATGTGGTCCATCGCGATGCAGCGATGTTTCACCGATAGATCTCGGATCAGGCCGCGCCACATAAACGACCAGGTGGGGAAGCCATGAACGAAGACGATGGGCTCCCCTTGCCCCTCGTCCACGTAGTGCATTCGACCCCCGTCGACTTGCACGTATCGAGATTCAAACGGGTATTCGGCTTGATCCAGCCACTCCGCCTTCGAGCGTTCGCCTGTGATACTCATCGGACAGTGTTCTCCCTCGCAAACTTGCCTATATCCCTAGAGGAATACAAGAATCAGATTACGACGAAATGCCCGGTGTTCCAAAGTTAACACCCTCTTTACAAAGCGGCAGGCAGTATAATTCTCAAAACCCCCCAACGGTTTCGAACGGGTCTTCCTGTGCCCGGTGAAATTGCGGTTGCTTGGGGTGCCTTAGGAGGAACGGATCTTGACGAAATATATATTTGTGACCGGCGGCGTCGTGAGCTCGATTGGAAAAGGAATTACGACCGCAAGCCTTGGCCGACTCCTCCGAAACCGCGGCTATACCGTCGCCCCCCTCAAGCTTGATCCGTACATTAACGTCGATGCTGGCACCATGAACCCGTTCCAACATGGTGAAGTCTTCGTCACGGATGACGGTGCGGAAACCGACCTCGACCTCGGCCACTACGAGCGCTTCATGGACGTCTCCTGCTCCGCAGGCTCCAGCGTCACCACCGGCAAGGTCTACCAAAACGTCATCAACGCCGAGCGCCGTGGCGACTACTTGGGTGGCACCGTTCAAGTCATCCCCCACGTCACCAACGAAATCAAGCGCTCCATCATCGCCCTCGCCAAAGAGCAAGAGGCCGATGTTGTGATCGCCGAGATCGGCGGCACCGTCGGTGACATCGAATCCCTCCCGTTCCTCGAAGCCATCCGACAAATGAGAACCGACGTTGGCATCGAGAACACTATGTACGTCCACGTCACCCTGGTCCCCACCGTCGGACCTTGGGGCGAAGTCAAGACCAAACCCACCCAGCACTCGGTCTACAAACTTCGCGAAATCGGCATCTCCCCGGACGTGCTCGTCTGCCGAACCGAAGTCCCAATGCCGGAGGACGTGAAAGACAAGATCTCCCTCTTCTGCGGCGTTCCCCCGCAAGCCGTTATCGAGTCGATGAACGTCGAAACGATCTACGAAGTCCCTCTCACCTACGAAGATGCCGGTCTCGGAGACTTTGTATGTAAGCGACTCGGTCTCGAAGCGCGCAACGTCAACCTCGCCGAATGGAAGTCCCTGGTCGATACCCTCAAGAACCCCAAGCACGAATGCACCATCGCCGTCGTCGGCAAGTACACCAGCAACGGCGACGCCTACAAGTCCATCGGTGAAGCGATCATCCACGCCGGTATTCCCAATAACGCCAAGGTCAACATCAAGTGGATCGAAAGCGACTCGTTGGAGCACGGACTCCCCCCCCAAGAAGTCCTCGGCGAGATCGACGCCCTCGTCGTCGCCCCCGGCTTCGGTGGTCGAGGAATCGAAGGGAAGATTGAAGCCATTGAGTACGCCCGCGAGCAGGGAATCCCCTTCTTCGGAATCTGCCTCGGCCTCCAAATGGCGGTTATCGAATTCGCTCGCCACGAGTGCGGCCTCACCGGCGCGAACTCAGAAGAAATGACTTCCACCGCACCGTACCCCGTGATCCACTTGCTACCCGAGCAAAAGGGCGTCGTAGACAAGGGCGCCACGATGCGACTCGGCTCTTGGCCCTGCAATGTCGTAAACGGAACCCTCGCCCACCAGCTTTACGGAAGCACCCGTATCGATGAGCGCCATCGCCATCGCTACGAAGTCAATAACGACTTCCGCGAGAAGCTCCAAGAGCACGGCATGGTCATTTCCGGCGTTTCGCCCGACTACCGACTCGTCGAGATGGTCGAGATCCCCACCCACCCGTTCTTCATCGCCACCCAAGCTCACCCCGAGTTCAAGTCGCGACCGAATCGCCCGCATCCCCTCTTCACCGGATTGGTCGCCGCCGCCGTCAAGCGCCGCACGTCCGTTCCCGTCGCCTAATCGCACCCATTCAGAGGGCGGTGAGACCACAAGTCTTACCGCCCTTTTTCGTTCATAAACCGAAACAAATTGGCAGGAGATTGCCCCCCGGTGGCGAATCCTCCGCACAATGAACGATCCTCATGAGATCACTCACTTGTCCGAGGAAGAACAAGAACGCCTTCTAGGTACCGTCATGCGCGAGCAGATGGGATTGAGCCTAAAGGTGGCCGCAGTCTTCATTCTCCTCCTCGTCGGACTCCCGCTCGGAAACTTCTACCTGCCGGACCTCATGGGTTCCAAAGTCGGAGGTTTGACCCTGACGTGGTTGATCCTGGGAATCCTCTTCTACCCACTCACCTGGGTGCTCTCCTATGTCTTTGTCAAGCAGAGCGAGTCCATCGAGCATCGGCACGAGGGTGAATTTTAATGGAACTGATCCCCTTCATTTTCGTGGTCGTCATCGTTCTCGCCACCATCGGCCTCGGCATCTGGGCCACCGGCCGCAGCAAAACCGCCTCCGACTTCTTCGTCGCCGGTCGCTCCGTCAGCGTCTTCTGGAACGCCTCCGCCATCTCCGGTGAGTATCTCAGCGCCGCCTCGTTCATGGGTGTTGCCGGACTCATCATGAAGAACGGCTATGATGCCCTCTGGTATCCGGTCGGTTACGCCGCGGGCTACCTCTTTCTGCTGCTCTTCATCGCCGGTCCCTTGCGACGCTTCGGCGCCTACACCATTCCCGACTTCGCCGAGGGCCGCTTCGATAGCCCCACCTTCCGAAAGGTCGCCGTCACCTTCGTTCTCTTCATCGGCTTCTTCTACACCATGCCTCAAATGAAGGGCGCGGGCGTCACCATGGCCAGCATCCTCAACTGGCCCTACTGGGCCGGCATCGTCGTCGTTGGCGCGGTCATCACCTTCAATGTCGCCATCGGCGGCATGAAGGGCATCACCATCGTTCAGGCCTTCCAATACTGGGTCAAGCTCTTCGCCATTTCCGCCCCCGTCTTCGTCATCATGGCCCTCACCGGCCACACCGGTCTCGATGCCGCCAAGACGTTCGGAGACCCCGCCGTCACCCCCCGAATCACCCCAGGGGCCGAGATCAAGATCAAAGGCAAAGCTGCGGTCCCCGCAAATGCCATGAGCTTTGCCGCCAGTGAACCGACCCTCATAACCTTTCCCAAGGGAGCCATCCTCTCAAAAATAGGCCCGGCCAGGAAGCCTGAACCCGGAGAAGATCCTATCACCGCCGACGCCCTCGTCGGCCACCTTCCCGGCCTCCAATACGAGGCCTCCGCCACCGCTCCGCCCATCCCCGGCAACGCCGAAGGCTACACCTGCGAGCCCGGTTCGGTCTTCATCACTAAGACCGTCACCGTTACCAAGGGCGGTCAACCTGTGATGAAAGACGGCAAGGAAGTCAAAACCTCCGCGAAGATCGAGTTCGATCAACCCGCCGTCGTAAGCCTCATCAAGCCCGGACTAAAGAGTGAGGTCACCGATGCGTCAGACCCCGAAGCCGGTGCGCTCGCTCCCAACACCTCGCCCAATGGAAAGTGGCTCAACCCCTTCGGAGCCATGACCAGCAAATGGGGCTACCCCATGCTCTACACCTACTCGCTCATCATCGCGTTGGTGTGCGGCACCGCGGGCCTCCCCCACATCTTGGTCCGCTTCTATACCAACCCGGACGGCCGAGCCGCCAAGCGAACCACTCTCTGGGTCATGGTCATGCTCGGCGCGTTCTACTTCTTCACCCCCATCTGGGGTGTTCTCGGGAGAACGCTCATGCCAGTGCTCTACGCAAACGGAGCCACCGACTCAGCCGTCATCAAACTCCCCACGCTCCTCGAAAACAAGGTCCTCGGCCAAGTGCTCAGCGGCGTCACCAGCGCCGGAGCCTTCGCCGCCTTCATGTCCACCTTCTCCGGACTCCTTGTCTCCATGTCGGGAGCCTTCGCCCACGACATCTATGGAAAGATCATCCGCCCAGGGGCCTCTGCCGATAGCCGACTCAAGGCCTTTAAGATCGCCGCCATCGGTGTCGGCTTCCTCTCCATCGTCCTCGGCCTCCTCGTAGAGACCTTCGATATCGCTACCATGGTCGGCTGGGCCTTCGCCATCGGCGCTGCTAGCTACTTCCCGCTACTCCTTTTGGGATCTTGGTGGCGGGGCCTCACTCGCTACGGCGCGGGTGCGGGCATGCTCCTCGGAGGTCTCTGCTCCGTCGGTGCCATCATCTGCTCGATGCTTCTGGACAAGAAGGTCCTCACCTGGAACGTCTCCCCATTGATTCGCTCCCTCATGGAGCAACCCGCCATCTGGGCCGTCCCCTTCTCGCTCCTCACCATGGTCGTGGTCTCGAAAGCCACCGCTGGCTCTATACCCGCCAACGTAAGAGTAAAAATGCTCCGCCTCCACGCCCCCGAAGGCATGGGCCTCTCAAAGGACTACGTCAACGACTAATCTTCAGACCAAGCACACTCACCCAAAACGCCCGTCGCCCACATTTCGCTCGTCCAACAAATAAACTGAGCAAACACCAACCCCAAAATGTAGGCGACGGTCCTACCGTCCTGAGCGCGATCAATGACCGAACGCAACCCCCCAAGCGGACGACACATCTCGCTCGATCACCAGAGAACCCTCGGCAATCCCCAAACCCAAAATGTAGCCGACGGTCCTACCGTCGTACGCGCTCAAACCATCAGAACGCATTCACCCACACCACCTACTCCCCGAGACAAGAAAACCAAACCAATCCCAATCACCCATCGGCGAAATTCCGCAAAACAGCCAAAGGTCGCAAGCCCG
>ERZ778023.3803-NODE-3803-length-13991-cov-89.481702_pt1 | contig 13991 bp, 14 predicted proteins | sample MGYA00375753_ERZ778023 | MGnify/ENA primary metagenome ERZ778023 (study PRJEB29350, sample SAMN05389822) | bioreactor metagenome | isolation source: Ammonium sulfate bioreactor | place: South Africa: University of Cape Town | collected 2014-04-04 ...
CTCATTCCAGAAGTATGTAGCATTCCAGCAACCTGAAAGCCTACTTGGTATCACTAACTCACTCTTGCTTGCTTTCGCTCTCCATCAATAGTTTGTGCAATTGAACGGTGCTGTTCTGCGCGATACAATCACGAGCGTGTGGAAGGGACTTTCAGCACAAGGAGTCAACAGCAGCACGGCGAGCACCATCATTCAAACCTACATGGAGCTTACGATGTTCCTATCGATACAGTTGTCGTATGTTCTTCACAGTCCTCTGTTTGTGTTTGTCTGTCTTGTGCAGTACAAGATGCTCACCGCCCATCGTTTTGCAGAGCCGACAGCAAGGCTGTTGCTGCTATTACACCTGAAGCACAAGAAGCATTTCGCCAAGTGCTGGTCGACTTGTTATTGTATCCGCTGAAGCAAACACTCGCGAATGCTGTACGCTCTCTTGCTCTTTGTACTTGCCTGCACACTCTCGAACGATCGGATTGACTCATTCAGCATGGTGCAGTCGTTGAACTACCAAGTGCACAACGTGTATGACAACTACAAGCAACTCTTCAAGACGTTGTTGTCTCGAAACTCGGCACATCTCGATGGTACCGCTATGCTGTGGGTGCACTTCTTGCGCCTGCCGTTTGGCACTCACACGCTACCGATGATGATGATGATTGTAGGTCTGCTCTTGGAGTTCACTGCGCAAGCTCATCGATTTTCGATCGAGCTACTGAGTGAGGGCGACCACACTGCTCCCGCGGATTCCAGCGAAACAGCCCCGCCACAGAACAAGCATCACATGCCCGAGCTGTGCACTCGACTGGGACCCATGATCGCAACGTTGCATCAAACCGCATCTGCCGTTCAAACCGACGGTGCCCCACGAGTCGCGCAAGCCGTGTACGAATGGGCCGTGGCAGTGATCGATCTCGCGTTGCCATTCGCCAAGCGTCAGCGATCGTCATCTCATCTGTCGCTGGTCTCGTCGCTCACCAACTCAATCGGCTTGGACCAAATTCGAGGTATGCCTTGGTACTTTGAGGCCGCATCGTAATGCTCGTGGCCACTCACTCATGGAATCGTGCAGCGAGTGGCGGGTCAGTAGCTTCGTCGCTCGGCATCAACGAGCTTCTTGCATGGGTGCAAGAGTGGCTCGCTGCCGATCAATCGTCAGTCTCAGGACCGCTGGAGTACCTCTTCCGACTTGCTCGGGCGTTCGTCACTCCTGAGGTCGTCGATGCAGTGGTGTTGAACGACTCGTGGGTTCAATTCCTCGATGCTGTACTGCCAAGTGCCTCGTCGGTGCAGGTCATCAAGCTTCTTCGCACGGTACACGGTTTGCGGCTCGTGATGAAGATTGGCGTGATCGACAAGCGCTTGCTTGCTCACAAGGTTGGCGATGGCTGGCAGATCTGTGGTGGCAGTGATTCGGGTACTCTCGTCGATTGGAGATGCCAGCCTCTCGATCAATTGGCATTGCGTCTGAGTGGCCAGCTTCTCGCTGCCTCTGCTGCTGCGGAAGCCAATATCTCATCGCCATCGGTGTTCGTCTCGGATCTGCGGCTCCTCGAGCTCCTATTGCGTGGCACTGGTACACAAGGTATGGCAAGATGCAACAGCCGTTCGTTCGCCATCTCTTCCTGCTGCTAATTGCGAGTATGGTTGCACGTAGCTTCGCTCGTGAGTGAACCTACGATCGAGCAAGTGACCACCACCATCCTCGAGGTCTTGAAGGGCGCCTCTGCTGCCTCGACCTCGAATGACAAGCTCACGCTCCAGCGCCACGTGATTGCTATCACTCTCTCACCAGTGGCCGTCGAAAAAACGCAGAACTACGATGCTCGACTCGAGCTGCTCGAGTCGCTGTTCTTGCTTCGTACCAACACGCCAACGACGACTCTCTCGAACTCGGCTGCTTTCACCCTTGACTCTGACGAGATCTCGATCGTATCCTCGAGCGGTGTTGCCAACAAGGACAAGGGCAACGAGTTCCTCTTGGCTCCGCTGGCACTCGCCGCTCGCATTGCTTGGCGTGCGAGCAATGCATCGCAGTTTCGACCGGACCTGCCACGAGTCCTTCGAATCATTGAGCTCCAACAGCAACAGCAACTCCATCAACGAGAGCCGCACGCCAAACCGCTTAGGTACGATTGGTTGGTTGGTTGGAAGGAGCGATGCCCTCTCTTCTGACACTCGCTGGATCGAACAGTTTGAAGGCGCTCTCGGAACAGCTCCAAACACTCTTTGCATGGGTAGGAGACAGTGCCGAGTCGAACCAGGCGATCACGGAGCGGTTGGCATTCGGAGCTGACGCCTTGCGCGTTGCTCGAAGCCGACTCGCTGCCGTGCAGTTGGTTGACTTTGTTTCGTGGCCTTCGGTACTATCGCCGGCACTAGTGGCGCTTTCGGTCGACGCTCTGCGAGATGCGCTTGTGCAGCAACCAGAGCGATTCAACGCACGAGAGGCGCATCGAACCTTTGCACAAATGCTGCTGTTCCTCGCTGCTGCATCTGGACTGAGCATTATCAGCGATGCTCCGAGCTGCTGGCTGATTGTCGAGTTGCTCTTTGCACACGCGTTGAGCCGTGCTTGGGAGCGTTCGACTGACAACGAGCTTCGCCATGGAGCCAATGCAATCGACAGGGCGTTGCAGCGACTACTGCGCTCTTCCCAGATGTCGGAATCTCTCGTTTCCGAGGTCGCTACATTGCTTCTGGCGCTTGCTCATAATGACGCGACGCCGTTCGAGTCAGTGGCTGCCGTATTGGCGCTGCGTTCGTTGTCTCGAGTGTCGTCGGAAACGCTCTTTCATCCGGAATCCATTGTTGCATTGCACAAGCAAGGTACACTCGAGTCGCCAACATGCATCAGCAGCAAAATGCTTGGTGCACTAACTCGTATGGCTAGACGGCATCGAGTCGAACGAGTTTCTCGACAAGCTGTTGGTTGCACGATCGTGCCCTTGGCATGGTTCGCTGTTCGAGCAGAGCTTCGCCAACTCGTTGGTCGTGCAGGCACTCCAGTACTTGGCTGAAGCTAGTACGAGCGCCCAAGATCGTTCGCGTACGCCCTCCTCGTTCGCGACATCAAGGCACAAACCAAGGCGAGTGCTAACGATGATTGTCTTTGATAGTTGCTCTGACACGAGCGATCCTCGCGTTATGCGAGCTTCCAAGCTCGGACAGCCAACTCGGCACTGCGCTCACGCAAGTGACGCTGCTGCCGAGTCTCGAGCCTCGTCCCGAGAGCACAGAGAAGGTGTTGTTGGTGACGACTGCCAGTACATTGTATACGCTGGCACTATCACGTGATTCTGTCGCTGCGGTTCTGTCGCCTACTGTTCTATCAGCCATTTTGCGACAATCTCTGGATTGGGCTCAGGTAACACATGCTCAACACGCGTGTTCGATTCGCTCGAGCAAATACTCATCAATTATCGAGGGCGATGGCGGTGATGACAGAGTACCAATCTCATTCTGGCAACCAAGGCGCTCGAGACTCTCGAGATTGCGCTCACGGTCATCGATACCAGCAATGTCGAAGCCGACATTGTGGCACAGCTTGACGGTGTTCGAGAAGTGATCCACGATCGACAGCTTGTGTTGCTCTCGCTACAACAAGCTTGTACGTATCTCACTCGCTGCTGCTCCTTGCCAACCCGATTCTGACATCGCTTGTGATAGCTGCCTTATGCAAGTTTCAAGTCGGCCAACGCTATCTGGCGCAGCTGTCCCAAACAGCCCTTGCAGCTACCGGCAGGCCAGTGACACAAGCCAGCGTACGCACCTATGTCGCTCGATTCGTGAACCTCCTTGCTGTGTTGTGTTTATCGTTGACTCCTATTGTGGGCACAGCAATTTGAGGCATTGTTCGAGCTGCTCCAAGTACCAGAGCCCACGTTCCAGCGCAATGTCTGCCGTGTACTGTTGCTGAACGTGAAACAATTTGTGTCGCTCTTTGGCGGTGAGGATACCACAACGACAAGTACGGCGTTGCGAGTGGTGAGGTCTGCAGCGTGTACTGACTATCACCTGCGATCGATCGACAAGATGAACAAGATGGCCCACTGCCAGCGCCCTTGCGCCCGATCGTCATGCTGGTCCGCAACATTCAGCATGAGCACGGTGTGATTGAGGAACGGTTGAGGCTGCTTGAGACGAGGTTGACCTACCAGGATTGTGCGGGCCTACCACTGCGGTTGGCTTGCTACTATGGCTGGCTGTTGCTGTTCAACGTGATGGCCGAACTGAGTTCATCGGGTCGCGAGAGCATCAACACCTACTTGCGCGAATCCAAGCTTGCGAGTGAGCTCCTGGATGTGCTGTTCGATCACGTCGAGGCATATCCACCCGCAAGTCCGCTGGTGCTCGAACTTGAGCCAGTGGCTCAATCCAACACGCTTGCCAGTACGTGATTGCATGCATGCGTGGGCATTTGATCTTGAGCTCGTGCAGCTTGCTCATTGGTAGCATATGGCACAGAGCTCGATGGTACGAATGCGACGAGCATTGGCGAGCTGGCCAATTCGCTCTTCCTTCGAGCCGTGGCATTCCTTCCGACCATATCACGACAATGGTGGGGAGATCTCGATCGCCATACTGGCAAGTTGGTTGAGCAGTACGTCGCTTGGACTCTCCATACGTCTCAGGCTGTCTTGTTGCAGTATCGTGGAGCTCACTGGTCTGCGAAATGTCGTCCAGATTCGTGGCCAAGAATGTCAGTGACTCGGTTTGCAAGTTTGAGATTGACAAGGTGCTAGCTGCCAAGCAAAGCTTCCCGAACTTTGAGATCAAGACCAGTCGAGCAACCAACGAGGTCTCGGGTCTGTATGAGGAGGACGACGTGCAACTCGGCAGTACGTACCTGTCCCGTGCAGGGATCAGTCGTGGGAGGAGGCTGTGTATTTACACGAAGTCGCGTGGGTGTAACCTCTCTCTCTCTCTAGTTGTATTGCGAATGCCCGCTTGCTATCCGCTTCGACCGATCGAGATGGAGATCGACAAGCGCATCGGTATCAGTGACACTCTGTGGCGAAAGTGGACGCTTTCGATGGCCACGGTCTTGTTGACGCAGGATGGCAATATCCTCGAGGCCATCATGCTGTGGAAGCAGTCGCTCGACAAGCACTTTGAGGGCGTCGAAGTGTGTCCAATTTGCTATTCGGGTACGAAGGGATCTGGAGGCTGCTCGCACGCGTGCGTCATGAGAATCTCACGAATGCCACTCGCTGGGACGTTGTTCAGTGTTCCATATGACGAACAAGGCGCTGCCGACGATGCCATGCAAGACTTGCAAGAACAAGTTCCACTCTGCGTGTTTGTACAAGTGGTTCAACACTTCACACAAGAGCGAATGCCCACTGGTATGTATCGAACCTGCCCGTTCCTGCCGAGGGAGGAGCGAGAGTGAGACTCACGATGGCGTTGTGGTGGTCATGTAGTGTCGTACGCCGTTCATTTCATAACCGGCCAACAGCATTCAACTACGACCAAACTGAACCGACACCGCTACACTCGAACCATCACTAGAATACAAGACACGACTACAGTACAGTACTGGAAGGGGCACGCCCTCTATCGGTGATCCGGTGTTGCGATTTGAGTCTCGAGTGCGCTCATTCGTTGATTGAATTGCGACACGAACGAGTCGAATCGGCTCTCGAGTCCTGTCATTCGGTGCAGCAGTTGTTGTTGGAGTAGCAGTATTTCTTGGAGCAACGATCCATCGGATTGAGACTGTCCTGGTTCGGGTGATGGCAGTGGTTGTTGTGGCTCGGAATCTTGCGTCCGAAGACACGCGTACGAGCGAAGCTCAGCAGTGTACTCGATGGCAGTGTCTTGGCGGTTGAGAGTTGCGAATGATGCAGGTCGGCCAGCAGGTCGTTGAACCACGAGCAGATGTAATTGACTCGAGCGAGCAGTGAAGCAAGCGCCCTTGATTCTCTGGTTGGATTCGAGAGAAATGAGTTGGCTCTGGTTTGAAGCCAGTGTTAGTGAGTGAGTGAGTGAGTGGAGTGGAAGGAGCTGGCAAGAGACATGCCTCGGCGATTGTGGGTGCTTGGCCAGTGTGGTCGTGTTGAATGGAGAACAGCACTGCACGAGGAGTGGTATGACTGGCCACGAGTACATTTCGCCCAAGCTCCTACATGACGAGCGAGAACCAACAACGGTGAGTTTGCTTGAAGTAAGCTTGCTGGCATATCGACGAAGTGAACCTACACAAACTGCCAGAATATCGGGCACCACGACCGAGTCTAGTCGATGCTCGAGCACGATTGATGACGACCGCGGGCTGAGCGAGAGGAGCAGCAACCGGGCACTCTTTGCTGGAGCCGTCTCGATCAAGGTGTCGAGCGTGATGGCACTGTTCGACGATGCAGCCGATTGAATGATTAGAGACGGTTGAGGTTCGTCTGGTGTATCCTGGAGTGAATGGGAGTGTGTGAGCGAGATGAATGAGCGAATGAACAAGCAGCACATACGAGGAGCTGTACGAGTGGTCTCGATGAATTGCTCGTAGATGACGATCCGATCGAATTGCCAAATGGCAGAATGAGTGGCGGTAGCGTTGAGGATGGCACTTGCATCGAGTTGGCCGTGGTTGATGGCGACAGGATCGAGTTGCTCGAGACAGGCATTTGGAAGGCAGTGTGGCCCTCTACGGCACACCAAACCAATCCAGCTGCATCCTCGTCTCGTTTTGGAGATGTACAACATTGGAGAGAACGAATGGCTTGTTCTCCAAGGTCCAGATTGATTGGTTCGATCTGATTGACGCCATGGCGAATGAGTGGGGGTGTTGCTTGAGTGAGTGAGCGAGTGGCAGCTGAATGAATCGGCACCTTGTGTTGCGCAGTGGTCTCTGGCCTCACGCAATACAATCGTGATCTTGAAGCACTATCGATTGAGAGGAGTCATGAGCCACACACTGCTAATTGGTAGTTGTTCTGGAGAGGGAGCAGGCGACGACATACATGAGGAACTGAAGAGGATGCTCGGGGGTTGATAACCACGTGGACGCTTGCATGGTTTGCTGCGAGTGACACAGGAACAGTACTCGCTTGATGAGCTCCTTGAGTGGCACAGCGCTCGATTCAAGTATCTGAATGTGCGATGGTACCTGGTGATCGATCGTGAAGGTCTTGTCGATAGCGAGCGGCATCGGTGAGAGATGCACGAGGTGTACGCGCGAACGAGCAAACTGGATCTACGAGAGATACTGGATGTAAGAACAGTGGCGCGGAGATATGAAGCATTGAGGGATGGGCGAGATGGTGATATGAGTATTACGAGTAAGACTGGGAGAGCTGGATGCCAGTGTAGATGGACCGATGATGCGGTGGAATGGTCGAGATCGAGGTCGAGAGAGTGTGAACGATCGAGAGTGGCGATGGTGACGATGCGGTGTGAAGCAGGCGCCACGCGAACGAACGCAATCAAGTCGACTGCTCGAGAAGCGGCGATCGACGAGATGATAGAGCGATCAGGAAGTGTGGAGTGGGTATCGGGTGCAGGAGCTGATGATGATGGAGGAGAGGTTGGGTCCAGGAGCTGGTAGCCATCGGAGGAGAGCAGCGAAGCTGGAGGTTGTCGATGATGCAGAACAGCGAGCAGGTTGGTTGATGCTACAATGAACCTGGCTTCGAATGGTGGCGATGTTGAAGAGGGAAGCGTAGGGCACACGGACATGATGAGAGCGAGCGAGCGAGCGAGAGAGAGAGAGAGAGAGAGAGAGAGAGAGAGAGAGAGAGACGAATGATGTCGAGATTCAATCGATGCGAGAAGTAAATATCTTGATCCCGCGATGTGTTAGCGTGTTTGTGTTTGCTGAGTAGCACGAGATTGATTGATTGATTGAGTGGTAGGTAAGTTTTTATGTGTACGCGAGTAAAACTGTATTGAGGTTATATAGACGAAGTGTTGCCGAGGTTTAGAGCTCGTCGTGAGCACCATGGGCGTGGTCCTCCTCCTCTTCCTCCTCCTCCTCCTCGTCCTCCTGCGACTCCTCGAGCTTCTGGCGCTCGGCCTCCTCCTTCTTGCGCTGAGCAGCGGCATCGGCCTCGCTCTTCTCCTTCTCGGCAGCCTGGGAAGCGAGGGCGACCTCACGGAGCTCCTCGGCGACGGCCTCCTCGTCGGTGACGAGGATGTTGGCGAAGATCGAGCCGGCCTTCACTTGCCAGACCTCGATACCGACGACACCAATGTTGTCGTAGGCGTAGATCTCCGAGTCGTAGCTGTACTCGGGGTTGGGGATGATCGGGTGCACCCACGGGCCCTTGTAGGCCGGGTTGGGGATCTGGCGCGGCGACCACTCGCCCTTGTACTCGGGGTTGGGGACGCTCGGGGCCTCCCACTCGCCGTCGAGCTCCTCGTCCCAGTCGTCGGGCTTCTCGGCGTCGGGGTCGGGGATGAACTCGGGGATATCGTCCCAGCCCTCAGGCTTGACGTCCTCAGGATCGTCGATCTCCTTCTCGTCGACCCAGTCCTAGAGAGCACGACGCGACAAAGGCCGATAGTTAGTTTGTGAAGCTGGATGGAGGGAACAGCACGCGGCGAGAGAAAGAGCGATACATACAGCGGGCTTCGAGACAGAGGGGTCCTTGATCTCCTTCGGCGGCAAGAGGTCCCACTCGTCGGTGATGGAACCCGAGCGCTTCTCCTCACCGTCGACGAGGACCTGGAAGGTCTGATCGGGGTTCAGGACGAAGGTGTAGACGTGCGTGAACTCGTCGGTCGGCGCCGAGATCTCGTTCTTGATCAGGTGGTTGGTGCCCTTGTAGTTGAGGATGGCATGGACACGGTGGCTGCCAGGACCGCAGATGTCGGGGCCGAACATGATGCTGCACGACGCATGGTGAAGGCAACGTGAGTGAGTGAGCGAAGGGAGTAAGAGAGAGCAGGAGAGAAACAGAGCGAAACAGCGAGCGAAAGTTCGTGCCACCGCAGCAAAAACCAAAAAACACAAACACACCGAACGAAACGAAACAAATACACACAACCAAGGACAAGCAAAGCAAGCAAGATGGATAGATCGAGGCAGGTGGTGTGGTGTGGGTGGTGATGGGGATGGAACGTACAAGTAGTCCGAGTCGCCCGAGAACTTCTTGAGGTCGGTGGTCGAGGGCAGGAGCTTGAAGTAGCCACCTCCGCAGTCGATCTTTTGCTCGTGCTTGACCGAGAACTGGAAGATGAGCTTCTTGCCGCGGTTGGAGAACTCGGGGAACTTGGCCGAGTACTGGTAGAAGCGGTAGTCGGTGGTGGTGTGCAGGCCCTTGTCCTTGTCGGCGTCAGCAAAGTACTTGCCGGCCGTCACATCGACCTTGCCATTGTCGGCGCCCTTGGCGCTCGAGCGAACCCAACGCGATTGCCAATCACCTGCACGGAGGCGGGAGGTTAGTGACGAGAGACTTGACGACACCGCGCCACGTGGCAGTGGCCGAGAGAGGCGCTCTCACTAACCAAAGCGACGCACAATCACACACAAACAATCACACAAGCATTCCTACCAAACCACGGGACAGAAAAATCCACCTCCCTCGCACTTGCACGCATGCCACAACCAACCAATGAAGCCCACCGACGTACCATCAAAAGTCTCCTTGAAGTAGACCGTGGCCGAGGCCAGGCCGACGAGGCACACAAGCAGCAGACAAACGAGCGCGGCAGAGCGACGAGCCATGACGTGCGCGAGAGCGAGACACTGAGAGACAGAGGCACGACGCGCCACGCAAGCAAAGAACCACGCGAGCGCCACGTGAGCGCCGGCGCCACCTTAAGGCCACGGCGCCACGTCATCGAAACGCGTCGGGGCTTAGGCGCGACACCCTTAAGCGAGAGCGAAGCGGGCGGTAAGCTCGCGTCGGTTCGCCGAAATGGTCGGTTCGTGGAACGAATCGATAGAGCAAAAGGGAGCTCTGCGAACCCGGGTCGTAGAGCGGTCGGGGCTTCACGAATAGCGAAATCCCCGCGAAAAACCGACCGGTCCTCAAGGCCTCTTCAGTGGTAATCGGCAGTGGCGCGCAGCGGGCGGGCGATAAAAGGCGCGGCGCCGGCCTGCTGGCGTCATCATCATCTCTTCCATCCAGCAACAACACCCAAGCCCCTCACAACACCACCACCACACTTCCCCCTTCTACTACCACACCACACCACCACAACACAATGGCTGCTTCTGGTGACGATATTTGCGTCGGCATTGACCTCGGTACCACGTACTCGTGTGTCGGTATGTACTCTTATCCACTACTGCTGCTGCTGCTCTCTGTTCTTGTTGTTTCCTCCTCCTCCTGATCTCATCACTCACTCACTCACTTTCTCTCTCGTTCTCTCCTCTAGGCTACTGGCAAAATGAGCGTGTCGATATTATTGCCAACGACCAAGGCAACCGTACGACTCCGTCGTATGTTGCCTTCACGGACAGCGAGCGCCTGATCGGCGATCCTGCCAAGAACCAAGTGGCGATGAACCCCGAGAACACGGTGTTCGATGCCAAGCGCCTGATCGGCCGCAAGTGGACCGACCCCGTGGTTCAGAGCGACATGAAGCACTGGCCGTTCAAGGTGATTCAGAAGCCTGGCGACAAGCCGTACATCCAGGTCGAGTTCAAGGGTGAGACTCGCGAGTTCTCGCCCGAGGAGATCTCGTCGATGGTGCTCACCAAGATGCGTGAGACCGCCGAGGCCTACCTCTCCAAGACGGTCAAGAGCGCCGTCATCACGGTGCCGGCGTACTTTAACGACTCGCAGCGCCAGGCCACCAAGGACGCCGGCACGATCGCCGGTCTCAACGTCAAGCGCATCATCAACGAGCCGACGGCGGCCGCCATCGCGTACGGCCTCGACAAGCAGGCAGCCGGCGAGCGCAACGTGCTCATCTTCGATCTCGGCGGTGGCACGTTCGACGTGTCGCTCCTGACCATCGAGGAGGGCATCTTCGAGGTCAAGGCCACGGCCGGTGACACGCATCTCGGCGGTGAGGACTTTGACAACCGCATGGTCAACTACTTTGTGCAAGAGTTCCGCCGCAAGCACAAGAAGGACCTCTCGACCAACGCGCGTGCTCTGCGCCGCCTGCGCACGGCGTGCGAGCGCGCCAAGCGCACGCTCTCGGCCACGACGCAGGCCAACATCGAGATCGACTCGCTGTTCGAGGGCATCGACTTTTACACGACCGTCACGCGCGCTCGCTTCGAGGAGCTCAACCAGGACCTGTTCCGTGGCTGCCTGGCGCCGGTCGAGAAGGTGCTCAAGGACGCCAAGATGGACAAGGCCTCGATCCACGACGTGGTGCTCGTCGGCGGCTCGACGCGCATCCCCAAGGTGCAGCAGCTGCTGCAGGACTTCTTCAACGGCAAGGAGCTGTGCAAGTCGATCAACCCCGACGAGGCCGTCGCCTACGGTGCCGCCGTGCAGGCCGCCATTCTCTCGGGCACGCAGCAGGGCTCGAAGCTCGACGACATTCTCCTGCTCGACGTCACGCCGCTGACGCTCGGTCTCGAGACCGCCGGAGGTGTCATGACGCCGCTCATTCCGCGCAACACCACCATCCCGGCCAAGAAGTCGCAGGTCTTCTCGACCTACTCGGACAACCAGCCCGGCGTCTTGATCCAGGTCTTTGAGGGCGAGCGCGCCATGACCAAGGACAACAACCCGCTCGGCAAGTTCGAGCTCTCGGGCATCCCGCCGGCGCCGCGCGGTGTGCCGCAGATCGAGGTCACGTTCGACATTGACGCCAACGGCATCCTCAACGTCTCGGCCGAGGACAAGACCACCGGCAAGAAGAACAAGATCACCATCACCAACGACAAGGGCCGCCTCTCGCAGGCCGACATTGACCGCATGGTCAAGGAGGCCGAGCGCTTCAAGGAGGAGGACGAGAAGAACAAGGAGAAGATCGAGGCAAAGAACGGCCTCGAGAACTACGCCTACAACATCCGCAACGCCATCCGTGACGAGAAGATCGCCGGTCAGATCCAGGAGGCCGACAAGACCACCATCGAGCACGCCGTCGACGACGCCCTCAACTGGCTCGAGAACGTCGGCCCCACCTCCGACAAGCCCGAGTTCGAGCGCAAGCAGAAGGAGCTCGAGGGCATCTGCAACCCGATCATCGCCAAGCTCTACCAGCAGGCCGGTGGTGCTGGCGCCGGTGCTGGAGGCTTCCCTGGAGGTGCCGGAGGCTTCCCTGGAGGCGCTGGCTTCCCGGGAGGTGCTGGCTTCCCTGGTGCCGGAACGCCCGGAGAGCCGCCGGTCGAGGAGGTCGACTAAACCATCAAACCAATGGTCTCTCTCCTCTTCAAACCACAACTCTCCTCTAACTCCTCCTTCTCCTTCTCTACTACCAAACTCCCTTCGTCTTGCTCTATTTGTTGTTTGAGTTTGTATCATCTCGATAAAGTTCGTAATACTTGTCAAAAACCCTCAACCTGCATCTCTCAATAGTCTCCAGCAGCAGCAGCAGTAGAGGAGGAGCACGCGCAACAGGAAGATTCGCGTATTTTCGAGCTTAGCGCCGAGCTCTGCTTTACTGTACAATCCCTCCACCAACCGACCGACCGACCAGCGTGTCGCTCTCCTCGCTCGTCGCTCTGCTCTTTTGCTTGTTGCTCGCGCTCTCTCGTTGCCGTCGCTGCCGCCGTCGTCGTTGTCGTCGTCTCTCCCCCCTCTCTCGTCCACCAAGATGTTGCACCGCTCGTCCAGTCGCATCTCGCCCGAGTCGGCCGAGGCCAGCTTGGCGATTCATCTCCGCGAGATGGCCTCCGATATCGCCGACGAGGTCACGCGCGCCGCCTTCCAGGCCGAGATGCAGGGCTTCTCGAAGCTCTACTCGGCCTTCGTGCGTGCCGGCAACCGCTTCCTCGACTGGGGCAAGATTCGCCCGCCGCCCGAGGACCGCGTGATCCACCACGCGGCCCTGCCGTCGTGTCCCTCGGAGCGCATCGGCGAGCTGCTCAACAAGCTCGTCGTGCTCAAGCTCAATGGCGGCCTCGGCACCACCATGGGCTGCACCGGACCCAAGTCCGTCATCGAGGTGCACTCGGGTCGCTCGTTCCTCGACCTCACCGTGCGCCAGATCGAGCACCTCAACACCACCTACTCGTGCTCGGTGCCGCTCGTGCTCATGAACTCGTTCAACACCGACGAGGAGACGCTCGAGGTCATCTCCAAGTACAACAACACCAACGTGCCCGTGCACTGCTTCAACCAGCACCGCTACCCGCGCATCTACAAGGACACCCTGCTGCCGGTGCCCGAGGGCTTCAACGATCCCAAGGAGTCGTGGTGCCCTCCTGGCCACGGCGACGTCTTCTCGGCCTTCCATCAGAGCCCGCTCTTCCAGCAGCTCGCCGCGCAGGGCAAGACGCACGTCTTCATCTCCAACATCGACAACCTCGGCGCCACCGTCGACCTCGGTACCTCCCCTCACATCCTCAACAATCCACTGCCTCATTCTCCATACTCATCATCACCATCACCACCATCACCATCATCTTGTTGTGCCTGATTCTCTCGTCGATAGACATTCTCAACTACATGCTCGAGAGCGACTCCGAGTACATCATGGAGGTCACCGACAAGACCCGCGCCGATGTCAAGGGAGGCACCTTGATCCAGTACGAGGACAAGATCAAGCTCCTTGAGATTGCTCAAGTCGCCTCGGACCACGTACGCCTCTCTTTCTCTCGTGTGTGTGCCTGCTGCCATGATTATTGATCGAATGCGATTCGTGCGTCATATGCAGGTCGAGGAGTTCAAGTCGATCAAGAAGTTCAAGATCTTCAACACCAACAATCTCTGGGTCTCGTTGGGCGCCATCGATCGATTGGAGAAGGCCAATGCCATGGACGACATGGACGTCATCATCAACATGAAGGTATGAACCCCTCCCTCCCTCCTCCCTCCTCACGCCCACGCCCATGCCCTCACTCGCTCCTACTTGATGCTCTCAACAATCCCTCTCACACATTGTTATGCTCCATGAAATAGACCTTGAAGGGCAAGCCGATCGTC
>ERZ778023.3814-NODE-3814-length-13956-cov-72.735343_pt1 | contig 13956 bp, 9 predicted proteins | sample MGYA00375753_ERZ778023 | MGnify/ENA primary metagenome ERZ778023 (study PRJEB29350, sample SAMN05389822) | bioreactor metagenome | isolation source: Ammonium sulfate bioreactor | place: South Africa: University of Cape Town | collected 2014-04-04 ...
TTCTCTTTTACTGACCGTTTCATTTATTCTACTGACCACTTAAATGACACCCTTTTTTCTTCTCAGCTATGCGAACTCAAGAAGAAGTTAGACGTTTTTGTCGATCAACAAAGTGTGAACGAACTTATTCTTCCATCGATCATTTCCTACAGTGGCCCGAAAGGATGACAAAGCAAATGATCTCACAGTGATAATGAAGGAAATCAATTCCCTTGTTAGTGAACACTATTGTCTCCATAACACTGACACGCAAGAATCGCCAACAATGTCTTCTAGCACGTATTCCACAGCTCAAACACAATTCAATGATTACAAATTCTCGATGCTTATGAACAAATATCAACACGAACTTCATCAAAAACTATTGGCTTTAGATATCTTAAAAAATCTTTGTTGGGCAAGAAATATTGACGAATTATCATCCTGTCTTACGCTTCTCCACTTCAATATCTTTCACTTTTATTCCAATCAAACTGATCTAGTTTCGATCGTTCAAAAACATTCTCCCACAATAAACGAATTAGGAACTGTTGTTCCTACAAAGACGATCAAACAATCTCTATTTTCATACAATATCTACAAAGTAGAAGGAACTAATTCTCACGATGGTGTTGTTCTGGCAATCGATAAAAAAGTCCCGTCGACCAACCGAACTTCGTCGCCGCACAGATTTTAGTCAATGGCACAAAACTAGCCGCATGGCTTAATGAAACCAAGTTAAATGTTCTAAATAGCGGCATGATCACCTCGTTACGGTCTGACACCACAATCGATTTAATTATCTCAAATATTATTCCTGAGGCAACAGAAAATGTTGCACTCCCGTACCGATGTAGTGACCACTTCCCAATTGTTACGAAATTTCTTGAATACTCGACAACGAACAACAAGAGATTAGTTCCGAGAACTTATTGGAACCTCTTCCCGTTTTTCTTAACTGTGCTGCAAGTCGAACTTAGTGAATCACTTAATAAAAATTCAAATGGCACTTCCGACACGTTTGGCTGGTTTCAAACTCTCGAACGCCTTCTCTCCGCTTTGAAGTCACGTATAACGAACTGGGAAGATTTTATTGCTAACGTCGCTTCTCCTGATCCGTCTGCATTCTGGTCGACCGTCAAGAAGCTGAATAAAAAGAAGTCGACTAATTTTTAAGGTATCTGTGAAAACAACAAAATTCACCGTTCACCGAATGAAATAATCGGCTGCCTAACCCGTCACTTCGCCGACTGACAATCAAGCAACGGAATTATGGAATCTCTTGACCTTGGCTGTGCTATGTCTCAGTTCGATTTCAATGTAAATAAACACGATGTTAAAATCTGTATTCGGTCTTTGAAAAATAAATCATCAGCCAGTTTTGATAATGTGTCAAATAAAATGATCAAGCTTATGCCTGAAGGCTTACATGAATTACTTGCTCTTGTCTACAATCGATTGTTTCAATTTGCTTTTTGGGGCGACGAATGGAAGCGAGCACGGGTGATTTGTCTCAATAAAACCGACAAACCCCCCCATCAACTAACCAGCTTCGTCCGATATCTATCCTTCCTGCTTTTAGCAAGATTTACGAACGTCTGTTCCTAAATTTTTTCAACAACCTCGAGAGCTAATTTTCTCTTGGAACAATTGCATCAAGCTGAACGAATCTCTTCATTTACTCCAGTTGTGTATGTCGACTTTCTTCAAGCGTTCGATTTGCTCTGGCCGCAAGGTCTTATCTTAAAACTGAAGAATTTAGGCTGCCCTTTTCAATTTCTTCAAGAATCGATCGATTAGAATAAAATATGAAGAAGTTATTCCTCCAATCATAGAAGTCAGTCGTGGAACACCTCAAGGAAGTGTGCTCGGCCCAATACTCTATGTTATCTGTCACCACGATCTACCAACAATCTTCCAAACTCCTGCAATAAATCACAAACATAAAGCTCAAGTTTTAGAAGTCGAAGACAGAATCAATCAAGACTTAACTCAATTGCTGCAATACTCAAATGATTGGCACCAACCTCTCAACCCGCTAAAAACTGAACTGGTAGTTTACCATAAGTCAGTCCAATGCTCGAAACTTCAGGTGAAATTCGACGGAATCATTATCGAACAAAAGAAAATTTTCAAATATCTCGGATTCTCTCTCGATGGAAAATTATCTTTTCGACGTTTAATCGATGCGCAATTTCTGAAACTGAACAAATCCTTTACAACCAATACCAGTCTGCAATCTCGTTAAAATTCAAATTCTTTCAAGCATATGTCTGGCCTCACATGTTCATGATGTCGTCAATCTACTGCCTGTTCCGATGCCCCACCAACGATCTCCATAACCACTTTAAGCTTCCAACTCTCAAAGACAGATTCAGGATGTCCCTGCAAAAACGAATAACACGAACCTGACCTACTCGATTTCTACTTGCAATTCAAAGAACTGAAAAACGTTTTGTTCACCCACTACCAAGAAAAGCCCTGTATAAAATACTTACCCGCAGGTCGTCCAAGCAATCGGCTTACAACACTCTTCACGTCTTCTCAACCAACCAGGGATGCCAGATCTCCTGATTATTTATCAACGTCACTTTTATTAAGCAATATGATGGAATATTATCAGAATCACTAAGGAAGTATACTTATTTTCATTGCTCTTCTCTGATTGTACACAGTATTTCAACTAAAATCACATAACTTCATCCAAATTATTTTTCGAGCTTTGATTAGACATGGAAATCTTAGTTTTTTTTCTATTCAACGTCTTCTTCGTCACAAGATGAAATTGTCGAAATCTTAAGTTCACTATCATCGTTAGATAATGATTCGTCGGAATCATCACAGACAACTCCTGGACAACATGTACCATCGATTTCGTCTCTATCTTCTTCAAATTCAGTGTTAGAAAAACGAAGCGATCATTTTTAAATTTAGCAAACGTTATCAGTCAAAGTTTAACAAAGAATGGCTGTTGAATCGTTGTTTTTCGGTATTTCTACGAGAATATAAAAGTGATCCTACAAAAGCATTGTGTTGTATCTGTAATGTTTAATTTTCTATTATACAACGGAAAAATATCGATATTTGTTTGATCTTTTAACGAACTAATAACTATTTTCTGAACTTCAAAAAAAGACTCCTGATTTTCTTCCTGTTTTTGAAAAAAAAATCCTGATTTTCAATTAAAAATCCCTGATTTCTGAAATTTCGATCTGGCAACCCTGCAACCAACATACATCGACAAATTAATCTCCTTCGTTTTCAATGACGACAACTAAATTTTATTTTATTATAAATTGTAAAGTTTACGAGGTCTTTTCACGTCTCTTTCCCTTTCTGTCGAAGAATTTCTTTTAACGTTCCTAATGTTTTTCTTGTTCTAATCTTTCTCCCTTTACTTTTCTATTCTATTTCACGTGTAATATTCTTTATGTCTCTGCCGATGAAACAATTGTGAATTGCGTTCATTTTCTTCTAGACGGTCAGCGCCTCATGGCGAATTCGTCTTCCTCTCTTATCCAAAAAACATGCTCTTTCAAAAATTCCAACTTCCCTCAAAGATCGAAAATGCTGACATCTAGTCTATACTCTCAAGCAACAAAAACAGAGCTGATTCATTTCAGTCTTCACCCAAGGAAAAAGTACAAGAATCCAGTGATAGTTAAAGTTGAAAACACCACTATCAAGCCTCTGGAACACACACGATACTTGGGTATTATCATCGACAAACGATTAAAGTGGCGTACACATCTCGAACACATAGAAAAGAAGATTGCTCCACGAATCGGACTTCTTCGATATCTAGCGAGATCAGCGTACGAACCCAACAACAAGATAATGATCAACATCTACAAATCATTAGTGCGCACAATAATAGTCTATGGCTCCCCAGTTCTGTTGACGGCTGATCAAAAAGTATGGGACCGACTACAAATCTGCCAAAACAAAGCAATCAGAGCAGCACTCGGTCTACCCATCTACACATCAACAAAATATATACACACGACCAGCCAACTCCCAAAGATCAAGGAATATGCAGTCGAAATTCTTCAAAAGGCAATTCAAACTGCAACGACAAACAACGACATCACACTGCGTAATCAGTTACAACACATCTTACATGGAACCTGAAGAAATCACCACACTTCTATCTTAAGATTAACATCGTGAAACAAGATCATCGATAGGCCAGCGGAATACATACGAAAAATGGTTTATCGGAATAAGAAATTCGAATCAGCTAAATATTTGCTCGTTTCTCTTCGTAATATACAGAGGTAGGACAAGTACAAGTACAGATACTTGTACTTATACTTGTACTTGAATCTGTCTACGTAATAAGAGTTTATATTCTCATAAACTTAAAACTTTTATCCAATTGCTAGACAAGAATCCGACCATACAACAAAGAGTACCCAATTATAGTTATACTTTCCCAAAAACAGAACAATTTTGCTCGCTTAAGTGAAAAATATTCCGAAAAAGGAACACTTTTGTTCTGTTATGAGAATATTTTGGAACTACCGTACGAAAACGTTCTATCTGTAGGAACGACAACTTCAGGCGCCTGGAAAAGGTCTAGTACAAGTATTTTAATCCAAGTACAAGTACTTGTACTTGCGTCCTAGCTCTGGCAATATACGTCGAGGTAACACATACGCGATCATATACAGCCCAACGTATTCTGTTTCTCACACGTGTACACAAGAGGTCGCGAAACAGCCACTTAGCTGACGAAGATTTTCCTCTCTCTTGATCTCGATTATAGATGAAGAAAAGAATAAAACAACAACAACTGCCGAATTACAACGACATCACCTGAGTATAAGAATCAAAACCAATAGACAAATAGTAATCTAAAATCTTACATGGACATAAGACGTGACGTCATGGCTCCAACTGTTATTCTCTTCTCGTCAGCTTTTATTCGACAGTTCATGTGTATCAGTCCTTTTATCCTCTTTTAACTTTTCCTTTTTCTTCTTCAGTTCTTTTCACTCTCCATAAACTCGTGCACATGAAATGTTGATTATACAAATAAAACCTTTGCTACCAAAAATAGTCTATACTCTACTCTCTGTACTATGCGCATTTCTATGACATATCAGCTTCATTTCTGTTCCATAATTCTATATTTCTATTAAACGACAGGAAAATATACACAACAAAAAACAGTTATGTCAGTTATTATTTTAGATTCCGACTCGAAACATTATATCCATATACGCCCAACGCCATCATTACGATATCGAATTATAGTGCAGTACGTTCAGCAATGTCGTACGCTGTTGGATAGAGAGATGCCACTTACCTTCACTCAACAGCATACCACCCGCCACTTGAGCATCGCAATTAGCACATGAGACTCAATCATTCACTTACCTCATATCCTATCGAGAAAGCAATTCACTCAACTCAATTTAATCAGAGATACTCAATACGATGCTTTGCGCTCTTGGAATCACTTCCATCCAAGATTTCATGTATACAGATACACCCACAGATATCCCATCTTTTTCGTCATATCACCCACCTGAAACAATGAATATTCATACTTACAATCCTTGTATACAAACCTATCCGGACGGAGTCAGATAAAACCTTCAATTAATCATACGATTAAACGATAATTAAGATTCCAAACCAAACGAACGTAATACATCACTTCGAATGACAGTGCAGAGTACGGCGTCCTTGAGCATGTCCAAGCATGCAACATTCATCGTGTATCAATAGGAGCTGATTCGTTTCGACGAGCTAGCTCTGGATCCACGTATCAGTCGCTATTTTAACACCAAAAAATGTGACCGCGGTTCACCCTACACTGCCATTTTCCATGATGCAGCGACCTGCTTTTTTCTAAAACGGTCAGCATCCAAAAACCCAGGTGGCTTCGATTTTACGTAAAAACGGCCAGCGCAAAAATACGACGCGCATAATACATCACTTCCAATATCACTTTCAGTACTGCGTTCCAAAGCATGCACCAGTGTCTCTGTCCAATAGGTACTAGTCCGCTTCGCTTCCAAGTTTAGTTCTATGAACTAGGTCTGGATCCACGGGCGATCGCTACTGCAACACAAAATGATGTGAACGTCGTTCACCTTACGCTGATACCTTCCATGATGCAGTGACCTGCTTTTTTCTAAAACGGCCAGCGCCCAAAAACCCAGGTGGCTCCGTTTTTATTCGAAAAGGCCAGCCCAAAAACCCAAGCGGCGGTACAGCCGAGTCCCGGACCATTTTTTCTAAAATGGTCACCCTAAAAACCCACGAGGCAACGATTTTACGGAAAAACGGCCAGCGCAAAAATACGACGCGCATAATACACCTCTTCCGATGTCAGTTTTCAGTACTGCGTCCTAGAGCATGTCGATGCATACACCATCGTGTTTGCCTAATTGGATCAGGCCGCTACAAGTCCAATTTAAGCTCGATGAGCTAGTTCTGGATCCACGGCCGATCCGTCATCTCAGACAAATCGATGTGAACGTCGTTCACTTTCCGCTGACACCTTCCATCGATGCAGTGACCTGCTTTTTTCTAAAACGGCCAGCGCCCAAAAACCCACGTGGCTCCGATTTTTTTCTAAACGGCCAGCCCAAAAACCCAAGCGGCGGTACAGCCGAGTCCCGGACCATTTTTTCTAAAACGGTCACCCTAAAAACCCAACGCGCATAATACATCAATTTCCAATATCAGATTTCGGTACGGAATTCTGAAGCATGTCTGAGCATGCAACATTATCTGTGTGCGAATAGGTACTGGTTCGCTTCGACTCCAACTTAAGCTCATCGAGCTAGCTCTGGATCCACGTATCGGTCGCTATTGCAGCACAAACAATGTGAAGACGGTTGACCGTCCACTGATACTTTCCGTTGATGCAGTGACCTGCTTTTTTCTAAAACGGTCAGCGCCCAAAAACCCACTTGGCTTCGATTTTTGAAAAAACGGCCAGCGCAAAAAGCTACAAGCGACGCGCATAATACACCACTTCCGATATCAGTTTCGTGTACTGCGTTCCAGAGCATGTCAAAGCATACACCATCATCTGTGTCCAATAGGTACTAGTCCGCTTCGCTTCCAAGTTTAGTTCTATGAACTAGGTCTGGATCCACGGGCGATCGCTACTGCAACACAAAATGATGTGAACGTCGTTCACCTTACGCTGATACCTTCCATGATGCAGTGACCTGCTTTTTTCTAAAACGGCCAGCGCCCAAAAACCCAGGTTGGCTCGATTTTATTTTAAAACGGCCAGCGCAAAAACATGTTAGCAACGCGCATAATACACCACTTCCAATATCACTTTCAGTACTGCGTTCCAAAGCATGCACCACTATCAGTGTCCAATAGGTACTAGTCCGCTTCGCTTTCAACTTAAGCTCAACGAGCTAATTCTGAATCCACGGGCGATCGCTACTGCAACACAGAACAATGTGAACGCCATATACCTTCCGCTGATATCTTTCATGATGCAGTGACCTGCTTTTTTCTAAAACGGTCAGCGCCCAAAAACCCAGGTGGCTCCGTTTTTATTCGAAAAGGCCAGCCCAAAAACCCAAGCGGCGGTACAGCCGAGTCCCGGACCATTTTTTCTAAAATGGTCACCCTAAAAACCCACGAGGCAACGATTTTACGGAAAAACGGCCAGCGCAAAAATACGACGCGCATAATACACCTCTTCCGATGTCAGTTTTCAGTACTGCGTCCTAGAGCATGTCGATGCATACACCATCGTGTTTGCCTAATTGGATCAGGCCGCTACAAGTCCAATTTAAGCTCGATGAGCTAGTTCTGGATCCACGGCCGATCCGTCATCTCAGACAAATCGATGTGAACGTCGTTCACTTTCCGCTGACACCTTCCATCGATGCAGTGACCTGCTTTTTTCTAAAACGGTCAGCGCCCAAAAACCCACGTGGCTCGATTTTTGAGAAAACGGCCAGCGCAAAAAGCTACAAGCGACGCGCATAATACACCATTTCCGATATCACTTCCAGTACTGTGTTCACAAGCATGCACTACTATCTGCGTCCAATAGGTACTAGTCCGCTTCGCTTTCAACTTAAGCTCGACGAGCTAATTCTGAATCCACGGCCGATCGCTACTGCAACACAGACACTGTGAACGCCGTATACCTTCCGCTGATATCTTTCATGATGCAGTGACCTGCTTTTTTCTAAAACGGTCAGCGCCCAAAAACCCACGTGGCTCGATTTTATTTTAAAACGGCCAGCGCAAAAACATGTTAGCGACGCGCATAATACACCACTTCCAATGACAGTGTTGAGTACGGCGCCCTTAAGCATGTCCGAGCATGCAACATTGTCCGTGTGTCAATAGGCACCGATTCGCTTCGCTTCCGGCTTAAGCTCATCAAGCTACGTCTGGATCCACGTATCGGTTGCTATTTTAACAGGGAAAATGAGAACGTGGTTCACCCTTCACTGCCATTTTCCATGATGCAGTGACCTGTTTTTTTCTAAAACGGTTACCCCAAAAACCCACGTGGCTCCGATTTTTTCTAAAACGGCCAGCGCCCAAAAACCCACGTGACTCCTGTTGCTTGATAAAGTCCAGTTCGAAGACCAAGTATATAATACACTACTTCGGATATCAGTTTTGAGTACTGCGGTCCAGAGCATGTCAAAGCATACACCATCATCTGTGTCCAATAGGTACTAGTCCGCTTCGCTTTCAACTTAAGCTCGAAGAGCTAATTCTGAATCCACGGCCGATCGCTACTGCAACATAGACAATGTGAACGTCGTTCACTCTCCGCTGATATCTTCCGTGAGTGTGGTTACCTTATTCAGAATAAGGTGCATCGAATGAACAGTTTGCAGAATGTTTTGCAACATTTGCTCGCTGTCTGTTCGACGGGCTTATACATCTGAAAGAGAAGGAAGATAAATGTTTGATGAATAGTGGTCATTCGGTGGTGGACTTGTTTCATATAAAAGGAGAAGAAGAAAGAATAATGTTCTATTCAAGATAAAGACATGTAGATGGCGTATCTCGTTGAAGTTTAACAATTTCTATTGAAATAAATCGAATTCTATGGTGACAATCCATGTATGACATCGAAGAAGACATTTATTTCTGTTTAGCTGACGAAGATGAAATATGTCACAAAAGAAACTTAAAATTCCACTTTGTATTGAATATTTTCTATGAAAATTTTTGAAATTACCTTGTAAAACTGTTCTGTACTCGTTTTAGATATTTCAATGAGTGTCCCAAGTATGTCCTCTATTGAATGGATCGATGTGAAGCTAGCAATGGCGCAACCAGGATTTTTAGACCGATGGGTAAACCTCCATTATGACCAAAAAGTAGAGCAGGCGAAGTGAGAAAAATTTTTTTCTGAGTAAGTCATGTATAAAAGCAGAAGGCTTACTTAAAAATCGGAAGTGAAAACCAAGAAACTGTGTATTTCCCTCCAGGCTCGGATACTTACACCTAACGATAATTTGTATATGTCACAGTACGAATTAAAATCCAGAACAATTTAAAATCGTCCTAGCATATAAGGAATATTTAAAATTTTCCTAAGGACAATTTTAATTCGTCCTGTGACATATACATATAAAGTTCCTAACAAAATTTCATTGAGAAAAACTCTTCATTTAAAAATTATAATGGGCAAGTCAAAAAATGAGATGGGCAATTGCCCTTTTGCCTCCCCCTGGTTACGCCCAGTAGTGTCTTATTTGAAACTTGAATTCAAATTTCAAATTAATACTTCAAATTTCAAATTACTGTTCTCTGATTTGAACTTTTCAAACTTCAAACTTCAAATTACTGTTCTCGTCCCCCTTCACCCTCAGTTTGGGATTATGCCTACCGTGTACACATGTACGCCTTCACCCTCAAATTAGGGAATAGTAATTTGAAATTTGAAGTTTGAAAAGTTCAAATTAGGAAATAGTTATTTGAAATTTGAAATTTGAATTCAAGTTTCAAGCTAGCACGACGAAACGAAAATTTCTATAAAACTTGTTTCAGAAGTATGTCCAGTCAATAAAAATGAGTTCATTTAATACTTCTGAAAAACGTTTTATAGAAATTTTCGTTTCGTCGTGTTAGCTTCACACTGATATCGCGAATGGTATACTTAACTGAAATGTAATCTCAAATTAATTATTTTTACTAAAATCCGAAGAATTAAAACTTCAGTTATAGAAAACTAAACATACCATTCGATCGAGTATTGAAATGTCTAAAACGAGTACAGAACGATTTTACTTCTCGAACTTTTCCTGTTCAGTAAATAAAAATGTTAATTTATCCTAAGAGAATTTAAAAAAATTTCAATTCTTCCTAGAAAATATCCAATACGAAGTGAAATTTTAAATTCTCGTGGGATAAATTAAAATTTTAATCAGTCGTAGGAAATGAAATAATTCTCGATCTCGAACTCTTCCTGTCCGGTAAATCGAAATTTTGATTTATTCTAGAAGAATTTTAAAAAATTTCAATTTTTCCTTTAAAAGTTAAAAAAAATTTTAAGTTCTTCTAGAACAAATCAAAATCTTAATCAGTCCTGAGAGAACTTAAAATTGTTTTTCACTTTTTAAAGGAAAAATTGAAATTTTAAATTCTCTCAGGACTGATTAAAATTAAAATTTTTCCTGTCTAGTAAATCGAAATTTTGATTTATTCTAGAAGAATTTTAAAAAATTTCAAGTTTTCCTTTAAAAAGTGAAAAAAAATTTTAAATTCTTCTAGAACAAATCAAAATCTTAATCAGTCCTGAGAGAATTTAAAATTTTAATTTATTCTAGAAGAATTTAAAATTTTGATTTATTGTAGAAGAATTTTAAAAAATTAAAATTTTTCCTTTAAAAAGTGAAAAAAAATTTTAAGTTCTCCAGAATAAATCAAAATTTAAAATTTTCCTGTACGGACCGAATTAGGATCAGGTCAAATTCTAAATTTGATCGGTCAAAATTGGAATTCTAAATTTACTCCGTGATTTGATCGAAAAATTTAAAATTCCAATTCTAAGAATTTGACCTGATTCTTAATTTTCACTAAAATAAAAAAAAACATTATGAATCACACTGCAATTTTTTCTTCTAAAATAAAATATGAATCACATTTGGAATAGGAAAAAAAAGAATTTTTTTTTTCGTGTCGTTCGAACGAACATGTTCATCGCACATCGGTCGCATACGAAATGAGAAAGAGAACGAAAATTGTGCCGTGTTTTGAAGAGAACACTTCACCTATATGTCGGTGTGTCGCTAGGCAATGATGAATGTGTAAACAAACGAACGGAGACAATTTTCATTTTTAATGAACAAATGTGAAGTACGTTGTGTCTTGTACTCGAGACGAACTCTTTCTTTTTCTTGTGATATGAATATATACCTCAAGGGATTCATCATCAATTCAAAAGAAGAAAAGACAAGTTCAAAATTCTTCTCTTTTTTTTTTGTTTTGTTACGCAAACGGTGAGTTGAATAGATCTTTGAGCGTGAAATGCCGAATTCAGATTGCAAGAAAAAACTTCACATCTTATTTTTCGAACTCATGAAAAAAAATTTTTTTTTTGAAAAGTTGAATTGTTTTTTTTTAAAAATTAACAGAATTTTAAATGTTTGAAAATCCGAGCTCGAATTAAGAGAATTTTGTCTGAAAATTCAAATTTTTTTTTTTGAACGAACTGTATAAAAAAATGAAGAGAATTGTGTTTGAAAATTCGAATTGAGATTAAAAGTTTTTTTTCGAACAAGCTGAGGGTGAAGGCATAAATTCGAATTGGAATTAAAAATTTTTTTTTAAACAACTAAGTGAATTTTTTTTGAAAATTAGAATTAAAAGTAAAATTGTTTTTTTTTAAACAAACGAGAGTTTTGTCTTAAAATTCAATTTTTTTTATTTTTAAATAAACTGTATAAATAATTAAGAGAATTTTAAATATTTGAAAATTTGAATTAGAACTTTTTTTTTTTAAATAAACTGTATCAATAGTCCAGAGAGTTCTGTTTGAAAATTCGAATTAAAATTAAATTTTTTTAAAAACTAACTGTATGATTAATTCAAAGAGTTTTGTTTGAAAATTCGAATCGTTTTTTGAGATAAACTGAGAATTTTATGTTCGATGCAAACCATTTTCTTTCTTTTCTTCCTACATCGATCATGTTCACATGTGCTGTTCTCTTTCTTTCTCTCTTTTACTTTTGACCTTTTGCTTTTCGTTTCCAGTGAAAAGAGTATAACTTTCAATTTTCAAGCTACTTGGGCGATGTTCGCTCATCATGGAAGGTTGGTACAAGAAATAAATGCATTACAAAGAAATAATTAAGAAAATTTTGTTTCAATATTCGAATTGGAATTTAATTTTTTTTTAAAACAATTGAGTGAATTTTTTTCTAAAATAAACTATGAATAATTCAGAGAATTTCGTTTCTATCGGTTGATCGCACATGATTATCTATTTCTGTCGTTTTGTTCAAGATGAATTCATCTGTATTGTTACAGGCAACGCCGTAACAAGAAGAAGACGAGAGGAGAGGGAGAGAAAAAAAAAGAAAAGATTTCTTTTGAGAGAGCAAGAACAGCCTAATCTGTCTTGTCTCCTCTAGATTTCTTCTTGTCATTTTGGTTTTACTTCAAACGAACCAGACTGTCGATATCCAGTAATCCAACGATCAATCGTACTTCGATGGACCTTATTTGCCAATATTTTAGCAATTTCCGGAGCTTTTTCACCATTCTTGTAATGGGACACGGCGACATCTCGTAGGTCATGACTTTTCACCATGTTTAAACGTAATAGAATCAAATGAAATCAATAGTGTTCTATCAGTGCAATAAGTAGCGCTAGTGTCTGCTTAAGTTAGTTGAAAAAATTTATTTATCTCAATTAGCTAGTAGGATACAATCAATTTTTGAAATGTCGCAAAACTTTTGGTTCACCCGGTATATGAACAATACAATTTGACAAAATGAAATTCCGTAACGCTGGTCATGCCGAAATGGTAATCATACAGAGTATAGTTCGATTTAAAGATATTGATATACGTCTTTATAACACTCTAATCGTCTTTGTTTGAGAATAGCACGAGCTTCTTGATTGCTTGCAGTAAGATTTCCAGCAGTTTTCACATATGTTTGATAATCAACTAGTAATGATAGGATATGAGGTGATTTTTGTTCAGTATGATGTATTTCTCCAATTTTTGCACGAGTAAAAAACCATTCAAATGGAGGTATATCTGACGGATACATTGCTAATAAATCATTTCGTAACCAAATAAGATCGAGACCGACAACTATTCCAATCATTGTATATCCATGTGATTCGGCTAACATACGTAGACCACCAGCTCCAACACCCCATGCGCAACCCACCGGTTTGAATTGATAATTAGCGAAATATGTTGCATTTCCTACTATACTCGGATCGAGTAGAGTTATTGTATCATTCAAATAATAATTTGAATTATATTCCGTTGTTATAACTCGTGGACGATAGCCAGCTTGTAAAATCGAACGAAACACCCATAAATCATGTGAATCCATATCACACGAAAGATAATCAAGTTCTCGAGGAACATTATTTTCTTCGAAAATCGATACAATATTATTTGCAAATAGATAATGTTTTTTGAGATTAATCTCTGGATTTTCATGATCGGCATCTAATAACAAACCGCGCCAACCGTCTTCATACAATTTTCGAGTATTTTCACCTGTTCCACCTGCACGATATCCTTTTTCATCGAAACCAAATTCAACGAAAAATTTATTTGTTGGCTTAATAATTGAAAATATTCGATCTAAGTACCGATCTTGAGAACCTTGCGAATATTGACCTCCGGCCATACTCCATTGATGCATGTCATAAATCCATCGAGGATTAACCGAAGATTTTTCCTTCTGTAAATATAAATGTTAAGATTTATGAAGATGTCACAGTAAAACTTAAAATTTAGGACAATTTAAAATTTTCCTAGGAATAAT
>ERZ778023.3816-NODE-3816-length-13944-cov-64.928073_pt1 | contig 13944 bp, 14 predicted proteins | sample MGYA00375753_ERZ778023 | MGnify/ENA primary metagenome ERZ778023 (study PRJEB29350, sample SAMN05389822) | bioreactor metagenome | isolation source: Ammonium sulfate bioreactor | place: South Africa: University of Cape Town | collected 2014-04-04 ...
CGATCACTCGCTGCTTCATCATCAACCACTGCATCTCTCGATCACTCGCTGCTTCATCATCAACCACTGCATCTCTCGATCACTCGCTGCTTCGTAGTCATGGAGGAAACAGGCATGATCCTCTCACCTCGCGCCGCTCGCGACAGCAGCAGCATGAGCGAGGACACTGGCGTCGCCTGGCGCGAGGCCCTGTTCCTCAAGCACTTCAGCAGCTTCAATACGACGCCGCTCTACCGTACGAATCCGCGCACCCTCGAACGAGGCTCGCGCCACCTCGAACCACGCTGACTGACGCGCGTGTGGCGCAGAGTATGGCTGCGAGTACCAGCTCGAGGGCGATGCCGGTCAGCGCCAAGGTCGCTTGTTCCTCTCGGCCAACTTCTTGTTCTACGTGGCCGAGGACATGGGCAGCCTCAAGAGCCTCACGGTGCGCTCGCCAGCAGCAACCCTGCCTGCTACCTGCATGCTGCCCCTCACACGCTTCTCTCGTCCGCCTTCGCGAACCATCAACGCAGAAAGTACTGCCTCTCCGCAACATTGAATCGGTCAGCAAGCGCAACATAGCGCTGGTGTTCGCTGATGGAATCGACATTGTCGCACACGGCATCACGGTACGCTTCCCGAGGACCTCGATCGATCAAATCTCGCCATCAGCAGCTGATCGCAGCGAGATGTATGCATTGTAGTACTCGTTCTCGTCATTCGTCGATCGTGACGCTGCATTCGAGTGCATCGAGAAGCTATGGCGCATCGAGATGACGTCGCAGAAGCCACTCTCGAGCTCGGTCGACTCCTCCACCTCGAGAACAGCAGGTGGAATGGCATCGGTATCGACCTCGGCGCTCTCTGCATCGACCCCAAGCAAGCGCCATCGTCGCCAGAGGAGCATCAGTGATCCGCCGACGCCCGATGCAGTAGTAACAACGACAACAACAACGGCGGCTTCCAATGCGGCGCCGAGCTCGACGAACGGTCGTGTGATTCGCAAGGTGCAGGTAGCGAAGCCACTCGCCAATCCCTCGATCTCGCTCGATACATCCAGCCAAGGTAGCAGCAGTCTCGGCAAGACGCTCGACGAGCAGGACGCTCCTGCTCGTATCTCTCGTGACAGTCTCGCAGGTACAACCTCGTCGCTATCGTCGTCCTCACTCGCTCGCGTCTGCAAGTTAACGCTCTCGACCTTGGTTGCTCTCAGCATCGAGTGAGAGCACGCTGCAACCCCGCAAGCCACGCAGCGCCTCGGGTGCTGATCAGGCGCTCTACTCGCACTTCGTTCCACCAGCGACCGCTCCCCCGGCGACCTCCACGACCACGGCGGCGGTGGCGGCGCCTTCAAGTGCCACAGTAGCGAGCACAACAACCACAAGCTCGGTTGACGCAGCGACGGCCTCAGCACTCAACAAGACTCGTGTTCCGCCGGGCGAGATCGCCCTCATCGGCTTCCGCTTTCGTTACAGCAGCGTCTTCATTGCCGTGATCGCCACGATCTTGGTGTCGTACGCACTCTATCTGAATGTCACACACGTGCGTATGGCGAGCGAGATCGCCAAGTGGCAGAGCGACTACGAGAAGCTCGAATCGCGCGTGCTGTTCCTGCACTCGCTCTCGCTCCGAATGGCGGCCTTCAGGCTTCAAGTACGCAGCGCCTCTCTCTCTCTCTGGGCTCGTTTGGCTCTCGTTGTACTTACCGCCATCGGTGCTAAGAATCAAACGGCTGGCGCCGAGCTGCTGGCAAGCGAGTGGAGCCAATGGAGGCACATTCGCAGCATCGAGTGGAAGCTCCTTCAATGGAAGGAGCGCTTCGAGCTCCTGAGCACTCGCTCGCTCGAGGCGCTTCGCATTGGAGCTGAGCACCTCCGGTCCGTGGGTGAGAAGGCTCTTGGTATTTCGCCATCTCTTCGGCTAGTGAGTCAGAGGCATGCCACGCTCGCTGCCGAGCTCGAGACCACCAAGCTCTCGGAACAGGCGTCACGACAAAACAGCAGTTCCGATACTGGCTCATGGCTCGGCTGGATAGGTTGGCTCGTCAGTCGGCTCGCGGTTGCAGTAGTGTGCGGTGCTGGGGTCTACCATCTCGGATCGAGATTCATACTCGGTCCATCATCATAGATAGCTCGCTCTCTCGCTCTCTGGCTCTCTCTCTCTCTCTCTGATTGATTGTACACATGTCAATAGGAAGATAAACAACAACAAAAACAACACTGAGAAGGTTTGTATTGTAGAGTACATTCAATATACTAACACGCGAATTCGAGTGCAACGACACGCATTACGGTTGCTTGCAATGCAGCAGTAACGTGCCGAGTACCATAACAAAACAAAACAAAACAAAACTAGATAACGAACAACAACAACAATAAGTACAACAACACAACCACACAATCCTACCACGATGGGAAGCAGCGTGTCAGCCAGAGCGACGACAGCAGGCTCTCATGAGAAGGAGGCGAAGGTATTGTCGCTAAAGGTAAAGAACGAGTTCTTCTTGTCGCGGAACTTTTCGTCGCCAGTGAGCGAGCGAATGAGCCCGAGAGATAATAGACAGTTTCCGAGTTGCTCGGCAGGCGTGGCGCCGCGCATATTGAGGTTCTCTTGCATCCATGCGACGGCCTCGGCGCCCGAGAACGAGTTGGGGTAGTTGCGGAGCATGGATTTGCGGTTCTTGAGCTTGATGCCGGTGTGTGGGTTGCGCATGCACATGTGCACGTCCATCACATACTCAAAGTCGAGGTTCGCATCGCCGTGGCTGTTGCTGCCGAGCGACGACAGCGTCGGATACGTGGTGGTGCCCGTCGAGCCGAGCGATCCTCCTCCTGCTGCCGCTCCTCCTCCTCCTCCTGCTCCTGCTCCGATCGAGGAGGCCGGCCAAGTACCAGCAGCACCCGACGAGTTGCCGAGCAACGACGGCAGTGACGATGAGCCGAGCGACGAGCCTGAGCTTCCTCCACCAGAGGCAGCGCTAGCCATCAAGTTGGACGCGAATCCCGGCGGCGAGGTCGAGAGCGTGCCAGCGCTTTCGTCTCCCCACGAAGAGGAGGAGGAGAATTCCTGCAGCGGGCTCTGCGCGTTGGGCGGCGAGCTCGACAGCGAGGCCGAGATCTCGTGCGAGGTCTCACGACGCAGTAGCAGCGGGTGCGAGCGCAACGAGCGAAGCTTTTGCAACGCAGCGTCCTCGGTCATGCCTGGCTGCTCGAGGAGGTCGTAGTTGAACTTGCTCAGTTGCTGGATGTCGCTGTTGGACTCGAGGCGCAGCGACAGCTGGTAGGCGTCGTCGTACTCGACGGTCGGCAAGCGCTCGAGCTGCTGAAACAACGCCTGGTGACTCGTGGTGCCGGTGATGGCGGCGGCGAGCGGCGCCAGCTCGTCGTACGAGCTCTTCTGAAAGGTGAGGATCTCGGTGATCGTGGCGTAGATGCGCTGAAACTTCCAAAAGTTCACGAGCCCGTCGTCGGTCACGTTCGAGTTGCCGTCCTCGATGAACGTCAGGTCCTTGAGGTACATGCCAAGGTACGGGATGCACGGCAGGCCGACCTGCGCAATCTCGCGCCGCAAAAAGATGTAGTTCGAGTGGAAGAGCAGATGCAGCGTCTGCTTGAGCACGAACATGTCCCATCCGACGGCGTGCCACGTGCGTCGCAGTCGCGAGACGGGCGTCGCCTGCAGGCCGGCCAGAATCTCCATGACGCCCTGAAAGTTGTTGAGCTTGTACAGGTGCAGCGCCACGATGATGAAGCGCCGCAGTATCGACGCGCGCACGTTGAGCTCGGCCTCCGACACGATCGAGTGCACGACCCACAGGCCGACGCGGTTAAAGTGCTGCGTGTTCTGGCTAATGTGCGGCGCCAAGAGGTCCTTGGTGGCCTTGCTCCAGCGCAGCTCGATGAACTCGTTCCACCGGAGCGATTGGAACATCTTGTACTCGGCGTACGTCAGCAGGCGCGCCAGATCCGACGGCGACAGGTGGTGCATCATCGAGCCCGTGTCGAAGGCGGCCACCGGCTCGATCGCTCCCAGATTGTTGCTCGACGGCGGGCGGCGTATGACTGGCGGCGAGGTCGTGCTGTTGGCTCGATGTGGAGGAGGTGGACTCGTGGTATGTCGTTGTATCGTGGGTGTCGCTGCCGACGTCGTCGTCGTCGCCGTCGTGGTGGTGGTGGTCGAGTCAGTGGCAGCGTCATTGGCCAGCACGCTGGCGGCAGCTGAAGCCAGTGGCGCTGCTTGCGGCCTCGGAGCACTGGGTGGCGGTGGCGGCGGCAGCGCCTGTCCCAGGTCGCGTTGCTTGCTATCGAGCAGTGCAATCAGCTCACGACCCTTGGCCTCGAAGCCCGTGTAGACCACGGTGTTCTCGAGGAACGACAGCAGCAGACGGCGATTGCGCTGGTCGACAAAGTCCACCAGGTAGTAGTCGCTGATCCACAGCTGCATCATACCGAGCACACGCTGGCGCGTCGAGAGCTGCGAGTTCGACCATCCGAGCAGCGACTCGCTGTCGAGCGTGCTGTCTTGCAACTCGTACTCGAGCGGAGCTGGTGGCGCGATGCAGTAGCGCATGACGAGCTTCTGCAGCACCAGAGGAAGCGATACAAAGTATCGATAGGTCATGAGGAAGATGCGCTGGAGCTGCACGTGGTACTCGCAGAGCTCCGAGGTCATGAGCTCGATCAGCTCGTCGACCGACGCCGACCGCAGTCCGGGAAGCAATGGTATCGTGCCGCTACGAATGTTGTTGCCCGACAAGAGGTTGTACGAGTCCTCGCTTCCTCCTGGAGCGAGCTCCTCGGTCGAATCGTGCAGCGCCAGCAGCGACGAGAACATGGCTTCCGAGTACGATGACTGGCTGCTGGTCGCGCTACCGTTACCAGTACTGGTGGTAGCATCCTTGGCAGCAGTCGTAGTAGTGGTGGTGGTGGAGGTGCCTCCATCCTTGAGATCCTTGCTCACCTTGTCGATGCCAAGGCGTACGCGCTCGAGGTTCTTGATACAGTGATCGATCGATGAATGCAATGCCGATCGAGTGGCTTGCGTCGCCGCTCGCGCCTCGGCCTCGGCCTGCAGGAGATCGATCAATTGTCGCTGGCACGTGTTGACGGCATCGGCCTCGCGCAAGTGCACGGCGTCTTCGAGTCGGCTTTGGTCATCGTGTACGGCCCAGTAGGACGTGAGCGTTCGTCGAAGCACGCCGAGCATCTGACTCACCATCGTGCTTTGCATCAGGGTGCCGGCCACATCGACCGTCCCCGGTGCTGGCAGCGGCATTTGAGACGCTGGCGACGTGGCGGCCGATGCGTCAGTGCTCTCGGCGCTTTCGGGAACTGTGGCCGGCGGCTCGGATTCTTGCTCGCTCAGCGACGACGGCGGCGCCACGGCGGTAGATTCAGAGTTTCCGTTCGCTGCTCCTTCTGGAGCGGCTGGCGCTGCGATCGACAGCGTGTCCTCGGGAAAGAGCGAAAAGGCTTGATCGCGTGGGCGAATGCGCAACAGCTGCTGATAGGTGCAATGGAGCTGCCGCACCATCGACTGGTGAATGCGGTCACTGCAAATGTCGAGCCGCGACAGCAGCATCTGCATCTTGGAGTACAGCTCCTCCTCGGCTTCGGCATCGTTGATCACTTGCTTCTTCTGTTGCTCCATGGCCTCGACTAACAGCTCGTAGAGCTCTTGCTTCTCGCGTATCGTATCGCGCTGCTTGGCCAAGAGCTCGCGTAGAGTCTTTTGCGTCTCCTTGGCGCGTTCCTTCGAGACCTACGTGTACCGCATCAGGTCAGCATCAACAACGATGAAGACGAGGAGCAGCACAAGGACATACCTTGAGTGCATTCGCGATTCCAAGTGACGAAATCATCACATTCTCGAGCTGCAATTCCATGTCGACAATGACATCGGCTGTAGTTTCATGGAGTGAGTGAGTGATTGATTGAGGGAGAGAGACCGATTTAGGTTCGCCATATGTACCTCGGAAGGTATTGCAACGCGATCGTGTGTTGGAATCTGAGGAGCCCGATTGCCGACGCGCCTTCATGGCAGCAAGCATGGCTTCGGCCTCGACAAGTGCCTGCACCGCTTCAGCATGTTGCGACGTGCCCTTGCGATAGCGATTGACGACCTCGCGCGCAAGCTCGACCACCTTCTCGTGTTGCGCAAACGACGGATCGATCGAGGGCCGACGCGTCGGCGTACGTGTCGACTGCGACCGTGCAACCATGGGAGTGATGATCTTCTCGCGGCTGAGCTCGCGAGTCACTCCCTTACTCTGGGCAGTGACGGTGCTGTTGGCCGGCGTGGTGTTGGAATCGCCGGCGGCCAGCTCGGACTGAGAGCCGCCAGAGCTCGTACGGTCGCGCGAGTGCTCGCTCTTGGCCTCCTCCTTGCTATCCTTTCGTTTGCGCTTGCGCTTGGCCTTCTTGGTGTCGCTCGACGACGAGGATGGCTCGTCGTCACCCGAGTCGTCGTCGTCGGGGCGCGACGGTGTGTTGGAATCGCCGCTGCCACTCGCACGACGCAGCGAGCTTCGCGAGCTTCGCCGCTTCTTGAGCGACGACGACGACTCATCGCTCGAGGCGTCGGGCGTCGAGCCGTCGCTCGACCTGGCGTCCTCCTCCTCCGAGCCCTGGATACGCACGAGCGCCTTGGTGTTGGAGGCGGCGACGCGCTTGGAGCTCGACGAGTCGGAGGCCGGCTTGTCGGGCAGCACGAACGTGGTCTTGGACGGCGTGCTACGAAGCGGCGGCGGCGTGAACGAGCCCGCCGACGGAGCGGCCGATGCAGCCTTGGACAGCGAGATCGTCGACGAGGTGGACGCGTGCTCTACGGCAGTGGCAGCCGACGCAGAGGCCGAGGCCGAGGTCGCGAGAGGCGCGCTGGTGGCGCTCGAAGTGACGACCACCAGCTGGTTCTTGTCGGGTATCTTGCCGAGCGACTTGGCGCGCGAGATGCGAATCTGTGGCGAGCCCGAGGAGCCGGAGCCGGAGCTTGCGCGAGAGCGCAGACTCGCGGACGAGGTCGACTTCTTGCATCCGGCGTCGGGGATCGCCGAGCGACAGTCGGCGTGGACGCGGCTGTACTTGCACGAGCCCTTGCACGACTTGGCAACCTCGCCGGCCGCGATACCGCGCAGGCAGAACTTGCATTTGCGCGTCTTGTTGTACACGACGTCCTCCCAAATGTGCCCGCTGAGCCGCGGCGACGCAGCCGTGCCGCTCGACGCGGCGCTCGACGACGCAATCGAGCCACGCGGGCTGGTGTTCGCCGGCTGCGACGGAGGAGGCGGAGAGCCACGCACTGGCGAACCACTCACGGCGTCATCGAGCGGCTCGTCCGCCATCTTGAGCAACGCCAATAGACGAGGAGAGAGAGAGAGAGAGAACTCGAGTGAGTGAGAGAACGTGCGCGAGCTTGGTAGTTGGCGATAGATGGCGGTAGATAGCAGCGCGCCAGCAACAACAGCAACAACGAAGGAGCACGCAGCGCCTGAAAGCAAAACCTCACCCAGCCAATCGCTCTCTCGCTCGCTCTCTTTGAGCCTCTTCAGTTGCCTGGCGCCACTCCATTCCATTCCATTCCATTCCATTCCACGCCACGCGCTCAGCAGCTATGGACACCAACCACCGCGAGCGAGATGTCGTGGATCTCTCCTCTCGATGAGGGGTTTTTGTGTGGATTCGCGTTGGGTCACGCCGCAGATATTTGTGATGGCTGACGCGCGAGAAAATATCTGCCTGCCAAGCGCGCCACGTGTCGCTGGCGCCTGAGCCAGAGCGTGTAGTCTTCTCCCTCCCTCGCCGTTGCTCTCGGTGCTCTCGTTCCTATGGCCACACTGGCACGACCGCCGGCGGCGAGCGGTCCAATGCCAGGATCTCGGCTGCCAGCCAGCGTCTCTCGAGCTGTGCGTAATGCCGCCACCGCCACCGCCACCGCCACTGGCCGCTCGGTGATGCTGCTGCAAGACGACTCGGTGTTCGTTGCGGCCGTCGCTGAGAACCAGCTGCGCGAGGTCGGCATCGCGCTGCTGAACACCACGTCGCCGACGCTGACGCTCGCGAGCTTCTCGGACTCGCATCGCTACGACCACACGCTCAACAAGCTGCGCCTCTATCAGCCGAGCAAGCTGGTCGTGAGTCGACAACTCGGCAGCACCAACCTCAACGACGTGCTACGCGCCGCCTTCCCCGACACCGAGCTGGTGGTCGTGTCGCGCAAGTACTTCAACGAGACCAACGGCAGCCTGTGCGTCAAGCAGCTGGCGCTCAAGGCCACGAGCGTGCCGTCGGACTCGACCATGTACCTCGCGCTCGGCGCCGCTGCCGCCGTGCTCAAGTACGTCGACTTTGCCATGAACCTCGCGTTCGCCGCTGGTTCGTTACGCGTACGTGTGCACGCACGAACACGCTCTCAGCAATCGGCTGTGGCGTCTTACCCGTCGCTCGCTTGCTTGCATCGCTCGCAGATCGAACTCTGCGGCTGCTCGGGTGCCATTACACTCGACTACGCCTCGATCGTGAACCTTGAGCTGATCACCAACGCTCGCACGCACGACACTAAGCACTCGTTGTACGGTGTCATCAACCACACCAAGACCTCGATCGGAGCTCGCTTGCTGCGCATCAACCTCTGTCAACCACCGAACGATCAAGCTACAATCGAGTACGCGAGCCTCTTCCTCACTCTCTCACTCTCTCTCACCTACTCGCACTCACTCACTCACGCATGATAGGACGCGATTGAACTGCGTCGAGGAGTTGGTCGAGAAGGAGCGCATGTTCTTCAGCATCACAGCCGTGCTCCCTCGCGTCGGCAAGCTTGATTCGCTGCTCGCGAGCCTGGTGCAGCTTCGTAGAGACGCGCCGACGGTCGTGTCTGCCCGCAAGGACATTAGTGGCATCGTACGTCCCCCGCCACGCGATGGAGTCAAGACTTGACTCGTGTGCCACGATGGACTCACATGCGCATCATTGGTCGGTGACGCGGCACTAGATTCAGCTCAAGCAGACGCTCGCCATCGTGCCGTTGTTGCACGAGGCTCTCGATGGATGCGCCAACGCATTGTTCGTGGCTTTGCGCGACAATCTCGCCTCGCCGAGTATCCAAGAGATGCAGCGCGAGATCGACCGTGTCATCGAGGACGACACCAACGTCAGCAAGTCGGCGCAGCACATGCGAATGCAACAGTGCTTCGCCGTCAAGGCCGGCATCAACGGCTTGCTGGACGTTGCGCGCCGCGCCTACAGCGAGACGATCGAGGACATTCACCAGCTCTACGAGCAAGACAAGCGCGACATGGCGCAGCCGAAGCTCAAGCTCGCCTACGGCGCCAAGCGTGGCTACCACTACTCGCTCGTGTCGGTCGGCACGTCGCTGCCGCGCGCCGCCATCAAGGTTGCTCGCCAGGGCAAGACGTGGACCTTCTCGACTGAGTCGTTGTGGGCGCTCAACACGCGCCAGGCCGAGTCGTTGAACGAGATCCTCCTGCTCGCTGCTCGGTACGTCGACCAACCATCGAGCTGTGCGGTGGTGAATGGCAGTGGCACTGACTCTCGCGAGAGCCAGCGTACTCGAGGAGCTTCGTAAAAGCTTGCGCCAGCACCTGGCGACCATGTACAAGATCAACGACGCGATTGCCATGCTCGACATGCTCACATCGTTCGCTGCCTACGTGTCGTTGAACGATCCTTGTGTCGTACGATGTCTCTCTCTCTCTCTCTCTCTCTCTCTCTCTCTCTCTATCTCCGATAATGGATGGATGGCTGAGTGATTGAATGGTTCGTATGCGTGTGTAGCGACCGAGTTTCACGCACGATGGCCCGCTGGTAATCAAGGAAGGCCGACATCCTGTGATGGCTCGCCGCGATGATCGACCTTTCATGCCGGTACGTGCGACCCAGCGCGGCATCATCGATCCCCACTAACGATCGAGCTCGACTGTCTACCACCAGAACGACAGCTTCATCTCGGATGCGTGCAACTTTCAGATCATCACCGGCCCGAACATGAGCGGCAAGTCGACGTACCTGCGCCAAGTGGCGCTGCTAGTGTTGCTCGCACACCTCGGCTGCTATGTTCCGGCACGCTTCTGCTCCGTGCGGCTGACCGATCGCATCTTTACGCGCATCGGCACCGGCGACAGCATCGAAAACAACGCCAGCTCGTTCATGGTCGAGATGACCGAGATGGCCTACATTCTCCAGGTATCTCGAGGATCGAGGCGCTCCTTCCTCGTCGGCGTTTCCCTGCGTGCTCCTCGTGCCTCTCTCACACGTTGCTGGTGATAGAATGTCACCGACAGCAGCTTGGTGATCATCGATGAGCTCGGTCGTGCCACATCGACCTCCGATGGCCGTGCCATTGGTACGAGAGTCAGAGCGAACCCGCCTTGCGCTGCAACTCGCTCACTCAAGCGGCTCCACTCGTTCTCGTATCGTAGCATGGAGCATCGCCGAGCAACTTGTGGCTCGACGCACGCACACGCTGTTCGCCACCCACATGCCCGAGCTCGTACACCTCGAGCAAATGTACGCCAACGTCACCAATCACCACTTGATGGTCGACGCTCGCGACGACAAGCTCGTGTACCACTACCAAATCGGCGCCGGAAGCTCGGGCATCACGTCGTACGGCATTCAGCTCGCAGCTCTCGCCGGCTTCCCGGTGTCGGTGCTCGCCACTGCCGAGGAGCTCCGCCAGGTGCTCGAGCGCCACAAGGCCTCTGCCGACTCAGCCACCAGCGAGCACGCACGGCTGGTGCGCGCCGCGTACGAGCTGGTCGAGCGACTCAAGGCGCTTGCACGCTCGCCCATGAGCGACACCGCCATTCACTCGTACCTGCAGCAGTTGCAACAGTCGTACCGTTCGTAACGGACACACACACGCAATGGAGTTTCGCATACCCAATCAATGACGCACAAGAAATACTCTCCAAGAAAGATCTCTATTGTTATTGACACGAATGCGCGAGGAGAGGGCTCGCTATGTCTTGCGCAGCGTGTACACGCCGTCGATGCACTCAATCTTGTCGTTGTTGATCAGATGCTCGAGGAAGGCCTGCAGGCTCGGTACCGAGACCATGTGATCCTCGCCGAGGAACATGTTGAGCGTCATGTGCATACGCGGCAGCGTGGCGCTCTTAAAGTTGATCAGCATGTTGGTGACGTAGTTCTCCCAGATCTGCCACGTCTCGGCCTGTCGGCTGCTGGCACTCATGACCGCGGTCGTCTCTTCGTCGTCATCAAAGTCGTGCTCGTCGGCCGGCGCTGTCGGTGCCTCGGTGCCGTCGCCGGCGGCCGCATCGCCAGACGCCTCGGTCTGCACCTTGTGCACCTGATACACGTCGTTGCCACACGCGTCCAGGATACCCTGCTGCACCCAGTACACGACGCGGCGGCGGACCAGCGGCAGCGAGTCGGTACAACCGAGCTCGGTTGCCAAGTCCTCGAGTGCCCAGCTCTCTACGCAAGCGCGACGAAGAATGAATGAAAATGCACGAACCAACGAACCAACGAACCAACGAACCAACGAACCTTTGGCTTGAAAGTGGTGGATGATGGCTGCATGCATTGGCGAGACTGAGAACGACCGAACGCTGCCGTCGTCCAGTTCGAGATCGAGATCGACGCTTCCGAGATGAGGCAGTAGTTTGAGCTTGCGTGCTTGTTTGATGGTCGAAAAGTGCTTGTGGAATCGCTCGAACATTCTGATGTGTAGTGGCATCACCATGTCAGCAACGAACAATCTCTCTCTCTCTCTCTCTCTCTCTCTCTCTCGTTGCGACTTGTGCGAACGTACGCCAACATCGGTTCGGGCAGCGTGAGCTTCTCTTCACGAAACGACGGCCAGAACATGTACGACATGACGATGGCTTCGATCACGCGCTCGTTCTCGTCGAGTCGTGGCGTGATGAGCGCCGTGAGGCGCTTCGAGTCGGCCATGTCCTTGAGCATGATCTCGCAGTTTTGCAGCGTCTGCTCGCCGAATCGGAGCTTCAGTAACTCGATCAACCGAATCTCGGCGGTCGTCTCGTAGTCACGCAGAGACAGCAAGCGATCGGCGAGCATGTTGCGGTACTCGCTGACGAAGCTCTCGCGGTTGCCATAGAGGTTGATCAACATGCTAAAGACGTCATGTTGCTGTTGCTGTTGTTGTTGTTGTTGTGGCTGTTGCGAGTGCGACTCGATCACCTCGGTCGAGAACGGCTGCCATTTGGCAGGATCAGTCTCAGCAGCCTTCTCGGATACGTTGCTCGCGTCCAGTTCGAACAGCTGCTCGTTGCCGCTGTTTTGTTCTGTCAGCATCTCGACCAACGTGCGCAGGTTGTCGTCGCGATTCCTGCAGCCAATGTGCGTCAGATGAGATCAGTGCGATGCATACGACGACGCTCGCCAGCAATCGCGCACTAATCGCGTACATCAAGTATTGGCCGGTGGGAACAGCAATGCGGTCGATGCTGACAAAGGTCGGATCGATGAAGCGAAGCACCTTGATCGTGGCCACGTATTGTGTGATGATATCGACAGTCGTTGCACCGGCGTGCAGCAAGCGTTGCTTGAGACTGCAGTCGATCAGTGTCAATGTCAGTAGCACGAGATAGAGTGCGCAAGGGAGTAGGCATACGCAGCTGTCAGAGACGAGACAAGCTTCGACAACAAGCTCGTCTGCTGCAGGCATCGGCGAAGATCCTCGAGCGCCGGCTTCGAGTCGGGATAGTCGACAATGATGTCGAACAGCTCATCGATGCGCATCGTGGCAAAGCGCTCGTACACAAAGAAGCGCAATCGAATGATCCACTGCGAGTACAGCAACACCGACGGCGATTGCGACCTCCCCTCGGCCGCTGACCAGTCGGTCGAGGACTGCAGCAGCTTGAGGTCGCTGGCCATCGCCGCGTGCTCGCACTCGGACGCTGGCACGAGAAACGACCGAGCCCACGGCAGAACGACACGCTCCAGCCACCGAAAGACGCGAGACTCGAGCAGCGGACGCTCGAAGCGGCCGGCGCACTTGGCCTTGATGCGAGCCGACACGCCGTCGAACACCGATTGCATGATGGCGCTGCCGAGCAGCACCGACGCGCCAAGCGTACGTAGTCGCTCGCACGTGTCCACCACTCGTTGCGTCGATGTACCACCATCGTCATCATCGGTATCCTCCATGTCCTGAGCGTCACCATCGTTGTCGTTGTCCTCGTGCTTGTCCTCGTGCTCGTCCTCCTCGTCCTCGTCGTCCTCGTCGTCCTCTGCCTCTGCCTCTTGATCGTCGTCGCGCTCAGCATCGGCGCGGCGAGTACACTCGACATCGAACTGGTATGCAAAGTACAGCGTGAGCAACCGATCGAACGAGCAGCCATCGATCGAGCCCATGCTCAGCTCCGATCGAATGAGCTCTTGCACAGAGTTGATCGGAGCAGCCACGCCTCCGACCACGTCGCCGAATGCCGCCGCCAGCCGCAGCGTCGGAGCAAGCGCCTCGGCGACGAGCTGCACGGCGCGCTCGATCGCGCCACTGGCACCCCGGAACGCTCGCCGGCGAGCTCGATCACTGCCACCATCGGCGCGCACGATCGCACGTCGGTGCGAGTGCAGCTCGCTCCAAAAGCGCGGTACCACGGCCTCGACGGCTTCCTTCGCTCGCAGATGGAAGAGCTCGTGCGCGAGATGCACCAACGACGTATCGAACGATCGCAGCAAGCTGCTCACTGACACAGCGCTGTCAGCCTCGTGAGAGCGGCTAGTGACAGCAGCATCGAGCTCGCTGACGAATGCCGCCCACGAGTCATCCATCGAGGTTGCTGCAGAAGCTCTGCCGAGAGATATCCAGATATCCAGATATGCTGCTGTGTTGGTGGGCGAGCGAACAAGCGAAACAAGCGAAACAAGCGAAACAAGCGAAACAAGCGAAACAAGCGAAACAAGCGAAACAAGCGAAACAAGCGAAACAAGCGAAACAAGCGAAACAAGC
>ERZ778023.3818-NODE-3818-length-13936-cov-4.134789_pt1 | contig 13936 bp, 11 predicted proteins | sample MGYA00375753_ERZ778023 | MGnify/ENA primary metagenome ERZ778023 (study PRJEB29350, sample SAMN05389822) | bioreactor metagenome | isolation source: Ammonium sulfate bioreactor | place: South Africa: University of Cape Town | collected 2014-04-04 ...
TTTTAAAGGCCTTCAAGGAAGAAAACATCATCTCTGACCATCTACTATTAGACTACCATACAATGATACAAATTTCAAGAAAATTCAGCTCTTCAAACAGTAAAATAATTAATATAAATCAATAATTTATAAAATAATTTTCAGACAGGAAAAATTCATATTTATTAACTTATTGACATTTTTTATTGATGGAGGTAATTTCTTTAAATTCTTACTTACAATTCAGATAAGTCTTCTACATTTTTTGAGGCTAATCTTATACCCATTAAGGAAAATTAAACATGATGAAAAAAGTCGTTCAAACTCTTTGCACTCTCCTCCTCTCAACCACGATAGCTTGCGCAAGTGATCAACAAGATGAAAACCACAACCTAACTCACCTTAAAGCTATTAGCAACGGCACTTTGCATGATAAATCTTCATCATGGCAAGGAAAACTTGAAGATTTAGCGCCGTACAAAAATCTTCAAAATTTGTCAGTAGAAAATTTAGATAAATCCCACATGAATACATTCAACCAAATCTTAAGCAATCTTTCTTCTCTCCAGGAATTAGAATTAGGAGAATTAACTAATGCAACAGACAATGATACGGTGTCACTAGTTCGTGCTCTTCCCAATACCCTCCAAAAGTTGAGTCTGAACATGAGCCATGTGAGTCCACTTAGAGCCAAAGAAACTTTAGCTAAAAGCTTTCGAAGATTTTCTCAGCTCAAAAGCTTGAAATTACAAACATCAGGTATTACTGATAACAATCTTATAAACGTTTTTCCGACGTCTCTCACAAAGTTGGATGTAGATAATGGTGATATGCACTTCCATTATATTTTCAAAGAATTATCAACACTTTCTGAATTGCAAGTCCTAAAACTAGGTCATGTAGGTCATGTTGGTGGCAACTTTTTACTAGAAAATCTTAGCTCTCTTCCTACTCTTAAAGAATTCCATTGGAATTGTAGTAGATGGGTCATTCAAAATATATTAGAAGTAATACATACTCTTCCTCACACCCTCCAAGTATTGAAGTTAGAATACTCTTATCGTACTAAGCCACAAGAGGGCATCGTAGATTTAATTAAGTGGTTTCCTCCTCATCTTCAGGGTTTGCATTTATCGCATTTCGTACTCAACGATAACGCGATGCAAGCTTTAATGGCGGTCTCAACCAACCTTACCATCTTATCTTTAAGAAACAACAATATTCATAATGACGGCCTACAAGTCTTAATGTCGATGTTTCCTAAGAAATTTCTCAATCTACAAAAATTAGACTTATATGAAAATCTCTTTGATGAGGAAATAGCACAACATTTATTCACAATGTTGAGTTCGAATACAACCCTTCAAGATATTTCACTCTTTGAAGATACAAGAAATTTAAAATTTGAAGTACCACAGGAAAATTATACTCTGCAAAAATTAGGAGGTAATTACCAGCTAACAAAAACAACTCGACAAACATTAAACAATAATGTGAAACGTGCCGTAACACTTGAAGATTTAGCCTCTCCAAAATTCTTTCTAGCAAGTTAATAGCACGCAAGCTTGAGACATTCCTTAGGGGGTGAGTCAAGCTTGCTGTTTTGCTCCAACTGAGAGAAATTTTCTTAAACTCTTATAAGCTAATATGATTTTTATTGACCTGCTAATCTTAGATCACCACCAAGCTACAAAATTCAAGAAAATTCAGTGCAAAAATTAAATAAATAAAAGATATAAATCAAATAATTACCAAGTATTTTTTACATTCAAAAAATCATTTTTATTAACAAATTGACATTTTATTACAATTAAAGCTCATTTATTTAAACTCTGTCTTGTAATTTACAAATGCATTCTTATCTATACTTTAAGCAACTCTTATCCATACTTATTAACGAGGCAAACATAATGAACAAACTCGTCGCAACTCTTTGCTCTCTTCTCCTCTCAACCACAATCGCTTGCGCAAGTGATGATCAAGAGCAAAGACCTACTCATCTTAAAATTATTGCAGGAAAGAAAAACAATGATAAGCTCTCAGAGATGCCAGAAGGTATTGAATACTTATCTCAGTTCACAACCCTTACAGCAGTGGATGTAGATACAGAAGATTTAGAAGATTTAGAAAAAATACAATCTTTATTTTCTATGCTTTCAAAACATACCAATCTTCATGATCTCAAAATAGAATTTAATATCCCTCTTCTGAATCCCAAATCAAGCGATGTTGATGAGATTCTGCTAGAAAAATTAGAGCAATTAGCCTTAGCTCTTCCAAATTTTTCTTCGCTTCTTGCACTCGATATGAATTTGAATATGATTAATAGGCTGAATACCACCATCAACACAGTCTCCGAAAGTGTGAGATTTGGGAAGATGGCAAAAGTTTTAGCTTCTAATCTCCCCCCTAAACTTGAAAAGCTATCTTTAGGATGGAATTTATCCTTTCCTACAAAACATCTACAAAGCATGATTTCAGATCTTCCTTTTACTCTGCGAAAATTGAATTTAAGACATCACTGTGTTGATAATAGTATGCTCGAAATTTTAAGCCAATTTACCAATCTCGAAGCACTTGAATTAAGGTATTTTGAACAGAGAAAAATACTGAATCCTGAGCCAACAAAACCAAATTATACAATGTTGGGATCAACGATCTTTTCTCTACCAAATTTACAAGAGTTAAGTTTACATTTAGATCCTAATAGAGAATCTCCCTTTCCCTATCCACTTTATAGTAATTTTAAAGAATTGACTGAAAAACTCCCCCGAGATCTCAAAAGATTGAAAATTTACTACCATGCTGTTCTCAACGAGTGCCTAACACCAGACGGAAGTGCATTCTTGGCTCTTCCAGGGAAGCTTGAGGTATTGAGTTTAAATTCTATTCTTCCGAAACATAATATTAATAATTCTGAACCGTTGGAGTCACCGTTCGACGCTTTGACTCAAGTTCTTTCGCCCAACCTTCGAGAATTGGCTATAAAAAATCCTTTGAGCCATATCTGTCTGCAGGGTGAGAGAAGTAATCTAAATGATTATCTCATCTCAAAGTTTCCAACAAGTCTTCAAAAATTAACTTTGCATGCTTGCTGGATCACAAAAAGTAGAGCATCAGCTGTAGGAAAGGCACTCAATAATTATTTGCCTAATTTGGAAACACTTTTATTGTCGGATTCCTTGCTTATGGACAGTGCTCAAATTTTGATCAAAGAGATGAGATCAAATACAACTCTTACAAAGTTAGATATTAAATTCCCTACAAGAGAAGATATCACCCCCCTGATTGATGAAGTAAAAAACTGCTTAGAAGAAAATCTTACCCTTCAGATGGTAACCTTTTCTTTATTGGGTGAACAAATACCTGTATCTTTAGTACAGTTAGAAAGAAATAGAAAACGTAACCAAACGCTGACAAGACTTGCAGACCACCAAGTCTATCCAACAGTATTTCTTTAAAAAAAGAATCAGGCTTGCTTCTTCTTTTCAACAAGGCCTAGATAAGAGATAGAACTTTTTTTAATCATCTTTTTATCCACTCATAAAAACAGCTACAAATATCAAAAAAATTCCGTCTGTTTTTCAGATTTTTCTCCCCTTTTTGACGAATTTCTATTAGGATACGAAAATATTGACAAGTAACTAGAGAACCTTATGCCTATTCTATCAGATCTCTGGATCCGCGAGGCTGCGCTCACTCAAAACATGATTGAACCCTTTGTTGAACGCCAACAAAGTCAAGGCCTTATTTCTTATGGTTTATCTTCTTTTGGTTATGATGCTCGTGTTGCGAATGAATTTAAGATTTTTACCAATGTTGATAGCGCCGTGGTTGATCCCAAAAATTTTGATCATAATGGATTTGTCGATCGCGTGACAGATGTATGTATCATTCCCCCAAATAGTTTTGCGCTTGCGCGTACGGTTGAATATTTTCGGATTCCCCGAGATGTTTTAGTTATTTGCCTCGGAAAATCAACTTATGCCCGCTGCGGAATTATTGTAAATGTGACCCCTTTAGAACCCGAATGGGAAGGTCACGTGACTCTAGAATTTTCAAATACAACCCCTCTTCCCGCGAAGATCTATGCAAATGAAGGAGCTTGCCAATTCCTCTTTCTAAAAGGCGAACAAGCCTGCGAGGTCTCTTATAAGGATCGATCAGGGAAGTATATGGGGCAACGCGGTGTAACTTTACCACAGGTAGTAAAAGCAAATGGATAAGATTAAAATTGTAGGCGGTCGGACACTTTCTGGAAAAATTCGCATCTCAGGGGCAAAAAATGCTGCTCTTCCATTGATGTGTACAAGCCTGTTAACAAAAGAAGCCTTGATTTTAAAAAATCTGCCCCGCCTCGCCGATGTTTTTACACTTGGCAGTGTCCTAAGCCATCTGGGCGTTAAAACCACTTATGCAGGTCACACGGTCGGTGAACACCAAGCAACCTTCCATGCGCAAGGCCCCATCCTTCCTGAAGCGCCCTATGACCTTGTGCGCAAAATGCGAGCCTCTGTCCTTGTCTTGGGCCCTCTTCTAGCAAGAACCGGCTATGCAAAAGTTTCTCTTCCTGGTGGATGCGCCATTGGCAGTCGCCCTGTCGATGTTCATCTAAAAGGATTAGAAGCCTTAGGCGCTGAAATTACACTTGAAGACGGATATGTCATTGCAAAGGCCCCAAATGGCCTCAAAGGCGCAGAATTCTCATTCCCCATGGTGACCGTCACAGGCACTGAAAATATCCTCATGGCCGCAGTTTTAGCCCAAGGAACGACACGTCTATTAAATTGTGCGGTTGAACCTGAAGTAACCGACCTTGCCCATTGCCTCCAAAGCATGGGCGCCAAAATTGACGGCGTTGGAACCTCCATTTTAACCGTGACAGGCGTCTCTAGTCTCCATGGAACCACTTACTCTGTTCTACCAGACCGCATTGAGACGGGCACTTATGCGATGGCAGCCGGCATTACTGGCGGTGAAATAGAATTAGTGGGAACTGACTTAGACCTCATTCCAAGTGCGTCTCAGACCCTTGAGATGATGGGGATGACATTCCAAAAGACTCCTCAAGGATTTATTGCGAAAGGCCCGTCTCATCGCCTTAAAGCCATTGAAGTTATCACAGATCCATATCCTGGCTTTGCAACAGACTTACAAGCTCAACTCATGGCCCTTACATGCGTGGCAGATGGAACATCCCTTATCACGGAAACTATTTTCGAAAATCGCTTTATGCACGTGCCTGAGCTTGCTCGCATGGGCGCAGATATCACTATTAAAGGCAATACCGCCATCATCAAAGGCGTTGAGAGCTTAAAAGGTGCGCCTGTGATGGCAACAGACCTTCGCGCTTCTGTCTCTTTAGTGCTCGCCGCTCTAACTTCTTCGGAAGAAACGATGGTTAGTCGTGTTTATCATCTTGACCGCGGGTATGAAGAAATAGAGAATAAGCTTGGTGCCTGTGGTGCCAGTATTGAACGAGTCAGGGAGGACTCAACATATGACATTTCATCAACAACACACCCCGTTAAAGCTGCGTGCTGAAGATCAACAAGATCTGAGAGTGATGGGGGCCTATCTTCAAGATAGCCTCATTCCCATGACAGCTTTCTATTATAATAAAGAGGGAAAGCATTTTAGTATCTTAGCTAACCGTTTCTGTTGGGAAGTAAGCCCTCAACTTCATACAGGGACACCTCTGTATTCACGTGTGCATTCAGGCCTTCATTTTTCGCATGTTCATCATGTTCGCCATAAAGGGATTGATCTTAAAGATCCGACCAAAACAGTGAACCTTTTAACAATTCATGGCGATAAAGAAGGTGAGATCCATCTTTTGTTTTCAGATCAATGCGAGATTTGTCTCCATGTGGAAAAGATTATGTGTCATTTTCATGATCTTCACGAAGCTTGGTGGACGCATCAAAAACCTGAACATCCTTAAGTTCATCCTTCTAGAGACACTCTAAAACTCATCTGAGCCTCAAAATTTTGATGAGCTTGCCCACTTTTTAACTCTGTGATTTTCATCTTAATGACTCTCCTCCTCTTTTTGAATTGTTTTGTCCAAAAGGTTATTACCTTGCCTTATAAGAAAAATTTTCCTAAAATTTTACTTAATCTTTAATTTTTTTTGTGCTAACTGTCATAAAAATTAAAAAAGAAGAGCATCAAAGCCTCTCAAGGAGAATCTATCGTGAAGAAATTGATTTTAGCGACTCTGATATGCGTTATGGGATTTCAAAAGATATCATGCCAAGCATCTTCTCACACATCAGATTCCATGGAAGTGGATTGCTCTCCTACTTTATCTCTTACCTCAGCACCTTCGGCTAGTCTTGAACAAGACTTTAAGTCTATTGATGACATTCATACCATAATAAAAATAGCCTATTCTGAAGCTGAGTGGAAAAAATTAAAAAACGCTTATGACATCTTTGCACAACTCTCTCTTTCTGAAGAAACGTGGAAATCATATGCGGGACAACATAAGATTGATTATAGGTGGCCCTCCCAAACAACATGGAAAGAACAGGTCGGTGCCCACCTTTTTTTCCATCCTCAAGCCCTCGACTGGTTTGATTGTCCCTACAGAAGCCACTTATTGAAACGCTTTGATATCATTTGGGGATTTGCAATTAATGCAAAACTCAAAGATCCCCGTGGAAAATATTTACTTTGTAACACTCTCCAAAAAATACGCAGACACCGTAAATATGCCGAAGTTCCAATTTTAACAGAGTTTTTTGAAGGATATTTTGGCAAGGCAATTCAAGAATTAAAATCATATGAAGACGATCCAGATGCATGTTATTTATTAGGGCGCGGCATCACAGAAGACTTTTTTACTTGTATTTCGCGTTATGACGAGACTCTTTCTGCTCATGACCTGTTTAGGCGTCATCCTGACCATTTAAGAAATAAATATCATGCACTTATCACAGCATCTCAAGAATCAACAATGGAAGATTTCCTGATGCTTGCACAGCGAGGGTATTCCCGTGCTTATAGTGACGTGATAGAATTTCTTGACGGCATTGAAGACACCATTCCTAAAGAAAATATCTTAAAAGAAATTTCTGAAAAAGAGCATGACCCAACGCTACTCCTTGACCGAGGCTATCTTCTTTATGATGAACCAGAGGACAATGACGAAGCAAAGGAATTACAAGCTTCCATCTTTAGACAAGTAACGGAAAATTATAGAATAGCAACAGGGTATATTGAATTAGGGATACTACGAATTGAGGCTAACCATTTAACCGAAGAAACCGCTGATTTTTTTAGGAAGGCCGGAGAAATAAATGATCCTAGAGGATGGGAATACCTCATTAAATTTTGGGAAGAAAAATATAAATTTTCAAAAGCTAAAACAGATAAGAATAACCTTTCCGCCTCTATTAAAGAGGGGATGAGAGTTGGCCTACCATATGCTTATTCTCAAGGCCAATATTATTTCCCGGAAGAATTTTCCACAGAATGGGTTGAACTTTATGGCGCCCCTCTTCAAGGCGATATTAGAATAAATTGGGATGATCTACGTGTAGCTCCAGTTATGCAAAAAAGTATGATAAAAATCATTGAAAAATTCTTGACTGAAAGTTGAAATAAAAAAAAAGGTTCCTATATGAAGAAATAGATAAGACGTCTACTTTCTTCTAAGGAGCCTTGAGTTGAAATTTCGTTTTTTTTACTCTTTTATTATTTCTTTCAGCTTTTTAATAACTTTTAGTTTTGCGACTCCTTCCATACATGAAGATGAGTCTTCGCCTCAAGTTACTCTTAGAGTTCATGCAGTTGGCGAGGGAAACTGTGTCACTTTAGAAGTAAAAAATCCTCTTACAGGCCTCTCGGAATTTATGCTCGTGGATATCGGATCAAAAGCCTTTGCGAATGAAGCTGCTTACACGCAGTATCAAATTGAATCCATCCTCCAGAAAGAAAGTAATTCTAATTCAAATCAAGCATCCTCTTCACTTCATACACCCCTTAAGAAAAAAGGTGAACTCATCCCTCCTGAAAGCACCGTAAAATCACCGGATTGGGAAGATGCCATGGAAGATAAAGATACGATCATTCACTTAAGGCAAACGTATTTGGATAAATTTATTGAAGATATGCGCGGAATGTTAAAAAAACCTACAGAACCACAGCAGGAAAAAAAATCTCGGTCAAAAAAATCTACGCTGAGGAAAAATCAACAACAAGAGCAAACAAAAATCTCACCGATTGCCGTGAAGACAGTCGTTATTACACATCCCGATCAAGATCACTATGGCTGGTTGATGGAATTGTTTTCTCAAACAACTGATAAAATAGATTTTCTTATTTTTGGAGGTCTCCCGAGCCATTATTATCCAAGTGATCGAGACACATTTAAAGACTGGTTAAGAATTTGTCTAAACAATCAAACTCAAATTTTCTTCCCTGCCATTCAATATGACGCTTTAGATCCTAAAAATCTTGATCCTTTACAAATGCTTATTAAAATGGAAAAAAACGATGAATTTGCACCTCACATTTTCTCTGGAGATCCAAATTTCTCAAAATTGCCTTTTGCAAAAGCATTTGACTTCCATCCTCAAGTCACGATCTCTCTGCTGGCCGTCAACCCCATTCACAGTGGAGAACTTAACAACGTTCTTCGTCATGGAGATGATGAGACAGACGATAACAAGGATAGTCTCGTTATAAAAGTTCAACATGGTGACTCTTCTGTCATGCTCCCGGGAGATGCAACACAAGCAACAGTAAGATGCATTAAACTCAATTATAAAAATAATCTTGGTTTCTTAAGATCAACAGTCCTGCTTGCGAGCCATCATGGGGCTATCGAACATGGGTGTAATAGCCCAGAATTGATTAAACTTGTTGATCCTGAATATGTCATCATTAGCCATGGTCATCAGCATAATCATCCTACCCCTAAGGCATATGAAAATTTTAAGTTGCCTTCTCGTTTAAAGCAAGTTCCTGCGCATCATGTATTAGTTGGAAAAGATGCTAAAAAAGAAGAAAGCCTTCATACAACAACTAAAGCTATTTATTCCACGTTAAACAGTGGAACAATCACGATTGATCTATTACCTGGAGGATTGGACATCCGCACCAAGATTAGAAGCACTTTAGATACAACAGAAGAAATTGAAGAAATTGTGAAAGTTGAAGAAGATGACGAGCAAATACATTTATCTGTTCAAAAACCCCTTACAAAAAAACGGCATCCCTCTTCACCTGTTCCCATGCCTACATTAGAAGAAGAAAGTCCTGAAAGTAGCTCTAGCTCTTCTCCGGAAAAAAAAGCGCCCAGAAGATCAACAAGAACAGCGGAGAAAAGGGAAAAAAAGACCAGCGCTATTCAGACAACTTTACCCCCAATAGAAAAGGAAAGTACGGTTTCTTCTGTTCCTATAAGTGGAAAATCCGCGAAAAAGAACACAGCTAAAGCAACAAGTAGCTCAAGCTGATAATTCTTCCTAAGAATAAATACGGTAGGCCCGTTTCCCTTGGCTTGTGAGTAACTCATACGGATTCGTACCCGCTAAGGACGCCATTTCTCGAAGATTTTGAGCTGATGAATACACTGAAACCCAAGCGCCAACCTGACATAATGAGTCAGGAATATCCGTCACATCAACCATCATAAAGTCCATTGAGATGCGCCCCACGATCGGCGCCGAAAATTCTCCGATATAAACATGCCCTTTATTCGATAATTCTCGCATAATGCCATCAGCATAGCCAATTCCCAAGGTTGCTAAGCGTTTAGGTGTCTTACATTGATAAGTTGCATTATATCCAACACTTTGCCCTAAATGGGCTTCCTGAATCTGCACAATGGATGCATAAAGAGCTAAACTAGCCCTTAAATTATGCCTCTCGGGATAAGGATCTGCATACCCATAAAGCCCCAAGCCCGGGCGAACATAGTCATAATGATAAGCTTCCCCTAAAGCAATTCCATTGGAATTTGCAAGACTTACTGCCGTTTGAGGAAGCATCTTTAGACAACGTTCAAAAGCCTGACGTTGTTCTTCATTTTGAGGATTTTCCGGTTCATCACTGCTTGCCAAATGGCTTATAATCATCTCTAGCTGAAAAGAATCCATAGAACTTGGATCCTGGCTTAGACTCATAACATCTTGAAATGAAAGGCCATTCCGAGTCATTCCCGTATCAACATGAAGAATAGCTGGTAAAACTTGATTTTTTAACTGTCCAAACTTGGACCAGCGAGAAACCTGTCCCAGATCAACAAGAACAGGAATTAAATGAGACTCAAAAAAATAATCTTCAGTTCGCTCTAAAACGCCGCAAAAAACAATAATTTTTGCATCGTGATACGGCAATGCCTGACGAAGTCTTACACCTTCCTCAATAAAAGCAACACAGAAAATACGGCATCCTTGGGCATAAAGAGCTTGAGAGATTTGGCTCATTCCCAGTCCATAACTATCGGCTTTAACAACTGCCGCGATTTGGCATCCAGGTTTAAGGTGAGCTTGAGTTAAGACGTAATTATGTTGAATCGCCTGCAAATCAACCATCATGACCGAGGTTGTCGCCGCAGGCACACTTTTTAAGAAAGAGCTCCTCTCTGATTCCTGTTTAACGCCCTCCATACTGAGGCATCCGTTCAGATTCAACATAATTTCCAAATTTGGTCAAAGCGCCATCAAAGAATAATTTAACGTTGTTAATAGGCCCATGTCTTTGCTTAGCGACAATAACCTCAGCTAAATTATAAATTTCTTTCATTCTTGTTGACCATTCTGCGTGTTTATCAGAGTTGGGAGTTGGTTCCCGCCTGCTTTCATAATATTCTTCACGATAAACAAACATGACGACATCCGCATCTTGCTCAATCGATCCAGATTCACGTAAGTCCGCTAATTGAGGACGTTTATCTTCACGCTGCTCAACAGCACGCGAAAGCTGAGAAAGAGCAATAACGGGGACATTAAGCTCTTTTGCAAGCGTTTTAAGCCCTCTTGTTATCTCTGAAATTTCTTGAACCCGACTCTCTGAATTTCTTGAGCCTGAAGACCCTTGTAATAACTGTAAGTAGTCAACAACGATCATTGAAAGACCATGTTTGCGCTTAAGCCTACGCGCTCTCGTGCGTAAAGCTGAAATAGTCAACCCCGGCGTATCATCAATATAAAGAGGTAAATTTGCAAGACGACGACTTACTTCAAAAAACTTCTGGAAATCACCCTGAGGAATATCACCTCGTCGGATTCGATCAGAAGGCACCCCTGATTCTTGGGCTAACAGACGCGTTGCAAGCTGTTCAGACGACATTTCAAGGGAGAAAAAGGCAACAATTCCGCCATATATTTTTTGCTCAAGACCCGCTTCAGCGGCATTAAACGCGATGTTCGTGGCTAAGGCTGTCTTTCCCATCGAAGGACGACCTGCCAGAATGATGAGGTCTGAGGGATGCAAACCACCCAAAAGACCATCAAGATCTTTAAAACCGGATGTCACACCAACAATTTTATCTTCCCGCTTAAAGGCAAGTTCGGCAATTTGGATAGATTCTGTCAGCGCTTTGGAAAAAGGAACAAATCCACGATCAGCTTGACCGACAGTTGCCAAATCATACAAGCGTTGTTCCGCGCTTTCAATTTGTCGTTGAGCGCCATGTTCGACATCAGGAGTAAAAGCATTATTAACAACCTCCTCCCCTAAATCAATGAGCTGGCGTCTTAAATGAAGATCATAAATAAGCTCACCATAATGCTGAACACTTATGATGGAAACTACCGAAGCGGCAAGGTGAGCAAGGTACTGAGTTCCCCCAATTTCTTGAAGGGAATTGTCTTGTTCAAATGTGCTTTTAAGCGTAATGGGATCTGCAATTTGACCGCGCTCAATAAGCTTGGAAATAACTGCATAAATACGCCCATTCGCAGCGTTTGCAAAATGTTCCGCCATTAAAAAATCAGAGATTTTTTCATAAGCTTGATTATTATGCAGTAAAGCGCCTAAAAGGGCTTGTTCAGCCTCATAATTGTGAGGTGGAATACGGTCGTGTTCAAGAGTTGAAGAGGCCAATAGATTTCGATTTTCTGTGAGTGCAACAACGTTTCCTGTCATAACAACTCTCTTGTTGAGGGCTTAATATTTAAAAAGACGTACCTGAAAATTTTTCATAATGAGCCAAAGCAGATAATTTTTTTATACTCTGCCTTGGCATTATGAACAAGCGCTATTTAAAACTTAAGCGCTAACTCCTTCAGACTCTTTGGAGTTTTTAGAAGAAGCTTGTGCAAGTGCTTCTTCTTGTGTTTGAGCAACGTTAATAATAACTGTTTCTGCCACTTCTGGATGAAGCGCGATTTGAATTTGGTGCAAGCCAAGTGCTTTAATTGGCATACTTAAAATAGCTTGAGCACGTGTCACAGTAAAACCTGCAGCGGTCACTGCTTCAGCAATATCTTGAGGACGAACAGATCCGTAAAGGAGACCGTTATCACCTGCTTGACGCAAAATAATAACACTAAGGCCTTTCATCTTTGCGGCAACTGCTTCTGCTTCCTTTTTCAGTTGCAAGTTGTGAGCCTCAAGTTGGGCACGCTTTTGCTTAAATTCTTCAACCTTGTTCGCTGTCGCTCTTTCTGCTTTACCTTTAGGTAACAGAAAATTGCGAGCATAACCTGGCTTAACACGAACGATATCACCCATTTGTCCTAAATGTTCAACACGTTGTAATAGTATGACTTCCATATTTTTCTCCTAAATCTTAGACAATCGTTCTTTTAAATTGAGCCATGGCTCAAAAATTCCCACAATCAAAACGGGTAATAACGCTAACCAGCCGAACACTACCATAAGAGTATAAAAAATCCAAAGAAACAAATTTCTTTGTTTATATTTTGTTGAATAACTATGAACTATGGCAAGTCCTTCAAGGATAAACGCATTCAATAAAACCACGACCATGTTTATCGAAACCTGACTCGTTATTCCCCTTCCAAAAAAAGCAAGTATACCAATACCTGCAAATGTCCACCAAGGCCACCACGGAAGTTCAAAACGAATCATCGAAGGCGCTGGCCTTAGATTTCCCGACAATTTCTGCAATATATTCTGTGCTAGGATTCCATTGATCACTGTAAATAAAAATAAGAAACTCGCAAAAAGAGCTGGCAAAAGCATTACAAGTTGCGCAATGAAAGGTCGATAAAGAGTTTCTAACTCTGGATTAAGTTTTCCTAATCCCTCTAAGAGAGTTTGTTGGAGTGTTTGAAGATTCCCATTTACAAATAATGTAATCGTAAGAAAAGCCGTAAGGCCTAAAATATAAGCTATCAAATATGCAACAAGACGTCCCGTCGGATACCACTCAATCTCTTTATTTGATGTCTGCCGGTGACGTAAAGCCAAAGAAATCAGGACTAAACAAGGACCTAAGAAGAATAAACTTTGAAACAATGCTGATTTCACTCCCCCTAAGAGAGCAATACAGCAAGATGTTATAACGGAACTGATTAGAAATGGTCGTAGCCCATACTGGAGCCCAACAGAAAATAGAGGGATTTGATGAAAAAGAGCGGCTGCCAGAGCAGGTTGAGCACGTGCTGCATCAGCGGGAGCTGATCGGCGCGCTGGCCGAGGCGGTCGGACTGGTCGTAGGTCGTGCCCGATTCCCATGGGGCAAAATCGGTGAGGTCGTTGAGCAGCCGGTTGACCAGCGCCGGCTCGAGCGAGAAGCCGCAGACGCCCGCCGGCCCCTCGATCGCCTGGCGGCATTCCTCGCGCGTCATGCGCGGGGCGAGGTACAGGCCGCGGTTGATCGCCTCGGGCAGGCCCTCGATCAGCGTGCACTGGCGGAGATATTCCGAGCGCATCGTGATGACGACGTGCACCGGCACCGAATGATCATTGGCGGATTCGATGAGGAGCGCGACGAAGGCCTCGGCATCCTGGCGGCCGCTATAGTCCTCGTAGC
>ERZ778023.3834-NODE-3834-length-13861-cov-43.476894_pt1 | contig 13861 bp, 9 predicted proteins | sample MGYA00375753_ERZ778023 | MGnify/ENA primary metagenome ERZ778023 (study PRJEB29350, sample SAMN05389822) | bioreactor metagenome | isolation source: Ammonium sulfate bioreactor | place: South Africa: University of Cape Town | collected 2014-04-04 ...
CGTTGTATATTTATCATTTTCTTCAATATAAACTCAATCGAAATGAATCATTGACAAAGTATTTTTATTCATTAGATGATATGTTAATCAAATGTGTTTATAATAATGACAATTGTTCAGCAAAAGATTTTGTTGAGTTTCTTTCTCCTACGTATGGTCTTTGTCATACATTCAATGCTTTGTCATCATCGATCAACAATGGAAGTGTTCATTATAATAATGAGAATGGTTATAGTGGTAGTTTAGATTTAGATTTCTATTTACATACTCGTCAATATATTCCGTATTTAACCGATGGAATCAGTTTAGTAACAATGATTCATGATAATACTCAATTACCGTTAATTGATCGAGCTGAAATTCGATTACGACCAGGAGAAAAATATAAACTTGGTTATTCGAAACGAACAAATACATTATTACCATTACCTTATACAACATGTAATAGTCAAGCGACTCCTGGTATGCAAGCCATGTTTGATCAATCCTCAGATGCAACTTATTACGTAAGTCAATTGATTATGTATTTTGAAATAAATCATTTAATTAGATATGTGAAATGTGGTTGTGTAAGTCCATATGAATGGTCTGCTCGTTATATTGTTTTGCCTGGTCAAACAAATGTGATCTATTCACTGTTATGTAATCTATCTGATCCTTGTTATTCTCAAGCAGCTGATGAATTTCAAAGTAGTCCACGTCTTTGGCAAGAATATGCGAGTGATTGTGGTTTAGAATGTCATTCCAATGAATTTATCATTAAGAAATCGTCGTCTGCAGCTCCACCACCTTGGTCAATCGATGAAATAAAACAGTTTGTTGAATCAACATCATTTCCACTTGTTGAAAATTGGGCAACTAATTGGCGATCGGAAATTGAAAAGAATTATGTTGGTCTCAGTGTTATTTGTGAATCAACACGAGTTGAAAGTTATATTCAACAAGCGTCTCTTGGTATCGTTGATGTCATTTCAAATATTGGTGGACAAACAGGTCTTTGGATTGGAATGAGTTTTCTTTCATTATTTGAAATTGCTGAAATGTTAGTTCGATTATGTCGTCATCAATTACATCTTATTCGAAATAAACTAACAAAACATTAAAAACAAATAAATAAACATTTTATTATTTTGATAAGAGACAATGAATATCTCATAAACAAAAAAAAAACATTTTGAAAAAGAAGATAAATGACTGACACGAGAAATAATAACGATGTTCTCATAGAACAAAGTTGTCGACTCGTAGAAGTACCAACTGAACATGGAAATATGAGTAGTGAAATAGATATTGATCCTCTGATAGATTATGCTGCAGTTCCTTTATTACCTTTGACAAAAGCATGTGCTCCACTTGCTGACATCATCCATAATCTTTGGTTCTATGTTCAACGTGTATTGAATGATACACCTGAACAACCATCTGATGGACTGACAATTGATGAAAGTGCATCGATTCGTTTGTATACAATGGAATGGCCGAAACCACATCAAAGTCTTTATTCAATGTTAAATCATACTCTTAAGATGACCAATCGAAAAGATCTTCAACCATATTTTAAATATTTGAAATTGTTCTTGACTGCTTTAGTTAAAATGCCATGTATTCCACAACAAACTGTTTGGCGAGGTGTAACCAAAGATTTAAGTGCAGATTTTAGACGTGGTACTCAAGTCATATGGTGGTCATTTTCATCATGTACAACAACAATGACTGTACTCAATAATAAAATGTATTTGGATCAAACTGGTCAACGAACACTTTTCTCTGTTGAAGCAATTAACGGTCGATCGATACGTGCTCATTCACATTTTGTTACTGAAGATGAAATTCTTCTTCTACCAGGTACTTCGATGATCGTTCAATCACAACTCAATCCAGCACCTGATCTTCATATTATTCATTTGAAACAAATTATACCCAAACAAACTCTACTCGAACTACCATTCAAATATTCCTTCTAAGACGTCAATGGTATCAAAAGAAAAGATTTGTTCTGCCTATTAGCATCAATCATAACTTTGTGCATTGTAGTAGCGATTTTCTATTATTTGTTAAATCCCAGTATGTGGTCAGATTTGCAAGAATCCATTCAAAATGACAAGAAAATATCCAACTGGCAATGCTCCTTATTCATTGACATATGCCGATTTTAACACTTTGAAAACCAATCAAAAATCAGCTCTAATAGTCGCAAATCGAGCAGACGATACGATTAGTCTATTATTTGCTAATGAAAATGGTACCTTTGAAGCTCAATATAAATATGCAACGGGTATGAGTCCACAGACTGTCATATCAGCTGATTTCAACAATGATTACAAATTAGATTTAGCAATAGCTAATAGTGGTGAAGATACTGTTAGTATATTACTTGGTGATGACAATAATAATGTCTTTCGAAGAGAAATCAAGTATTCAACTCGTAGTAAACCATGGCCTTTGATCGCAGATGATTTCAATAATGATCAAAATCTAGATGTGGCAGTTGCCAATGCTGATAACAATACTGTCAGTATTCTATTAGGAAATGGAAATGGAACATTTACAAATCAAATTCCATATGCAACTGGTACAAATCCTCGATGTGTCATTGAGGGTGATTTCGATAATGATCACAAATTAGATTTAATAGTCACTAATTATCAAGATAAGACTTTCAGTATGTTACGTGGGAATGGCGATGGTACCTTTGAAAGTCAAATGACATATACAACATGTAGTTCACCAACATTTATCATCACGAATGATTTTAATCGTGATCATAAATTAGATTTAGTAATTCTGAGTAAACATAAGGATACGGTTAATATATTACTTGGTCATGGAAATGGAACATTTCAAAGTGAAATCAAATATATAACTGGTACTTATCCAACTTCCGTCGTATCAGCTGATTTTAATAATGATAATAAATCAGATTTAGTCGTGGCCAATGGTGATGATAATACTCTCAGTGTATTTCTTGGTAATGGAGAAGGATATTTTCGAACTGAACGTACCGCAATGACGGGTACTTTTCCAACTTCAATTATAACAGGTGATTTCGATAATGATGGTCAACAAGATCTAATAGTGACAAATAATAATGAGAATATAATTAGTCTTTTATTGGGTAATGGAGATGGAACTTTACAAGTTCAACCAAGTTATATAACGGGCAGTTTTCCTCTATCTGTTGTATCAACTGATTTCAATAACGATAGTATCATCGATGTAGCAGTAACTAATGGTGATGATAATACTATTACCATTTTATTTGGTAATCACAATCAAACCTTTGAAGAACAACTAACTTATTCAGCTGATTTTAATAACGATAAAAAAGCAGATCTAGCTGTAGTTAATGCCCTTAGTAATACGATTTCAGTGTTACTTGCTAATGAAAATGGAAGTTTTCATAATCAAATAATATATGCAACTGGCAAATATCCATGTTCTGTTCTATCAAATGATTTCAATCATGATAATAAGTTGGATTTAGCAGTAACCAATGTTGATTCCAATGATTTATTTGTTTTTATCAATGAATGTGACTCGATCTAAATATTTGTTGACAGTTGTCATACACTAGATTTTTAATAAAAAGAAGAACGTGATTATAAGAAGAAGAAGACTATATTTCCTATGAGATAGAAATTGATGGATGGTCATAACGATAATCTTTATTGAAAATGAAGCTGCATGTAGAATATGTTCTCGTGATAGTTTGGATTATTATGGTACTGATTATGACCTGAATTCTATGGAAATAGATATATCAAAAAGAGACGAACATCAAATAATTCCATTCTGTCGAGATGATGACAAATCTATCGAAAATAATGTTCAAGTTAAATTTGCATCGATGACATTTGAAGAATTGAACAATCGTAATATCACCGGTTTACAACTTTATTCGTGGTCAATACATATGGATTTAATTGAAGAATATCAAGCCTATCGTCACAAGAATAAAACTACAGCATCAAATTCAACAATTTATAATTGTTCTGCTGTACACAAATTTGGTTTGTATTGTCAATATTCTTTCGATACGAAGGTATGAATCGTCAATTGATTGACGAGAGAATATTTTCTTCATTTGTTGCAGACACCGTTCAAAACATTTGTCAAAGAAATTTTGCGAACAAGTCGATTGCTAGCAGCGAATGGTACTTGTTATCTACATTTGAATTGTAAACGTAATGATGTTTCATGGTGTTTACATTGGTGTGAAGTATGTGATGGTAAAATCGATTGTTAAATACTTGAAGAGAATGAATGTTAATCAGATGAATATCGATATTATAATGGTCAATGTATTCCTGAAATTGATCTGCTAGGCGAATCATTCATTCCTGACTGTTTGGATGGTTCAAATGAGACCAGTCGTTCCTTATCTCACGAAACGATCCTTTTTATTTCCAATATAAATCGAAACTGTTGGAATGTAATGATGTGTCTTATTCGAGCAATAGATGTTTTCAATGGTAATTGTGAACATATTTGTACGGACTCCGATTTGTCTTGTCGTCAAAAGATGGTCGAATATTGTCCTCCGTTATTTGAATTTCCAGCAAAGTCAATCGGTTGGAAAGACTTACATTTAGTTTATTCATGGAATCAAACGCAGAAACTTCCAAATTCGCCGGATTACATCTGCTCATGTGAATACGATTATGATCTTCGAGGTAATTGGTTTGTACAGGTCAAATCCATTGAAAACCATATGAAAAAACAATGTTCATTGACAAAAACTATCAAAGAAACGAAGTGTCTCGAGAATATTTAATTTGAATGTGGTCATAAATGTCTGTCGAAATATCGTTTAGTCGATGGTCTCGTCGATTGTCCCTCGAGTATTGATAAAGTCTACAATAATAGTTGTTTATTAAATCTCAAATATCGTTTCAATTGCACAAGTAAGAAAACAGGAATCGAAATAACAACATGCAGACCAAAAACAAATATACTGACGGGCATGATGGATGAGTGTAGAAGCAAGATCAAACTTCCTGATTTTCCTACGTTATGCGATGGATATTTGTCCTACGACGAACAAATTGATCAATATATCGAAACAGACGAAACCAATTGTGAAGAATGGCAATGTGATAATCAATATACAAAATGTGACGGTGTATGGAACTGTGTTGATGGAGCTGATGAAACGCAATGTTTTAATTCAAAATGTAATGGCACGTCAGGTCATCCATGTCTAACATTGGATACGAACAAATTTATCTGTTTACCTGTTTCTCGTATCCATGATGGAATTGTTGATTGTTTGGGAGCCATAGACGAACAAAAAACTTGTCGAGAATCGAAGAGTGAACGTCCTATGTTTCGATGTTTAACAAACAGCACGAAGCTTCAACAACTTTCGAATGAAACAGAACAGTGTGTCTCTTCCGAACAAATATGCAACGGATACAACGATTGTCCATTGTTTGATGACGAGAGTCGTTCGTTTTGTACTGATGCTGAGAAATATTTCTTTATATGTGTTTCCTTTTGGATAAAGGATCGACGAATAACAAAAGAAAATATGTTCTGTAGTTTTCAGAACGAATACTCTCAACCTTATCCAACAGTATCATCACATACTAAACGACATTTGACACTTGCCAACTATAGTATAATAACCACAGTTCAACTTCCCGGTCTTCAATCGAGAACGATTTCAAAAAGAACGGTATCAACAACAAATACGAATATATTGTTGTCCGAAGTTCAATGTCATGGTGGTCTACCAGTGTATGATAATGATAAGATTCGATGTTTATGTCCATTGCATTTGTATGGTCCGAGATGTGAAAATCAAAATCAACGAGTTAGCATGACTGTGCAAATAGAAGCTCCCGAATGGCGAACTCCGTTTGTATTGATGATTTATTTAATTGATGATAGAGATGAAATCATAAATTCATATGAACAACTAAGATATTTATATATTCGAGATTGTAATAGAAAATTTCATTTTCATCTCGTTTATTTAACTCGACCAAAACTTCAAGATCGAAATTATTCAGTTCGAATTGATGCTTTTGAATTAGTTACACTCAAATATCGTGCAAGTTGGTTATTTCCAATCGAATTTGCATTTCTGCCAGTTTACCGTTTGTCAGTACACATCACAATACCATTTACGAGTATTTCCTCCGAAATGGATTGTTCTCTTGAATGTGATTGGAATCATGGTCGATGTATTTCATTTGTTAATATTCAAAAATCGTTTTGTCTTTGTGAACCCGGTTGGACAGGTCCGTTGTGTGCCGATTCAAACGAATGTAATTGTTCGCCCGATTCACTTTGTGTTGGAAAATGGAAAAACCGATCCGTCTGTGTTTGTCCTGCACATCGATTTGGTCGTCGATGTTATCTCGAAAATGATCTCTGTGAAAGATCAAATGCACTCAAATGTCAGAATGGTGGTCAATGTATTTCACGTGACATACGAATTCCTACTGATCAATCAACAATATGTTCATGTCCCGATCGTTTTCATGGCAGTCAATGTGAACGTAATAGTACACAAATTGATATTGTGATTGATATGCCCGATATAAAAGATTCACTTCGATTACATTTTATTAGAGTTTATTCTCATTTATCTTCACAACCATTCTATCCAAGTGGAGAAATGTCTGCTCATGAACGTGCTACAACATTCAAACGAATTCCATTCGATAAGGATCAAGTGACCATCTATTGGCAAACTCCATTTCATTCAATTTTTATCGAACACGATCAACAATTGTATTTAGTTTATACACAATTACGTTGTCCACCAATTGAAGAATTATTAAATGAAAGTATCATTGGATATCCACGTCTTCATCGAGTTAAATATTATCATATTCCTTGTCAAACAAATCCAACATTGAATTGTTTTCATGATAGTGATCAATCTATTTGTTTGTGTACACATGATCATCAAATGAAATATAATTGTAAAAAAACGTCGTTCTGTGAAAATGGTAGAGAATGTTATTTAGGTACACGTTGTCAATTATCAACACATGGGTTTGGTCTTGCACTTGATGTTATACTTGACTATCAAATTCGACCCGACATATCGTTTGCTAATCAACCATTATCAGTTCGTGTGAGTGGTATCATTACGATATTCATGTTTGTCATTGGTTTAATCAATGGATTTTGTTGTATAATGACTTTTAAAGAAAAAAATATTCGAGCCAATGAGTTTGTTTACATTGAAATATGTGTCACTTGTTGTACTTCAAATAACTATGATTGATAATCGAACACTTCTATTAAGTCAATGTATTCTATTAGATTTTGTGTTAAAGATCTTCTTACAAGTTGGTGATTGGCTATTTGCATGTGCAAACATCGAACGTTTGATATTAGTTATCGTAGGTATCAAATTTAATAATAAATTGAGCATAAAAGTAAGTAAATGGATGATTTGTATCATTGTTGTGCTGACTGTTGGTACATCGATTCACTATTGTTCGTTATTCGAATTCATATGCAGAAATGTTGAAATTATATAGTTCGATAAGTCTACTTGTTCATTTTATTGGTCCATTCGTGATAAATATTGTTTCAGCTTTTGGCATTATAATGAGTGCATTGGGATTAATTGCATTAGCTGTACCACGTATTATTCTTACTTTTCTTTTAGAATGTATTCAATCTGCTATTCTATTTACTTGGATATTTTATTTCGTATTTACCACCATTATTTCTCTTTATTGTTTTTGTTTTACCTTCAACTTCGTATAAAACAACATTCAAAAAAATCAATGATTCATTTGATGGAATTCTCTGTTTTGCTTTGGTTATTATGTTTGTTTTCTGTTGTAAAAAAAACTTGACAAATCGTAATCAAACTGAATGCTTTCGATTCGCTTAAAAACATTTTATTTCATCCTTGAGATGTAAATTTCTATTGTTACTTAATATACGTATACAGCAGCTTCTGCATTGGACATCATTTTTTAAATTGAAAACATTTCTCTCTGTGAATCTTGTTGGATGTTAAATAAAAAAGAAGCAATCCTCGTTGATCACGTAATTGAGGTGTTTGTTTTGATTCGACAATTCCTCGAACATCTTCAATACAATCGTATTTTTCTTGAAGTTGAATGAATCCATATTTTAAATAGTTTCCAACAATACGTGCGTTTTCCGTTAAACCATTTTGTAACAATTTAATTGTTTTTAATGCAGCTGCAATACCTTTGGACACATGCACATTATATCTGGTTCAATATCATCATGTTCGGTAGCAAATCATTTTCCTGTTCGACCCATTCCACCATGAACCTCGTCGACAATTAATAGAATACCATTATTCATCGCATATTCGTCAAAGTTCTTTGAATATAATCGATTGTTGCTTTTGATGCACTTTCATCATCGATTACATTTGCAAATGGTGAATGAAGTTTGGTTGGATAAGGAACATGAGTAACATCTAATCATTGATGCATAGAACCAACTTGATGAATTGTTTTCAGTGCTGTTAGAGAAAGTGTTGCAAGACTTCGTCTATGAAATGAATCGTTGCCGTTTTGTATAATACATATAGCAAGTTTTTTTGGCTAAATTAGACATTTGACGATAACAATAAATAAAACTACCAATATGGATCAATATTTCTGTTTGTTTTTGAATTGCTTCTACTACTTGAGGATGACAATGACCCGTTGAACAAGTAGCAATGTCTGCATTACAATCTACATACCACAACCTTTTTCAACAACAAGATTATATGGATAGCGAATAAATGATGATTTATGTTACAATGCTCTATGAAATATAAAATCTCTTCGTATGATTCGATGCTGACAATCGGTTTGGTATTGAACAAGTAAACAATTATAATGATTATCATATTCCACAATCAGATGTACATATTATTGATTTAATCAATGAAAATATACTGTATTGTAGCAAGTTCAGTTATGGTATACTATGGTAGTTGTATAATTCATCCAATCATATCAAACATCTTTCATCAACATAGCGATATCCAATGTCCACTAAATGAACAGTTTGATGATAAAACCAAATTAAAAAAGTAATTCTTCATCCTAACGATATACAACAACTTATTCGATGTATAATTGACAAGACAGTACAAGGTTTTCACATTTACAATTCTATATACAATCATAAACAATGATGGACTGCACTTTATCATGAGGAACAACAATTATATTAATGATTGTTTTGTGTTTTGTTGATTAAGTTTTCCCTCAAGATAATTATTTAAATAATCAATATTATCCACTTCAAAATTTAATATGCATGTGTAAAGACAATTATTAAGAAAATCTTTTCTTTTTTTTTCTATGTATTTTTCTATGTTTTGTCGAACAGTTTCGACATTAATAAATTAAATTATTTGACAGTTCAAATTGAAAATAAATTAGATTGTGTAAAATTTGATAATATTTAAAAATAAGAAAAGAAAAATATTTAATTGCGTATAAAAAAAGAAAAGTAAATATATATATATACATCGAAGTCCACAAACATATATTTATTCAAGATTTTATATATAAAATAAAATCAATTTAATCTAAAATAAAATATTAATAAGGGTAATTTATTGAATGAATGATTGTTTATTTTTTTATTTGCTTATTATTATTATTATTATTATTATTAATTATAGATATTATATATATACGAAATAAATTATTGTCAAAACATTAAACATATTTATAAATAGAAATGAATAAAAAAAAGCAATCATGATAGTTATATATTGTACTTTTCATACTGTTATTGAATTCACCTAGTTATACTATCATCGAAAGCAAAAATGTAGTATTTCTTTATATACTTATGTTTAAAATTAATAAAAAGAAAAGTTAGAACTAAACGAAAGATGATTTTGCCACTCTCTTCATGGTACACTTATTTCGAATGTATCATCAATGATTGTAGTTACAACATTCATTAACCCTCACCCTCTCATCATTACTCTCAGCTTCAAGGTTTATATATAGATTTGATAGCACATTTAGTCACGTTTTTTTTGTGTTCGCGATATTTTTTTGGTTCGAAACAGGTATTTATATGATAAGTTATTCTAAATATGTCCTTATTAGTTTGCTTGCTTTTTTGAGTAAATGGATTAATATTATTTATTTATTGTAAAAAATTGTAATAAAATAAAATTTTTTGCTTATATTTTTTATAATTTCTAAAATATAAAAATGGAAGAATATTTAAACTTAAAAGATTATATTACTGTTGAATCAATATTTAATCATAATGGTATTCAAGAACGTTTAAAAGGTTATAATACTGATCCAAATTTTTATCCAAAATGTTCATGGTTAAATAGAAATATTCCAACTCGTCAATCAATATTAGAAACAGTTGCTCTTATGCGTGCTAAACAATTAAAAGCATCAATTATATTACCATCACGTGATGAAGAAAAAACTATTGGTAAAACAATTGAACAAATCAATTTTTTTAATGATTTTAATATTGGAAATATTGAAGTATATGATAATTCTTCATTTGATAATACAAGAAAAATAGTTCAATCAATGAATATATCACTTTTTAAAGCTGAACAATATGGTTTATTATATAATATACCTGATTATATATTTCATAAAGGAACAAATATGTGGTTTTCTATTATTAATAATTTACGTATTACTAAAAATTCATCTAAACATATAATTATATTTGTTGATACAGATGTTGGATTAAGTATTATTGAAATTATGCAAATTCTTCATGTATTTGCAGAAAAACCAAATACTAAACTTATTTTACCATTTATTAAACGTTTAACAAAAAGAGGTGATGAAAATGGAGAATATTTAATTGGTGGAAGAGTTAGTCAATTTACTTGGGGACCAATACGTGATACTTTACTTAGTCCTTATATACCTGATATTATTGAACATCCATCACAATTAGCTGGAATATATGGAGTTAATTTAGAGTTTTTATCAAATATTGAATTACCACATGGATATGGAATTGAAGTTGCTATACAAACTGAAGCATATATTTATGCTTATATAAATAAATTAAATATTAATAATATTATTCAATTTGTACCATGTGGAATTTATTCACAATTAGGTCAAAATGATAATAATATTCGTTTTATGTCATATGATATTACAAATGAATTTATTTATAGAATGAATTTATTTAAAATATTATTATTATCATTTCATTTATTTAATATTAATATTGATCAATATCAAAGCAATATTCAAAAATTAATAAATATTTATTTAGAAAATATTTTAATTGATATACCTCAACCATTATTAGAAGCTAAACATATTAAAATGAAAAAAAATATTTTAATAGATTATATATCAAATATAGAAAATCAAAATATTCACAATCCAAATTATCAAAAAATTTATCGATTTATTTATTATTTACCATCACCAAAACAATTTCTTAAAGAATATATAAACAAAAATCAATCTTTAGCTTTAATTCAATATAATCAAAAATAATTAAATAAAATATTAGAGAACTTTTACTAATTTAAAAATTTTTTGCAACAAGTCGAAAAGACTCATCAATTCTTAGAAATATTTTATTTGATTAATTGTATTATTTTGATTTTTATCTATACATAATCAATTCTTTGTTTTAACTTTTATTTTTCTAAATTTCTTTTTATTTGATATAAAATATAATTACCTCATCAACATAAAATTGATAAATCTGTCGTATTGTATACAAACTTTGATTTATTTTAACCAATATTTTTATTTATTCAAATATATTTAACGAAATCTCTAATTATTAATTATTTATGTTCATTTAACTGATTAAAAATAAAATAAAGATAAAGAAAAGATAGAAAAATAGAATAGTTCCTAAGAAGACAACAATTTTCACTCGAAAAACGCATGCAGACACATAAAAAAAAGAAAAAAAAATGATTGTTCTTTGATACTCAAAAAGTATGATTACAATCACACCATTACTTTTCTAAAACGTGAATAAAACAATCACCTGTTTTCTTTTTTTTTTTGAGTTGACACGTGAAAAACAGTCGAAAACTGAGTGTTTTTTGCTTACACTCGGGGGCCGTGATTGTAAGCGAAACACGTCCACTTTTTGTGAATTTTAGGTGTTTTTTTGTGTGTTTAAACGCAGTTTTGAAATTTATTGTCTGCTTGGGACAGAACTTCTAAATCCAATATTTTTGGAATATTTTTTAATAGAAATAATATAATTAGAGATTTTTATGCAGATTTATTTCCTCATTTAAATAATCATGGTCGACGAATTCTATCTTATTTTTTTCGAAAAATATCCATTCCTTTTTTGTTTTATTTTGAAATAAATACTAAAAATGAATATATATTATATGAAAAAATAAAAGAGACACACAGTAATAAAAAGAAGAAAAAAATCAAAGAAAAGAATTCAATTTGCTTCCCACTATGCATATAGATTTTGAAAACATTAAAATGAATTCTACTGTTTCTAACTAAAGAAATGAAAAATAAATCTCTTGTGTAATTATTGTCTCTCCAGTAACAACCTCTTTTTTTATGCATCATTAATTAAATACGAAATCTTTCCCAGTGAGTCTAGTATAAAAATGTTTCTTTTTTTTTATTTTTAGAGCATATTATGTAAAAAAAAATTGAATTTAATTCCTCTGCGAAATGCATCTGCTATTAATTAAACAGACGAAATAAGCATATTTTAACCCGATTGACAGTATACCAATATATTTCTCTTATAATTTGTTTCTTTCTTTACCATGTATTATTTGTTTTATTTTTATTTGAAAAAGAAAAAAAAACGACGAAGGTGAATCAGACGCACATTAATAATTTGATACACATTGTAGCATATTTGTTATTACACCATTCTTGCATCATTATACATTTATAGTTAAAGCTTCTCTTCGTATATAATTGTTATATACTTGTGAACGATTAAATCTAATGTCAAAAATGAATGAAAATGATATTATTCTTCATGATTCATATGGTTCATATACACCATCACCTCCATCACCTCCAGTTCCACCATTTCCATGTACTATTAATAATTGTTGCACTAGTAACAATCGTATATGTGATCAACATAAATATATTTTATTTGTACAAGATGTGAATACTAAAGAAGTCTTTGAAATTCCTTATGGTCATTGGGAAAATTGGTTATGATATAAACAACGTATTAATGATTGTAAAGGAATTCCGATAAATCAAATTCGACTTATATTTGCTGGAGCGGATAGAGATGATCTAAAAAGATATAGTGGATTACAATATCAAAGTACAATATATATGGTTCTACGAAAAACTCTACCACCTGTTGATAATAATCAAAATACTTATTAATATCTTTTTTATAAAAATTTTTATGCATAAAAGATAAAACAAAAACTGTGGTTGATTGTTCTCGGTAAAATTAATTTTTCTTCACGATTATTACAAATTTTTTTCAAATGAGTCTAAAAGGATAGTTACAAAGCTAATTGATCAATTTCACTTAAGTTTTAAAAAGAAAAAAAGATTTATCAATCATAGCGAATCGAGGAATGATATTTTTATTGGTATATTTTGTCTATTTTGTTTGGTTCATTTGCCATGATCTTTAAAAATTTGAATATTCAATGTGTGTAAATAATAAAATAAAATGTGAATATAAAATTGATATACATATACCCTTAATTTAAAGAATAATATTAAATAAAGAAACAATTATTCAAAGATCTAAAACAAAAATATATTATTATACATATATAATTATGATGATTCAATATTTTTTATTTTCTGATATTAATTATATTAAAAATAAAGTAGATTGAAATTATTCTTCGTGAACAGGGATGCCAGATCAAAATTTCGAAAATCAGGGATTTTTAATTGAGAATCAG
>ERZ778023.3852-NODE-3852-length-13778-cov-4.443125_pt1 | contig 13778 bp, 14 predicted proteins | sample MGYA00375753_ERZ778023 | MGnify/ENA primary metagenome ERZ778023 (study PRJEB29350, sample SAMN05389822) | bioreactor metagenome | isolation source: Ammonium sulfate bioreactor | place: South Africa: University of Cape Town | collected 2014-04-04 ...
CGTTGCCCCAATCGATCCCCTGAGGGCCCAGCACGGTATAGACCAGGGTGCGGCGCGCCAGCAGGCCGAGGGAGTGGGGCAGAGCGATGCCGTCCCCCAGCATGGTGGAGACGATCCGCTCCCGCTCCTGCAAGGATCCCCGGAATCCGCTCTCCACCAGATCCTCCGCCTCAAGCTGGCTGCAGATGCGGTCAAACAGCGCCGCTTGGCTGAGCGGTTCGGTGACCACCATGAAGTGGTCGGCATCGAAATACTTGTCGAGCAGGTAGGGGCGGGTGCGATCGACGAGCACCAGCTTGCCGAGCTGCTCCAGCTGGTACTGGGTCGGGAAGGGGGAGACCTGCACCACGGGAGCATTCTTCTCGCTCACCTTGAGGGTGCTGATGACGAAATCCTGCTCGACTCGCACCAGCCCCTCATAGTCCCGCACCGATTCCAGCGTGGTCAGCTGCAGTTGGGGGTATTCCCGCCGGATGCGTGCTTCCAGCACCCGGAAGGTGGCGTTGCCCGCATCGCACAGCAGCAGCGCCTGGGGGCGCCGGGTGTAACCGATGTCGTAGTGGCGCTCCAGGCCGACTCCGATGTGGATCACCAGGTAGCCGATCTCGTGGTGGGTCAATCGGTAGGGGGTCTGCCTGATCCACTCAGAGATGGCCGCCAGGGTGATGTCGTAGGCGAGGGGGTAATACTGCTTGATGTGGTCCGCCAGGGGATTGTGGCTACCAATCTGGTATTTGACCCGCAGCAGCATGGCGCCGATGTGGGTCTGCAGGTCGGCTCGCAATTGCGGGTCGCCGCGCAGGTCATAGGGGTAGTGCTGGTGGATGTAACCCAGCAGGTGCGCCGTCAGCTGCTCGCTCTCGGCCGCCATGGCCGGGCTGAGCAGGGGCGTCTCTGCAGTGAGGCGAGCCTGGATCTGGATGGCGAGACAGGCGATCTCTTCCTGCCCCGGTGAAGTCAGGGTCGGCAGCTCGGCATAGATGTCGCGGGCCACCACTGCCAGGGGCGGGGTGATGTCGTCGCTGGCAAACTGGCGCAACTCGTGGCCAGACGCCTGGCGAAGCAGGGCGACGGCACAGTAGACGGTGACTTGCTGCAGGCTCTCGTCGGCCAGGCGTAGCTGATGGCGACCGAGTTGCTCGTGAATGTGGTTGCCCACTACCTCCAGCGTCTTGCTGGGGCAGAGGGTGGGCAACAGGCTCTGGAGCGGATGCTGGTGCAGCAGCTCCTGGCAGAGCAGTTGGGTGAGGCAGGCGCGGATCGCCATCTCGCTTCCCGCAATGCGCATCCCCACCCTGGGTTTGCTGTCGATGGTGAGCCCGAAGTGGGCGAGCCGCTCCCGCACCTCCGTCATGTCCCCTTGCAAAGCCGCCCGGCTGAGATACCAGGTGTCCGCCAGCTCGTCGAGCTTGATCCCCTGTTCCGCCGTCAGCAGCAAGACCTGGAGGTGCAGCACCCGCTCGCGGCTGGTGCGAGGCAGGGGGCTCTCCTGCCCCTGGGCGGCCAGCAGCGCATCGAACAGTCCCTGATTGTAGATCTTGAGCTGGTAACCGCTGCCCCGCTGATGGATCAGGTGGGCGCCCCGGGTGGCGATGAGCTCGTTCAGGGTCGCCACGTCGGTACGCACCGTGCGGGTGGAAACATTGAGACGGCGGGCCAGCTCCTCCTGTGGCAGGGGCTCCGCGTGAAGCAGGGCGAGCAGTTGCTGGAGTCTGGGGTGGGGCAGCTTGGTCATGAGGGGGTGAGGACTCCTGTCGCGCATGGTGGGTCGATGTTAACAAGGGGGTCATTAACAAGCCAGGCACCGCCCAGTGATCGGGCCGGTGCCTGTGGGGTTGCTATGCCAGCAGTGCCTTCACCATGGCGAGGAGGGTACGCACATCCTCCGGCCGGGTCTGGCCGCTCTCGCTGTCGATGATGGAGCTGTAGACATGGGGGATCACCTTCTCGACTCCTGCCTCCAGCGCGATCCGCACTATCTCCTCGAAGTTCTCAAGATCGATGCCGCCGGTGGGCTCCAGCCAGAAGCCGTGGCGGACACAGGCCTCGGCCACTGCCTGATACTCGGCGCGGCAGGCGAGTCCCCCCATGGGGAAGAACTTGACCGAGCTGCCCCCCATGTCCTTGAGCAGGGCAATGGCGGTATCGATGGGGACGATGCCGTCAGCCTGCTGCGCGCTGAGGGGGCCGGTGGAGATCTTCACCATCCCCGGCGTGCCGGTGGGGGAGACAAGGCCATTGACGAGGGTGTCAGCTTGACCGAGCAGCGCCCGGCTGGCCCCGACCCCGGTGAACACCTGGTTGACATGCTGAGGCTGCAACTGGCGGGCCAGTTCGACCACCATGGCGGACTGGCGCGGATCACCGGCTCCCAGCCCGATGGAGAGGGCGTTGTCGATAAGCTTGGCGTAGGCCTGCATGTCGGCGACGGCAGATGGAATGTCCGGGTAGTTCTTGGAGAGCACGCCGACCAGCACATGACCCTCGGCGGCCTCATAAATGTCGACGGCATTCTCTTTGGAACCTGCCAGCACGTTGAGGCAGACCCGATCGCGGTAGTAATTGGGGGTAAGAGACATCAGTTGTTCTCCTGAACGAGGTGGGCAATGGCGGAGTGGATCTGGTCGAGCTGGGGCAGGGTGACGCTGCGCACGTCTATCTCGATGTGCCCCTCGTTGGCCTTGTAGCCGCGGCAGTAGACGGCAGGCGTGCCCTGTTGCAGACGGGAGACCACTTCCGCCGTGGTCATGCCGATCTGCTGGTGGTCGAAGGCGATGTCGGTGCGGGCGATGTCGCGCCCCGCGCTGTCCCACACCACCTTGGCGGTAACGCCGGGCAGCTGGTTGAGGCGCTCGATGAAGGGGGTCATCCTGGCGACCATGGCGGTGCCGCTCTCCTTCTCTTTGGCCAGGTAGCGCTCGATGGCGTGGGTCAGGCCGAGGATCCCCTCCTTGCCCACCTTCATGGCACGGCCGATGCCGTTGGCCTGCTGCTTGACCCACTCCACATACTGACGTCTGCCGAGTACCAGGCCGCTGGTGGGCCCTTCGATGGCCTTGGCGCCGCTGTAGATGACCAGATCCGCACCCTGGTTGTAGTAGAGACGCAGATCCTCTTCGGCCGCTGCATCGACGATGAGCGGGATCCCGTGGGCCTTGGCCACCTCGGCCGCCTCGGCCACCGACAGAATGCTCTTCTGCACGCAGTGGTGGGACTTGATGTAGAGGATGGCGGCGGTATTGGCATTGATGGCGGCGGCCAGTTGGGCGGGTGAGCACTCGTTGGCGTAGCCTGCCTCCACCACCCTGCCGCCCCCCAGGTTGACCATGGTGCCGACGGGGGCACCAAAGTTCACGTTGTGACCCTTGGGCAGCACGATGTCGCTCGGCACGTCGTGGGCATGAGCATGCAACTGCTCGAGACGATAGGGGTCGCCGCGCACGATGACGGCGGCCACCGACTGGGCGATGCCGGCGCTGGCACAGGAGACCACCACTGCATCTTCAACGCCCAGCAGTTCGGCCAGGTAGGCGCCGGTCTTGTTGACCAGATCCTTCACCTCGAAGTAGTGGCCGAGGCCGAAGTTGACCGCGTCGACCACCTCCTGCTCGGGGGTGGAGACGCCGAGAATGGTCATGCGCCCGGAGGCGTTGATCACCGGTTTGAGCCGGTATTTCTCATACACAGAAGGCATGGTGTGATTTCCCGTAGTGAGTCAGAACCAGTGCGCCGCCCACCAGGGCGGCGAGAGGGAGCAGTTGCCGATCACCGTTGCGGATGCCGGCCTCGGTATCGGTAAAGAGAGTGGGGCCGCAGCTCACCTCGAACAGGGTGATGTCTGCATCGGCGCCCACCTCGAGTCGCCCCTTGCCGGGTAGGCGCAGGGCATCGGCGGCCTGGTGAGTGACGCAGGCGAGTACCTGCTCCAGAGTCATGCCGATGGCGAAGAACTTCGACATCACGTGGGCAAGGCTGTAGACGGGCCCCTTGATGCGGTTCTTGCAGTAGATGTCTGAACTGATGGTGTGGGGCAGGATGCCCTGGGCAATGGCCAGCTCTGCCACCTCGAAGCTGAAGCTGGCACCGCCATGGCCGATGTCGAGCAAGAGTCCCCGCCGCATCGCCTCGCGCACCGCCAGGCGCAGTTCACCCGCAGGGGTCAGGATGCGGTTGGGCTTGCCGTTGAAGCAGTGGGTCAGCAGATCGCCCTCCCCCAGCAGGGCGACGATCTCGTCCAGATCCGGCGGCGTGTTGCCCACGTGCACCATCAGTGGCAGGTTGCCATTGGCCTGCTGGATCTGCTTGGCCATGCGCAGGGGTTGCAGACCGCTTTCACCCACCACGCTGCCGCTCATGCGCGCCTTGATGCCGACGATGAAGCCGGGATGGCGCCGGATGGCCGCCTGGGCGAGGGCGGGATCGATGTCTGCCGGATCCGCCAGCTCGTTCTGGCGCAGCAGACCGATGCGGGAGATGTTGAGCAGGGCGTGCACCCGGGTCTTGCAGGTGGCGGCTATGCGCTGGAAGTCGTCCACATCGTCGGCTCCGGTGCTGCCGGCGTCGATGACGGTGGTGACGCCGGACGCCACCCCCACCTTGTCCGGCTCATCGTGATAGAGGGGGGAGGCGGGGTAGCAGTGGGTGTGGCCGTCGATCCAGCCGGCGCTCACATGGACCTGCCCGCCCAGAGTGAGGGTTTGCTTCGCCTCCGTGCTCTCTGGCAGCGCACCCAGCGCCGCTATCTTGCCATGCTTGATGGCGACGTCGACAAGCTGCCCGTTTCCCAGGCGTCCTGCCCTGATGATCATGTCGTACATGCTGATATCCCTCTTGGAACCTGCTTGCGCTCTTACTGCGAGGGCGCTTCCAAGGCTCATGTGCTGCTCGCGTATTTGTAACCAGGAGTTCTCACGTCTATCCATACGCTCCGGCCCCTGCGCTGCTCTTCACCTTGCTGACGACCTCTCGCGACAGAGCGCAAACAGGTTCTTGAATGCCGCCGAAGAGACGGCCTTGGATTAAGCCAGGGCGATGGGGAAGAAGGTCCCGAACAGCATGGCCCCCAGAATGGCGCCACCCGTGATGGGCTTCTCCCAGATGTAAAACAGCAGGGCACCCAGCAGGGAGCCTATCCCGATGGGAATGGAGGCGCCCATGGCGGAGAGGATGATGAGGAGACCGAGGAAGCGGCCGGAGCTGTTGCCAGCCCCCATCATGACGTCCGCCCCGTAGGTGGAGTTGCTCTGGTTAATGGTGAACTTGCGCGCCAGGATGATCACGTAGCCGATGGCCATCCCAATCCCCATGCCGGTGATCAGGGAAGCGGTGAAGTTTTCCACCGGATAGATGATGCCGGCCCCCAGCAGCAGGGCGGGCACTCCGAGGCCGACTCCGGTCTGGATGGCGCCGCCGATGTCGAGGATCCCCACCAGGGAGCCCTCGATGATGCGGGCGAACAGGAAGCTGGCACCGAAGGCGGCGACTGCACCATAGGCCCCCGTGTCCATGCCGGCCTTGAGCATGGCAACGAAGGCCACCTCGTTGAAAGCGCCGACCCCGTAGAGGTAGAACATGTGGGTACCGGCGAAGACGCCGGAAGAGAGCAGACCGACAAAGATGGGGAAGGACCAGTCGGCATACCAGAAGTTGTTTCTCAGTTTCTCATCCATGGTGTGCTTCCTTATTTTCCGCTCATGAGGTTGTGGACGTTTTCCAGCCACAGGGGAACGCCCAGGTGGAAGGATTCAATGAGTTTCATGTCAAAGCCGCGGAAGAAGCCGCTCAGCACGAACAGCAGGACGATGGCACTCATCATCACCTTGGTGACGTGGTTCCAGCCGCTATCTTCCACCCCCTTGCCGATCAGGATGCCAAGCACCAGGCCTGGTACCGCGTTGCCCATGATGAGCTGGGCCAGACCGCCGAAGATGGTGGCCCAGAAGCCGGACTTCTTGCCTGCCTCGATGGCGGCCAGCCAGAAGATCACCGGCATAACGGTGTTGACCAGCAGGTTGGCGGCGGGCACCAGCACCTTGACCGCGGTCACCTGCAGGGCGGCAGGTACGGCGGCGGCCGTGCTGTTGAGGAAGGCGACTACGATGGCACCAATGATGCCGCAGGCGATGGCCATCTTTTTGGGATCATGGAGGGTGGTGGCGAGATCCCGGTTCTTGATCATCAGGGCCGCTGCACCCCAGTTCGGCAGGATGCGGTGATCCACGTCCTGAGTGAAGGCGCCGGCCGCGACCGTGGAGGCCCAGGCGTTGAAGAAGAAGCCCAGACCGAACGAGAAGTGGGAGGCGGGGTCCCCTTCGCAGGAGTTGAGCTCGCCCAGGGTACGGAACGCGCCCATCCCCTGCACGGTCGGGGCGTGGAACATCCGCGCCGCGCCAGCACCCACCCCGACGCCTACCAGGCCGCCGATGATGAGTGACTTCATCAAAATGATTAGAAACATCCAACTTGTCCTTTTGGTTGTGGGGTCAGGCCCGGGTGAAATCCACCTTGTCGACATCCAGGCTGGTGACCTTGACGGTGATCGCCAGCCGGACCCGGAACTCATGGCGCTGGCGTGGCAGGAAGAAGAACAGGAACTTCTCCACCCGTACCGACTCCTCGGCCTCGAGCACCTCGACTTCGAGGGGTTCGATGCGCAGCATCACCTTGGGGCTCTCCTTGAGCAGGCTGGGTTGCACCTGGCTGAGGGCGGCGGCGAACGCCTGCTGGCGAGTCACCCCCTTGCCGTTGACCGTGATCCGGGTGGTGAAGTGCTCTTTCATCAGGCGCGTCCGTGTTTCTTGGCGAAGGCTTCGATCAGCTTCTGGCCCAGCTCTTCCTTGTCCATGAAGCCGAAGCCCAGTACCACGCACCCCTCGTTGATGGCGGTGACACCCTCTTCGATGGATCGCATGCCGTAGCGGCACTTGTAGCCGTACTTGGTCTGGGCCGTGATGGCGCCCGCGCCACCGCTGCCGCAGAAGGAGATGCCAAGGTCGGCCTGCTCCTTGTTCATCACATCACCGAGCTTCATGTCGGCGGCCATGCCGGGGATGACGGTCACGGTGGCGCCGGCGGCTTCTGCGCCTGCCCCCACTTTCTGACCCTTGCCGAGACGATCTCCAATCACGAGTTTGATGGCAGTCATTTAGCTTTCTCCTTTTACTGAGCCGAGTTCGTTTTCTTTGGCCACTTCAAAATGGACGGACAAGAGGTGCGCCTCCTCGTAGGCGAGGCGGTCGAGCCAGGCGACGGCCTGTTCGGCCAGGCGCAGGGAAAGGGGGGAGATCTCCTCGAACAGGCTGAGGTCGACCTCCGGCAGGGATTCCCCGCTGTAGGAGCGCCACACCATGGCCTTGACGTGGGAGGCCAGCATCTGCTGCTGCACGTCGTTGGGGCGTATGCCCTGATCCGCCAGCAGGTTGTGAATGCGGGCCAGGGTCAGGTCGGTCTTGCGCAGCAGTGCCGGGCTGTCCGGGGTCAGGGGGGCGTCATGGGTGTCGGTGTTCAAGGTCTGCTCTCCAGGCTGGCAGAAAGGATGGGATCACCATAAAGCGGAGGAGAGTGCGGGAGGAGGCAGGTTTTTTCCGATTCGAAGTGGAAATCCGGAGGGAAAGGCATCAAAAGAAGCCCTTTTGGCGATCAAGAAGAGGAAAGGAGCGGACTGGCGGCAAGGGAGTGTGATCGGTGGCGGGTTTTGACGGCGCCTTCGCCCGATCGTTTATTGGCGCAATGTGTGAGCTGTCTCACGCACAGGTGGGAGCCGGAGGAAAGCGGGCACAAAAAAGGGCCCTGTCGGGCCCTGCGAGGATCCGCCCCTCAGGTGGCGGGTGCCGCACTGCTGGTCGGCAGGGTCTGATTCTGGTAGCGCAGGTCCTCTTCGATGATGACATCGACGTCCAGCGGCTTGCCGTTGCGGATCACCGAGATGGTGAGCTTGGTGCCGGGGCGGCTCTCGACGATCTTGTCCATGACGGGACGCACGCCGGTGATGGCCTCTCCGTTGATCTTGAGCAGCACATCCCCACGTTTGAGACCGGCCTTGGTGGCTGGGCCATTGGGATCCAGGCTCTCCACCACCAACCCCTGCAAGTCCCCCAGGTTCAGCATGCGCGCGACGATGGGATTGATCTCGACGCTGGAGATGCCGAGGTAGCCGCGGATGACCCGGCCGTTGGCGATCAGCTCGTCCATGATGCGCTTGGCCAGCTTGTAGGGGATGGCAAAACTGATGCCATAGCTCTCCTGATTGCCGTTGAGGTGGTAGGCGGCGGTATTGATACCCACCAGATCGCCACGGCCATTGACCAGGGCGCCTCCGGAGTTGCCCTCGTTGATGGCGGCATCGGTCTGCAGCAGATCCTGCCGGCCGTTGCTGTCCGGCCCCATGCTGGAGAGGCCGATACGCCCGGTGGCGCTGATGATGCCCTGGGTGATGGTCTGGCCGACGTTGTAGGGGTTGCCGATGGCGAGCACCACGTCTCCCACGTCCGGCAGACGATCCGGGTCCTGCGGGATCACCGGCAGGTTGTCCGATTCGATGTAGAGCACCGCCAGATCGGTCAGTTTGTCGGTGCCGACCAGCTCTGCACTGAATACCCGACCATCTTGCAGGGCGACGATGATCTGGTCCGCATCGGCGATGACGTGATAGTTGGTGAGCACGTGGCCGCGCTGGTTCATGATGACGCCGGACCCCAGCCCCTGGGGTCTGAGTTCGGCTTTTTCACCGCGATTGCCGGCGAAGCTGCGGGTGTAGATGTTGACGACGGCAGGGCCGGCGCGATGGGCCGCGTAGGAGAAGCTCAGCTCGCGGGCGTTGGTGATGAGGCCCGGCAGGGGAGCGCCGCCGCGAAAATCGGGGAACACCAGCAACAAAAGCGCAGCCATGGCGAGGCCAAAGCCGACGGACTTGCCCAAGTAGCTGATCAGAGGTGGGATTTTCATGTCTTTCTCGTCCGTACAGGCTGCGGGCAGAGAATAACATTATCGATGGATAAAAATCACCCGCGGCGGTTGCCGCGGGTGTGAGGGGCTTAACGGATCACCAAATAGAGCGAGGAGTCACCGCGCTGGATGTTCAGCGCCAGGACTTCCGGCTTGTTTTTCAACACCTTGGTCAGTTCACCCATGGAGTTGATGCGCTGGCGGTTGACCCCGATGATGATGTCGCCCTTTTGCAGGCCGGAGGCGGCTGCCGGTGAGCGGGGATCGATGTCGGAGACGGCCACGCCGGTCACGGGGTCCGTGGTGGTGCTCAGCTTGGCCCCTTCCAGTGCCGGATGCAGGGCGCTGGCCAGGATCTCGCTGTCATCCGCTTTCTTCAGGGTGACCTTGACGGTCTGCTCCTTGCCGTCACGGATGAGGCCGAGCGAGACCTGCTTGTCGGCCCCCATGGTGGCGATTTTGGCACGCAGCTCGCCGAAGGAGCGGATGGGCTTGCCATCGATGCTGATGATGATGTCGCCTGCCTTGATGCCTGCCTTGGCGGCAGCGGAGTCAGGCATGACCTGGTTGACGAAGGCACCGTCCTTCTTGTTGTAGCCGAAGGTCTTGGCGATTTCGCTGGTGAGCTCGGTGCCGGTAATCCCCAGCTGGCCACGGCGCACTTCGCCGTATTTCACGATCTGCTCGGAGAGATCGCGCACCATGTTGGACGGGATGGCAAAGCCGATGCCGATGTTGCCGCCGTTGGGGCCCAGGATGGCGGTGTTGATGCCGATCAGCTCCCCGCGCAGGTTGAGCAGGGCGCCGCCCGAGTTGCCGGAGTTGATGGCCGCATCGGTCTGGATGAAGTTCTCCAGATTTTCGATGTTGAGGCCGCTGCGACCCAGGGCGCTGACAATGCCGGAGGTGACGGTCTGGCCCAGGCCGAACGGGTTGCCGATGGCCAGCGCGTAGTCACCGACTCTCAGCTCGTCGGAGTCGGCGAACTTGATCTGCACCAGATCCTCGGCCTTGATTTGCAGCAGGGCGATATCCGACTGTTTGTCTTCCCCTATTTTCTTGGCTGCATACTCACGGCCATCCTTCAGGTTGACCTTGATTTCGTCCGCCTCGTGGACCACGTGGGCGTTGGTGATCACGTAGCCTTTCTTGGCATCGATGATGACGCCGGAACCAAGCGCCTGGAAGGGCTGCTCGCTCACCTGCTCGTCAGGCATGTTGGGGCCGAAGAAGAAGCGGAATTGTTCCGGCAGGCGCTGGCGGGTGATCTTCTTGCCAGAGACGGAGATGTTGACCACGGCAGGGGTCACCTGCTCGAGGACGGGGGCCAGGCTCGGCATCTCCTGGTTGTTCGCCATCAGGGGCAGTGCGGCCTGCGCCGGTGCTGAGGACATGGCGATACCGACACTGAGGGCTAAGACACTGAATACAGAAAGAGATTTACGCATATGAGAAACAGCTCCCAGAAAAAGTTGCAGTGCAATCGTCAAGGTCTGACCACGATAAAGCGTAATTAGTTCAACCGACGATCAGCCCGGCTGCTTGAGCAGGCCGGACGCACCGGCGTAATCGCGGGGAGGAAGGCCCGGCTCCTCGCTGTTGGCGGCATCGCCTGTTTCTTCCACTTCGGGTTCGCGGAACAGTGGTTCCTGTACCTTGGCCAGGAACTTGCTCTGTTCCGCCATATGGCGATAAAGGGTCTGGTACTGTTCGGCCAGTTGCTCCATCAGGGCTGCGCTGTCGGCGAAGTGGGTGGTGATCTGCCCCTGGTAGCTTTCCAGCTCTTTGTGGGCTTTTTTCAGCTCCTGTTCCAGGCGTCCGGCATCCCGGCTACGGACAGAGAAGCGGCCGATCAGCACGCCGATGATCAGGGCGGCGATCGCCAGCAGGATCCCGTTAAACAGAGTCATAGAAGCTCCTTGTTACAGCTAACACGATGAATTTGAAGCGGTCGGATGGACCGCAACGCCTCGTTGGCACTATACCGTGCCCCCCGAGAGCGTGATACCATTTTGTCCCTCATTCAGGGACTTGGAGGCGGTTTACAGGATGACCCCGCAGCAAAAATATCAGCAGGATTTGCAGCGCCCCGGCTTTGTGGCCGATCCGGCCCAGGCCATGGCAGTCGCCCGCCTGGAGCGACTCTATCAGGATCTGTGCGCAAGCCCGACTCCGACCAGATCCCGTGGCCTGCTAGGTTGGCTGCAAAAGCCGAAAACCCGTGACCCCGTCCAGGGGTTATATATGTGGGGCGGTGTGGGCAGAGGCAAGACCTGGCTGATGGATACTTTTTTTGAGAGCCTGCCGGGGGAGCGCAAACTGCGCATCCACTTCCACCGTTTCATGCACCGTGTGCACGACGAGCTCAAAGGGCTGACCGGTCAGTCCGATCCGCTCAAGCTCATCGCCCGCAAGCTGGCCGACGAGACCGACGTCATCTGCTTCGACGAGTTTTTCGTCTCGGATATCACGGATGCCATGCTGCTCGGCACTCTGTTCCAGGAACTCTTTGGCCATGGCGTGGTGCTGGTGGCCACATCCAACATCCCCCCTCAGGATCTCTACCGCAACGGGTTGCAGCGTGCTCGCTTCCTGCCTGCCATCGCGCTTATCGAGCGCCACTGCGAGGTGATCAATGTCGATGGCGGTGTCGATTACCGGCTGCGAACCCTGGAACAGGCAGAGATCTATCACTTCCCGCTGGATGATCAGGCCAGGAGCAACCTGGATCGTTATTTCAGCCAGTTGACCGGGATTGGGCAGGTGACTGCCGCCGCACTGGAAATCAACCATCGCCAACTGAGTGCACTGGGCGTGGGGGAAGGGGTGCTTTATATGGAGTTTGAACAGCTGTGCTGTACTCCACGCTCCCAGGGCGACTACATCGAATTGGCCCGTGAGTTCCACACTGTCCTGCTGGCCAATGTGCAACCCATGGGCAGCGGCACGGATGACGCGGCCCGCCGCTTCATCGCCATGGTGGACGAGTTTTATGAGCGGCATGTAAAGCTCATCATATCGGCGGCGGTCCCCATGACCGGGCTCTATGGCGAAGGCCTGCTGAATTTCGAATTCAAGCGTTGCCTTTCAAGGCTTCAGGAGATGCAATCGCACGAATACCTTGCCAGAGTGCACCTTCCTTAGTCACAATACCGCGCCTGCCAGTCGGATGGGCATCTGCGGCAGGTAGGGCCGGGCGACATTTGCTAGCTTCATGGCAGTGAAATTAGCAGGTGATATTTAAGGCAACTTCACTTATAATCGCCCGGCCCACGTTACAGCTGTCGATAAGACAGCAACACTTTAAGCTTTACTTGTATTCGAAGGGGTACAGGTAGGCCATCGTTTGTTGTTTGTGGGAGAGCCCCCATAAGCAATTGGGTCTGTAACAGGTAATTGGGTTTAACTTAATGAAAACTTTCGTTGCCAAGCCAGAAACCGTAAAACGTGACTGGTACATTGTGGACGCAGAAGGTAAAACTCTGGGTCGTATCGCAACCGAGATCGCTGCTCGTCTGCGTGGTAAGCACAAAGCCGAGTACACTCCGCACGTTGACACCGGTGACTACATCATCGTTGTAAACGCTGAGAAGGTACACGTAACCGGTAAGAAATTTACCGACAAAATGTACCACGCTCACTCCGGTTTCCCGGGTGGTATCAAGTCCATCAGCTTCGACAAGCTGATTCAGCGTAAGCCGGAAATGGTAATCGAAGCTGCCGTCAAGGGCATGCTGCCGAAGGGCCCGCTGGGCCGTGCCATGTTCCGTAAGCTGAAAGTTTACGCAGGCGCAGAGCACGCTCATGCTGCTCAGCAACCTCAAGTACTGGATATCTAACGGGAACTGGCAACATGGCAGAAAATCAATACTACGGTACCGGCCGTCGCAAAAGCTCCACTGCTCGCGTATTCATCAAAGCGGGTAGCGGTAAAATCGTAATCAACCAGCGCTCCCTGGAGCAATACTTCGGCCGTCCGACTGCCCGCATGGTAGTTCGTCAGCCGCTGGAACTGGTCGAGATGACCGAGAAACTGGATCTGTACATTACCGTTAACGGTGGTGGCATCTCCGGTCAAGCTGGTGCGATCCGCCACGGTATCACTCGTGCTCTGATGCAGTACGACGAGACCCTGCGTTCCGAACTGCGTAAAGCTGGCTTTGTTACTCGTGATGCCCGTAAGGTTGAGCGTAAGAAAGTCGGTCTGCACAAAGCGCGTAAGCGTCCGCAGTACTCCAAGCGTTAATTCGCTTTTGGTACGCACTCTCAGGAGTGTCAAAAAAGCCTGGCAATTTGCCAGGCTTTTTTTATTGGTAATGTTACATGTGACAATGCTAAGCATACGTCACAAAAGACAAAAAATTGTGTATTTATTGTTTTTGCCCATCGACTCCCTTTCTTGTCAAATTGTTATCTTTTCTTTAAAATTTCCATGGTCTTTCTGTGTCAATTGCCACTCCGCTTCCATTGCAGTTGTCAGAGGGAGAGGAGAAGTAAACAGGGACACTATAAGAATGAGCGGAGTCCACATGGGAGAGTTTTTGGATGAGCAATGCGCCAGTTGATACCGGTCGCCGCAGATTTCTTACCTGGTCAACGGTTGCCGTTGGCGGTGTAGGAGCTGCTTTTACCGCAGTGCCGTTTATTAAGTCATGGAATCCGAGTGCCAAAGCCAAGGCGGCAGGCGCCCCGGTTGAAGTGGATATCAGCAAGCTGGAGCCGGGTCAGCTAATCCGCGTCGAGTGGCGTGGTAAACCGGTCTGGGTGGTGAAGCGCACCAAGCAGACGCTGGATGCTCTGGCTGCACACGATGACAAGCTGCGGGATCCTGCGTC
>ERZ778023.3853-NODE-3853-length-13772-cov-57.822629_pt1 | contig 13772 bp, 24 predicted proteins | sample MGYA00375753_ERZ778023 | MGnify/ENA primary metagenome ERZ778023 (study PRJEB29350, sample SAMN05389822) | bioreactor metagenome | isolation source: Ammonium sulfate bioreactor | place: South Africa: University of Cape Town | collected 2014-04-04 ...
CCTGCCTGCCTGCCTGCCTGCCTGCCTGCCTGCCTGCCTGCCTGCCTGCCTGCCTTGCATTCTCACTCTCGACTGATGCACCTTGCGCATCACTCGACTTTTAGTACGACATACAACCCGCAGCCCAGAAGCCGCCTCCAGTGGCTAGCCGAGTACAAACCGAGGCACGACGCTTGTTCCAGACCTACGATATCAATGGGTATGAACATTGCGACTGGCGATCGGCCTCTTGTGTTGTTGTTTCTCCCTGCCTGCTCACTCGCGAATGACATGCTTCTTCACTGCACAGCGATGGACATATGGATCGAGAGGAGTTCTCCGTCTTTTACCGCGACACATTGATCGGGGTATGTGATAGTTGCAGAGAGGGCGGCCGTGCCAGAGCTGATCTGATGATGGACCTGGTGTGCGACAGCTCGGAATGCCTCCACCTACCGAGTCCGACATTGATTCGGCCATCAGCGTGCTCGACAAGGACAAGAACAACGAGATCTCACTCGAGGAATTCGAGTCCTGGTGGCAAATGATGCAGTACACGCCCTCACGTCCGCAACGAAGGTGCGCGCGAGCGGGATCACAGAAGCAGCCTTGCAGTCGCGCTCTCGTCATTGGTATCCTCCTCACTCGCTCTCCGTGAGACAGACGAGGCGGGCCGGCTTCTCCGTCGCTCTCCGACTCGGTCGACGATGGCTCAGTTCGCGGGCGAGGTCGAGGTGGCCCTCGTGGCCGTGGCCCACGAGCGCGACCTGCGCCAATGCAAATCTCCAAGACGCAATCGCTCGATGTCGGCATACTACGCGACCCTCACGCTCGACCGCATGGCGAACCGATCCTCCGCGGTGGCCACGCTCCGGAGGCATCGCCCTCTGCGCCGCCAACGATGCGGGGAGCCCCGCCGTCTCGTGGTGCTGGTATTCCTCGCGGAACTCCGCCATCACGAGGAGGCTCGCCTGGCCCTGGCGTACGAGGCGGTGCCATCCCGAGCCCGCCAGTGCGTGCACCTCGCGGAGGAGCGCAGCCACCTCCTGCACGACCTCCTCGCGCCGACACTTGATCAACGTGCGCCTTCCATCGATCAACCTATCTAACCATCGGCTTGCGCGAGCGGTGCCGTTTAGCCACTCAGCGAAACATTGCCAGTATTTGTATGTGAACGACGCTACATTATTGTGTACCATTATTCTACCTCCTCCTCCTCCCGATCGCTGCCCAATCGCTGCCACGAAATTCTCTGCATCTACAATCAACAAGCGTGGTGAATCGAAGCCACCCTCAGTACTCTTTTTGCGCACCAATGTCCAGATGAATATTATACACGTTGTTGAATGATTATTGTGCCGTGGACGGCAGAAGACAATGCTAGCAAGAGAGAAAGAAGGTTGGTTGTTTCTACTACTAAACTCATAGACTCTACGATAGATAGATAGATAGAGAATGGTGGTTAGGTGCGAGTGTGGGTACTGCTGTGGTTGACGCGCTTGTAGTTTCACACCAGAAGCGGCGGCGACGGCGGCGGCGGCAGCTAGTCCGACGAGGAGGACGAAGGCGAGCCGGTGATGGGTGGCGTTGATGTTGCTGCTGCGCAACTAGCGTACTCGACGTCGGGAACCCAAGGTCGATGAGCGAGTGCTCAATGCTGGCGGCAGTATTGTCGATGATGATGACGATGCTGCTGCTGCTGCCGCTGCCGCTGGAGCACACACGACGGGAGCACTCATGGTGGTCGGAAGCGTCGTCGGCACGCGGTTCTCATTGGTGTCGCTCGGGAGCACCGTGGCACCGGCGCACTTCAACTTGACCTTCGACACTCGCTGGCCGAAAGTGAGCGTCGATAGTGTCTCCTCGACGTCTGATGCATTGGGGCTCGCTTGCACGATCATCAGCGTCTTGGAGTTGCCACCCAACGAATCCTGCAAGAAGAACGTGAGCTTGGAGTTGCGGTACGGAATGTGCTTGGTGACCGCATGAGCCGGCTGCTGCTGTTGCTCCAGTGCAGCGTGGATCACATCGCCCAGCGACAGGAGGCTCTTGTTGATATTTTGTGTCTCTCTGTGCATGAGAGGACGGCGACAGTGAGAGGTCATGGCCGTGGTACGCGTCCACATCTCACATGAGCAACGAGCTCGTCGGGTACGTACCGCTTGCGCTCGTTCTCGACGCCTGACTTGGAGATTCGCTCGCTGCCAGCAAGGTCGACCAACGTCAGCTTACCGCGCAACTGCTTGCCCGTGATAGCACACTTGGACTCGAGGTTCACAACCAACAACCTAACCATGTCATGAAGTCGAATCCATCGATCAGTACCAGTCTCCAAGTCTGCAACTCGAGCACTATATCGAGCGAGATCGAACGTGTGCTCCTTCTCCTTCCTGCTCGTGCCGCGTACATGTGTGAGCGAGACGACGCCGAGTTCATGTTGGTTGCCGCCACCGAGCGATTGGTATTGCCCTCGCGCAGCAGTTCGATCACTTGCTCGAACCGCTCGCATGGCACCTCGAGTAGACCCGGAATGCAGATCGTTCCATCACCGGCCTTCTTCACATCCAACGTAACCATCGCAACAATCAGCTGTTAAGGAGCGACGATCAATCAATCACGGCACAACCAATGTCTCACTCAATCGCTCTATCTCTGGCTCGCTGGCTCGCTTATTGTTGGAAGGATATTTGCTTGCTGCCAGAGCAGCGGCGCTCTTGCTCATCGAGTCCTTCGTCGTCGGCCGAACGGGCTGCAACAGATCGCGGATCGTTTCGTTGTAGATCTCAAAGAGAGACACCTTGAAGCGATACGATGATCCTTGCATCTTGCGGGCCTCGGCCTCGTGGAACACCTGTCGGAGTGCTCGAATGTTGACTCCAGGCTCGTCAGCAGTGCCCTCCTGTGATCGAGCATCAGCAACCACATGTTTCAATCAATCAATAGGCCGTCGCGATCGTGACTCCGAGCGATGCTGCTGGGGCATTGTACCATCGTGTGGGTCTTGCCACTTCCTAAACAACAGCGAATATCACGCACACCAGCGAGTAACAACACGTCGTGAATGGTTTGCTTCGTGCCGAGTGGCTCGATCAGCCGATGGCGACGTACCAGTCTGACCGTAGGCCAGGATACAAACGTTGAAGCCCTCAAGAGCCATCGCGACCAAGTCGCAGGCCTCGGCGTACACTTCGTCTTGGGTGCTTTGCATTCCAAACACATGTTGGAACTCGAACGAGCGCTTCTGAAGCTTGTTGTTTGGCCTTGAGGAGTGCCAGAAAGCAGCCAGCCACATGGCATGTATGAGAGGACCGAAGTATTGGATCAACCAACCAACCATCCGAAGCAGCAGGAGTAGTAGCAACGTACCCGATGTTGCGGGCCGGGTCGACATGCGGCGGCGGTGTGACCGTGATGCGGCCAGCGAGAGGTACGAGATCGACGCACGACGAGGCACCGTTCGAGAGCTCATGAGCAAGCAATGGTCGAATGCGACAGTAGACACGGATATTGCCCTTGAGCTCGACGAGTTGGTTCGCCATACGACGACGCTCGAGAAGCTCGCTGCGATACAACTCGCGCAAGTGGTGTGCCTGGCCTTGTTGCGAGAGCAGGTGTCGCCGAAGGGCGTGCAGCTCGCTCACGAAGCTCGCACGCATGTCGGCAACCAGTGTGCGGGTACTCTGCAAGTCGTGGCGCAGCTGAACGACGCTGCCAGCAATCTCGGCGGCACTCGTGCATGCCAGCGAGGTCGTGTGGTGCAGGCGCTCACGAAGCTCGGCAGCTACTTGGTCGTTCGACGTTGGCGTCGTTGTGATGATGGCACTCGATGGCGGCACAACGACAGCAGGTTGTTGTTCGCGTCGAAGCATGAGCAACTGGCGCTCGAGCTCAGCGATACGCGTGTGAGAGTCGTCGTGTTTGCGCTCGTAGACCTGCAGCGCCGAGGTTTGGTCGTCGATCACACGTTGCATATCGGTGAAGAGCTCGAAGGCGGCGACTAGACGATCGCTGTGCTCGGCACCATCCACCGAACCACGAGCTCCCACGAGCTCGACGAACTTATCCATCGTGCAGTTGATGTGTGTGTGTGTGAAGATCAGAGCAGAGGAAGAATGACGAACTCAAGCACGGTGAGGTGGTGGTGTTGGAGGTGGTTGGTTGGTTACAGCGGTTGACGACCGAGACTCCAACGGCTGCGAAAGCGCGGGAAGCCAAAAAGCGCGGGAACGCTTTCTTGATTGATTGATTGCTTCGATTCGATTCTATCTATTGATTGATTGCTTCGATTCGCGCCAATCATTGATTGCTTGATTGCTTGATTGCTTCGATTCGCGTCTCTGTTGTTTGATTGATTGCTTGATTGCTTCAATTCGAGTCTATCTATCTATCTGTTGCTTGATTGCTTCAATTCGAGTCTATATTGCTTGGTTGCTTCAATTCGAGTCTATCTATCTATTGCTTGCTTGGTTGCTTCAATTCAAGTCTATCTATTGCTTGATTGATTGCTTCGATTCGAGTCTATCTATTGATTGCTTGATTGCTTCAATTCGAGTCTATCTATTGCTTGATTGCTTCGATTCGAGTCTATCTATTGCTTGATTGCTTCGATTCGATTCTATCTATTGATTGCTTGATTGCTTCAATTCGAGTCTATCTATTGATTGATTGCTTCGATTCGCGCCAATCTATTGCTTGATTGCTTCGATTCGAGTCTATCTATTGCTTGATTGCTTCAATTCAAGTCTATCTATCTATCTGTTGCTTGATTGCTTCAATTCGAGTCTATCTTGCTTGGTTGCTTCAATTCGAGTCTATCTATCTATTGCTTGCTTGGTTGCTTCAATTCAAGTCTATCTATTGATTGATTGATTGCTTCGATTCGCGTCTATCTATTGCTTGATTGATTGCTTCGATTCGAGTCTATCTATTGATTGATTACTTGCTTCGATTCGAGCCTATCTATTGCTTGATTGATTGCTTGATTGATTGCTTCAATTCGAGTCTATCTATTGATTGCTTGCTTCGATTCGCGTCTATCTATTGATTGATTGATTGCTTCAATTCGAGTCTATCTATTGATTGATTGATTGCTTCGATTCGCGTCTATCTATTGATTGATTGCTTCAATTCAAGTCTATCTTTGCCTGATTGATTGCTTCGATTCGAGCCTATCTATTGATTGATTGCTTCAATTCGAGTCTATCTATTGGTTTGTGGAATGGAAGGTGACCCTCGCATCCTCTTCTCGATCGGCAACAAGCACCCTCAAGGTGCTGCCGAGGACTGCTTCAATCCTACGGATGTTACGTTTGCGCCCGATGGCAGTCACTTGTTCTTGACGGCAGCTCCTTACCACTACGTGATGCAGCGCTCGTGCAAAGATGGTTCACTGTTGTCCAAGTTTGGCGAGTATGGTGAAGGCAAGGGGCAATTCAGGAGCCCGAGCTGCGTTGTGATCGATAGCGAGCACCGCCGTATACTTGTTGTCGACGCATGTAACCACCGAGTTCAAGTATTGGCGCTACGCAAGCGGCCGGTGCCGCTGCTATGCGTCGGGTCGCACGGCGCCAATACCATGCAGTTCAACGATCCTCAAGCTGCAGCGCTCGATCGACGTCGCGGTCGCCTGTTCGTTTCCGACACGGGCAACCATCGAGTGCAAGTGTTGTCGTCTGACACCCTCTCGTTCATGTTCTCGATCGGCACGTCTGGCACTGGTGCCGGCGAGTTCACGCGACCCAACGGCGTGGCAGTGGATCACGATCGCGATCGGCTCATTGTGGTCGATCAGTACAATCATCGAGTGCAAGTGCTGTCGTCGATCGATGGCTCGTTCTTGTTCGAGTTCGGCTCGCGAGGCACGCAGCAAGGCCAGTTCAACTATCCGAAGCGCGTGTGCATCGATCACCAAGGCCGCATCATGGTGACCGACACCAACAACTGTCGGCTCCAGGCCTTTTCGCCTGAGGGCCAGCACATTTCGACCTTCCGGTGCAAGGGCGAGCACCCGAGCTGCATCGCGTTCGATGAGCAGCGAGGCCTCATCGCCTTCTCGTCCGACAATCAAGTGCATGTGATCGGAGCCAACCAATGGCTGCCGCACACGTTGTACACTTGGAGTATCGAGTCGCACCATGATGCACCCAAGCGGCTCAAGGATGTGGTCGTGACCGTGACGATGCTTCGCTCGGTGGCTGTGTGGTCGGTGCTATCGCTGCTTCCGAACGAGCTCTTGTTCTTGATCTTTGAGATGCTCGATCCCGTGGCCTTCGTGCCATTGGCTGCTGCTGAACGCTCGTCGGCAACTGTTCGAGAACGCAAATGCTTCATCATGTAGTGTCGCGGCACTCCCTCGCGCTCTTTGTGACTCATTAACTTGATAACTCATTGTATTCATACTCTTATTATTACGACCTAGCAATAGGTACATATAATGTGTGTGTGCGCGCTATGACAGCTACTCGCTGCCAAACCAATAAATATGATAACGATGAACGAGACGCCAATGCGGTACGGAGCTCACATGAACACCTGAAGGTTATCGAGCTCGGCCTTCTCCTTCTCGAGAGCGACGAGCTTGCAGGCGTGCGTGAACTGCTCGGCCAACGTAGCGCCCGAGAGGCTTTCGACGCCTCCCTTCGACTCGGAAAGGTCATCGAGGGCAAGGCACTTGTCGCGCACGCGCTCTTGGTTGTTGTGGAGGTAGGAATAGAGCCTGGACCACTCCTTGAGAAGCTTCCTGGCCGGCAGGTCGTCGACGATCTTGTTCGTGGACTTGGAGGTGAGTTTCTGTGATAGGACGCAACAGCACACCACACCACCACAGCAGGTCGGAGGTCAGTTTGTGATGCAAGAGCACAAGGCACAGAGGCCGCTCGATGACCAAGCACCGCGCACGTACCAGGAGATTTTGCATGAACTCGATGTAGACGGGCTCAGTGTTGGAGATGAACTCGTTGAAGCAGCTCATGTAGTTCTCGGGCTCATACGTGATACCGTTCGCAATGGCTTGCAGGATCTTGGCGATCGTGACGAGGCCCTTCGTGACTGCCAAACTGTCGACACCCTTCATCTTTCGTGGACCTATAAGGCAGCAGAGGAGGAAGCGGAGGAGGATTAGCAGCAGTAGACGATGTGCACGAAAGCGCATGTCGGGATATCGAGGTCTGACTGTCTGGCAGGCTGCTCCCTGGCCAAAATCCAAGAACGTACTCAGCGTTGACAAGAGGCCCTCGCTCGAGCACAGCAAGGGGCCGACGAGCTTCAGCATCACGATCGTGCCAACGGCAGTACGCGCTGCCGAGTCACTGGGCGCATATTGAGTCAGTCGCTCGGCCAGGAGAGCGATGATGTGCGCAATGGGCCTATGATGAAGAGGAGCAGCTCCGGTGAGTGGCGGCACTCTTGGATGAGAGAGAATGAGAGAGCTAGGCAGAGCACACGTACAAGGGGAACTTCTTGGCCGAGGATAAAACGTTCGTCAGAACGTCGAAGGCAAGCTGCGTCACGATCGAGACGTTGTGTGCAATGGTCGCAGCGTCAGTCTTGGCTGGGTTGACCTGTACGAAGAGAAGGCAGATATGACGCGTGAGTGTTCCAGAAGAGGCAGTCTTCTTACAATGAGCTATGAGCGAGCGGAGGCTTCTATGAGAGAGAGCCTGTCTCTTGAGAGGTACTACGACCATACCTCGAGCTGGTCGGCGACCTTGAGGATTCTCTTGCGGATATTCGAGAGCGCCTTGAGCATGAACTTGCTCGCGTAGCGATCGAGCAAGATATCGAGAAACCTTGCGGCGGGCGACATCGAGTCTCGAAACACCAACGGCTCGTGTCCGCCTGTAGTTCGCGCGGTTTGTTAGGCCTCGACGCAATGAGTGTGTGTGTGTGTGTGCGAGACGCGCTCGCCACGAGAGTATGCATACCGCAGCGAGAAATCTCATAGTCGATGATGCGGCCAATGATGCGCTGGAAGGTGGCGCTGTTGGGCTGCACGAAGACCGACACCAAGGCCGACGCCGTTGCGTCCTGCGATTCGTCGCGCAGCATACTCACCAGCGAGTAGGCCAAGTAAAAGTCGTTCTCTTGCAAGAGCTGTGTGTGTGTGTGCGAAAGAGACGCGCGACATTCCGGGCGAGGCAAGGTGTTAGATCGCAGAGACGAGAGACGACGCCAGCCAGCGACAACAACAACATCGACATACCGCCTCGAGAGGAGCGTAGGCTTGGAGATTCATGGCGCGTAAATTGATCGCTCGAACGAATGTGTGTGTGCGAATGGATGCCGCGCAGCGGTCGAAGGAGGCCAGTGGGCAGCAGCGGAGCGCTTCGAGGTTTGGAGCGTTGGGACACGTATGGTCGTCGTAGCCCCCGAACGAGTCTAGTTGGATAGTGGTTCGCGAGGGCAAGATTTTCTCTCGCGCCACTACAGAGGAAGAGGTGACGAAATGAGGTTTGCGCGACGTCGTCCACCAGTACGCGGGCGATAAGCGGAGGATATGCCAAGGGGGCGAGGCGAGGAGCACGACAACGAGGTGAGAAGCACGACAACGAGGTGAGACGCAGGTTTACCAGCGCGAGAAGGGAGGGGTGCTGCGCGCGCGAGAGACACAACAAAGAACTAGAGCAGCGTCCTCGGTGGCGAGAGTTTTTCACACAGCGAACACGATGCACGCTGGGCCGCTGGGCCGCCTTGTTGCCATAGACGCCAGTTCTTCCGATTCTCTCGCGCACTACTTGCCGCCCTTAGTACTGCTGTACTCCACTGCGCTGCCTACAGGTCGCTGCTGCGCTGCCGCGCTGCGTGGCATGGCGTGCGGAGGACGCGCTACTCGCTGCGTGGTTCTGGAGCTGCGCTCGCGCTCGGACGAAGGAGCCGGTCGCTGGGCGGGTAGGCATGCCAACGAGTGGAAACTCGTAGCAACTCAAGTAGCTTCGTGTTGTTGGCGGGGCCACACGCTGCGTGATATCGCAGTGTATGAAGACGTTTCAGGGGTCTATCGTTTGCTTCATTCAAGTACTCTACAAAGCGTCCGGCACGACGCTCTCTTGCTACGCGCTGCTCGTGTTGGCGAACGTCAAGACCTTATGGTGCTTGCGCAGCGCAGCAAACTGCAGCATATCCTTCTTGGTGATGATACCAACCAGCTTGCCATGGTGCGACACTAGCACGTATCGAAGTCCCAGCTTCTTGAACAGCTCTGTAGCAATCAAACGGCCGTGGCGATGGTGATCGTGGTGTGGTAGTCGAGTGGGAGATGGTGATCGGTGCCAGTGCAAGAGCAAGAGCGAAGGAAGGGAAGGAAGAACGCCGAATGATCGGTGAGATAACCAACCATCATCACCATGGCGAAAGTGCGCCAACAAACTACGAGCAACGCCAACATACCGAACAGCGTCGTGAGGCCTGTGTGTGGTGGTACTTGGATCGGAGTCGAGTCCATCCATGGGCGCAGATCAAGGAAGGTGTCCTTCTCGCGCGCAGCCAGCTGTGCGTTATCAAAGTAGCACCTTGTCTCAGGCCGTACGTCTGGCTCGCGAAGCGAGATATCTACGAGAGAGAGAGAGAGAGAGAGAGAGAGAGAGAGAGAGAACAAGAGAGGCGTCAGGAACGTACACCAGCTGCTCTTTGGTGTGCGCTACCACGTACCTAGGGCCTGCCGTAGCTCGGATCTCGTAATGTAGCCTACCACGTAACGCGTCTCTGTCGACGTAACCACAGGCCAGCCAGTGTACGAGTCGTTCTCCATAAAGGCCTCTGTCAGTGCGCACAAAAGTATGCCCGTGTGGCGAGTACCACCGTCACGGCGATGGTGGCAGCAGCATCGAATCAGCGAACGTCAATTCAAAGCGAGCTTGTGCTACTGCTACGTACGAAGTGAGGCCACGGTGTTGTTCGTTAGCTGGAGCACGTTGAGGTCCGTGTTCATAATGTCGGCCACCTTCTCTCGGAAGCGATACGCGGCCTTGGCATCAAGGAATGGATATTCGTTCAACAGGATGTGTTCGTCGTAACTAGAGTACGTGCAACCGAATAAGCACGAGAACGCACAGGCGAGAGTGAGCGAGTGTGTCTCGTACATTGAGTTGGTTCCAAAGGCGTCACCGACCCACTTGGCCGTCATGACCGTCAACATGATAGGTACGATGTAGTCGACATCGCCCGTCAGTTCGAAGCAAATCACGACCAGCGAAACTGTATTGACTCCAAGGTTAGCCGAAGCGTATGTACGCCACGCCCAACGAGCCCACATACCAGTCATACGGGTCGTGCCGCCAAGCATCGCAGCGGCTCCCATGAGAGCATAGACGCCAGGCGTGATGCAGTTCGAGATGCGCGCACACGGCCTGAAGAAAAACAGGTCGGGAAAGTATCTGCTCACGGCCATGTCATGTCAGTGGCGATGATCGACGAGACTGCCGCTCGCCACAACGTACGTGTACAAGAGGCGCATCAAGGTGCCAACGATACGCCCGAACGAGGCTCCGATCGCCATCGACGGGATGAACAAGCCTGCCGGCACCCTCAGGCCGAACGTAAACACCGTGAGAATGAATCTCGTAAAGGCCGCGAGGCCCAGGTTCAGCAGGTCGGGCCACTCAGTCGATTCGCTGCATCGTATCGCGCCGACACGCACGGGAAATGTCAGCTTCTTGCTCGTTGCGCGTAGGCGTGAGCTGGCGGCGCGCATATACATACGTGCAAAGCTTGCTATTGGAGCTCACGCTACACTCGCTGAACAACTCGGCAATCACCTCGCCGGCGTTGTAGCGCATGTAGACGTTCAGGTACGAGATGGCGCACGTGATGAACGCGATGAACAACACCTCGCACACGGGCCAGCGCTTGAGTTGCGACGATCGACGGAACTCGCACCAGCGAATGTTGAGCCGAATGAACAATGTGCCCAGTAGACCACCGATCGCACCAATAAGCAAGAATGGCACCAGCTCGAATGGCATCCACGTGTGCGTATAGTTTGTCTGAAAGATGATCAACTTGCCGTTGTGGAACGGGTTCATAAACTACGAGTACCATTGATGATTGCACCATGAGAGAAGGTCAAAAATGAGCAAGCAAGAGACACGCTGGGAGTGCAGCGTACTTGTAGAACCAGGGCGGCGATCGTGGCACAGAAGAAGGTTCGCCACAGTGTCTTGTGCGGAAAGAAGTAGCTAACCTCCTCGAGACTGAAGAGCACGCCACCGATCGGTGCTCCGAAGGCAACCGATACACCTGCTGCCGCCGCCGCCGAGAGGATTTCTCGCTTTTTCGCTACGTGTTTCCAGCAGCGTAAGTGACCGAGTAAATAGCTGCGTGCATCGAGCGCATCGTCGCTCCCAACAAGAGCAACACGACGTACATTGATTTTCCGAGTACTTGGGGAACCACCGACAGAACAACGAGGCAACGCAGCAGCCTACGTGGACCATCGGTCCCTCTTTACCACAGTTGAGGCCGCTTGCTACTGACAACACCAAGCCGACAGATTTGATCACCAGCGTAACCGGGCCAGCAAAGATGTGAATCACGAATCCACCGAGAATCGTCTGGTAATATCGTCAGTCGTCAGTCGTCAGTCGGTGATCACCATATGGTTGTTCGTGGTCGAAGCGCTCATCCTACCTTGACCTCGGGAATACCAGATCCAGCGGCCCAAGGCGAGAAGCTCACCACGAACCATGCGGCGACGCCAGCATACAGCGTGCCAAAGACAATGTAGAAGATGTAGTCGACACTCATGCCACCGAGCGAGTTCTTGTCCAATCCCATTGCCTTGCTCCACGACAACCACGCTCCGCACTGTGAACAGCAACCATGATGCCATTCGTCAACGCAACGAACAAGCAACACCACAACCAAGCGAGTGTAAGGACGAACTTGATCGATCTCAGTCGAGTCTTCCGAGGCGCTGCAGCAGAGCTTGCTCGGAACAAAAGCGCCCACCGAGCAGTAGCCGAACCGAGTATCTGCCAGCCAGTCGACACCGACATCTATACATCCAGCCAGGAGTCCCGTAAAGACGGCTACAATCAAAGCAAGTCAGTCAATCACATGAATACGAGAGTGAGAGAGAGAGAGAGAGAGAGAGAGAGAGATGTGAAGCCATTATGAGGGCTGTAATGGCAGATCAGTCACTGGCGAACCAGCAACGCCGCCAGTACGATAAACCAACTCATACGCCGAGTCGTTACTCTTTGCACTTTGTGAAAATGATTATACTACGGCGTCGGCTCTCGAATCGAGAGCCAACAAGTATATCATGGCAGATAGTAGTGCAAGGTCTTGCGAGAGTTGCGCCGCGCGCGCGCTCTTGTGTGCATCAAGCCAGCGATGCGTACCCACGATAAATACCAGCAGCCATGCTTGAGCACGATACACCTGCCGTTTGGTCTTGCCGAAAACACCCTCGCGCTATCGAGTGGAGTTCAAGCAGCCATGAGAGCCATGAGAGCCATGAGATGGAGAGATAGCGTCAGTGCTCTGCCACAACGTCGCTCGACCAAGAGCGTCGCCGAGTGACGACGTACCCTGACCGTCTCGTCCAAGTCTTCTCGTTGTCGCAGGTCGAGCAAGTTGTCTCGAATCCAATCTGCCGAGCAGTGAGCGATGGCTCGTGGAGTCAGCCCTCGGCCACCAACACAGAGAGATCGACGACAACGATGAAAGTACAACGCCACGTACCGATCGTATCAAAGTCCTCGTAATAGGTCGTGAGCGTAGGCTTTCGAGCAACGGGAGCTGATGTCTGAAACTCCTCGGCAGAGGTCGAGATCGTGCTGCCGGTGCGGCCTCGCTTCTTGCGAGGAGGGAGCGACAGAGCCTGCTGGTGGCCGTTCGACGACGAGGACTCATCGTCGTCGTGGTCGTTATCGTGTTGTCGATCGTGCTCGAGTTCGTCGTCGTCGTCGTCGTCGTTGTCGGGATCGATCTCTTCGAATGGAGTCAGCATGATCGACGGCGGAGAGAACGGGTCGCTCGACGACGATGATCGGTCGCTGCTCGACGAGAGGTGCGGCTGGAAGAGCTCGGCGGGCGAGATGCCGAACGCCGAGCTCGACAACGACGTGTGCGAGCGAGACATCGATGATGCATCTCGGTGCATCATAGGCGTCGAGACTCGGCGCACTGGCGTTGCTGAAGAGTCACAATATCAAGCGAGTGAGTGAGTGAGTGAGTGAGTGGCAGACCGAGCGTGCGACGAGATATCTGGCGCGTACATGTGGAGGATGGCGGTAGATCGGACGAGGACGTCGACGTCATCGTCGCCATTTCGATGTGTGCAGGAAGTGGCGGAGAAGATGACGAAGACGATGACGACGACGACGATGACGATGAGGTCGGCTCGGCTACGGCGTCATCGTCGCCGAGGAGCAGCGACACCTCGCGGCGTTGGTCTTCGAGGTTGTCGATCGCTTCCATCGTAGTGGTGCTGCTCGAGCTGGCGTTGGGCTCTTCGATACTTGTTGGAGTGGGAGTTGAGGTCGGATTCGTCGGCGTATCGCTATCGGTCAGATCGACCGCAGGCGTGGAGGCTCGAGAGCGAGGTCGCGGCGGTGGTACCACGAGCGTGTCGACGTCGTAGTGCGGACGCGAGAGACCGTCGTCACCGTCGTCGTCAGCTCGGTCGTCGTACTGCTGCCGCTTGTACGCGTCACCGTCTTCGTTCTCCACGGTTGGGTCCAGTGCTGCAGCACTATGGCAAGGTCGAGACAATCGCCGCGCCCTCCTTTAACTCCGAATCGAGAGAGAGAGAGAGAGAGAGAGAGAGAGAGAGAGAGAGAGAGAGAGAGAGA